>Ga0179593_1818616_pt1 | contig 17755 bp, 21 predicted proteins | sample CZODoug2_1_08_16_FD_185931 | JGI IMG/M metagenome (GOLD analysis project Ga0179593, IMG submission 185931) | Vadose zone soil fungal communities from Angelo Coast Range Reserve, California, USA - CZODoug2_1_08_16fungal (PacBio error correction) | ecosystem: Environmental > Terrestrial > Soil >... | reverse complement strand
TTCCGCCAGCGCGGCAATCTCTCAGCAGTCTTTGCTCCTTACAGGTTTTCACGGGCTTCCCTTTTTGACTCTGATCCTCTCGACATGTTCTTCAAAAGCGCACCTTCTGGTTTTCCCCCGAGCTTTTTTTTCTAACCGAGGGGTCCTCTGACGAGATGTATTTTTTCCCCGTGTCGGCGCAAGGCTTTTCGTGGTATTGTTTTCTTTCCCTACCAGAAGGACAACTTTCTGCCTGAACAACTTTTACCGTACCTGTACCTTCTAGTTGTGCTCGTCCCTCTCCTATTATACGGTGAGCTCCTACTCTTCCTTCTGCAAGAACAGTCTCTATAGAGCTTAGCCCGTTTTATTTCCGTTGCCTGCCGATCGACCCTTGGGAGTGAGCTCCGATTCTGCGACGCCTGATCCCCGCATTTTTTTTTGAGAACTGCTTCTTTCCATTTTTTTCGCGTCTTGGCGGCTTCGCGCCGCTTCCCGAAAATACCACCCGGCCGCTGTCACACCACTTAAATCCATAAACCGAAAATAGGAGCCCTCCTGAAGCTGCCCCCCCATACGCCTTCCGCTTTCTTGACGCGCTGGCATAGCTGGTGATGAAGGATGCTTAACCGTCTGCGGAATTCGCTTGGACAAGCTTCCAGACCCCAAAACGGCGAACTCCCGGTTCCCCTCCTGACCGACCCGGTCGATCGCCCCTTAGATGTTAGCCAAGGTGGATTTTGGGCCCCCCTTTCTCCGTGCTGTTCAACCAGTTCTGAATGGGCCGCTTCTCGTTCGAGGATTTCTGCGATTTTTTCTTTGGAAACACTTCCCCTCCTTTCTTTTCACGCAGACGCCTTCCGCACTCCTTGACCAGACACGAGCGGCTTCCGCCCACCTTGGCTCTCCGCGGCATTTCCTCCGCGGCCGTTCTCCTTGGCTACACTCTTTTGACAATCCCCTCGCGCGGATTCTCGCGGTCTTTCAGTTTCATCGCAACGCCCGAGACCCCCCTTTTTCCTGCATGGTCGATGAGCCGATGGCCCTTTCCTTTTCCTCTCTGACGTAGTTCTGAATTCATGGCGGCATGCCTACGAGAAGTCACGTGCGTGGATTGCAAGACCGTCTGTGACGGGGCTTCCCAAGATGACAACTCTTGGTCTTTCCTGCCCATTACCCCCAAAGGCCACTTCTAAAGGGCCGCTTGTTAATCCAGTTTACTGATCTCCAGAGTGCCCTTTTCCTCAGGCTGCCTCTCTCCCGACGTGCGCAGACTGCTACCGATTTCATACCAAGCTTCCAGATGATTCGGGAGCCTTTTTTAAACCGGTTCCCCCCCTTTTTCTCTTCCTTCAATGTGCGGTTCCCATCAATCGTAGGGACTAGCTGACGTATCTCACCATGACCGACCACAGCTTAGGCACTCAACGGTTTCCACTCCATACCTTCTCTCCCTTTTTCTTCTTGATTTAATTTTCCACTGGGTTCCCCACCTTCCTGCCTTGCATACTGATCCTTTTCGCCGGTCGAAAGGCCCCTCTTCTTCATTCCAACGGGCAGTGGTTTCCCACCACGATGTGGGAAATCTTGCCCCCGCTAGGCTCTTCCTCTGCAAAGTTCTTTTTTTTCCCACGATAGCCTATGTTTGCGAGAGCCCACCTTTTTAGGCCATTAGAGAGACTGCGTCTGGAGGGCCTCGGCTATTCGGCACCTGCCGCCTTAACTCTGCCTCGCGCTTCAAGGAGTTTAGGGCCTCCAGGGACCCGCCATCTGCTGGCCGACAATGATTAGTTCACCCCTCCTAAATGACTCTGTGGGCAGCCCCGATCCCAATTCTTGATACGAGCTGCTGCCTTCCGTCCTTATCTAGTACCCTCTAACCCCTTTTCTCCAATGCACGACCCCTAGGCCACCAAGGCGTTCCTTCGAGTCTTCCCGATTGGGTGGCAGGACTGCTGCCCGAAGCGCCTGCCCCGATGAGGACGGCGAGAGATCCCCTGTTTGTGGAAACCGAAGGGCTGCTATCCGACAGCCCCTTTTTCCGACTCGATTCTTATCCTCCCCATACTTTCGGCCGCCCCCTGAGTCCGCGTCCTTTCGGGCGGGGCCCCACCCTTTTTTGCATGACTGTCGCTTGCCCGCCCGACAGCTCGAGTCCTCGATCCGATCTCCCCCGATTCTGCAAGTTTGTTTACTTCCCGCTTTAAGCTCATACGACAATCTCCGTAAAAAGCAGACGGCGTAAATCCTATTGCTTATTTTCGTCCGACGGCTCGTTTCCAAGCCGGTGTATGTTTTCTCCCCGCCCTCAGCTAGTTCATCCATTATTTTCTCTCCTCTTTTTCGAGGCGCGCCCAGCGGCGGACCGCGACAAAACAGCGCCGCTTTTCACTCTCTCCATGTCGTCTCTTGGACCTCCGTTGATGAAAGAGACCCTCACGCGGCGTCCCTTTTCGCGGCATCTTTTTACAAAGCGTCCGCCTACAGGTACTGCGGACGTTTAGCGAGTGCAAGCACACGGCCATCCCCCCGCCTGAGAGAGAATACAACCGTCGCCGCTTCGCGATGACCGACCTGAATCACCATGCACCCTCCCCCTTCGTCACCGCGCGACGTTTTCTGCGCCGCCGAAGTGATCCACCAAATTTGGTTTTCTGTCAGGATGTCAGTCCGTCTGCAACAGTCGTCCCCCCCCCCCCTTTAAGATCGATCCTCTTTTGCCGAGTATACCGGACTTTGCTGCGGGGAAGTGAGCCGGCAAAACTTTGGCGGCCTTTTTTCGCCTCTGCCCCCCCTAGCTCGGCGAAGAGCCGACTTCCCTCCTGATGCCTGGAAGCCCAGGCGACACTCGAGACCTCGAAAGAGGGGAACTTTTTTTTTTTGTGATGGTTGATCCATTCTGTGGTTCCGATCCCGTTCTCTCTCAGCTTTCAACAGCGCGGCCGTTCTGGCTTTCGAACGAATCCTCCTCCCTCCGTTGTTTGAGAGAGATGCGTTCGACCCGCGCTTTTCTCGCCTTTCGCGCTCCTTCGCCACCTGCTGGAGCGATCTACCAGATCGACTCCCCCCGCCCGGTCGGCGTTCTAGTTTCTGGTTTCTTCTTTCCCTATGGCATTTAATTCGTGTTTCTGATCGCGCTCGGCCGAGGCGACCTCTCTTCCCGCGGGCGCCACAGATGTGTTTTTCCGCCTGTATCTCCGCCACTCAGGCGATCTCGGACACGCTTCCGGTTTTCCTTGCGTGTTTTTTCGCGTGTTGCTTTCTATGCGCTTTGACCATTGCACGGCCCATGGACTTGCATCCTGCGCGCGTTTGCCCGCGGTCGGCGTCTTGACGTTCCATTCCGCCTTTTGTTTGCGATTTCTGCGTTTGGATTGTGATTATTCTTTCTTTTTACGGTTGTATCCGTGCAGTTTATGGCTTGGCATTTTTCTCTCGATCCCCGATACCGTGCTTAGTGATCGCCTTTTCGCTTGGTCCTTTTTTCTCCCGGAGAGTCTGCGCTTCCGGGTCGGGCGGTGTGAACTTTCTCTCCCCTCCGCTCTGAATTCTTTGTTTGGCCTCTTCCCCCTGCAGACGCGTTGGTTCCCTCGCCACCGCGATCGAGGTGCTAGGCTCCTTGTCCGACGCTGCGCGAGCGCGGCTTGGACACCAGAATACACCGGAGTAAACTTACGAAGACTCCTCTCTCTTTTTCAGATTTCGGCTGCCCGGTGGAATTTTTTTTCTTCGAGAGATTCCGAGGGATGGGCGTCCCCCTCCCGTTGCCCTTTGCACCTCGAGCTTGGGCTTTTTTCCCTATAAATGCCGTCAGGTTGTTTTCCACCGAAGATGAACCCGCGGACTTCGATTTCCTGTCTCCCTCGCGAGCGACATTACATGGCGTCGGACAGGAGCTTGTCCTTTGGCGTTCCCTTATATGATCTTTCCTCCCGGCCTCGATGGAGTCGCCTCTCTCGTTGGCGCAATCCGGTCAAGTAAGCCACCCAATTTCGTTCGCAGTCCGCATTGAGTGCCGACTTTTAGAGGATGTCTAAGCCAGGTTTCCCTAGGTCGGCCTTGAGGATGCGGGTGCTGCCCGGCGCAAGCTAGTCTTCTCCCTTGGCTATTGCCGCCACATTCTCATTTCTTTTTTTTGTGCCCTTTCCCCTAGATCATTCCCATCGCCAGCACCCTTAGAGGGTCACGGTGATCCGGCCGAGCCTTCCCCCTTCCGCCCGACGCCACCCCAGGTTGACCACGTCTGGCTTGACAGTTTTTTTTTTTTTTCCTAAGCTTGCCGCAGGAGCTTTTCCCCCTGGATCCAGAGCTTGGGGCTTTTGCGCGGCCCCAAACAGTTCTTCGAGCGTCCCCTGGCACTCCTGAGCGTCTTTAGCCCTCTTGAGAATTTTCCTCCCCCTGAATTTCCACCTTTTTGGGGGTCCACGGAACCGTCCATTCTCATCTGTTTCTTCCCAGCCTTGCGCAGTCCTATTCTTGTGGAAGGTGGCTATTCGACATCCCATGTGGGTCTTGTCTCCTCTCTATTCAGGTCTCTTATAAGTTCCTGTCCCTTGGAGACGAAGCGGATGTGAGTAGTTGACTTTTGCGCGCTCAGCTCTCCCTCGTCCTTCATCTCGGCCCCCCTTTCAACTGATCATTCCTTCCTGATGATCGTTTAGCACTCCCGATCTGTTGCATCAATAGTTTTCCCCCTGTCATCGAGCAGGCTGCGTTGTAGAGACGAAGCTGATTCGTTGTGGTTCATGTAATGTGCCGCGTGGACTCGTGAGCCAGTTGGAATTGTTCGGGAAGAGAGGAGAAGCACCCCTAGTGTCCTTTTTCAGAAATAAGACGAACGGAAATCTTGCGCCCCCTTGACGGGTCTTACGTTGGGTTTTTCGGATTTGCCACCCTTTTTCCCTCGGCATTCGTAAATCGGTGGTGGCTCCGTGGTATAAATGCTTAGCACGCTCTCCCCATGCGGTCGCCTATGTCGGCGTTTTTTCTTCCCCTTTCCGCCGAGATTGTTCCCCTCTCCCGCCTGACCCGCGAGGTTTGTGGCCTTCTTTTTTTTATGGCTTGCTTGGTCGATTTTATAGGCCTCTTAGCTGCCGCCTCCGCGCGCCTTCCTTTTTTCCGACGCTGGTTTTTCTGGTCCTTACCTCGGGAAGGGATCGTTCTTCATTGACGTGAGGTTGGGTCACCTTGCACTGTCCTCAATCGTTAGGGTCCTTCCATTATTGTTGCACGCAGTCGAGAGTCCGTACTCCTGCATCACCTCCCCGCCTCGTGATCGATCCGGGGCTTTTCTGTCGGACTTGATGCTTTTTGCTCCTTTTACCTCGGGTCTATCTTCATGAGCTCGCCCGCAACAACTGAGCAGCATTCCCCCCCCGGCGTCATGCCTCCGTACGATCCGGTTCCCCTTTTACCCTTTTCTTGTGTGCCTAGTCATATTTTCATCGCTCTTTTCTTATGGCTTGCGTTTTTTCAATCTCTTGGGATTTTTCCTTGTGCGCGGCGCGCAGCCGCTCCGACCAGCGCTCCCTGTCTGCAAGCTGATTGAGATTCGGTCCTCCACGTAGTAGCGAACAAACAATCCTCAGGGCGTCCTCGAGATTGGAGCGCCCCTACTACCATAGCTAAGGTCTTCTTCGTGTCGCTCTAGATGTGGTAGTCACCCCTCTTGCCCCGATTTTTCTTCGTCACAGATATTCATTAGGTGGTCATTCGATTGAAAGTTGCCGGCTTTATCGACATGAACCTTTTAATCCGCGCGCTGTCGCCACGTCTTCCCTCGGATTTCTCCGGCACCTGTCGAATGAAAGCGTCTTGAGCGATGAGTTGGGCAGGACAGCTGGGTAGTTAGTTTTTCAGAGTCTCGACGTCGATTTTTTTTATTCAAGGTCAGATCCTTCTTTTATGACGTAGATTGCCTGGCGCTGGAGATCCTTCTTTAATACATACTAGTTGTTGTTTTGATTCTCTTATTTCCCTCGCGGAAATCTCGCGATCCGGTGCTGTCGTACCGGGCTACCTTTTTAGACGCGCGACCCCAGTTAAAGGTCAAGAGAATAGGTGTGGTTTTTTTTTTTTTTTTTTTTTTTTTCATCTTTGTTCCTCGTTTTTTTGTGTGGTTCTTTTTTTTTCTCTTCTTTCGCCAGTTCTGATCCCGGTGAATGCGACCGTTTTTCCGGAGCTATTGACCCGAGGGATGTCCGTGTTGTCAGGCTTCCTTTCTTTGTTCGCGATGGCGCTTTTCCATGGTCATACCGCTTTTGAAACTTATAGAATGCCCCCACCCGCGTTACGCGATCGGCGAGCAAATCGGGGCCAAGCCGGTTCACCGCTCCCCGTTCCGCTCAAGAACATTTTTTTTTCCCTTTTTGCATTCGAACTATGCGTCCACTTCGTCGGCCTGCGATCGGACCTTTGTTTTTTTTAGCCTTGCGGCCGCCGATCTCAAATCTTACGCGTCGCCGGATCCCTCTGGTCGGAGGACCCGCTTCGAGAAGAGTGGCCTCTACCCACCGGCCGCCGTACAAGTCCAAAAATTAGCCCGACCCATCTGAACTTTCTTCCCCACCAGCTCTCGGTGGTGACGGCTCGGGCAACCGTCAGCGAGGCATCGCTGGCGTTTCCGGATGCTTCCGTGCCGGATTCCCTTCCAACAGACCCCCCTCTTACAATGGGAGGCCCTCTTCGTATCGGCCGACATAGAAAAAGGATAGATCGCCCTCCAAATTGCTGCAGGGTACGGCAGGTGCCGTGCTGGTCCACATGCCGGCATGGGTTCTACACGTTCTGCGCCTTTTCCTCTGTGCGTTACCACCAAATCAAAGGTCACTTCCTCTCCCTCCTCCCAGAAGGACCAGACCCCGCTCTTCGGCCGTCACCCTGCTCGATCTCCGCTCCTACCGCTATTTTCTCGAAATTCTGCCTGACAGGCCACCCCCTCGAGGCCGCGGCTATTTCCACCATGCCGTGCACCCGCGACCCGTTCTACCGCATGGGTCGACGGTTGCTTTCAGGCCCTCCCCTTACTCGTTTTTGTGACTTTCCTCACATGGCGTAGGCGCTCGACGCCATTTGTCCTCAGTAATTGATTCCAAGATGCCTCCTTCCCCGGGTTTTCTTTCACCATGGCCGGCTTCTTGCCGCCCCCCTTCATGTGGCACCCTGGCGTCCCGCGCGTATGTGCAGACGTGATGATATCGCCAGTGAACTATATCCCTTTTTCGCTCTCTTGCGAATTATTCTACTCCCCATATGATTGAGTGCTCCGGATCAGCAGCCCCTTTCGGTGAGAAACGGAGAAGCATCGGCTGAGCTCTCGACGATTTCTTTTTCTGCTGCGCGCCCTTGCATCCATTCCAGCCTTCATTCTCTTTTTAGATGACCACTCCTTCGCAACCACATGTTCTCGCCGGATCCCTCAAATGGCTCGCACCTTCCGCCTGCCATTCTTTATGTTTTCCCAACGGGGGGTCTTTTTCCCCACACACGATGTTTTCCAAATTACGGGCGCTGGCCATTCCACCTCTCGCTTCCTGTCATGACGGGCCCAGGGTCCCCGCTCGAGTGCTTTTGTTGCCAAGGATTTTGAGCACTTGCGAAAGCGGCTTGCTCTTTTTTCGCATTTTTCTTTTTCACGGCTTACTGTGGCAGCGCTGTGCGTAGAGTCAAGGAGGGGATCGTGTCCTTCATTTTTCCCACCTTCCTGGCTTGCGATGGAACACAATTCTCCCCTCTTGATCGGCCCCCCCGCGTCCTTTATCCTGCATAGCACTTTACGATTTCGGCAGGTACCTCTTTTTCCCGACAAGGGGTTCACACTATGGCGGAACCTCTTGATCTCCCTGCTCCTCTTTACCACCGGTTCGGCGAGACGCGCCCGATTGTTTCTGGGACTGGAACAGGTTTTTTTCCTCTGCAGTACCTGAAGAGATCATTTTTTTTCCAGAAGAGGCCAGAGCTACGCATGCCAATCTCCTTTGTCATTTTGGAGTGGGACGATCGAGGAGACCACCCAGCGGTTCGCCGGTTCTGCCGAGTCAGCGGATCACAACCCTTTCGGTTTTTCGCTCGGTACTTTTCCTCTCCCGATCTTGATCGTCTGGCAATTCGTGGATGTTCCACCCGCGCGTAAGCCCCTCCATCAGGCGAAAAGTCCCGCCCGGAGGCCTCCTGCTTCTCCGTCAGTCTTTCAATTCCTTTGTTAGTTTTGAAATATTACGCCTTCTTTCCGTCTCTTCTACCCCACAGCTCATCCATAGCATCCCCCCTTTTTCCGCGATTGTGGCAGATTCCTCCTTCAATTAACAGAGACTTTTTCCTGCAATGGTTCTCCTGATTGAAGCGTTTCATGAAGAGAAGTCACTTGCCCGGGCGTCATCTCTTCCGGCGTCGCAAGCTCCCAGCGAACCAGTTCACGACGCTCACTACCGCTTTCTTTCCGAACCGCCTCCCCTCCACTGCTTTTCGCGAATACCAACTTCCGTCCCGCTGCCACGATCACCGCATGAACTCCCCTCAGACCCACGGCGGCCTTATACTTTCCCTTCACAACAGAGCCCCTTCGAGTGTCGGAGCAAGGCCCCCCGGGCGGTCGATGATGTACTCATATCGGCACAAGCGACAAACCTGCCGAACAGCCCCCGCGACAGACGTCTGATCGCTTGACTTCCCTTGAACGAGGCGAACACATCGTGGCGACGCTGATATTTCGAATAGGCCGGCCCTCAGCGACGGAAACACCCGCCGCAGTCTGGCTATGATCCCGAATAACGCTCCTCGGGGCTTTTTTTTTCTTCTCTATTCCCCCCTCTTTCCGCTCCGACAGTGGTGGCGAGCATGAAGCGACCTCCATCTTTCACGCGTGGATTCTCTTCTCTTTTCTTTTGAGAGAGTCGCGTTCGCAAGCCACTCGACGGCCGCGCTGTTCCCGATCGCTCCCGTCGGGATCGCGCATCCACGCCGCCCGATAGTCCCATTCACTGACCAGTTTTTCTTGTCTCGATATTTGTTTCTCTTGAGGCTTCACTATTCACCTGGGCTTGCACGTCAGTGGTGTTCGCCGGCGCGATACGCTTAGGCGGCGAGTCTCCCTCAGGCTTCTCGTCCTTTAGCATCGGCGATCATAGTAAGATATCGCGTCCCTTTCGGTCTGCGTTAGGGCGTTTGCGCGAACGTGACATCTTACCGGCCCCTTGGGGGAATCATGAGAGCGGCTTTCCCCTCCTTTCCTCGTTGACGACCGCTTCTGGCACAGTATTCTTTCCCCCAGCCGCCGCTTTTGAGTCCTTTCTTTTTTTTTCGTTGTATTAGCCCCTTTAGAGCAAAGGGGATGTGGCTTGGTTCTGGCTATCGATCATCTCGGCGCCGACCTTCAAGCGTCGTTATCTTTGTCGATGGGCCACTCCGCATTTCTCCTGGGTTTTTTTCTTTTCCACTTTATATCCCTCCCCCTCTTTCCAATAAGCGTTTTGTTCGAAAGCGGACGTAATTTTTTGGTTCTGCATTGCCGACGCCGTTCTGTTCGCCACACTTTGAAGCTTTTTTTGTTCGCTCAGGCTGTTAGGTCAGGTACATAAACCTTATGCGAACGAGGCCGGGCTCATGAAGGATTTCCCGCGGGATGCCGGGGACGATTGCGGGAGATCCGCGGTCAGTCCCTCCTGCACCCCTATCAGATTTCCAGAATGATTGGGGTTTCCCGGGAGGGCATCTTTCAATGGTTTTGCACAGCCGAAGCTGATTTTCCTCGGCCGGCTCCCCCCTTTTGTCTCGATAGATCTTCCTATTGAAACGTCGTTTTTCTTTCGGATCCCCGACATTCTGTCCTTATGATCTCTTCATTCCCCCTCGATCGGCTCGCCTTCTTTCGCGGGCCCAACCCCATCGGCGTGCGCGCAACCGTCCTGGTGCTACTTTCTTCTCAAAGACTCGGGGTGTTTGCAACATGGGTCGAGCTGTTACGTGCGCCCGGGCGCATCTCGTCGTCGTCGTGGTGTTTCGACCCCTTTCATGTTTCTATTCGTCTCGAAGCTCATTGCTCGCCAGCAATACTTCCGATTTGAAGGCAATCTGTCACCTCCCCTTGACCGCCTCTCTCACCAGCGTTCTCAGGAAGGCCCCCTCGTTCAAAGACTTCTGCCAATCCTTTGCGCATGCGCTATCATAGGCCCTTGGGCGCGTTTCTCCAAACAGGACTTTCTTTGTGCACCGTTCCCTGCGCGGCTTAATTCCGTTGTCTGAATGGCCTTCCGCATTTCCCTGTGGGTCCCACGGCCCGATGGACCTTGAACCTCATACTGGCGTCCCCCTCTCAGCTCATATGTTCAGGGGCGTTCCCCCAGGAACGAGATGTGGGTCTTGCAGTAGAGGTATTTCCTACTTCTGTTCGAAGAAGCGGATGTTGTTTTTGGGCATGGTCGAGTGGGCTTTTCCCTCCGTCTTTGATCCCCCCTCCACCGATGACGGTGGTAGACCAATCTTTATAATCGTTGCCTTCAATAGGTGGTACTATGCATTCTGCCGCACTTTGGTCGAGCCGAAAGTCTGATTATAGGTCTGCGCCCTATCTAACCACTTCCCCCCACTATACCGCTGCTGGACCCGTGAGCCAGTGCCTTGGGCAAGCGGGCGTTCCCCCCCGAGGGCCTTGGTTTTCCCTCCCCAGTCCTACTGAACGGCATTGTACTTCGTCACCCCCTGTTGTTTCCTCGCGGCCTTTGCTAGCAGCAAACGGCTCAACTTTCATTTTAGTTCTATCTGCGCATCGGCTGCAGCACGCAGGAGAACATGCCTCTTGGTCTGCCTCTTTGCCGATGTCTTGCCGACCGCGATTTTCCTCCGCGGGGCTTCTTTGACTTCCCTTTTGGATGGCCGATTTTCTCTGATAGGCCGCCGAGAACCCGCGGATACTGTTCGAAGCAGTTATTGATGAGCTGCTCCTAGAGGGGTATGTTCCTTCATGGCATTCTTCTGCTCCCGTTTTTTGTGGGTTGGTGTTCACCAACCCCGATGCCCCGGCGAACAGCCTAACTCCCGGCAATGGGGGAGCCCATAGCCTTTTTTTTTGAACATGCCACGTTTTAGCCTTTTCAGCTCACTTTTTCCTCGCAGCCCGGTTCGGTTCATTGTCGGCCGATCCCTTTGCTCCATTTGTTCTCGCGATTTTGGGTCTATTCCCCCTTCCATTGTAAAGCGCCTCCCCGGCCCAGCCTTCTTTATCTTTCTCCTGAATCTCGTTCAGGCGTGCACGCTCCACACGCGATTCTTGTGGGCAGCTTCAAAGTTCCTCGCTCTTTCGTTTTTTTGCGTTTTTTGCATCTTTCAGGCCCCGCTCAGTTTATGTTTTTTTCCGAGAGCGCGTTGGTCGTGGAAATATTTTTTGCAGGTTTTTTTTTCGCGGAGTCGCAGCCTTAGGGCCGCTCACCCAGCACGTTCCTTCCTGGCTGGAGCGATTTTTCGAAATTCGTTCGGCTGTCTTGCTCGCTTTTCTGAGTAAACGTCGTAATGTCTGGGTCGAGCCTCTTGCCGTATTTCGCCGATCCTTGTCTTTTTTTTTCTGAATTCGGCGTTATAGACAATGAAAGTTATTCGCGCGCCCATTGATCTGTCCTCACCTGACGACACGTCGAAGCTGGACATCCTCGGATTTCGCCCCTTTACTCCCCTTTTTGTGCCGATGCGGTTCCCTTCTGGTCACATGGTCTTTTTTGCGTCATCAGCGTCTCGAGCCATTGTCTTTGTTTTCCATCCCTCCGTCAGTCGTCTGCACCGGACTGTGCTGATCGTTGATTGCGGCGCTCTCTCTTCCTCTTAAGTTTTAGATGATGTCCTTGGCAATCTCTGCTCCATCGAGTCGGTTATTGTCGTACTGTTGCATGGCCGAAGACCCCGACACGGGCGACTGTTCGACGATGATGACCCTCGCACCATGTTCCAGTTCCCCCAGCTTTTGCGCGGTGTTTTTCGCTCACGGCGTTCGAGGATGTTTCCCTTTGCTTCGACGTGTCTTGGCGACCGGTGGAGCGGATGCTTCCTTTTCATGGGTCTCTTACGTCCTTCAAATTCATTCGTTCCCCCCCCCCGACCTTGCGAGCCCCCCCCTTTAAGACGGGTCGACCTCCGCGGCCCTGACGTTGAGCTCTACGGCGCTACTCGATCTCATGATTCGACGATGCTTTCCCAATCTCGGCGTCGGCCTTCGATTCGACGTGCTTTGCTCCGCTGCGTTTTCTTCTTCTTCCACCGATCGAAGCGTGGAAACTATTTCCCCTCGCTGGTAGCTTCGCTGCGCGACCTTTCCTCAGAACATCCCACGGCCTTCCAAGATGGAACCGGTAAGAGCGATCCCTCCCCGAAGCATCCACAAGATGCGGTGTCACCGGGTTCACAGGCGTCGGACGCGCGTTTCTCCCAGCTGGCGATTATCTCCTGTGGCTTCACTCTTTTTTTCCGTACCCAAGTTCCTTGACAACCAAAGCTCGGTTTGAGAAATGTCGGCACCCTTTTTTCTTCTCGGCCGACATTCCTCCCCCGGATACGCCCTGCGCTGCTTCCACCGTGTTTTTTCCCTTAAGTCCCCTCCGTGATTTAACAATGCCCGTATGCGTCGGTTGCCGTTCGAGTTTGAGCAGGCGCAGTTCAGGCTGTGACCCCACCCGGTCCTTTCCCCATCACGGCTTCTCTCATGAGGTACAAGACCCTGAGGCGGCCGAATCATCCACTCCACCCTTCCGATCCCGATGCTCCGCCGGCCGTTCTCTCCGGCATATACCTCGTCCCTCCGCCATCCCGTTTCTCCACAAATTCTGCGCTTCAAAGCCCTTGCCTCTACATCGGAAACTTTTACCCCGATGATGCTTTTTATGGTCCTGTGCTGTTCTTTTAAGAAATAGGAGCAGCTGATTTTTTACTCGTAAGGCCGTCGGTTTGCGGCTGCAGCTTTCTCGCCTCCAAAATGCGTTCATGCCCGTTGAGCCGTTCGTAGCAGGGGCTGCGCTGCTCGGTGGTTCTTTTAGCTTGCCACTGTTCTTCCATCGCGGTTTAGGTCACATGAAGGGAATGAACCGCCAGCAGGAATATAATCACTGAAGATGGTCGCAGCTGCTCGCCCTATTATACAAGCTATTTCCCAGGATGATTCTTTCCCCCGGCCTCCTCGGTGATTTTTTCCCAGGTGAGTTTCCCTCTGATCACGAGAGGGCGAGATGCCCCCCCCCCATGAGTCCAACCCCCGATCGCCAAGCCTTATATGGCTCCGTCCACCTTTACGGCAAGGCCCCTCTGACGGACTTTCCCACTGCCATTCATCTTTAATCTTTGAGATTGCAGGCCGAGGCACAGTCTTTTTTTCATTTAAAAGGTACCCCCCCCCCCTTATGTTTTTCCATTCGTCGATGGCCATTCCCCCAAGAATGAGCTTTTCCGTTGCTCTTGTGACTGTGTTTTTTCCAAGTCTGGCGCAAGGAGCGTTCCAGTGGAGGGTCCTGGCTGTCGGTCTTCCACCCTTTCGGCTTCTTTTTTCTTCGGAGGTCAATTCTGGGCTCGCCGTCTTAACCGGTCCTTAACGTATTTGATGGCCGATTTTTTTTCCCCAATGATCTCTTGCGACTTTAGCGCATCTCCGATTTTCTTGAAGCGCTCGCAGTTAGACGACGGCTGCTCTTCGCCGCCGTATCCTCGTTCCCAGTGGGTACACCCCTTGCGGGAAACCTCTTGACTCCCGACGCCTTCTTCGTCCAAGGCGTTCCTTTCCTCTCAACCGTCTTTTTTTTTGTCCGCTTAGCGCCCGTTCTCCCTGCCGGAGCTTTCATCGAGTGGTGGAAACAGAATCCCAAGTTCAAGTTTCTCCTGGTTTTCAGAAGCCATCTGTCGGCTCGATTTTGGGAGCCCCCCGACGGCCGCTGAAGCTCTGAGGAGGGCACCCTGACCAATGATTTCGTCGGTCCCTACATTATCGTTTTGGACATATCGATCTAGATCGTCTGTCACCGTCCCGTTTCCGGCCCCTCGGTTCCGACACTTCAAATTACACAGCCGCCGGCGGAAATCGATTTGCGTCTTAGGTTTTACTCCTGGAAGAGTTCGCCTACGGTGTATGTTTTTTTTTCCCCTTATTCCTCTTCTCGCAGTTTTCATAAATAGTGCGCATCTCGATTTTTGAGGAAGAAGAACAGCGGCGGCCGGCCTCCAAACCGAAGCGGTTTTGACGCGCTTTCGAAACTGGCCGAGCTAGAAGAGTTGATGAAGTAGTTACCAGCGACTCCCCTCCCTGACGCCCCCAAGCGGCCTCCCCTCCGCTAACCCTTTTCTTAGTATCCCTAGTGAACAGCACCTCCGACCCCTAGGAGACCGCTACAAACCGTAGCTGTGAACCTTCTCAGACAACTTCTCGGCGCTTCAGAACAGCCTGTTCCCTCCTCGCCGACTTGGGACGCGCTCGCGTTCACTTGGGACGGTCTGCAGGCCCACGCGCATAGATTACAGCGCGACATTCCCCACGCCTTTCGCGACCGCTCCCGAGATAGTGCGAGTCCTTTTGCGGTAAGTGAACGCTGCGAACCATCGTTGGGACTTTCACTCCGCCCTCTCAGGCTGAGGCTACACCACGAGCAGCTCCCCTTCACTTCCCTCTGATGCCATTTGGCAAGGCCCCGCCACCGAATAATTCTACAAGAGTCCCTGCGCCGGTTTTTTTTTTTCTCCAGATCTTCCATGTAGATTGCGAGCTGCCAGAGATTGTCCTTCGAGAAGCGGCACCCACCTTCGGCCGGTCGCCGTTGTTCCTAACCCCTCTTCCTTGTTTCTTTTTTCTTTCCTTTATATTCGGTTTCTCAAGCCCGGGCGACGCATCTTTGTTGCCAGATGATCTCGGGATATGAAGCGCGCCTCGATTTGAGTCTCCCCGATGCGAACATCACCCTCGAGGTAGGCGTCTCATTCGAGGCCCACTATGGAATCCTTGTTCCATTCTGGATATGCTGTCTTTTCGCGGCCCCGCCCTTTTGCCTTTTTCTCCGACCTCATCACGCGGCGTCAACAACGATGTTGTCCGCTGAGTAACCTTCATCCGCCCCCCTTCGATCCGCACTTTTCTTGATCTGTTCTTTTTTTTGGGCGGCTTCGCGCTTGTTGCGTTCTGTTGCGTGAAATCCTGTCAGGCCCATTTCTTGGCATTTCCCTCCGGCGTTTTTTCCCTGACCGCGTGTTGCTGCACAGTAACAGACAAGCTTGGGTCTGGGATGTTTCCGGGGGGATCGTTTCGCGCGTGGTATAGCTTTCGCAGTGTTCGTACGGTGATGGCACTTCCTATGCCGCCCGATACCGTGATTCGTGATCCCTCCCCTGTTCCATTTTCGGAGATGCGGGCCGGGTCGTGGGCGGTGAAATTTTTACGCGTCCAATTCAGCTCGGCTCAAAGCCCTTCGCCCGGCGCTGATTTCGGCCTCACCCTCTTGCACTAATAGACGTTATCGCCGCTGTCGGAGAAAGTGTTTCCGCGCGAGTATGAGCGGATGGGAATAGGTCGTCTACACCGGATTGTTAACGACGGGTTCTACGACGTAGAAGATAGCGTTAATTTCCGACCCTTCCTTGACGGTGGTCCCTCTTTTGTCGGAGATTCTTTTTTGGTGGTTCCCGCCACCGACGTGACTTACGTCTAGAGATCGGTTCCCCGATTAGGGCGGGACATCCGACGACTCCCTTTTTTTCAGGTTGTTGCCCCGCCTTCCCTTTGATTTACTCCTGCTTTACGTCCCCTATTGATCCTTCTTCCCGAGCCGACCTCCCCGGGTCGGAAAAACACCAGGATGGATTCCCGTGACCCTTTGTTTCCACCAATCTCTTTCCTTCTTCGCCGGTTCCCCTTCTTTCCCTGAGCACCTTTTCTCCACCCCGGGCGTCTGTCGCGCAGGAACTGGTGTCGAAGGAGTCGGGGCAAGATGGTGGTTTCCGCCATAGGTTTGTGCCCCACTGGTCGATTCCCGGTACTTCTTGCTTCTTGGACGTGCGCTGCCCACCCACCCCTTTTGCATTTCTGCGCGTTGTGCCATGCCGCCGAACCTTGTCATCGCTCAATACGTTCGATGGGTCCCGGTGACTGACGGCCTCCCCCCTCCCGCCCCTCCCGCCCTCTGCCCCCAGGAAGCCTTGGTTGCCGAAATCCGAAGCCGGAGGCCTACAGCTGCTAGGCGTTTCCCCCGAGCTTCCTTCAAACAGCTTCGAGCGCCGTGACCCGCCCTGGCCCTTCATGACCCTTCGCGAGAGCAACTGCTCACAGTTCATTCCTTTGGTTTCCTCAGTATCACTTGGCGTCGACCTTGCATCTCATATTCGGGGAAGGCGGAAGGTTGTGAAATCCCTGCGAGAACATAGTGGTCTGCTCTCCGGTATTGCGTTCTTGATCCTTCGTTCTTCTGCTCGGGTTTTTTGTCTCGCCCTTCGATGATCTCGGCAGCCGACCTCCGGTCCGGTTTGATCACCGAAAATTTCACCTTCTAGCAACTAATCATGTTGCGCTGGTAGAAGCACCTTTTTCGTTCTCGGCGCACCTTTTCGGGTCGGCCGCTCCGTTAAGGTCCTGCTGGCGATATAATCTTTAATGTGAACACTCTATAGGAACGCTTCCCTGTTTTCTTGCGTGCTGTCCCGAGGTGGTCATCCCCCCGTTCCGACGACACTCTCTATGAGAAGCCATTTACGTCGCAGCAGGAGTCGAGCGGCCTCCGACATGTAGCAAGGAATACTTTTTCTTGGCCGTACATCTCTGCTCCGTCTCTTTCGGCAACTGAGACGAAGTCGGAACTCCCCCCCCTGTCGGTTTTTCCTTTTTTTTATTTCTTTCCTGATCTGGCCACCCGCGTTATCTCCCCGCGGCACAGTCCTTTGGCTTGATGGAGTGCTTGTCGATTATAGCGACTCACGGACCGCTTTCCTGATCGAATTTTCTTCCGAAGACCGCGGGGGTCGGGTCCCTTTGATGCGGCGGGTTCTGCTTCCCCCTAAGATTTCCGGTTGAGGTTTTCTGCAATCCTCCCCAAATCTCACCGGCGGGTGCTGCAATGGCCGCTTGAAACACACGTCGAGAAGCCCGTTACTCCTGAATTTCCCCCCGGCGATTTTTTTTGCTCGACTTTTTTGCCTGTTTTTTCGATCCGGAATTTTTTGCCGACATTGTAGCCTCCTTTCCTTAGTGTCAGCGCCGTCCGGCCCAAAACGGTGAATGACCCCGCCCTCCACCCCCCCGATCCTTGGTCGCCTCCCCCACCGCGATGTGCAGCTTCAGTAATAGTTTCCTTCTGGTTATGGCTTGCCGTTTTTTTTCCATCTGTACGGCTTTTCGTGGGATGTTATGTGCTCTCGCTCCCCCCAGCCTCTTTCCTCTTGGACCGCCGAGCGATTGGTTTCGGCCCGTTTCGCAGACGTCGTCCTGCACCACCAGCACCAGTACCGAGTCTTCGTGAATAGAGATCAGGATGTCTTTGTAGAGATCCACTGGAATGCATGGAGCCCTGACTTTCTTTGGTGCTCGCCGTCTTCAGGTCTCGTTTGTCGGTGGTGTCTGAAGGCACCAGGGTATAGACCATGAACTCGACATCCGCGCGCCTTGATCTTGCCGCTCACAGGGATACACGTTTCCCTCGGATTTTCTCCTTCCCCTCGGCTCTGCACGCGCGGATCGCGATGCGGGGCTGGCTGGTGAACATGTTCGTTTTTCATCAGCGGTCTCCCCCTCTTCGCTAGTGTCGGGGGTCTCCTTTTCCCTTCCCCTGGTTTTTTT
>Ga0179593_1667039_pt1 | contig 17755 bp, 18 predicted proteins | sample CZODoug2_1_08_16_FD_185931 | JGI IMG/M metagenome (GOLD analysis project Ga0179593, IMG submission 185931) | Vadose zone soil fungal communities from Angelo Coast Range Reserve, California, USA - CZODoug2_1_08_16fungal (PacBio error correction) | ecosystem: Environmental > Terrestrial > Soil >... | reverse complement strand
GACTTGTCTGCCCGTGCCAATTCTATTGCAAATCTTAATCGTGTGATTTGAATCCGCCCTCGCTGCCCCCTTTTCAGGCGGTCGGCCCAAGAGTCTTTTCTTTTAGAAAAGAGGGTTCTCTCTCCTCCTCTCCGCTTCCGCTTGTTTTTCGTTTCCCCCCTTCTAACCTTCATTTCGAGGTAACGAAGGTTTTTTTTCAGAATCCCTGGGTAACCTCCTCCCTCCCACGCCTTCAATCGGAACGTCTACCTTTGGTAATTGTCGATCAAATCTCTCCTTGAGATTAGGCCCCTGACTTTTTCCTCTTTCTGTGGAAGTCGATTTTTGATAAGGTGCAGGAATTTGTTCCCAACTGGGATGCGGCGCTTTTTGCGGCTACAACTCTAGGTTAGCCATGTTTGCTAGACAATGGGCTCACTACAACTCCCTTCTTTTTAGTTTCTCTTTCTCTTGCTTTCCCCTCCCCCTATTTTCGCTTTCCGTTTGGCGTTGCTGTGTCCCCCCGAAAACGCAGGTCCACTGTCGACAGCGAGTCACAGGGAAGATCTCTCCGTTTCTCCTCTCCTACCGGATTTTCTTTCATTCTCCCCTAACCGGATCTGCTTTCCCTCAGGCGGATAACTTTTTTCCAAAGGAAGACGAGTACCTCTCTCTCTCGAAGCACGTACCGGCAGACAATTACGGAAAGAGTTCGGGAACCGGATCTTGTTAGAGTGGACTTGGTCACCCAGTCTTTCTGTGTCTTTTTCCCTCTTCGAGACTTCCTCGATTTCCCCTTTCAACTTGCATCATTTTTTCTAAGATCTCCTTTTACTTACTTGTCCTTTTCCTTCGGTCTTTTTTCGCCACCTCACCCAGCCGACACTGATCTTCCCCCTAGCATGGACGAATTTTCTGCTACCCGCAAAATTTGGTCGAGCACGCCAAGTCATTTATCCTTAGTGTTTTTTTCTTTTCTAACTGGCCTTTTTTTTGTCCCCTTCCCTTCATGGTCTATCTTTTTTCTTTTCAGATGTTTTGGATCTGCCTTGAACCCTTATGCATTGATGGTATGTTGCAAGTACTGGTTGAACTATCTGTCGATGAGAAGCTGCTTTGAATGGAATTCTCTTTTCCCTCTCCTCAGTCCCCCTTTTTTTTTCCCCCCCCAAGCCCGGTTCACATGGGGGCCCGTTTTTCCGATTACTCCGCCCCCTTCGGGCTGCGACTAAGGACCAACAAGAAGATGTGACAAGTGGTTGTACATCAACTAGTACACGCTTTCCCCCCTTTCTCCATATCCCCCTGAATCTTTTCCTCCCTTCTTACATCCTTATTTTTTTTTTTCAGCGTTTCATTTTTTACCTGGCAAGAGCACGCTATTTTCCCCTCCGGCCACGATGGCATTCACATCTTCGGAGCATCCTACTCCCTTTGCATTTCCTGTTTCTTCGTAATTTCACCCTTATTGGAGGGTTTTGAGATTCGCGCATTCTTTCCGCTGTTTTCGCGAAGCGAGAAATGCGTAGCATTCGTTTTCCTTCCCCTGGTCCGCCTTTTACGCTCTTACTGGGGCGTAGATGACTTGGCTCTGCCGGCGAACCCCGTTCGAAATTTCGGCAGGATCATCTCTATTAAGCCGTTGTTTCTTTTGTTGATAGATATGAGGCCCTCCTTCCCTCTTCCCCCCCCCGTTTCTCTTTAATAGACAGTCTTTTTCTCTCCCCTTCAATATACCCGAGGCGACCGCGACCGGGTCACGTCAATGTATGGCCCTTTCTCTTCTAGATTCTTGCGGGCTCCTTCCGCTGCTACTTTCCCTGCCCCGATTTCTTTTGCCTGGCCAGTCTTTTTTATTTGAAGTTGCATCCCGCGGGCATGGTCTATGTTGGTTTCAAGAATGTGTCACTTTCCTTCCTTGTAAGCTTTTTACCCTTCCTGGTTTCTCCCCACGTGACCCCAAAAAACCGCTTGGCGCGCCGAACCCTTCTTTTCTCCTGAAGATCTGACTTCAGTTTCCTCCCTTCTCCCAGCGGATTTCCCTTTTTCAATGGGAATCCATTAGACAGGCATTATTCCGCCCCCCGTCAGGTTTCGGGATACTCTTCGGAGGGCTCCCTCCCTATGTGACGCAAAGGATTGAAGTTCCTTTACTTTCCCCCATTGATGCCCCCCTTCTTTTCCTTTTTTTCTAGACTCCCCCCCCCTTTTTTTTCTTCTCCCTCCGTCTATTTTTTTTTTTCCTGAAAAGTCCTTCATACCATATCAGATAAGTTCCCTAGGCTCACAGGCAGATCTTCATAGTCTGCACGAACACCCAACCTTTTTCTCACCCATTACTTTTTTCCCTTTTTTCCCCCCACCCCCAACCCCCCCTCTTTTTGTGAAATAGTTTTTTTTTCCCATTCGTTAGAGGTAGCACTCCCCTTCGGGCTCCTTGCCCCCCTGTCTTGTACGGGTTATTTTCTTTAGCCGGAAGTCTTTATACCCCCTAGATCTTCCTTACCGAAGAAACAAATGATGCCGGTTGATTCTGGTTTCTCCCAGCTGAACCCCTTTCTTCCTGAAGAGTTCCCCACACCCCCCGTCCCTGTTTTGGTCCTTTTTCCCACGCTTAATGCTTTTCCTCCGACTCTTTATTCGGCCTTCTCCGTGCGGGATGAAGAATGTAATCTCTCTTTGAGCGACACGTGGTGATTTAAGACTTGAGCCTTCCTTTCTATTTTCTTTTTTCGTTTTCATTTCCAATTTTCCGAGTCCGTGGACAATCCCCCGGACGTCCGCTTTTTCAGCAGGGTATGCGTTTCCCTCCCCCCCCCATCAGCCTGGCCGCTGCACCGCGTGAAAATATTCTCCTCCCCCCCCTCAACTTTTTCCCTTGATATTGGGTAATATGAGTTGAACTCTGATAACCCAGAGGGTAGCCGCACCACTCGCACGCAGAAGTGCTGTGACTGAGAGTTGAACCCCAACTCTCTTTTTCACCATCGTCCTTCCCTCCCAGTTCTCCAAATAATTGCCATTACGAAGATTTGTTTATCGACAATACCTACCGGTCAATTTCGTTTCCGGCCTTTCAGTCGTTCGTTATTTAGAGGCAAACTCTGTAAGTTTCTTTTTCTTTTTTCCAAAACTTTTTCCGAGACCACTTCTTGTGGAAGTCTTTTCACTTCTTTCTAGACTTTTCCATCCATGAGCGGCCTTAAAATCAAGCGCGGTTCACTCCTTGAGGCCCCGCACCGGATCCGCAGTCCGTAAATACCTTTCATCGTTTTTGGACTCTCCCCTTTTTTCCTTTGGGACGTTCTCATTCCCTTCCTCCTCGCTCGAAATCCCTAAATTTCTGGGAACCTTTCGATTTCAAGCGTGGGATTGTGTCCGTGAACGCCTCGTACTGCGGATCCGGAGGTCTTTCAGGAACCCCTGTGGTTGGAGAAAGAAGTTTCTCCGACTCCCGTCCCGGTTCTTCCTCCCTTTGCGTGCTTTCTGGGTCCCCCTTTTTTGACATACTCCTGGCCTTTCTCGTTTCGAACGACGATTTACGGCAGCCTGGGTAACATACCCTTAAGTCCCACGCACTGCGACCATCGAATCGTGGCTATTTATTTTCCTCACGTTCCATTTTCCCTTAGTAGAGAGTTCTTTTTTTGGCTCTCCTGAGGGGGACTTGCGTTTTGATTCAATCAGGTCCAGTGGATAGGGCTGCGTGTTGTGTGCGCCAAACTCTTAGTGGTTAACACTGACTAAGTCCCCTTTTTATCATAAAACCACACCTTTCTTTTTCTTTTTGCGGTTTTTATCCCCCTTTCGCTCTAGTCTTCGATGGTCCGTGGGCCCACTTCTTTCCCGCATAGGGGCCAGAGGCGAGCTGCAGACTTTCCCGAGGTTTACCTTCCTTCCCCCCCTTTTGTCTGCGGGAATCACCCGTCCCAAAGTGCAAGTGACGAGTACATTCTCTTCACGCTCCCGTTACCGGACAATAAGTTAGGTTTGCCGGCTCAGGAGAGTTTGTTACTGTTTTCTCCACCCTTTTTTTTTTTTCTTTTTATGTTTTCAGCTCGATCCTTCTTCCCCCAGCCCCCTTTTTCGGTCGGTAGCGGACTACTCTATCCCTGGTTCCTCTCAATCTAACATACAAGTACCACCTCAACTTTTTCCCTTGAGAAGTTGTTCCCCCCCTTTCTCGCTTACCTTTTTTCCTTGCCAATTTTGACGGCGTGCGTATTTTCTGTGCACCTTACGGGAACTGTTTCATTGATTCAGGGCAATTCAGAATAGGCCCCTTTTGCTATTTCTCCTTATCGTGAATTCTGTTTCTTTCAAAACCCCCTTTTTCCCCCTACCTCGGTCGGCTAAGTTCAAGGTTGAGGAGCCCCGTCTATCACTTTTTCTCAAAGCCAATCCGCTCAGGGGTCGGGAGCCGGCTCACTCTTTCCCTTTTCCCCCCCCTGAAGTTTTTTTATTTTCAAACACTGCCTACCATGTCGTTTTGAATAGTTATTCCGCGGAGCACTCTTCCTAGACCGGGGGCAGCCGATTCCCCCATACCAGAATTCGGATTTTTCGTTGCGCTTCCCCTTTTTTTTTCCGTGTTGAACTTCCAGACCATTTCTGGCACGCTGGACCCATTTCAATCTTGTCGTCTTCCTATCGAAAGCTGACGTTCTTTTAAGAGTTTCCCCTTGCTCAGGGTCTCTTCTGTTCGGTCTGGAGTACCTCGCAGTCGCGAGCAGCGAATAGTTTCAGGCGAAATCTCAGAATGAGGGTGAATTTTTTGAAGCTTTCTCTTTAACAGTTTCTGGGAGACTTTGAGCTAAAGCGAACCCCCCGGAGATTAATTTTTCGTCCGGAATTTTTCCTCTCCTGTTTTTTGGTGTTGGATCTGAGAGATTTCCCCCGGTCTAAATTCCCCCCGTAGCGGGTGAGTAGCAATTTTAATCATAGTCTTTCTCCCCCCCGCGGCGACCCTACTTTTTCCCCGTCAATTGCGGGACATTTAGCATGGCCACCTCTCCCATTCTTCCTCGCTTTTTGAATTGAAAAAGACTTGAAATCCCCCTTCTCCTGCACTGCTTTGTGAAGTGGAAACGCCCTTGGATGGTCGATGTCTCTCCCCCTTCGATTTTTTACTTCCCCCTTGCAGTTTGCGTGTGGCGTGTCTTTCCTTTCACGGAAACGATGGCGCTCCGCCTACGTCATTTTTTTTCTGATGTCCTTTTTGATCCTGTTCTTCTGAAGAAGCGGTCGACTCCTTTACCTTGGGGTAGCAAAGCCCTTCTTGGTTCTTAGTCGCGAAACCCGTCAGGTTTAGGGTCTATCTGCCGTCTCATCCCCTAGGTTTTTTTGGAGTTTTTTTCCTGCAAGTCGAAGGATGCCCTTCAATCCGTTGCATCCGCTCGAGTAGTCCGTCCCCCAGTTATTGAGTTCCCCGTTTTTTCTCTAATAGTCTAACGTTTCCCCTGTTGCCTGCTTTCGCAGCCCCCATTTCCACCACTCTTATCCCCTCCCCCCCCACTGCTGACGTTCGAAACTTCCTTTGGCGGACTCTTTTCTTTGAGATCGTAGCCCCCCTCTTCCCCCTGGCCCTTACATTCAGTTTTATCTGGCTCACTTTTGAGGCGGAAATTTGCTGGTAGTAACAGATCTTCTACAGAAGAACCCCCACTCTTTTTTTCTTTATGGTTTTTTCTTTCCTTTACCCTCTTGTTGAGCCATCTACAGGACTGCCCCCTCGGGCCCGAACTCTGTTCCGTCTTTTTCCGGTTGTTAGGAGATCTTACTTCTTTTTCCTTGTGAGCAGTCCCCCTCTTTTGCCCTTTCTCAGGTTACGGTGCAACTTGACTCGATGGTACGTCTTATCTTCCCCTGCGTCCCGACTGCCTCCGTGGCAAGTCGCCACCCCAAACGACCAGGACAACCTCCCGCTTTTTTTAAAACACCCCCCCCACCAAATTCGCAAACAAGCTCCCCCTACGGATATTGGAGCCTCCCACTTTTTTTTTTTTTTTTTTTTTTTTTCTATACTTGAATTGGACACTTATTTAGCTGAAAACACGCTCCTTTTTTCTGGTCACCTTGCCTTTTTTTGCACAAATTTACCCGATCACTACACTCACCTGGAAATCAGGCCGCACTCTTTCTGCTACCCTTCCCCCGAAGTCTTCAGTAGACCCGGTATTTTTTTTTGGTCCAGCGGTCACTTGCGTGGTTCTTTCCCCCGTAACTATTTTTTTTTTGAAACTTAGCGACGGCGTTTTCCGTTCTCGCCATGGTGCCCCTCAGCATCCCCTCCATTCGATCCAGGGAGCGGCCCGGGTTACCCCCAGCGCGTTTCCCAAGCTTTTTTTTCAGGTCCTGAGTCCGTGCCTTATTCTTCTGCCCGGAGATTGCAAGAGAAAAAGTAAGGGAATTTGAACTATCCCCCCCCTCTCCGTTGTGTTGTTGCGTCTCCTTGATTCCCTTCTACCCAATCTTCCCATCCGCCCTCGTTTTTTTTCCTGGCGGGGTCTCCTCGTTCCCGCTTTGATGTTGGTTCCCGGGCCGCTTCCCGCATGACGAATTCGGTCTGTTTGGGGAACAATCCGCCTCCCACGCGGCCTTAGCTTTTCTCGAATCCCAATCCTTTTAGAGGGCAGCTTTTATCACGAAGCCCTTTGCCTTTGCCAACCTCCATACCTTTTTTCCTATCTTTTCCTCTACGAATCTTAGCAGAGTTTCCGGCCTTCTCGGTTGATGCGTTACGAGCCCGGTGAATAGTTTGTTTGCTTTACTTGGTTCTTTCTTGACGTGTTGTTTTTCATTAATATTGGCTCCCCAATGCTTTCCCCTCTGTGTGGTGGTTCGATCATACCTTTGTGGTGAGTTGCTTTATTTTTTGGCTCCTCCTTCCTGGTAGGGGTTTCTTTCCAGAATGGTCTCAATCGCCTTCTTTGCCCGCAGGTGCCGACTCTTCTCCTCTGAGCATGCGTGCGTATGTAAATGAAGCGCCACGTAGTTTTTGCTCTGGCGGCCGGAGGCTGTTAAGTCCATTCTCTGCCTCTCCACGTACACTTCCCCCTCCTCACAAGAGTTCCGGGTCCCTCTTTCCCTCCCCTGCAGGAGAGTTTCGAAACGGATTGGGAAGCTCTTCGTCAGTCCCCCCATAACCACCTTCTTTCGTCATTCTAGCCACGAATCCGCTCAGACTTACAGAGAACATCCAAGTAACTTATATGAAGGTCTCTCACCTCCAGTTCTCAACCGTCACTCTATCTCCCACGGCATATTTCTCCGTCTTTTTCTTGGTTGGGATAGACGGAATGTTGTACTATTCCCCGTGCATTTATCCAGGTCCCCTGCGCGATGATTATTATTCAGATGTGGCTTTGTTTCCCCCCAATTTTTTCCGACTACTACGCGTTCGGATGCCTACGTCCTTTAAGGGGGGGATTTTCGAATTAGTAAAATACCGTGACGCCCATACCCGGACTAACTTCTTTCTTTAGGTTTCACCTTTTTTTTTCTGAATATTACTCCAGAAAAATGAATGTCATTCTCCTAATCCCCCCATAGGGGCACCTACAACTGTTTTTGTTGGGCTTAGTTTCCGTTTTTCGCATTCCCTAGATCGGCAGCTCTCCCTGCCTCCCATAGAAATCCGGTTAGAGCTGCGAGCGTTTTTTCCCGTGGCATTTTGACGCCTTCCCCGCTTTTTCTTGCCATCACTTTGGCTCCCGCCGCCCCCTGCCGGGATGACCTTTACCGCAGTCATGGCCCCTCCCTTGGCGGGTGCTGTTTTCGCAGTCTAATACTTATTCCTTTTTTTTCCGTTGCCCCGTTTTTTTTCTCGCATGTTTTTGCCGGTCGCGGTCCGCATTTTTTTGTACGAGGAGCATTGCTACCGGCGTTGAACACCGGCATTCGCTCTCTTTCCCGCCGTTGTTTTTTTTTTTTTTCGATATTCCGAATAACTCATTTTTCTCTCCTGTTTTTCCCAAGTAGCAACGGCACTAGACTGCTCGACGCCGCTGTTTCCACGTCTCACTGGTCCAGATACTGATCTCGTATGCCGCGGACGTACCCTGAAAACGCCCCCCCTCCCCCCCCTTCGCGGAACTCGTAGATGAAGTTTCCTTCGCCCCGGCTGTCTCAAGTATGTGGTTCTTTCCTTCTTGAGTTCAAATCGCCCTGCGTGTCCCTTCACCTGGAACCCCCCTCTGCCGAACCGAAGCCCGGATCTTCATCGCTGGAAGAGCATCATGGAACTTTAATCTTTTCTGGACTTCATTACTCACCAACGTTCTGTTCCCCCAGCCTAGCGTTTCACTTAGTCCAGAAAGTCCCGTCACGTTTTGTAATTTTCGGCTTAGTGTCCCCCGACCGGGCTTTGCTTTTTGTTTGATTTCCGTTCCAGTCAATGGAAGATTCGACGTTCCATCTCCCCCCAAGCTCGCCTGATAGGTTCCCCTCTTCCCCTACCCTCTCCTTTTCTAAAGGGCTAAATTCCCCCCCTATCATATCCGTCTTTCCTTTCCCCTCTATCAACCATCATAAGTTTCACCATACGCATGTCCCTCCCCCCACCGAATAGGCCTGGTCTGCTGAAACTCGACTCCCTCAACTCTCTCCAATCCCCCCCTCACACAATTTTTTGTATTATTTTCTCGCGCGACTTTCACTCTCCTAGCCTGAACCACCCTCTGCACAGGGATTCTTTTTTCCTCTTACCTTTCGAAGCTTACAATCCCCCCCCCCTCCCTATGGTGCGTCACCAGAAAAAAATCTCTCTTTCCATCGGGCCGTTCCCGTAAGTTTAGATCTTTCTCTGTAATAGTGCCTTTCTTTCTTTTTCCCTGGCTTTTGCTTTGACCGGTTGCGCCCTTTAACCCTTTCCGAGATGAATCCGGCGGAGAGATAGGCACCCCCCTGACTGCTCTAGTACTTTTTTTTTCCCATCCCCCCCCAGCCCCTCCCCCCAAGCGATGAACCGAGTCCCCCCTTTTTTCCTTCAGCCCCCTCACTCTGCGCCCCAACCTTTTTCGAGCTCTTCCACCTAGTGTTTTAGCACAAGGCAGCCGCAGCTTGAGCAGGCCCCTTTATTGCACAATCGTCACATCGCTTACCCCTTTCTAGAGACTTTACTGACACTTTTCTCCTAGTGCGACCCATAACCTTCTTTACAACTCCTTCCCCCCTTTTTACTTAATGTCAGGGGGCTTTCGTATTTTCCCCGGCTTTTGAAAGGATTCGTGATAGTAGCCCCCCCTTCCCTAGTTTTTCCTTTCTCCCATTTTTTCCCTCAGTCAGCAGCGGAATTCGATCGCTGGAGTCCTTCTCCCCCGCGTCTCAAAATAGCGCGTTCAAGACGAGGCCGCAGCCACCGGATCCGCACTTAGGAGTCCCACCTTTTTCCCATGATCCCTTTTCTGCCTTTCTTCTTCGAATTACCTTTTTTCTCTCTTTAATCTCCTTGTTGGTTGACGTAGCCCTCATCCCCTTCAAAACAAAATCTCGTTTCCCTTTTTTGATGCGATCCCTCCTGCTTCCTTTTAACCCGGCTTGTTCTCATCCTTTCAAGAAAAGCTTTGGCACCTCTCACTTATCGATGCGTGCTGGCGGGGAACATGTGCGCATCACTCCACGCGGCCCCTCTCCCCTCCTTCTGAGATATGTTTGTTTTAAGTGATCTTTTACCAATCACTCCCTCCCCGCGGACCATTAAGGACAACTTCAAATCCTGGAGAGGTCGATCCAAATGTTTAGAGTGCGTCCTGATTTCTCGTTTGATGTTGCTGTGACGTGTTCAAATTCTTGTGTTCTACTTTGGCTGCGGCTCCCTTTTTCTGCTAAACTATCGTTCCCCCCCTGTGAAATGATCCTAGAGGCCCCAGTCTCCCCCCAATATCAACTGTTCGGCGTAATTTTTGCGATCCTGTCTTGTCTCTTGGGTGGGGAAATTCTGTCCATTGCCCTCCTCTTTGGGGGCGCGACTGCTCTCCTCTTTTTCTCTCGCGTCTTGAAAGCGGACCTCCGCCTTCTTTTCCCCGACCCCACCCTTCCCTGTTTGCCCAAAGTCAAGACGCATTTTCTTCCTTCTTCTGCTTCAAAATCGGGATAAGGGCACGTGGCCTGCAGTGCGCCCTTCTACTCTGTGAGGGGATTGCAGTCCCTATGCTCAAGTCCCAGTCATTTTCCACCTTCTCTCCTTTTAGTCGGAACGTCTCGTCTGGGACGACCCGTCGCCCCCGGCGTTTTTCAATAGCCCCGCTTCTTCTCCCCTTAATTCGTGGACTAATCTTCTCTAAACCCCGAAAACTTTGAACGCGCCACTTCTTTCGCCTTTTTCCTTTATTTTGAAGTATTTTATTTTTATCCCCCCCAATTACGAAAGTGATCAGGTTATGCCTTTCTGTATCTGCCTAGCCCTTATTGTCCTTATGTCCCGTCTTGGTTTCCGACTTACCTCCGCCTTTCTGCGTCCTATTCCTTTTTGTCGGATCCCCCTCGAATATCAGGTGGAAAATCCTCTGGCGCCTTGTTTCTGAGGCTCCATTTGACTTTCAATACGGGGCTTTTCTGTCTTCAAGACCCCCCCCAAATTCCCTTGCTGCTCTCCACTTGGTGAACAGGAAAATAGTCATAAGAGGCGCAATCTCACCTCTCCGTTCTCCATAGAGCGTATTTTTTAGGAAAGGCCGCCACAGAATGGATGGACTTTAGCCCTTCCAGGGGCATTTTTCCAATATTAGGCATACCCCTTCCGCTAGTTCACTGCCCTATGGATGCACTAATAAACCCCCCCTCCCCCAGTAGAAGGGGATCCGTGGGGTTGAATCGAGATCTTTTATCTCATACTCCGTATTCATAAATAGACCCTAAGGTTGATGCCTTTCCCGATGTGTGAAGGGAGGAGGGGCTGATATTCCTTCTTGAAGGCCGGATATTACTTCGTCCGTATATCCATCATTACTAGTTGCCGATCAGGCCTACACGACAGTAATATAAGGTGGACGAAAGAGTAGTCGCACCTGTCCTAGCAAACGAACCATTGGGCCAAATTCCCCGATGACTTAATGATATTCGCTGAGAGTGGAGGATTCCTGCGCTCCCTCCGCCCCTCGCTCGCGTTTCCTCCTTTCCCTCCATTCTTTTACTGTTCTCCGCCTAGGTGGTGGAAATGTGCCTGTCGTGCCGGCTTCTCTTTACTCTTTTTTTACGTCCCTGTGTCGGGCAATCTAATCCGGCCTTTTTTTTCATAGTTTTTTAAGATGCAGGATCTAGACTTAACTGGTCCCTTTTCCTCCCATTCCCTCCTGGTGTAATTACAGTCAGTTTTTCTAGGGCCCCGGTTCGCCTAGTTTCAGCGCTTTTTTCTTTGAAGTCCGTATTGATTCGGACGGTTCTCCCCCAACCCTGACAGTGCGTTAGGAACCATTACTTTCCTCCCACCCCACGATCATTCCCCTACTCTTCTCAAGGTGATTCCATAGTATGCCAATGGGTCCCCCAGGGATCCTTCCCCATTCCCGTAATTGTTTCCCCTTTCCCCCCCGATGCCCCCTCTCCCTTCTTCCTTGCTTTTTTAGTTTAGCTTCATAGTACCATCAACTTCCCTTAACCTGTTCCTCCTTCCCCCCTATTTTTTTAGTCTTTTCTATGAGCTTTATTGCCACTTCGGCGTTCTTCACCTCTCGAATTTAACTAATAAACATGATTTGTTCCGCTTCCCTTCCCTCTTTCCCCACCACCCCCTTTCCTTCCCCATTGATTTCCACCTTAAAACCCCCTGCTTCCCTAGCGGCCCGAAATCTTTAGTATTGTACCAGGCTTGCTGGGTTTCTTCCTTCTTTTCTTTTGAGCTTCCCAAATCGTTAAGCATCTTATCCTCCCGGAGACTCCCCTTCTTTTCTCCCTTTACCACTTCCGCGCCCACGATAAGGCGGAGGAGAGATGCCCCCGTAAAAACCCGTTTTCAAGAATTTCGTCCACCTTCTAAGCCCATCGCTTTCCGAGTCAAACTAGCGACGTCCCAATACCCTTAATGTATTATTTCCACTTGGTTTTTTTTTTCCGCCTTGCTCCCCCTGGTTAGCTACCAGACCGATTCCACGGCTTTTAACGCGATTTTGTCCCACCATGTCCCCAGTTTTCATCCGCGATAACCTGAGCCCTTCTACTGCCCCTTCCTCCTTTTCTTGCGAGGACCCTTTTCCCCCCCAAAATTATTTTTCTTTATTTCAAGGTGTTGTTCTTTCTTTTTCCCCTTCGCTTCAATCAACCCGTTTCGTGGATTTTTGTTTCTTCGAAATAGAGCGTATCTCCAGGTGTGTGCATCCCTCTTTCTCTCCATTTTGATTTTTATCCACTACCCAATAGGCGGTCCCCCTTCCCAGTTACATTTTATCCCCCCCGAGTTTTCTGATTTGAAGGAGCCCCCTTCTTCCTTTTTTTTCCTTTTTCCGAATGACCCATAGCTCCCCCGTTGTTCCTTCGCCAAAGTCTTCCCTTTGTCTTGCCCTATCGTTAAAGCTGGGATTGTTCCGTCCATCCCCATGTCTTTTATGGCTCTTTGACTGCTTTTTCTCCAATCGGTTTTTGTTTCTCCTTTTCCCTTCAATTCCTCCTTCCCTTTTTTTTTGCAAACTGATAACCCAGCGGCCTTCTCGATTTTCTACATTGCCCGCGGAGTTTTTCGAAGCTGGTACCCTAAACTCAACGCCCTGGTCCTCCCATCAATACCCTTTTCCATTTTCTGTTAGTAGCCAATGTTACTGTCTCGGTATGGTTTTCAGCGTCAGTGACTGGTCTAGTTGTGTTTGAACCAAGAATTTTTTCATTGTGCGTTACTTTTTTTTCTCTTACACACTTTTCAGGTTTTTTTCTTTCCCTCTTAGACAGTACCAAATGGTGATGGTATCCTTTGCGGGCGCCCTTTGCCCCTCTGATTATTTTTTTGTGTTCTCCTTGCCAAGCTGTCCTTCTCCTTTTCCAGCAGGGGTAGATCAGAGCAGGATTGCACTTTATCTGCAACCGGATGCTCGCCGGATTCAAGGAGGCGGAAATCCCCCTTTCTGATACCCCACTCCTCATCTTACTCCTCTCCTCTGCCACCGTAAATGACCCGAGTTCTGGCCCGATGGGCTCTGAGGAGAGTTGTACTGGTGACGCAACCCCTTTGGATGGTTCCTACCTCCTTTTTTCCCTTCCAACCTCCTCCTTCCCCTTTTTTTTTTTTCCCCTCGCCGGCGCATCCCCCCCGTGGTTTCCGTCACACCCCCTCCTTCCTTACGCATGGTGGAAAGCGCTTTTTACTCGTTTGATTTTGGCCTCCCTTTCCCCTGAACTGCTATTACTGTGTGTGTTACGGAAGTGGTCCACTCTAGATCCTTTGTCCCTTTTATACCTCTCTGATCCTCCCTATTCGCTCGGACTTGCTTTGCCAGTCTTTGAAAACTACTGCGTCGTCCGAGAATTGGAGTTGATTCTCAATTTCTCCTTTGTAATATTAAAGCCGGTGGATAGGGTAGCGTGGCCTCCAAGATTACTACCGACGATTTTAGCATCCCCGAAGTAATTTTCCTTGTTGATTTTACCCCCCCTTTACCTAGGCCAATTTAGTAAAGATCCGGATAGCGAGTAATCCGGTGTCGCGCAAAGCTTTCGTTGCTCAGAAAACGATTTATCCCCTCCCGTCACTCCTTTCCCTTTCCCCCACATCCTCCTCCCTGCGGATCGCCACTAGGCTCATTCAACTTCCTATCCTCCCCTTTTCCTTCCGCAGTTGTTCTTTACTTTGACGTATCTCCGCCAGTTCGCAGCAGCTTAGCGATCCATGAAAGTCCCATTGTTGGTAATTTAGGATTTTTCCGCGGCCTGATTATTTTCCTTCCATATTTCGGACCGGAACAGGAGTATAATTTCGTCCGGGGCTTTCCTCCGTTGTTGTTGTGCTGCATCAGCCTTAATCTCTCCCCTGTTTTTTCCTCTTTCTCCGTAGTAAAATTTTTTTTTTTTTCCCAATTCTGGGATCTTCACACCAGCGTTCGTGACGGACAGGTCCAAGGTCATTTTCCCTTTCACCCAGCCTCTTATCTTGCTGATTTCAGATTCTATGATAATCGTTTTAACAAGCCCCCCGCTGCCCTCCTTACACTGGTTTTCACTTTTTTCTGCCTTTTAGCTTCGATTATATGCCAAGGTTAATTTCGTGCGGTTTTGCCACGGTGTTTCCCCTTCCCCCACGGCCAAATCTTCTCCGCGAAGTTCAGGCATCTTTTCCTTTCCTGTGGAGTCATGACCTCCCCTTTCTCGCGGATAGTTTCTTGGAAGTGTGGATTTCCCTTGCATTACTTTTTGGGCCTTAGTCTTCCCTCTTCTTTTCGAGGTAATATCGTCGGGTCCCCATACAAGAGGTGCTCTCTTTTACTTTCCGTCCCCTTCTTTACGCTAGTTTTTTCTCCGATCAGTTTTTTTTTCCTCTCTTGTTCGGGCCCCCTTCCTCCATCCCCCCATATTACGTGTCTCTAGGAATTTTCTTCCTTCATTGGCTTCCCTTCCCCCCGGGTCCCTCTTTTACTTGGTACCCTAAACCACCCCCGATTCCCTTCGAAATAGCCTTGTCGTCGTTCGACCATCTTTCTTTTTTTATCCTGTCAAGATGTTTTCTGTAAATCCCCCCCTCACCTCTTCTTCCCCCACATATTCAGTTTTCTTATGGTTCGATTTGATCTTCATGATGGATGAGATGACCTCGAGGATTCGTCACTCCTCTTTTTAGACCACAGGTGATATTTTTTTCCCTAGACTAGATTCCCACCACGTCCTGGTTTTTTCACCCCCCTTCTCCTGCAGGCCTAAACTTTTTATCCTATTTTTTCCGTCAGTGTAGCGTGTTTATCTTGATCCCTTTGATTCTATCCGGGAGACTTCCCCTTTCTCCAATCTTCTGAATTCATTTCCCAGCCGTTCCTGCATGAAAGGTTCGGGAGCGTTTTCGTCCCCCCCGACTGCGCTTTCCATTTGACTTTGAACCACTCTTTCCATTCCGCTTACGATTCCCTTCCGAAATATTTTTTTTGCGCCCCCCCCAACGCATCCCCCATCTTCCTGTGACTTGATGTACTTCTCCTTTGGCAGTCTGTTCATTCCGAGTTTAAGTACCGAAACTCCCCCTTATGTCTAAACTGCTCCGATTTCAACCCTCCTGTTCGCTCCCCTACCCCTGAGGAAAGAACAGGCCGATCCTTTAGATAGTTATTTTTCTCTAAATTAGCCCCCCTTTATTTTTTCCCTTAGGTTTTTTTGGACTTAGTTATTTTCCCCCAGTGATGTCAAAACTTCCGCTCCTGTCTTTCTTTTTCAACCTTGCGGCGCGCGGAAGTATTTTCACAGTAAGAAGTTTGTTTTCTCTGATGGTTCCTCTTCCCTCTTGCTCCCCACCTTCCCTTCCTTTCCCTGATCAAGCAGCACGTCTCCTGACGTACGGATCGTTTTAAATCCCCGCCAGTTGAGACGTGAGCCACATCGCTTCTCATACCGTTGTTGTTTTTTCTTCTGTAATTGACTCCCCCTTTCTTCCATTTCTCGTTAAGAGTTGGGATTGCCCTACTCCCCTACTTTCTTATCCTTCGTGTTGCTGCCTCTTCGTGAACCCGCTGTTGGATAAACCGCGGGCCGCGCCCAGCATGAGACTGATTGGAACAATTGTCCAATTTCCCTCGTCCCGTTTCTCCCCCTCTAACGAAGAGTTTTTCCCCAGCAGCCGGGTTAAACACCCACCCCGAAAGCACCTTTCCGGACCCCCTCCCCCTATTCCCCGCTCACGTTCTTGAAATTTTATCCTCTCTTGCTTCCCTTCTTCTCATTGTTGATGAGGGTTCTCTTGGTGAATGTGAATAGTCGGTCCATCTGGGCGTCCGGGCTCGTCCTTCCCACTCCATTTCCCCCCATCGCCTATCGCCCCCCAAATTTTCCTCCCACATGTGAGTCTGACTTGTCGCCGTCACAAATATTCTGGCATCGATTCTGTATTGTGCTGGTCTTGACCTCATGGTCCCCGCGGAAAGAGCTTTGGTACAGCATTGGTCCCGCTCTCTCCTTTTTATGCTTCCGGATTTTCTAGCTCTCCGCTCTACGGATCTCCCTTTTAGGCGTTCAATCACCCTTCTTTTTCGAAAGAGATCCCCTCGCACGAGAGACCACTCCCTTGCCTCCATTTTTTCCCCCCTAGTCTTTCTATGTTCTCTGCGGAGTGTTTGGGACGACGGCGGTTCTGGATGGTCCCTTGAGTACGGTAATCGAGAACAGACTAACCCCCTTGCATCCTTGTTTTCGGAAGATCTCCCTCGTGCTTCTCCCCTTTCCGCTTCCCACCCCTTCTTTTCGAACCACCTGAATATTGTCCATCGGTTCTCAGGTGATGCAGGTCGAAACCGAATTCGACGCGGCCCCCCGATTCGACGGACGTGTGTTTTCGTGCCATCCCTGAAGTTTGTAAACCTTGAAATGGTGATGAGGGCACAGTGTGACATGAAGGATCTTTTCCAGCTCGAAACCTTGAATTTTTTCCCCTTTCCTTTTTTTTTTTTCCTCCCCTCCCCCTTTCGATTGAAGCATGTGAAGGGGTGATCCCGTTCGAAAGTCATCAATGGATGACCTCAAAGCAATCCGGGCCGCCATAGGTGCGATCCGGCGCTCCCCCTTCCCCTTCCTTTTCTTTTCCTACCTTCCCCCCCTCTTTCCTTTCTAAAAAGTGGTGCCCATCTTGTTTATCGTATTTTGCAATAGACTCCGGAGTCTTAGCGTTCAATGACAAGGCCCTTCTCGGCGCGCCTGCTAGGGGGTGAAATCCGCCCCCTCCCTTTTTCCCACTCCCAGCCGCCCCACTCTGGCTTATCGCCGACATTGCCTTTCCTGCAGCGGTCAGGCAACTTCATCTCCGCCCAGTGCCATTTCATGCCTCGGGGTGCGTAATGAGAGACTCTTTCTCCCCTTCCCTCGTCTCTGAGCTTATCCCTTTTTTTACGTAACGCTTTAGGCTCTTGTGTCTTGAGCTCTCCGTGGTGACGCGCCCCTGAGGAGGGCGCTTGTCTTGGCGCGGACCCGGCTGACACCTCTTTTTCCCCTTCCGGATCTCTTGTCATATCCTCGTTTTTTTTTTTTCTTCTCTTCCTTCCCCCATCTTTAGACGGGTTACAAGTGACCTTTCCTCCTTCCTCGCAACCCGCTGCCCGTCACCGCGAACGGCGAGCCACTCCCTTCCTTTTTCCGGCCCTTTTCTGTTCTCTTTTTTCCTTCCTGATATGATCGCCTTCCCCGCACAACTTTTGGCCCTGTTTCTGACCGTTTTTCCTCCTCGGCATGCGTCTATTCCTTCGTTTCCGACAAGATGTTTCCTGGCGTCGTTCCGTCGCGCCATAGGCTACGTGCACCCCGGTTTCCTTTCCCCCCCAACCGCTTGCGCTTCGAAGCCAATTTTCTTTTCGCTGGACAGATGCACCTGTGAATGATCCGCGTCTTCTCTCATTACATGGGCCTTTGGGTAGCACAAGCTCGTCTCCCCCTGCACAGTCAGGCGTCCTCGGGCGCCGGCGAGAATCGTCCGTGCTGGCAGTTTCCGTCCACTTTTCTAGTCTCTTGAATCTCATCACATTTTAATCCCTTGTCCTCTCGTCCCTCTAGTTTGAAACAGTGAAGGCTAAACCTTCCGCCAAGGTGTTGGGCTAAAGGCTTCTAGGATGGATCTTAGCCAACTGTCCCTTCTCATTCCACCCCAATTAACTTTAAGGGGGAAAACCTA
>Ga0179593_1587618_pt1 | contig 17755 bp, 30 predicted proteins | sample CZODoug2_1_08_16_FD_185931 | JGI IMG/M metagenome (GOLD analysis project Ga0179593, IMG submission 185931) | Vadose zone soil fungal communities from Angelo Coast Range Reserve, California, USA - CZODoug2_1_08_16fungal (PacBio error correction) | ecosystem: Environmental > Terrestrial > Soil >... | reverse complement strand
TCATTTTTCCCAACCCCCCTTTTGTGGGGCGCTTCCTTTTGCAACCGTGGTATCTTGCTATTGGCCTATGGTTGTCTCCCCGCGGCTGCTGAACATTGACTTTTCAAACTTTGGCCTCGTTCTTTCCCCAGGTTCTTGATTTCAGAGTCGTTTCGGCCCTTTTTCTGACTCCAACAGAAACTTCTGGACTATCCCCACTCCCCCTTTTTCTTTGATTCAGAGAAAACACACCTTTGGGTTTTTTTTTTTTGGGTACGTTTTTCCCACTCTTTTGGACCGGGCGCTCTTTCTAAGACGATTCGCACCCCTTTTTCTTTTGTCCGTTAGCGCGTATTTTCCTCCCGTTCCCCCTCCTTTTTGGGTAACCGATCGGGTTTATTAACGCCCCCCCCTTCATGATTCTTTCCTGTTAGTATTTTTTTTTGTTTTTTCCGTTCCGCCCATTTACGATTTTGCAGCGCTTACAACCCCTCTGTGATGACAGCTGTCCCCGCCCTTAACCTTCAGATAAGCCCCGGTCCGGTTTTTTTGGCCCCTTCCCTTCGCGCCGTCGGCTCCCGTGTCTGTCAACACCTCCCCCCCTAGTTTTTGAGTTAGTCCTTTGTGAATATGGTTTCGGGTCTCACCTGACTGATTCTATCCGATCCTTTTTCATGAAGGAGTGTTCTTATTCTTTTCTTGATTTCCTCTTCCTCCCTGAAAGTAGCCGTTTCCCCGTCATTTTTTACTCCCCCCTTCTTTCCGCAGTTGCCGAGGGAGAACGACTTAGGTGGGGTCCCTTTTTTTTTTCCCCTTTATTGAGATTTTTTGATGCCAGCTCGGCCCCCTACATTTTCTCCGCTTGCAATCGCGTCCTCCCCCTCCTCCCACTCCTTCCCCCTCTACCTTAGATGGTAGAATCGCCGTTGATTTGACCCAATTTTTTCCTTCAGCGTCTAAACCCCCCCCCCTTCTCCTTTTGGTTTTGGCCCCCCCTCCCTTTCCGGGCAGATGAAGGGCCAGTTTGCCTTCTTTTATTTGCCCGCTTGGGTTTCTTTTTTGATAAGGAAACTCGGACTTTCTTCAAGGCCGCCATGTGTTTTACTTTCCCTGCTTTTCCTGTTGCGCGGAAATGGATACTGAATTCCCGCCATACTTCTCTCTGAGACCCGTTGACTCCCTGCCGAGCCAGTAGATTGTTTCCTCTCTTTAGGACTTCTCCAGTGGCACCACCCTTTTGACTCCCCAGAACCTGTCTGTTGGTTGGGCCAGGTAAGTTCTTTCCTTCTTTTATCGCAAGGGTTGCGGCAACGTCGATGGTAAAACTTCTTCCTGCTTTTCTTCCCCCGATTTTCGTTGGTTTTTCCTAGGTACATATCCTTTCTTTGACCTGGTTTACCCTTCTCTTTGTCTCGAGTTTCATGGCTGGGCGATTTATGCCGTACCCACCTTTTTTTCTCTTACTCTACTGGATTTGTCCGTCCTCCCTTCCCTCCTTGTTTAACGAATGTTTCCCTGTCTTGTTCCCACGTTTTTTGAGACCTTCCTCCAACCCCCTCCAGCTGAACAGCGGCGGATTGCTGATTCCAAGCGATTGGAGAAACATGTAGTTTCTCGTGCCCCTTAAGCCCCCCATACTCCCCAGAGACGACTGTCGTTTCATCTTCCACCCTGAGCGATCCATTTTTCCCGATCGCTTCTAACATTCCCCCCCCTTTTTCCCTTTTAGAAGCGAACGTCCCCCTTTTCCTTACACCCTTCTTTTTGAGTCTTGGACTGCTCCATTTTTTAATCTTTTTTTGCTGCTTACTTTCTCTCTTTTTTTCCCTACTACGGTGTTTTTGCTCTTCTTCCCTCCGATGCTATTATAGTCACCTTTTTTTTCTGGTCCTTAATAAGGCAAATAAGCCCCCTGTCCTCCCCTTTTACGTGCGCAGGAATCGGGTCGATTCTACCCTACTGACTCCCTTAGCGATTCATTCTTTGGTTTTTCCTCCTGCTCTTTGTGATCCGGAAGCTCCCGTGCACTTAGCCGCGATTTTTTTTTGGCACGCGACCCCTACTGTCTCCCCAACGATTGTTCCCTTTTCTAGCTCCGCTGTTAGCGCTTTTTTTGGTTTTCTCAACCCCCGCTTCTTCCTCTGTCCTAGCAGTTCATTCGTCCTTTGAACCAATTCTTCTTCTCCTACCACCCCCTCGATAATAACCATTTATTTTTCCTTCCTCCCTCCCGCCGCCACATTCCTCGAGACCCTTTTCTCTCCGCCTTATCGGTATGGACGCTTTTACCTTTGGCCCCACCCGTCCCGACCGCCTTCTCCCCTTCCTTTTTCCGCCGTCAGCCGAACGCCCCTTTTATAAGCTTTTACCCTGACGCGCTGTACCCCCTTTTCTCCCTGAATGTCCCAGTTTGACACTGGAGAAGGCAGCGCCGCACTTCTTGACATATCGTGTTTTTCAGTTTAAGTGATATAATTTTTTTCTAAATATGCATCGATGGAGTCGTTTTTCACCCTTATCCTTCCGCTCAAAGCACGATTACCCGATCCCTTCCCCATGTTGGCGGGATCGACTTTCCTGAATTTATCCCATATAGCCTCACATTTCACTTTGTCCTCCCCGAGACGCCTTCCGTAGTTGTGCCCCCTCCTTTGAGGCTTCGGTTTCCCCCCAACCCCCACCGATAGGTGGGTTATTTTCTGCTCGCCAACGCCGTCCATCATGACGCGGAGTTTCCCTGTCGCAAAGTCGGTGATTGTTTTCCCGTGTGTAACTGCGCTTTCCCAAGCATACCCTGGTTTTTTTTTCGCGGCATCCCTCTCAACCCATTTTTTTTCCAGAAAAAATCACAACGTCCTCTTTTCCCCCCACGCGTTGAAAGCCACCTTCCTCACCTTTTCCCCTTTAACTTTCTACTTTCCGGGCTAGTCGACTAATCCCCTTTTTGGCTCGCCGGACCTCTCAGGTAAAGCCTCCTGGATTATTACTCCCCTTCGGCTTGACGTCAGCAATGGCGATCCATACTTTTTTGACTTCTCTCCCCCCTCCTTCGTTTCATTTTTGCCCCCAGACAAGATCCTCCTCGCGCTCCTTATTGGGAGAACAGGTACTTCCGCACCCCCTTCCTGGGGCTGATCGGCATTCCCCCCTTTTTTTCATTTAGAACGAAGATGTGGTCTTGCTTTAGTGGGTTTTTTTTCGGACCTACCAGTCTTATCTACTGGCAAACTCCTCATTTTTCTTACTTTCGCGGGTTCCTATTCACGTAGCCAGTAGCTCATGACGTTCCCGAAGAGCCTCCCTCCCAACCTTCTAATCCTGCGTCAAGTCATGAAGCGCTGCAAGCCACATCTTCTTTGTTTCCCTTTTCGATGAACCCCACCCCTTTTTTCTACGCGCCTCTTCCTCCTTTTCTTTGAGTAGAGCAACCCCCCCCTGCGTTAAGATCGTGAGTATCTTCCCATTTGGACAGGACATTTCCCTAACGAGGTTTCAAAACTTGACGCTTAAACCTTTTTTCCGAGTTTACTCGCTTCTCCTTATACCCATCTAGCCCAGAATCACCCCCCCTGTTACCTGCCCCAGATGTTGTTTTGGCGAATTCATATTTTCCCTCTTCCCCGTTGTTGTTTTTGCTTTTAGAGTCTTTCAGCAACAGATATGGGAGCCTGTCCAGTGGTCTGGATTTTTTATTCTGCTCTCATGTGAGTCATCAGCTGATTTTCTTTTCCAAACACTTGGAGGGGGCCTCTGTTTTCTGCCCTTCGGTCTTTTTGATTTTCTCTTGCTTCAACTTTCACTGGTGGTGAATCCAAACATTACTAGTTTTCTCTTCTTTCCCCTCCTTAGTGGCTTTAAAGACAACCTGGGTCGCACCAATCTTTTTTTTTTCGTCTTTCATGCAGACGTGGTTTTGAGAACTGGTAATGGGTTTCTCGGTTATTTTAGTCTATTCTTCCGCGTCCTGAGTTCCTGGTTACCCCTTTTCTCGGGCGGAAAGGTCTCCTCCCCCTACCCCGGCGTTTTCCTTTCAGCTTTCCCTTTCTCTGCCCAAGCCCGAGTTTTCTCTTTCAAAATCGTGCGGGAAGTCATTTCCCTCCAGTTTGAGCCCTAAGTTGCTCTAGTACTTGTTCCCCCACCAATTTTCTCGCCTTCTTTTTCCAACCAGTTTAGATGTTGTTTTCATTTGTGAATCTATGGGTTTTTTAGCCATTGCTGTCCCCCCCTTCCCCGCTGGAATTGCTTAATAGACCCTGTTTTTTACTGAGGTCTTTCCTCGTTTTTACCTATTGCGGTTTCGGACCTAGTCGCCCCCCTCTCCTTTTACCCTGAGGAATTCTGTTAGTGCGGTCCGTTTGACCCCCCCCTGTTTTTTCCTAGGGGAGACTTGCCTTTAAAACCCTCCATTTCCTTTGAGTATGGATGTTGCGAGTTCCCCTGGTTTAAGTGCGTGAAGCCTTGTTCAGGTTAACGCCAGAAGTCCCACAACCCCTCTCCATCTTTTCTGTTAGCCGCTCTGATAATTCTTCTTGGCCTTTTTTCCAGATATCCCCTCCTAACCCAGCTCTTTTTCGAGCCCCGACCTTCCCTTCTGCACCAAACCCTACTGGAAGGCGTCTTCGTTTCCCCCTTGCGCGTCGGGTCTTCTCTTTTCAAACCTTTCCTGGAACTCCCGATCGATCCAGGACTCCCTTTTTTTTTTGACGTTGCAACTTGTCCCTTTCATGATGGACATGGATCCCGTGTAATCCCTTCTCCCCCCTCCTTTTTCGCAAAACCGTTGATCTTTTTTCGCCCCTCCTACTCCAATATTCGATAGTTTTGCTTCCTTCCTCCCTTGCACACCCTGGTTTACCTAGACGGATGAAGTGGCCATTCTTTTCCTCTGGTCTCCCTTGATTTACTTCAAGGGCGTTCGCGACCTTTTTCCCTACGGAGTCGGGCGTTTTTTTTGTAGTGTGCGGCTTTTCATTCCGCGGCCATACGTCCCCAAGTGCGGATGCTTGGTTGTGTTTCCGGTCGGTGGCTCTTGGATTTTTCTTTTTCTTTTCTTTTTTCATTTTTTATTAAAGCTTTTTTTATCCTTACTCTACTGTTGTTCCCTTACTTTCACTGCGAGTCTTTCTTGACCTCACCCCTCTTTTTTGAGGACCGATGATCCATCCCAAATGACAAGGCTGAAAAAGCTGATTGCTTCTGAACTCGTCCTTCTTTGGACACTTTAGTTTTCGCGTGCCGTTGAATCCCAATGACTTCATTTTCCTCGACTTCTTTCCGCTATCAAAGTCTTGTATTTCCAAAAGGACTTTTTTTCTTTCTTTCCATTCAAACATGTTTTTCCTGTCTTAGAATGTTTAGAGACCCCTCTTCTTCTTTCTTCGCCTTCTTTATTCTGTGACTTATTGTCCTCCCCCCTCCCCCATAGGTCTCGTTCCTTCTAGGTTCTCATCTTCTCCTTTCCCTTTTTTGTTTTTGAGTGAGAGATGACTAGCACGAGTCCTCCTACATATTTTTTTTGCTTGTTGGGAAGCTGACATGCAAAGAAGCCCCCCTGAGTTTTGCGTACGTGAACGACGTGAATCGGGGCCCTTTAAAACCTTTTCTAATGTTGAATTTTTTTCCTCCCCCTATTCCTTCCGACTGGTGATCTCGGCCTTCCCTCCCTCTTTTCATTGTGCTTCTGTTGCCTGATAGCCCACTAATTTCTCAACTAGCTTTCCCGAGTTCCAGTCCTTCGCTGTTACTCTCTTCGGGGGATGGATTCTCCTCTGTCTCCTGGACTCCTGTTCTTTTCCCTCCCTTTAATTATTTTCATTTTTCCCCCAAGCAGTAGCCCTGTGCTGACTAACCATCGTAGAGAGTACTCCTTCCCTTTTTTTTTTTACCGGCAAAGAAACCTCTCGCTCTCCCCACCGCCGGAATCCTCCCCTCTTGTATTTTGCTGACCTCCCGTGCCCAAGGAGACCTGCCTACCGCATGTTTACCATAGACGTTCCGCATCCTGTCCCCGATCTCCCCCTTTTTTCCCCTTTTGACGCGCGGCCAAACTTCAGACTTTTTCCCTTTTTCCACTGGGAAGGCGCCTTAAATAGTCGTCGATTTCCCCACATGAAATGGAGTCGGGGAGGAGTCGAATCATTTCATATTTTCCCTTCTCTTCGCTAGTCTGTTATTCATTCCGTCTTCAACTTTTTTTTCGAAGCTCTGCCGGTCCACTCCCCATGCATGGATCGTCCGTGACCTGCGTTTATCAACCCTTTCTTCTTAAGCGACTGGAAAAGAAAGACTGACCGCTTTTACTCATTTGCCCTGTCTCTTTAACCCCACCAACCAATTCCCTTTTTGAAGTCTTCGATTTCCTCTTTTCTAGTCAGCGGCTCGTCATCCCCCCAGCGATGGGTTGGCAATTCTTTATTGGGTCTCTGAGTTCCCCTGATTTTCACCCTCTGTCAACGTTTTGATCGAGGTCCTCCCATTTTCCCCCCTTTTTTGTCCAGAAAAAAATCCCCCCGTTTCAGTTTGTTGGAACAAACGTTTGACTCCCCCCCCGATTCCTCAAGACGGTAACTTCCCTTCCCCTTTTCTTCCTCCTTCCCATAGAACTTGAGTCTCGCCTTCCGTCCCCCTCCTCCCGGGATCTATGAGACAGCTTTACGACAAGCCCCGTCTATCCCTTCCCAACATAAAAAAGCAGATCTTTCTTGTTCCGTGACATCCCCCTCCTCATCCTCGGCGTCGAATATTTGACCTTCTCCCCTCCCTCTTGGTGTCTTTATCGGGCATCCCGGTTTTTTAATTTCTTCCCGCACGAGATCGCCGCGAATTCTTTTTTTTGAACATGATCCTATTTTCCCCTCTGGTCGATCCCCCCCCCCTTTGAGCTTCCTTTTTCCATTTCCCCCTTTCTTAGTTTTTTTAGAAGCTGCGCAACCGTCACAGCCTTGCTGAATCCGGCGTTACTTTTCTCCTTTTTCCAGCGCCTTGACAAGACAAAAGACGGGTTTTTTGGTTCCCCCCTAGGAATAAACCATGGGGGATTACACTCTCCCTTTTTCTTTCGACACACCCCTGCCCTTCCTACTACTCGAGATCAATTCCTTCTCCCCGAACAGATCCCCACAATTTTCACGCATGTTCCCTCCTTTCCAGAGCCCATTGTCTGTTCGCCATTCCTTTTCCTCCCCCATCGAGAGAAACCCACGGTTTTCCTTTGAGAGCAGGTTTCGCTCCGAAGATATACCTCCTTTCCTTTTGTGTTGATAGAGATATCATTCGCATGGACACCCCTGGTCCCTTTATTCGTCTTCTCTCTTTTCTTTTTTTGGTATTGCTCCTTGAACATTTTCCCTTTTGCCCCAACGTTGAGTTTTTCTTCAGGGAAAATCCGCGCTTGGTCCTAGTCGTTCCCCTCTGATTAGATTTTTGTCTCTCAACCCCACAGCACCGTCATCCCGAGTCCGCGCCCCTCTTATTCGACCAACCTGTCTTTTTTACCCAACAAGTCTTTGGATTTGCTTTTTTTTTCTGAGCAGTATTTCCTTTAATGGTGTTTTATTCGATTCTTTCCTGTCCCTGAGATCTGGTCCCCCGCTTCCGCTGAACGCCTTGATCCCTTTCTTCCCCACATATCTATTTTGTGACCTTGCGTGTATTTCCTCTCCTAAGCTCCGCGGCGCTCTCAATACTTCGTGCGGGGTTTCCTTCGGACCAGACCGGAATGCCGATTCCGACCCCCCCCTTTGTTTGCGGTCTCGTCTGTTTTCCACTTCCGCGCCTTTATCTGCTTCACTCTTGAACACCCTTCCTAACAACCTAGATGTCTGCTTCCTTTCTCTGATGTGTTGGCTAATTTCCTGTCGTTCCACCTCATGTCCCTTTTCTCTTATCGGCTTCTGAATGAAGGAGCTCGGTGCATGGTTTCGGAAAGCTTTTTTCATGCTCACTCCATTCTTTCCTCATTTTCATTTCGGTCAGTGCGGCCCCCCTTCTTGTTCTGGGTAGTCCAGGCCTTCGGTTTCGGATTTTTTTTTCTGTTCACACTCCAAGGGAAAATTGATATGCTGCCGACGGTTCCCCTTCCCCTTCCCCTTTTGACGGCCCTCTCCCCCCCTAAAGCCTTGCGCCACCCCCCCCCGTCTTTTTTTTTTTAGAAGATCGACTTACCTCAGATGGGTCTCGCACGACGGCCCAACCCCACGGTTGGTTTGTCTATTCCCCCATGAATCCCGGCAATGAGTTCCCCCTACTGCCTTTATCGTCTTTTATTTTTCTCTTAGATTGGTTGATTAACCTTCAGAACTCTCCTCTGTTCCTTTCTAATGTGTGCGGATTGCGGTTTTCTCTGAGCGGACATGTCTTTCCTTTTTTCCCTGCTTCCCCATAGATCCCCCAGTTGACGATTATTGAGTCCCCCCGGTCCCTCCGGACGGTCTTCCCCTTTTTGGTCGCCAAAGTCCCTACTTCGCTGAGCATCCAGTTTCCCCCCTTTTCGTTGACTTTTTCTGAAGGTTGGGCCCCCCTTTTAGGTTGACGACTGAGCCGTCAAGGTTATTTTCTTCCCTCTTCTGGTAAAGCTTTTGAGGGATATTCTTTTTTTTTTTTCGTGGGTTTTGCTGCACATCCAGCTTTCCCCCCATACCCAGTGAGGTGAAGCGGTGCTGCATTATTGTGGTAGATAGAGGACAGTGGCGTTGGTTTCTCTCGTTCTTCTCCTTCTCTACATGTTGTTTCTTTCTTGTCTTCGTCATTAACTTTCTTATTTGATTTTTTCGGTGGACAGAGGTCCTCACTTTTCTTCTTCAGATCCATCCAGCCTCCCCTCGTTCTTTGTACGGAACGAAAAGAGAGTGTAGGTTTATTGCTGCCAATTTCCACTCCGCCCAAATCACGATTTTGCTACTTCAGTGATTTCCCCTCCTGTCCTTCTCTACCCCCTTCCCGATTCTTTGCAACCCCCCTTTTTCAGTAGCACTCTTTCCATGTGTAGACAAAGATTAAGGAGGTCCCTTCTTTTCTTTTTCATCTTTATTCATCTTTCCCCCCGCAGCCTTTAGTTCTATCCTTCTCGTGCTAGTCCTTCTTTCCTCTCCCCGTTTTTTTTTTTCCTTCTCGACTGACTCGCACGAGAATTATCATCTGGCCCTTTTCTATCTTGGAAGTTGCAATAATTTACCCCTCTCCCCCCCTTTCGAGTGTATTCCCCGCGGGAATAGGGTCGCTCTAAATTTGACGTTTCTCTCGATTCCCTGTATGCATTCCTCGCTCGGTTATCTCTTGCCGAGACAGGAACCCTTTTTTGTTCTTCTGTGCCTTGGCACTGTCCCCCATTTTCCCAACTTTGGCGAGTTCAGAACTCTTTTTTCTTCGTTTTATTGGATCCTTTCTCCAAAAAGCGTTCTTTTTTTGTCTCAAGTCTTCTTTTGCCCAAGTAGTCTCCCCCAATGTGGCTTCTCCCCATTTAGTTAGTAATATCCAGAGGCTTTTCCGGAGAAATCTCCGCCGACAATTCTAGTCTCCCGGCATAAAGACATTTCCTCCGCTATTCCGAGGCAGCGAATCATTCCACCTTCTCTCCCCTTACGCCCCCCCTTCTTTAACTGGAGTTCCGCAGAACGCCTTTTCTTCCCTTTGCGTCGTATTTTCCTCCTCCTTTCCCCCCCTTCAGCCTTTACCTGGGTTTGCCCTTTAATGGCTATTGGCGTACCACTTATTTCCTGGCTTCTTGGCCAAGCCCCCGGTTCTTCAAACTCCTTTCTTTTTTTAGTCGGGATTCCCGTCGCTCAAAGCCAGCTGACGCTATCTTCCTTCCTCACACATTTCTGGCAACTTTTTCGATTCAGGTTACCCCCCTTCACCCACTTCCCTGGTGGATTTCCCTCTCCCCGTGCCCTCATTGCAGGGCTTCGAACACGATAGTCTTTCTTTTTTTTGCCAAATTCTTGGGCCCCCCTCTGTACCATGCGGGCGCGCAAGGTCCTTTCTGGGTCGCTGGCGTTACCCCCTTTGGCAAGCTGAAACTTGTTTGGCTCGTGACTTCCCCTTTCCTTTTTCGTTTACCAGAAACCATCCCGACTTCCACCCCAACGTCCCTCGGTCCCTCCCTGAGAATTCCCCCCCCTTGTAACTGACTTGAGATTTCCCTTCCTCTTTTTTTTCCAACGGCATACGGGCTCGTATTAATCAGCTCCCCCTTTTCTCTTGAGACATTCCAGGCTGGACCGATGCTATCCCTCAACTATTCCCCACCCCAAGGACGGACTTCCTTCCCCCCCCTTCTTTTCTTTCAGCTCCCTTCCCCCCTTTGAATGGTATTGGGAGAAATGCCGACTCGGCACTTGATCCTTCATTCCGTGGCCTCCCTGCATTTCTTTTCCATCTCGTAGCTGGGCGGACTCCTGATACACGCAGTTCTCTACTGGCGTCCTTCCCTCTCTTGTGCGATCATTCGAGGCGTTAGAGAATCCCCTGAGTTCTCAGGGTCCTCTTTCAATGATATTCTACTTTTTTCCACCATTCAACCGTTTTACAAGGTCCACGTCTGCATGGGTCCTCCCCGTTTTTAAAATAAGTGGTTTCCCCCCTGTTTTCTTTTACCCCTACCCGGTTTTGGGTCGAACTCTTTCCTTCCTTTTTATTGTTTTCTTTCTCCACCTTTTGGTTTCTAACTCCTGATCCTATCCAATCCCTTTCCCCCCCTACCGAGGCCCCCTCCCCGTTTGCTTCAAAGTTAAGCGTCTCAAATCCTTATACTCCTTCCCTCCAGCCCCCCACGAGGAGCTAAAACCAGTTGTTGCCGAGCGTTTGCCCCGTCCGATATCTCTATATTTTACTCTTCTTCTTTGTTCGCCTTAAAACCCGCCTCGGTTTTGCCCTTTCCCCGTTTGTCGTCCTCTTTATGGCGTAGCGCCTTTTTTCGATCCCTTTTTAAGCTGCCCCCCCCCCCTTTCTTTTTTTTTTCATCGTCTTGAATTTCCCCCTTGTCGTGTTTTCGAACTCAATTTTGGTGATCCCCTTCTCCACATCCCCTGGAAGGAAAATAGTTCGCGCTACCTTTTTTAGTGCGATCCACCCCTTTTTTCACAATGTTTGGCTTTTTTCGCCCGACGTTTCCCTTACGTATTGGTCCCTTTGGTCGTTTCGCTCCCTTTTCTGCTTGTGCGCATGGGTAACCCTTATTCCCCGAACTTAAGTTTCCCTTACTTTTCCCCCATTCTATTAGTGCCATTCTCTCAGCGCTCCGCATCTAAGATTAGCCCATCCTTTGGCAGGGTCCTCCTTCCCGCCCCCTTGAAGGCTCTACTAAAAATCCCCAGGACAGGTCTTGCTTCGTAACCAATTAGCTCCCCTCTTGAGCTTGTGTTGTTAATCCAAGAGATTTGTGCATCTAGGCCCTTTTTATGGTCTTCTGGATAGCAATTTTTTTTTCCCCCTTGATTCCTATATCCCATGTTTTTTCTAGGCTCTTCGTCGAGTCTCTCCTTTTTTGTCTTTGTCCTATCTCCTTCTTCCCCTTTTCCAGACGGTACCGTCATTATTCCTCAGTGCGGGTAACCTCTGTGTTCCTCCTCCCGGAATTCGTTTTGATTTTGAACCCACCACAATTTCCATTATATGCCTTTATTGACAATCCGTTTTTTTTCCCTTTTAAGGCAGTGATGTGTTTAAAAGACCCATCACACCTCGACTCCCCTCGAGGTTTGAGCTGCTGAAATAGTGGCCACTGTGGCGAGCCCGCCCTTCCCTCGGTGGTTTGTCAGATCCTCCTCGCAACGGGGACACTCTTTTTGTCTTCTTCTTATTGCCCCGTTCTCTTGGGTCTCGAGGTTGATCCTTCAGGACTCGTCCCCTCCTCTCCCTTTTACTGGGGCGCGATGACTTTTTTAAGCGGTCCTCTTCTTGAGCGTCGCCTTTCTTTCATTTCATCACCTCCTCCATAGATCTTTGCTCTCCTAAATTCTCCTTCGCCCCTCCCCCCATATTTGGTCCTATTCCTCCTACGGCTTCCCTTAGGTGGACACCCTGTGTACCATGTTTCCCGCTATGCTTTGCCAGAGAGTCAGGTTTTAAGCCCCTCTTTCCTCGGGCTATGCGGAAGTTAGATGTTCTGAGTCCTTTCCGTTGCGTAGGGGTTTGCTGCAACGATTCCTCTTCCCCCAGATCCCCAGTGCGGTTTATTTGCGGCATTTTTTCTCTACTGTCGGCGTGAGATTTGCCAGGTAACCCCTCACCTCTGTCCTTGTTTTGATTCTCTTCCCCCCTCTACTCACGAACCATGACGAATGAGAGCTTTCGGTTCCTTTTCTTTCTTTTTGAGACAGATCTATCCTCCCCCTTCTGAACAGGGATTGCTTGACCTTTTCCACCGCTCCTGGTCTCCCTTTAGTTTTTCGCCCATTCCTCCAGGCCTGCGACTTTTCCGCGCTTGACTTTTTTTAATCCCACCCGCTGATCTTTTTCCCTTCCGTTCTAACATTCAACATACTTTAGCTCTGCGAACCGCGAATTTAAAGGAATTGGCTCCATTGGCTTCTTTCCTCTTGTCTTCCTATTCCTTTTCTTACTTTTTCTCCTACTCCGTGTTGTTTTTCTCTCTCTTGACTTGAGAATAATAGGCACGGGGCTATTTTTTTTTTTGAACCCCCCTTTTGTTTTTAAATTTTACGAAGCCCCCAGGTTTTCGGATTTTCCTTTCCCACAATCCGTCCGGTCCTTACTGAACCTATTTTTCATTATCATCCCCGATTCATTTAGTCCCTTTCCGACTTTTTATTACTTAATCGAAAGGAAGGTCGCTGATTTTTGGCACTCGAACCCCATACAGTTTTTTTTTTCCCCCTCTTTTTTCGATTCAGCACATCCGATGTTCTCTCCCCTTCTCAAAAACCTATTTTTCCTCTTTTTCATGAGTATGGCTCTTTCCCTGCCTCTTCAAGTGTCTTCCTCCCAACCAGTAGTTTGAGTAATAATCCGAGGTTCTTGGTACCTCCCTCCGCATTTTTTCCTCTCTCTCCTCATGAAAAATTAACAGAAATGGGATCTGTGGCCTCCCTTTTCCTCAGGCCCACTAAGCCTCCCTCCGTCGTTTTCCCCTTCCGGCCCCCTTCCAGAACTCCTGCCGACCAAGTTTTCCCCTGCCGCTGGAACACCTTCAGCCCGTTCTTCCTGAGTCCCGGTGGTGACCACTGTAGCAGGCGTCTCCATGCCAATATCCCTTTCGTCGGGCGGTCTCGCAGATACCCTTTTCGCCTCCAATACACTTCTCCTCTTTTTTTTTTGTGATACTTTATCTGTCCGCTCCCTCCACTTTACGCGTGTCCCGATTCCTTTCCCCCCTGGTTTTTGAAGATGAGTACCTGACTTTTCAACCTCCCGTCCCTTTGGCAGAGACTTCAACGTAGTTGCCCTTCGGGTCTTCTTTTTTTCTTTTTTCCAACCAACCGATACTGGTTGGGACTCTAGTCTTCTCCCTCAACGGCTTGGGATCCTTTTCTTGTCATTTTTCGGATAAAGCATTGTCTAGCGGTGATTTTTTCCTCTGGCGTCCCCTTATTCTTTTTTCCCGCTGAAAACGGCGGTTTTTTCCCCCCCCCCAATTCAAATCGTTATTCCCATTCCCCCCCTACCACAACAGGCTTTTTCCTCCGTCGTCCCTTTCGGCCCGCAATGACCTTTATTTCGCTCCTCTTCCCCTTCCCTATTCAGGCCTTTCCTCGTATTACCATCGCCACCCACCCCCCCCCCACCCCCCGTAGGGATATGACTCGCCATTCGGTCCAATGCAGAATGTACTAAATTCCCTTTTTGTCCCCTCCCTTTCTGGCGATCCCTCCCCCCCCCAATCACAAGACGAGATCGAAAATCCTGTTTACTTGTCCTAAACCGGCAGACCCTAGGCTTTTTGGAGTACCCAGCTAAAGCCCTCTCGTTTCTTGGGCCTTTATTGGGTCAGCGTCTTCCGCCGAATTTGTCCTAGTAGCGAGGATTGTGCTACATGATGATCCTTTGCATGGCGATCTTTTTTCTCTGAGGTCGATCATTGAGGGCTTCTTCCTCGCTTTTTTTTCAATTTCCTCTTCCACAACCGACCCCCCCCCCCCCGGCAGTCTGTTTCCTCCTCCATCCCCCTGAAGGGGGCTGCCTTTTCGCTGTCCTCCAATTCTTTCTTTGCTAACGCACCTCTTCTCAGGTTTGAGTCGAACCCCCCACCATTGTCTAACGACGACTCGCTCCCCCTCCCTCCCCTCTCTTGACCCATCCCAGGGTGCTTAGCGCCTCTCTCTACGACCCATATAGAACTTCTCTAGCTCCCCCCCTTTTTTTGAATTCGCCCAGAGCTTTTTTAATTGATTCCTCTCTTTTCCTCCTCGACCTTTTTTTTTTTCTTTAGATATCATTATGGCAACAGCTCTTCGACGTTCTTCTGCCGATCTTTTTTCTTTCCTCTCTTTTTTTTTTATTGCGCGACTTCCCCTTTTCCCCACCACTTGCTTGTCCCTTTTTCTTGACCGGTTGGATATTCGTAGTATTTTTTCTCCCGCTACTCCTTAACCCTCCCCGTCAGTACAGGTTTCTTACTTTTAGTGATCCCCTTTCTTAAAAACCTGTGTCGACACCACCCTCCTTGATTTTCGGCGCTTATTGCAGGACGTGCGTAGGCTTTTTCTCAAGTTTGTGGCGGTTAGCGCCGCTTCTTTCCCTGCGCTCCCCTGGCAACAGACTGGTTTTCTAGACGCCGTGAAATGATCTCCCCTCTCCGTTTTTTTGCCCGCTTTTTTTACGTCGCTCCCCGACCAGTCTGAGGAGCAAACTCTACGTTGGGACGACGCTTTCAAGCACGACTTCTTACAGCCCTTCAGTTTTCGCCCTGTTCTCCCCAAACTACATTCGCAGCCGAGGTCGTCTTCTTGTTCTTAAACCAGTTTAACGAGTTATCTAGTCTTTTTCCTATTCTGTAGAAATTGTTCGTGTCCAAGCTGCCTCTCAGATACCTTTTTTGACCTGAGAGAGTAGGAGATCCCCCATCTCTTTTTGACTGTCTCCTCTCCTTAGTAAGCATTTAGTCCTTTCTGCCTTCAGTCGGTTCCCATGCTCCTTTCTGGCGAAACTTTCTTTGATTTTTGGAAACTCAACCTTTCAAGATTTCCCTCTCTCCCCTCCTTTTCGCCCTAAGAGTGGTTACCTCCTTACACTCACGCCTTACTCTCCCCCCGTAGCAGTATCCTCTCCTCGTTTTCTCTTCGGCTCGTAACCACCGGTTTGTTCAAACCCCCTCCTCCCCCTTCCTGGTCACTACGTGGAAGGCTTCCTTTTCGTGAAAACCTCTTTTTCGCGTCGCTAGGGTTGATCACCTTCCTTCTCGCGATCGATCCCGGGCCAGGCCCCTTTTTTGAGTCTCGTCCTCTTTCTGTGCCGGACATGTCCTGAATACGACCACTATTCCTTCTTCCCCTCTCAACCACCGTGATTTAATCCGTTCCCTTGTACGTCCCTTTCTCTCTGTCGCCTTTAAGTTTTCCCACCCTTACCAGTCCCGACACTCGCGCGGTCCTTCTCTCCTCCGCAGTGGTTTTGGGTGGCCGTTTTCTTCCCCGTTGATGGGTAAAACTTTCTTTCAGACGCGCGGCTTTTCTTTGTGGCTGCAATGTCTTTCCTCTTCCTACCGAACAAAAGTGGTGCCTCCCTTGTTGTTTCTTCCTTTGCGGGGTAGATTTTTCTTTTGCTTTTTACACACTCTTCCTTCCCTCCGAGTTTTATTTATCACATTGCTCCTCTCCTTTTCCCCTAATGAGAGGCCTGTCGGTCTGGCACAGTAAACGCTTTTTTTTTCGCCTCTCTCCCCTCAACCAGCTTGACCGCTTTTCCTGTGTTTGTCCCCTTTAGTTTGAGTTCAACAGTCCTCCCTTCCTTCCCCCTCTTTCTTCTTAGCTTCCGGAAGATTAACCTTTTTGAACAGGGACCCTCCATTCCCTTCTCATTCAATCAGGGTCCTTCGAGACCCTACTTTTTCACGTACCCTTTCTTTCTGTTGGCTTATTTGCTTTATTTTCTTTTTCCCCTCCCCCTTCAACTATGCTCTCGTGGTTCCATTCATGACTCCCCCCCCCCCCCTTTTTCTCCGTTGTTTGTTGAGAGAGATACTTTATCTAGTTTCCTAGGAAAGATTTATTTCAGCAATCTCCACCAGAAGGTCGTAATACTGCCTTTTTTTCGGGTCGCTTTCAACCCTTCTGTCCCCCCCCTCTTTTCTGTCGAAGCGGTCCTTTTAGGCCTTAGATGTGTCTTCTTACAAGCGACATTACCACTTTGCTTTTTTCTTTCTTATGGGTCCCTTTCTAAAATGTGTTCAGCTTTTTCCTCCCATCTCTTTCCCAGCGCTTTCGTTTCTTTTCCCCTCGGTCCACAAACAGCGTGAGACCTTTTTCACTTCTCATTGCATCCCCCTTAGAGTCTTTGTTTGAGATCTTAGAGGTAATACTTTGTAACCCCCCAAGACTTCTCCCCCTCCCGACAATCGTTAGCACGCATTCCAACTTTCCCTTTTCAGGTCCCGTGGCCGCCCTCGTCTCCAGCATACTTCCCCATCTTTCCCTCCCAGAAACTGCCCCCTTCTCTCTTTTTTCCTACGTCTCCCCCACCTTAGCCCGTGACTTCATGGTACAAAGTGGGCAGTGCGTGCTCTCTCCCCCTTCCTCATATCGGTCCCCAATATGACTTTTTTATCTTCCTCCAGATCAAAGGTTGAGAAACTAGAGTTGATCTAGTGGAGTCGGATTCATTTATCCCTAGTACTCCCTCTCCGTCTTCACAAATGGATGAATGGCGATTCCCCCCCTTTCTCATCCAATTTAGCGAACCCTGACATTTAGGTTTTTTTTTCTATTCCGCAGAAGCCTTACCTTATCCCATTCGTTTTATCTGACCCCAACCTTTTCCGTCGTGCTTTGATAGACAATTTTTGGACATACCTATGCTTTCCTGGACCACGAGGGAGTGTCCCCTTCTCTCTGGGTTGTCCCCGTAATCTGCTTCCTCTTTTCCAAAGGTGCCTAGACCATCTCATTCCATTAGCTGTTTACCAGCCCCCCCCGTGGCTTTTCCCTCCCTTTCCATGCCCGGTGACCTACCACTTCCCGTCCCTCCTTTTTGGTCACGGATACTTCGTGAGCAGGCTTCTTTTAAGCATAGATGAATTGCCGCCCTATCCCCTGTACCATGCCGCCTTCCCGGTCTTGTTTTTGCGATAAAGCGATCCAGAACCATAAAAGGACGAGATGTCTTACATTCTTTGTAATGTTTACAGAACGTCATTTCCTCCCTAGGACGAGATCTCCGCCCCGCCCGTTTAGGTTGCTTTTTCCCGGTGGATTGCGTCTTTCCTCTCGATTTGGCGCGCTTTCAGGATGGGCGGATCTAACTACCAATTCTCCTTGCTAATCTATTTTCGATCATTTCTGTTTTTCCGCAGCTTTTTCCCCCCTTCTCTTCAGATATCATTTTTTTTGAGATAAGCCCCCCCCCCTTAGTATCCTTGCGCACGTATGGTTTCGATTCCCCTCCCCCCAAGAAGTTTTGAGCCCCCGGTTGTTTTCTTTGCCTCACTCAATTCGGGGATCTTCGGGCCTTCTGTTTTTATTCTCTTCACCACTTTTTTTTATAACTATGCCCCCTCTCGTCAGGCCCCACATTTGGGCACCGCACCGTTCAAGCCTCTCTATACTCCCATATCCAATCTCTAGAGCAGACCTTTCTGCCCCATTCATCTCTTTTAAGTCGAATG
>Ga0179593_1662861_pt1 | contig 17756 bp, 27 predicted proteins | sample CZODoug2_1_08_16_FD_185931 | JGI IMG/M metagenome (GOLD analysis project Ga0179593, IMG submission 185931) | Vadose zone soil fungal communities from Angelo Coast Range Reserve, California, USA - CZODoug2_1_08_16fungal (PacBio error correction) | ecosystem: Environmental > Terrestrial > Soil >... | reverse complement strand
TGTTTTAATCAGTTACACGGCAATTTCCATTTCGGCCCCTCCCAACGTCCTTTCCCTGTTTCACAGATAAACAAGTTCACGCAGTTTGGCTTACCTTTTCTGAACCCCTCCACGGTGGCAAGTTTGAGAAATCGAGGTTCGATAAGAAGATGCTTCCCACTCCTGTGCAGCCAAATTTCCCCCTTTCCCTTTTCGCACTAAGTACTCCACATACGTGCCAATTTTCTTTTACTAATCGGAGGCCGTCCCCGACCTCCTGTTTACCCTCGCCAGTCTCTCGTTAAATGTTCTGCGACACCTGCCTACCCAAAAAAACAAGACCTGAATCCACCTACCGCCGCGCCGCCCCACTGACGCCTCATCGTGCGCCGATCCACTGAAGTACTCCAGCGAGCGCCAGATCAAAGCGTCCTACTTCCCAAGACATTTAATCCCGCTTTTGCACAATCGCTTCACGTCAGGGTTTAAATTGGTTGGTTCGGGAAGCCTTAACGCCTCAGACCCCCAAGACTAAGACTTTTTGTAAACTGTGAAAAGCGTTTTGGCTTTTCACTAACACTGATTTCGCTTCCGAGCACCAGAATTTTTTTATTTTAAGAAATCACTGTCCACGCCACGCCTGTGACACCCCCCACCCCCCCCCCCCCCCGCACCAAGAAGGCGCACCCTTCTCGACTTTTCTTTTATGATCCGCGGCGCGCAGCACAAAAGAGTTTTCCCTGAGGTATTTTCCCGGTTGAAGTCCTTTCTGGTTTCACCCCGCCGTCCCCAGGTGTTAGAATGTGTCTTCGTGTTTAGATCCCTTTCTTTCTCTCTTTTAGAGTGGTCAACCGCATGTTTACTTCTAGTCCGGTCTTTTTTTTCGAGTACATCTACTTCTCCTGAGGCCTTCGCCGATGAGACTCGCTTTTGCGCACCATTTTTTCCTTCTGATTTCAAACCTGGTTCTGCGCCGGCGTCGATACGTGGTTCGTCCAAGATCTTTTGCTGGCGTTTCTTTCTTCTGTCTATGAGCTCCGTGGAAAATGTGATGTCCCCCATCTCACCTCTAGGATTCTTTTTTTCCTCTGAGTCCCACGAGTGGACCCGAGTTCTTCGCAGACCCCAAGCTCGACCCCTCCCCCCCCCGTGTCGTGTGGGAAGCATGTTACGAGCCGCGCAGCAATCTACTTTTGACCGTTGGACCTCGCTGGTTAGGGAGGAAAAGCTCCGCAGTTATACTGTGCCAGTAAGTTTTCCTTTGAAAACTCTTTTCCCCCCTCATGGGCACGCAGCCCGCGCCCGTCTCCATGCGCGCCTTCTTTCCCGCTTTTCGTTTCGGCCGCGTTGCTTTGCCGCGTGATGATGTCCCACTTTACGTATCTCTTTTCCAAATGGTTTGCCGCGATGGTTCGATCATCCCTCCTTTGTATCGCTTTCTTTTTTCGCGACTTAGAAGCGTGAGCCTCCTCTGGTACCCGACCGCCGGCCCGGCGCGTCGTCTCTCGCTCCATCCCACGGCTCGCGCGCGGAACGACCTTTGGTCTCTTTTCCGTTTGATTTTTTTTTGCGCGCCGCGCACAATAACCTATCTTTTGCAGGAGTTGCGACTTTCTCGCTTGGCCTCCAGAACGAACAGGTGTTTCCCACCCCCCCATTAAGGTTTTCTTCCTTCGCGGAGTTTTTTTTCCCGCCCGTAGTATCCCCGATGCAGTGATGTGGTCGTAGAGGAATGTTTTTCCTTATCACGGGGCTCTCCACCGTGCTTTCTAGGAGACGCTCTCTAGACCTAACCCCTTCTTTCCGCCCCTTTCCTGCCAGTCTGCTTTTCTTCCCGGGACGATTCTTTGCGTTTTTCTCCCAGGCCTTCTGTGCAAAACTTACTTGAAAAGGATTTCCCCAACAGTTACCGTTTTCTGGGGACCACCTTGCGCCCTTACCAGGAGTCCCCTTCCGGTGGTGAGAAGACATTTGTGTTCTTGGGACTCCTTTCATTGATCCTTTTTTCTTCACGAAGTAGACGCCCCTCTTTGCAATCTTTTTTTGTTCGCCTTCTCACCTCTTTTCTAAATGGCTTTCTGACGCGAGTACACCCCCCCTCCCAAGATCCGACTTTCTTTCCAGCCACATTTCTTGACCACCTCTTCGTATCTTCGGCAGCCTCCTTAGCTCTTTAATAAGTTTTTTTTTCCTCCCCACCGAGTTTTTTTTTCCATAGATACTAGAGCAGTGGTGAGTGATTCTTGTTGGATTATTCATTTTTTTGGATCCCTAGTTTGGAGCCACAGAGTGACGCTCCTTTACTCATCCACGTTTTTAAGACTTCTTCCCTTTCCGAGGACCTTCTTGGCGAGATCGGGGACCTATCCTTTCTTACAAGCTCGCGCCTCCAATCTCAGGGCACCCATTTCTTCGGCGCTACCTTACCCCCCCTCACGGAATAGACCTTTCCGTCAGGGGTTTTGCATTTCTTTTTACAGTCAAGGCCTGGTTTTTGAGGATCCCATTTTAAATTTTTTTCCGGGCCTTCCCACGCGTATCACAGATTTCCCCCCCCCCGGCTCACCGCCCCAGAACAGGCAGACATGCCCCTATGTTGAATTTTGACTTTTGGCTAGCTCGCGTTTAAGGAGGGCTCCCCTATCGTCAGTTGTCTTCCCTTTCCACGGACTGTTTTTCATGGTGAGTCGCCTTCCAAGCGCGCCCCCCTCCCAGACGAACTGCCCCTTAGCGACTTTCCCTAAGAAGACCAGTGCTTCCGTTCCCACAATTAAGTTCTTTTTCGGTCTTTTTCCCCGCTCTGACAGCGCGCCGCCAACTCGGCATACCTTCGTGAGCTTAGGTGTAGGGCGCGGCGCGCCCCACCCGCTCTCTTTTTTCTTACTGTTTCCCGCGGGCCCGCTGCCTGCGCGGCGCTGTCTCTTCGAGCGTTTCCTCGTCAGCCGGTCTTTTTGGTTCGAGGTCTTTGGCTGGTTTTTTGCTCATGCCCGGTTTCTTAACGGCTTCTCGGTGTTTGGGTTTTTTTTTTCCACCATTTCCGGACCGCGGACGGTTTTTCTGGGATTTTTTTTCTTCCCCCTTGGTGCTGCAGATGGTAGAGCGGGATTCCCTTCGTTCGTCCCCCCACTTTCGATTCAGAGAGAACAGTGCGGCGCCCCTCTCGGCGTCCTTTTTTCCCTGGACTCTTTTTGGCGGTGGAGGCTTCTTGCCCCTTATTGCTTTTGGTGAGATCCAGTGACCCTTCTCCCTCCTTGAGCGGTCTTTGCGAAAGCGACTGGGTCCCCTTTCATTTCGTTTTTGATCGAACTTTTTCTCGCTGTCCAACGCGGACACGGGCAGATGCAGGCGCATTCGTTTCCCCCGCCCCGATTCGCACGAGTTCATGGTTCGCCTGTTCCAGTGACAATTTTTCTTCCCCCTTTGAATATCCCTTGATTGCCCCCGATGGCTCTACCTTTCCGGGGCCTCTCCCCCGGCCTAGCTCTCGCGACTCCTTTTTAGCAAGGAATCCTTTTTCGTCTGCGAACCTTTTCTCCCCCTGAGTACAGGGGTCACTCGACCGACCTTCGCCAGCCTGTCCTGCATATTTCGGGCTTTTGCTTTTAAGCTAGCTTCCGAATTATTAGTTTTTTGTTCCTAAGACGTTTTATCACCACCAACCGCCCCCGCCCCCCCAAGCCCCCCTTGCGACCTTAGGAGAACCGGGGGAGGTTGTTCCAGCCTTTCATTTCCTCTTCTTCTTTTTTTAGGACTTACACCTCTGTTGTTTAGAGACAGCTTTCCATCATCCCCCCCCTTCCTCGGCCCGGATCTTCAAGCGAGTATTCAGCTTTTTCCTTCTTTTCTTTTTAGACTCTCCTCACGGTGTCGGATTTTCCAAGAGGACTCCCCTCCCCTTGTTCGCCCATATTTTCGTGACGTCCCTTGATTGCTGGCCGTCATCCTCCCCACATCTTCCCGCGCTTTTTTTCTCCTTTTGTCGCTCTATGTTTACTTCGAAATTTTGTTTTCGATTGCCTTTTTTGATGTGAATTTTCCGATTTTGGCAGCACTCGCGTTTGAACCCTTCCTTTCCAAGCCCTCTTTGCCCTTAGATCGCCTTGCGCGCGACTTGTCTTTTCTTACTTTTGCGGATGTTCTCGCAGCCCCCACTGCCCCGTAATAGTTTAGGTTGACGGCCTTCCCAAATGCTTTAGGGTAGAGCGAAATGTGACGTTATGTTTTTATGAGTAGATTTGGATAGAGCATCTTCCCCTGTGTTTCTTTTTCTTTTTCCGATCGTCTTCCCCAGTTTTCCTCCTTTTGACGATCGGCACCGGCACCTCCCCTTTTCATTGATTTCCCCCTTTTACCCGACCATCCTTGCGTCAGCCTGCCCGCCTTTCTTTCTTTGACCTCCCAGCCGGGCTCCATCGCGGGTTCTCCAGGTCTTCTCAGTCTTTTTCGCCCCGTTTCCGACCGCTACCCCGAATCTGGCAGTCTATCCTGCCTCGCAACTGAAAGACCGCCGGTCTTCGTAACTTCGATTGGCTCACTTATCGATTCCCCTGTTTTCCCCCCCCCCGCCCCCTTATATATTATCATTCTCCCCCGGCTTTTCTTCAATAGCTGATGCAACCAACCTGTACCCCCTCTTTACTTTGTAGCGTCCCCGGCGCTCTGTTTGATCAGACCCTTGGCAGCACTTTCAATTCCGTTACTTTAACTTTCAAACGCCACACCGCCGTATTTGCATCGTGATCTCCTTTCTGTACGTTTAGAAGGTTTTTTTTGGGTTAAGTCTAAGATGCTCTGATTGTTGTTAAGTTCTTGGGCACCCTTCCCTGGATCCTTCCCTTCTGAGTATCCTGTTACATGAGGGTCGAAATTAATTTTCCCCACTTGCCCCGGCACACTGCCCTAAAGCACCGGTCCTGCGGCTTCCGCCCCGCATTTTTCACAGCCTTAAGCAATTCTTTGCCCCCCCCCCTGCGACCAGTCCTTCACTTGCGCGCCGAGCTGCCAAGCTCATCTTTTCTTTTACAGGTTCTGGTCCCAAGGACGCCCGTCGATCTTCTCCACAGGCCTGTCCGCTCTCAACTCCCTAATCCTTGTTCACCTCTTTTTCTTTCCTCTACGCTTCTTTTGCCCTAACATCCTTCGCCGTGCTGAATGCAAGTATTGTTTCCGCATAGTTATTCCGGACTTTTCTCCCTATTCTTTCCTCCCCCATGGCTTTATGGCGGACTACGAGGAGAACCCTTGTTTTTCCTGCTACATGAAAGTCCTTTCCTTCCGACGAATCCTTTTTTGATGCTAGATATCTGGCCTTTCTTGAGCTTTTTCTAGATTTTTTTTTAGTCTTCCGCCCTTTTCTTTTAGGGGGATTTTCTCCGTTCTCAAGATGCGGAAGCCCTCTAGCCCCCGTCCTGAATTTTTTTTTCCTTGCTTTCTTTTTTGCCGGGCTTATCATTTCGCGGCGTCATCCCTGCTTTTTTGGTGCGAGCTGTGAGCCCCCTTTATTCCCGCGGGGTTCTTGTATGTCGAAGACATTGGGTCCCTGACTTGAGATTGGTTTGCTCCGGGCGCTTTTCTTTTTTTGATTGGTTCCTTTTTTCCCTCGGGGCCGAAGGCTTTGAAGCGGCGGGTCTGGGTCTCTTACGCCCGGTCGGGTTCTCCTGTTCTTGCTGATGTTGTGGGTCAAGTGCAGGGCCTTTCTTCATTGAAGTTCACTTCTTTTTTCGTGTGCATTTTCCCACGCTGGCGGCTTTGCGATTCCCCCCCCCCCCCCAAATATCTCCACCTTCTTCTTCTCCTCACAACCTTGCCAGCGTCTGCTTTTTCCATGCTTCCCATCCTTTTTAATCTTCCTTTACGAATCTTGCCGAATTCGCAAGGGGCTTTCCCCTTTCGCGACGCCAACTTTTTCCCCCGGCGTCCTAAGGGGAAAGGTTGGGCCTCGCCTGGGTTGATACCCCGAGTGTCTTGTTTGAGCGATCCAATTACACCTTTTTCGAATATGAAAGTTTCTCTCCCTTAGGCGATTGCAGCTGCCTTCCCTTTTCTGCCGTTCCCCGTTCTGTTTTTCTCTTGATTTCGGTCGCGGTCCATGCTTCCCTGCCAACCTCTATTTTTCCATGGCTGACAGCGTTCCCGATGTCCTTCCTGCAAGTCTTTTGAAATTTGCCTCCTCGTTTTGACAGCCTACCCCTTTCATGTCCTTTTGACTGCTTTCTTTCCTCCTCACTTTTTCTCCCCGTTTCTCAAGAATTGTTTGGGAGCGCGGTTAACCCTCTTTTACCCTCTTCGGTCTAGCCTGACCGCACCCGTGAAATTCGCCTGCTCGACCCTAGGCGGAATTTGTTCGGCCGACTCTCCTTTCCTTTCGTTTTTATTGCTGCGCCCCGACCAGGCCCTCCCATCCTCCAATACGCCTTCTCGCATTTTTTTGTGAGCATTGCGCTTCTTCCGGCATTCTCCCGCGCTCTGCCGCTTCCTTTCATTATTCCTACTCTCAAGCTCTTTCCCCCCCCTTCGAGGTCCCCCCCTTCTCCCCGATGCTCGGTTCCTTGGCTAAATTGGTGGCAGATTCTCCCGGTCCGTTCTCTTCCCTTTTTCCACTGTGGGGCTCTACCTCGGTGAAGCGGTGGCCTCTGGCACTTCCCCGTGAGGCTGCCTCCACAATCCCTCTTCTTCCCCATTAAGACTCCTTCTACGAAGTTACGAGCGGCCACGTGTTCATCTGTCTTTTCTTCCAAATCGTCGCCTACTGGCTGCCTGAAGATCATGCGTCTTTTTTTTCCCCCCGACTCGATTTTTTTGCGGCCAGGCGATCTATCTTGTTTCGAGTTGGCAACGTTTTTTTTTCGCTTCCGGCAGCTTCGAGATCTTTTTTCAATGGACTCTTTTGTACCTCTCCCCTTCTTCCCTATGCCTCCTCTCCCTTCCTTTCAGTTTTTTAATGGATTGTTCTCCACCTTCCCCTTTTGGTTCAGCTTTTTCCCTTTTCTCTTTGCTCTTCTTTTGTCCGCTGCGTGCGAGCTTGTCTCTTTTACGCGAGGTCCTTCTCTTGATCTCGCCGGCCCCACTTCCCCGCCATTCTTCCCCCCCTTTCGTAGGTTCTTTTTCTGGTGTTCCCGAAAGAGAAAAGGCACATAGTTTTCGCCTCACCCGCCTCTGAGCCCGATGTTACGCGTGGTGATTGCCTAGCCAATTTTTACCTTTCTCCATTAACCGCTGGGACCTTCTTCCTCGATTTAGTTTCTTTTCTCTCTTGATCTGGCTAACACGGCAGTCCCCACTAAATCCCGCGGCCGTCCCCTTCTTTTTTCCCCCAGACGCCTGCATGCAAGAGGGCGTCACCTATTTCTCAGTCCCGGTTTCCCCCCTTTACGCTCTGACCTTAAGTGGGTTTTCCCTTCTTCCGCATCCCTTTTTCCGGCCATGGGTGGCGCGAACTTTCCCCCGCTCTCTTTCCAGGCTATCGCTAGACGTGGTGTCCCCCCCGAAACCTCTCACCGCATGATCCCTTCCTCCCCCCGCAGTCCCTGCGAATTGCCAACCCCCCGCTGCATCCCATCATGGCGCTTCAGTCCTCTTTTTTTCCCCGACAGATACCTCCCATTCGCTCATTCTTTTGCGCAACCCCCTATAGAGTGGAAGATCGCCCCCTTCCCTTCCCGAGATTTTTTCTTTCTGGACTCCCACTTGCCCCTTTGGCTTTTCCACATTACGTTGAGGTCTCCTTGCCTCCCCTGTAGGCGTGCTACGTTTAGGTCTCTGCCTTCTTTTTTCTTGCTCGTACTGCCGCCTCCATTCGCGGATTCCCCAGATGATCTCACCGTTGCTGGCTTCTTTTTTCCCCGCGATTCTGAGGTATACGTCCCCACGGCGTCCCGTACTATTCCCTGTCTTTTTTTTCTTAGGAGGACGCATTTTATCGGGACGTCTCAGGAGCAACACGGCTGTCCCCCCCTCATGGAGTTTTTTTTCCCCTCGAAGCTGGTGTAGGCTTGCCAATGCTTCACTGGGTGTAGGGGATTTTCTTCCCTGGCTAGAAGACATGTGGTGGAGCCGATGGTGTCTTATGCTAGTTCCTCTCAAGGCCTTCCGTCCGCGTCTAAGCTGGGCTTTTCTTTCCTCCGGAATGTAATAAAGCTGCGACCTTTTTATTCTTCCCTCGGCGATGTATAGATATCACTGTTCTCTGATTGCCCCCTTTCCTCCTCACCCCCTCGGCGTCGTGATCTTCTGCAGCATCGTTTTTTTCTCCTCTCCCCTCCTGAGTTTTCTGAAAAGCTCTGGATGTTTCATGAATCACGTTACCTATTGTTTCCCGGATGGTTTTCGGCATATTTGCTCGAAATGTGCCTTGGAGCCCCCAGTCTTCCGAAAGTCTAAGCGTTGAGGCGGCAGGTCTGAGAAGTCGAGGTAGGATCGCGCCCTCGACGTACTCCGTGATATAGTATCCTCAAAGCCGAAGATCCGTGCGGCTCCCCAACACGATCAAAGAACGGGGCCCTCCTCTGTGACTGTACCCGGGAACCCCCAGCGAAACCTTTTGGGACGCACTTTTCGGCGGGTCAGAGCGTCGTCCCTCCGAGTTTCTTTCCCCGCCGTTTTTTTTGCCCCCGTATCTCCCAGCCGCGTCCAAAGACGAAAGATGTGATTCTCCTTCGGACGACGTAAGTGCGGTTTTCTACGATGCGCTCCTGAACGGTTTGCTTTAGCGCCCGTTGGCCCTGTGGTCACTCTGCCTTTTTTTTCCTTCGCGGTCTCGAACTGAGACTAGGGCCGGCGCTCCTCGCCTTTTCCCCTTCAAGTTTGTCCCTGCTGCCCCCCCCGTCTTTTCTTGACCCAGCAAGCGCGCCCTCTCACCCTGCACTGCTCGTTTTCCCGATTAGTTTTGGTGCCGCGGCTTGCACACTTTTTCCCCCTCTTGGGCTGTCCCGATGAGGTGGCAAATTTCGTCTTGGACACCCTTTGACTGTCTGAAGTCTTTCAGAGCGTGGCTGGCTTCTTTTATTTTTTCGACGAGGATATTGCGTTCACGTCTGTATGGTTCCTTTCCCCCCCAAGTCTTCTTAGAAGGAAATTTTTCTTTTCCCCTCGTGTGAGCCTGCCCCCATTGGCTTTCCGAGAGTCGATGACGTAATTTCCTCACGAGGTTACCGCCCCTCCCTTTCCCCGCCAGCGGGCCCATGCGCCCTCTCAGCAGAGTGGATGCGCATGCCATGTAGTTGAGCTTGGGTTCCCGGCTTGAATTTAGACCTCTTCCTTTGCCTTTCCTGCTTTTTTCCCTTTCGCAATGAAATTGTGCGTGCGTTTCTGAATTTTCCAGCGGACCTTTCCCTATTCCGGCGCGCTTTGGTTCTGCGATTCCTCTCCCTCTTCCTGTTCCCTCTTCAGTAACAGCCAGCTCGACTCCCGGCGCTCCGTTTTCTGGTCGCCCTTGCGGATCCTTTCTCTCGACGGCCCGCGAGAAACAGCGCCAGGCCCCTCCTCTGCATCGCATGTCCATTCAACCTGTACGTCGCCGGCCCAGGTCCCTCGAGAATCAGGCGCACCGGGGCTGCCAAGTCCCCCTCCCCTTTTTCTTCTATTGCTGGGAGAAACTCTTTTCCTCTGAACCTCCGCTTTCTGGTTCGACTCATGGACCTCGCCCCCTCCTCCGCGCAAAGCCCCAATCGTGCGTCCCCCCCGGGTAACAATTTCTCCTCCGTCATATATTCAGGAATCCGGTTTCCCTCCTATGTCCTGACTTGAGCTCCCGCCCCGCCCGCCCTTCACATTTTTTCCCCAAGCCGTTTCCCCTCGCCTGTTTTTATGAGGACCTTTCTTTCTTTTCCCCCCCCCAGCGTTGGTGTCGACTATGATTCGACCCGTTCTCCTTTAGTTTTTTCAACGTTTTGAGTGTGGTCTCCCCTTCCCTGTAGTTAGGATTTCTCCTCGGAAGGAGGCAGTTTGCTTTCTCCGACATCTCCCCTTGGCAGTCTCTCTCCTTTGCGACTCGTTTTTTCCTCGAATTCTTAGATTTCCCTTTTCCGGCATCAAGTTTTTTTTTCGGAGCGGCCCCGCTCGCTGTCACATTGCCTGATCTCAGTCCGACGCACTTTGGGAGTGGCTCGACCTTCTGGTTTTGGTAGTTGGGTCTGTGTGGTTCTTAAACCTCCCCCTCCTTCGGTCTGCGGTTTGATCGGAAGTGCCAACTTCCTTTCTTCTCATTCCCCCGTAGGTCACCCTTTTTCCCGGCCTGTTCTTCTCCGAGCGAGCTTCTCGTGAACGTCTGTGTAACGCCGCTATCCTCCCATGACGCATCCTGAACCGGCCTACCACTGTCCGATGAATTGTTGATTCTCTATAACCCTTGTTTTCTCTCCTCCTTCCCGACTTTCGGCGAGTCATTATTGCCCTTTTTCCAGTGCGCTCCCTTTTTTCGCCCCTGCATTCGCATTTTAGCATGCCGAAGAGCCTAAGAACATTCTCTCCATCCTTTACAGCCCTTTTGCGCAGCGGCAAGACGCCGCGCTTCGTTAGCCGTGTGCGCTTACTCCTGGGATCGCCGCCCAAGCGCTCCGCCTCTCATGTCTGGATTTGGGAATCTTTCCCCCCACCGTTAACTGTAAATGCAATCTCCGGACTTTTTTTCTCGCTTTTTTTCCCCTCAAGTGTGTTCCCCTTGCAATGCTTCCCCCCTGCCTCTGTACCTTGCAAGACACCTTAACGCCTTTTTTCGGTGATTACGCTTTTTTTCCGTCGAGTAAGGGTTTTTTAGTCCCTATGATATTTCCTCTTTTGTCCCGAACTTTGTGCGGTCCCGGCCTGAGTCGCCCTATTTTTTTCCCTTCCGCACTCTCACTTGCTGCACTTGAGCCCGAAGCCCCCGCGTTTTGCGCCGGTCTCCTCTTTCCCCTTTTGCAACCGCGCAACCTCCCGGGTCCCCCCCTTTTTCCCCCTTCCCCTCTTTAGCCTTTTTCCCCCCCCCCCCGGTCTGCGTTCCCGATCCACCTCTTGCCGAATATTCTTCCGTGAATTCCGGCAAGGTCCATTTTTCGTACCGGAATTTTCTCCCGGTACTAACTAAGCTGTCCTAGACCTTCACATGGCCCGGTGCTGCGTGCTTACCCTCTATTCCCGTCGCGGCTCCTTGCTTGGGGTCTTTCCCAAAATGCGCGCCTTCTTCCCTCCACCCGACTATCCCTTGCCCCCTCCTTGATCAGTGTTTCCCTTTTCCCAATAATCTCATTGTTTTATATCCCTTTTCTTGAGCTGCCTTCCCGCTCGGGTTAGACTCGTAGGCCATTTTTCCCCCCTTTTCCAAGCACCTGGTCTTTCTCCTGTCGATAAAGCATCAGCGCCCCATCCTCGGCCTGCAAACTTTTCTTCGGATCTTTCGGCTCCTGATTTTGGCTTCCTTCTTTTTGCTCGCCTTTTTCTTCTTCGGCCGTTTTTGAATCAGATGCGGTGTTTTCCTTCTTAGTCAAGACTGCCCCACTGCTCATAGATGCCTTTTTTCAGCCTCTTGCTTCGTCGCCCCCTCTTTCGGGTGGTCTCCTGATGGGCGGGTGGAGGTCGTTTTTGAAGATTCTTGGAAAGTCTGCGTGTTCCCGCCTTCCTCTGGGCTTGGGCCGACGGTGCGGCTTCTGCTTTGTTGCTGCCTTGGGCCGTATTGCGCATTTTCCCCTTATACGACCCAGCCGTGTCCCTTTCCGCCCCCTCCTCTGATGTGCCCCCCTCCATGTCCCCAACACATCCGAAACTCTTCAGTTTCTCCTGTTGCACCACCGTTCCCCTTTAGCTCTCCTGCGGCAAAGTACTGGACCCCCTTCCGGTTTCCCCCAAGTACAGCCGGCCAATTACGTTTGAATGTGTTTCCAGAATCGACCATGTCCGCGAGATTCCTCAAATTTTTTCCCAAACAGGCGCTCTTTTTTCTTTTTTTTTCACTGTTAGCGATTTCCCATTCTGTTCGTCTCGACCATTTTTCCTTATCTGTCTGAGTCGCCCCGGGAGATGTATTTTTCTTTCGATATCGCACTTCCCGCCTCTTTCCTCCCTTCTTGAAGTTTTTCTGTCACGTTGTGTCCTCCTTGACCGTCAGTTACGCACTGCTCCCGCGCTTCCTGGCCCATCCTATTTCCGCATTGTCTTCCCTTGGTTCATCCTCCTGTGCTTTTTTTTCTTCCTTCTCTTTGGGTCCCCCCCCTTACTTGCATGTTTGGCGCTGACTGTTTTCTTGACCCCCTGCCTCCCTCTGTATTTTCTGTATCTTCGTCCCTTTAGCCCCCCTCTGCGCGTAGGCCCCCTCCTCTCCCGTGTTTTGTACCGCCACCCTTTTTTGCTTTTATGTTTTTTATTCCCCCCCGTAGCGTTCTGCTTTTTTTTCCTTTTTCTTCCATTGTTTCTTGACACACCGACCATACGTTTTTCTCCAGTATTTATTTTTTTTTTGTTCATTTTCCCGAACATGCTGGCGCGCCGGTTATTTCGTCCCCCGGCACGCCCTTTCTATCTTGTTCTCTACCAACTCTCCACACTCGTTTCCTTCTCTCTAGACCCGAAGAGGCGGCACTTCTCTTGTCACTCTCCGGTCTCTTCTTATTTTTCCCCCCCTTGCCTTTCGTCGCACACACGGCCCACTACCAAGCAACCTCCCCCTTTCCTTTCCGATTCGACGTTTTGCACATCGTGAGTCCGCATCCTTAAGTCGTGCGATCTTTGCCCTTCGGTTTTCTCCTCTCCTCCCAAGACAGCCGTCGGACCTCCGGAGGACCCCCCTATCTCGAACTCAGTGGCCCTTTGGTCAGATTTCATGCCGGCCTCCGTTCACGTCTTCCCCCTACCTTTTCCGCGACCTGCGGGTGAAGTGTGATCCCCACCCGACTTCTATCAACAGCCGATGGATTTTCAAGCTCCCCTGACTTAGAAGTACTGCTTCAACTAAACGGCTTTCTCCCCGGCGCTCGCGACCACGCGTAGTCAATGATCCGTGGATGCTTACCTGGCGCTGTCGCCGCCCGGTTTTTCTCCGATGTTTCGTGCCGATTTATCTCTTCTCTTTAGAGTTAACCGCAGCTTCTTCTTGAGGACCCACCTCTTTCAGCGCGGCAAGCCCCCGATGAAGACTCTTTGGAGCCCTTCTGGTGTCTCCCCCATTTGAGGATTTCCCTGATTTTCATGTTAGAAGCCTGTAGTCCTCGGTGCTCGATGAGCATCTTTTCCTCCCTTTTAAGACTTTCCGGATATGAGCTTCGTTTTTTCGATTCCTTAAGAGGCGAGTGCTCTGCTTCGCTTGATTTCTCACGCGCCAGAGAGTGTCCTCTCTCGTAGCATGAAATGCGACTATCCCTAACCGTTGTCAGATTGTTTCGGACATTTTCCCCAGTTCAACAATTCCATGCTTCCGAAACCGATGGGACCCAGTCCCCCCGTCAACGATCCTCTTATACGGTGATCCGGGCACGGAACTTTTCCGAACGGCCGAGAACCCTTGCTGTCGCCCCCAGTTGTCCGCTGCTTCTGCCCGAGGTTTGAACCTTATTCTTTTTGAGTCCCCTCCCCTTTCCCGCGTGTTTGGAGTCAGGAATCAGTATTCCCCCTCATCTGCCCCCCCCCATGTTTGCTCCCGATGGTTTGATCCACTCCTGTGCCACTCTTTCGAGTCTCCCCCCGAGTCGTGAGAACCGCCTGATCTCACCCCGACCTCTACCCGGCCCCCCCCCTCTTCTCCCCTATGCTCCCCCCCCGCTATGCAGCGGCCCTGAGACGTCCCCTATACTTCGGCGATTCTCTTTCTGCATTTGCACCCTCCCCCCTTATTTTTACGTCTTTTATTGCCTTTTTTTCCCTAGCGCTGTCAAGACCGCAAGTGGTGGCCCTTGTCTGGCGTCTTCCTCCCTTAATATTTGTGCTGTCCGTCCTCCTCGGTTTTTGCCTCCGTTTCGGCGAGCGGGACTGCCGTACAGAAACTCCTCCTTGGAGTCCACCCCTTTCTTATCGGGCTTTGAATATTTCCCCGCCTCGCCACTAAGTTCCCCCCGATCGTGCCAGTCTGCCGGTTGCGGCTGCGGTTGGTGACTGCATGGTGTTGACCCCGCTTGGCAACATCCTGCACCGGGATTTGCCGGCAGCCGATCGGAGGCTGCCCCACCTGTTCCTTTCTCGGCTGTGCCGGTGGCGGCCATTTGGTATTTCTTTCAGAATGCCGATTCCTCCTCACTTTCGCGATTTCAGATAGCATAGGCTCTTCCCCCCCGCCCTTTTCTTAAGCGTTTTTTTCAAACCGTTGATCCCTCGTGACTGACCCTAGACCCCAATTCTTCTTTTTGCATCGCTTTCATTTTCTTCTTTAATTTCGTGGTTGTTTCTTTGGTGATATATCGTCCTAGATTTGCAGGCTCCGCAATCTTGGTGGTCGAGGATTGAGGACATCCGTTGTCCCTCTTGGTGTTTAAAAATCCGTTAGAGGTCTCCTTCAGCGGTGATTTCCCCTCCGACGACCGAGCCAGAGGCGCTAGTAATCGCGCCCCCTTCCGATCTATCATGATCCCCAGACCTCCATAAGTTTCATTTTTTTCCTCAAATACAGTCCCTTCCCTATAAGTACCACCGGTGACGGCCGCGACTTTTTTGGCTCCGGACGATTTATGACTCCTTTCAATCCTTTTCCCCACTTTCGTGTTCCTAGGGTTGGTTTGGGCCAACCGATTTCCGACCCTTTCTGTTCTTTAAAAGGCTACATGGCCGATCTTGATTCACGAATCCTGCTCCCTTTTTCTCCCCTCTCCGCACCTTTTGCCTCTTGCGGTCCATGGCGGCTGCCATTCGCCCACCCCGTTCCCGCTTTCTGCCGCCGAGCGATTCATTCTGCCTCTCTCCCTTCCCTCACCCCCCTCCTCTTGGTCTTTGACACACACTTTGCCGGTCCTTTGAGTGCCCAGCCGTCCCCCAGCATTCTTTCCTTTTTGATCTGGTTCCTTTCCAGATAGGTTCTTGCTCTCGCCCCACTTCCCTCCCCGCGGTTCTAGATGGTGGCCAAGCGGCCGCCTTCCATTTTTGTTCTTATCAGGCCTCTTCGGAGGTTTCCAGTTTTCTTGTCCCTGCAGCCGTTCGCTTTGTTTTGGCGTTCCCCTCCTCAATCTTTGTTTTCTTGCCTCCTTTCATCGTACTGCGATAGGGAAACCGTTGTACGTTTCCTTTCCTACTTCGATGCATTTGTTTCGTTTTTCGTGTTCTTTTTTTTTCTTTCTTTTCTTCGCTTCCACCACAATCCTTTGGTTGTGTTTTGCCTCTACGAGTTTCTGCCTTTGTTCCTGACTATAAGTCATCCCTGGGTACCTTTCCCTATCCTGCTGTGCTGTCCCCCACACATTTTTTCTTTTTTGCTAGTCATTTTTTTCTTGTTCTTTCTCGCAGCCCTCTAGAGGTTTTTCAGTTTCTCCCTTTTAGCTCTGACGCTGGCTTTATGTCGATTTTTCCTTTAGTCCCATGTGTCTCCTTTTTAGTCGACCTTTTCATTCTATCATGCTCCCTGATGTTTGTCCTTCCCCTTCTGACGTGTTTTCGGTTTTATGGGATCTATTCGAACTTCTGATTACCCTTGTAACGTTGCTGCTGCCCCCCGAGTCCTTTTTTTCCCCTTTCCCCCCTCTTATTACACTTTTGGATCACTTTCCCCCTCTACTTCTTTCCGCCAGTCTTTGAGGTTCTTCTTGTACCCCCTCCCTCTTATTCTCCCGCCCTTCGGTCCGTCCCCTCTAGTCATACCTCCCCCCCCGCCCAGCGCCTCTTCTTGGTCGAAAGCACCAGTGCCGGCGAGATAAGTAGTTTTCAGAGCCCCCCTGCCAGATCTCCCCTTCTTTTTTCACACGTCTCTCACCGCCCTGTTTCTGTTCTGATCACCTATTTCGCACCGCTCCCAGGCCAGGGGCTTCTCCCCGCTTCTTCCTCTTGCGGCCCAGCTTTCCAAGAACTTTTTTCTGGTTCTATTAGCGTTTCAACGTGACCTCCAATTACCTTCTTTCGGTTGATCTAACCTCAGAACTCCCTCCTCGATCTCCGCGCACCAGTTCTTTTTTTTGGTGAACACATCCCTTTACTCTCTTCCTCTCGCGAACTCTCCCCCTGTTTTTGCCCCCTTTCCCCCCGCCCGTTTCCAAGCCTTCTCTCGTTTGTTCTCTTTAGACTTTCGAAGTCTACAGTCTCTGTGTGGTGTCTCCCCAGTTTCCCCTTGCTATGTCGTCGAAGTTCCACGCCATACCCGCATCATTCTTATTATTCTGGTACGCCACCTTTTTCCTACTCCCTCTTTTTTTATTTCCCCCCCTTTCCCCTTTTTTCTTCTTCCTTTCCTCTTTTCCCTTACCCCTTCTATTTTTTCTTCCTTCTTCCTTTCCCAGTATTTCTATTTTTCTCAGCCTCCATTTTTGTTTTCGTTCCCTTTCTTCTTTTTATTCACTTTTTCATGTCGTTTTTATAAGTCGATAGCGTAACCGCCCTTCCCTGTGCATCTCACCCCTCTCTTACAACTTGCCCAGAGTTTAGCCAAGCTCCGGGTTGCTTGAGTTCCCCCTCCGTCCCGTGGTGTCCGCTGTCCACTCAGTTGTATTGCGCCTCCATGTATACACGGCCCTCTCCCCCCCTTTTGGTTCCTGCAGCTCCCCCGGTCGAAATTTGACGACCCGCACCCGCCCGTCGTTTCTCGGCCCTGGCCTCCTCGTGTATTTTCTTTTGTTTTTGTTTTCGCGCCCCAGCATTGAAGCCCTTCTGCGGCTTTACGGATTCTCAACCACGAGCCAGCTTTTTTCTTAAGGTCCCTCTCTTCCGGATCAGGTCGACCCTCCTGGCTGGTCAGGCCTCTTTGAACTGCTAGTCCCTCCGCATGCAGCTTTCGACATTTCCATTTTTTATATCTTCTTCCCATTGACTAAGGGTGAGGGTGAACCCGGCCCCCCGAACAGGTCCTCCTCCCGTCTTGAACATGAACTTTTCTCTCCTCGACCCTTTTCGCCCATTTCGAATGGCATGGTCGCCATAATCCCCCAGTTTAAGACGATGCCCGGGCGGCTTTATTTTTTCCCCTCTCTGGAGACTCTTCTAATCGTTACGGGTCTCCCACGGTCTATTCCGCTCACCCCCCAAAGAGAATCTCTTGACATCACAGTCATTGCGAATCGGATGCCCACCCCGGTCCTTTCCCAAGTGCGTTTGCACGGAAGGTTTCGCCGTCCGCTTCTTAATTCGGTGCTTATTTCCTGTTTCCTTCTTCACATGCCGCAGTATTTTATCGGGAGACTCCTTTTACTTTTTTTTTCCTTTTGTGCTTCGCGCGTCAGGGTGTTCCTTTCCTTTCCTACTTTTTGTCGGCCAACCCTCTGGGCGTGTTCGCCTGCACGTTGCTGCCGCCTTTTCTTTTCCCTTTTTTCAATCTTTGCTCTGCCCCGGGCATTACTTCTTCTTAGCTTCCGTGCGGCGCTGGCGCGCCTTCCCAGCTTTGCCCCCGCACTTCATTCCCTTTTCCCCCCCTCCCACCCCCAATCGGGATTTACTTCGGGTTTCCGAGTCTATTAGCCCTTTTTCCAAGTCTGCGACACTGAGCCTTCCCACATCCCCTTCCAATTTTCAATTATGCTAACCGGTGTCCCCCCTCTGCTTCGTTCCGTCGTCGCCCCCGCTCTCGAGACCTCCCCGAGCCGAAGAATTGTTGTTCTCGGATTTTGGCTGCTCTGGCGTCTCTGATTTCCTCGATAGCGGCACGGGTTAAAATGGCTCTGAATGGCTTCAGAGGGCGACCCTATCTG
>Ga0179593_1445205_pt1 | contig 17757 bp, 18 predicted proteins | sample CZODoug2_1_08_16_FD_185931 | JGI IMG/M metagenome (GOLD analysis project Ga0179593, IMG submission 185931) | Vadose zone soil fungal communities from Angelo Coast Range Reserve, California, USA - CZODoug2_1_08_16fungal (PacBio error correction) | ecosystem: Environmental > Terrestrial > Soil >... | reverse complement strand
GACCTTCCACATTTTTCCCTATGTTACGAAGAGTTTTGTGCCCCTCCCAACTGTCTCAATCTAGTCCAAGACTCTTTGTTCCCTCCGCGATAACGAGGTTTTCCCCCTTTTCCCCATTTTCTTTAACCCTGTGTGTCTGCCTAGGGATTTTCACTTGGGAAGACTTTTCCCCCCCCATCCGCAGACTAGGGACCCCCTTAGTGGAGTCCCCTTCCTTTTCCCTGAGCAGCAACATCCTTTGACTCTCCTTCCCCTCTTCGTTAGAAGGTAAGCCCTCCTTTTCATCAAATTTGGTTGGAGTTCCCCTCACCCCCCAGACGGTTGATCAGCTCCTTTGGAGCATATTTTTTCCTCCGTCGAGGTGCGAGCACCGAACTGGATTTCTTTCCCACCAGCCTCTTTGATCTTTTCCCCCCCGACTTTTTCACCACCAGAACAATACGAACAGACCCCCACTAAACGGATCCCACAATTTATTGGCCTTCAGATACAGAGTGAGCCCCAAAAGGAGGCCCGCGTCCTGGAGCCCCTCCCTCTTTCACTTTCCATCCCCCCCCCCTTCTTGCATGAGGATCCTATACAGATTTTGGACCTATGGTTTCCCCAATTATTCTCGCCGCTGGGAGCGCACGCCCCTTTTTTTGGCGCATCAGGCTCGCCCTTTCCTCCCCCTCCCCGGACGCATTGCTTTGTCTCTAGAGCATCTTCCATGATTTAGTAGGGTTTCTAGTTCAAGGAAAACGTCCCCGATTCTTCCCCCTTTTTGCCATCCTAGGCCCTACCTTGTGGTAGGTTCTTTCGTCGCTTAGCTTTGGACGGTCTCTCCTTTTTCAAAACATCTTGCATCCACACCCTTTCTCGTGAGAGAGTTTTTTTTTCCCCTCTGGTCGTCCACAGTAAACCGTATTCGGTCCTAAGACAAGTTGATTTCACCTTTTTGGGGTCTTCCGCACCGAGTGGTTCTCGTTTTCTTCTGCGAGCGTCATGTGTGCCTTCCCTGTCGGAAGGAAAAGTGTTGCAACTACCCTCTGGACCTCTCACTTGGCGCACACATGGAGTTATCCATTTCCCGTCGCCTCACCGATCCACTGAATTTCTTTCCCGTGATGGATTCCTTTTCCTGCCGGAAGGGTTGGTCTCCTTGTCAACCCTCTTTTCCCTTGCACCCGTAGATAGTGGCTTTTTTGGTGGAAGCAGCATAGCCCCCCCTTTCCGGTTGGCCTCAACACCCTCCCCCCGAGGCGGTCTGCTTAGATTTTAAGCCCTTGTGCCGCTGTTGAGAATTCGAGGGGGCGCTTTGTTTTTTTTTTTCTACCCCCATGACAGATTTTCATCCCCGCTGGGCATGTTGGCCTGGCGAGGGAAACATCCCCCCCTGCTTCTCCCTTGGCCGAGGTTCCCCTCCAATCAAGCGATTTTTTTTTGAAATTTGACCCGTGAAACAAAGCTTCCTGACCCGTCGGGACCTGCTTTCGTTTTCCCCCAATAGGAGTTCTTCTGTGCACTGCTACATTTTCTTTGCCTCCCTCCGCCCCGCAATGATTCAGGCGGAAGCGGCTAGTTTCTCGATTTTTCCGGTCAAAGCTTTCCCTTTTCCGTCCCCTCATTCATCTCCTACGTATTTAATCTGAGAAAAGGGAACTTCCCCAGTTTCTTTTCTTCTTCCAGGGTTCCTTTTGGTTGCGAGCGTTGGCCTCTCCCCAAGGCATCTCTTTTATGAAAGGGAAACCCCGCGTCTTTATAGGCCTTTCCCTTCTCGGGCCCCAATCCTCCTTTTTGTTCCTACTCTGATTTGGCCGGTCTCCTAACGCGTTGGCCAACGGGTCCCTCCTCGACCCTGATCAGTTTTCTCAAACGCAAGAGACTTGCCGGCCTCCCCCCACCGATGTCGACTTTCTCTTGGTCTTTTCTGAGACCCCCAATAGTGATTCCCAGGACCAGCTCTGATAAGGCTCCTAGTGTCCAAGTAATTCCTCGTTAAAATGTTTTGACCCCTTGAATTTCTTTCCCCGAATCGCGTGACCAATATGTTCCTGGCAGGCCGTCCCAGAACTCCCCCCCGGTTTGGAAGTTGGGCCGGAAATCTCCATTTTTCGGATTAACAGATCCCCCGGTCTATGGGGCCCCTTTCTTTGTTCGACACCGTCCCTTTGTCCCCCTTTGAGCACCTCTTTTAATCCGTACGTTATGTGGAGCTTTTTTTCTAGGGGTGCTCGCGACCTCCCTTTCTTCCTTAAACGACTGTTGCTTCTTCGTGGTCCCGTCTCGCAGTTGTTTTTTGGTATCGAAAAGAGCACAGTCAAGGTACCCCGTCTTCCCCCCTTCTTGCGCTGAGATGAGACTCCTTTCTCCTCACAAGGTCGCCATTTGTTGTCGAGTACGCAGATCCCCGTTTTAGCACTATATCTGGTACTCACTTCATACGTTGGTTTTTTTTCTCTTCTCCCCGATGACAAAGAAGTTTTCCTCTCCTCAAAGACCATCTACCCCACCAACACCACAACCCCCACCCCCAAAAACAACAACACCCACCCCCCACCACCCCCCCCCAAAAAACCACAACCCTGGCGACCTTTTTTCGGTCCTCTTCTTAAGTCTACGAGTCTTTTTTTTCCCCAGCTGCCCACTTTGGCAACTCGAATTCTGTTTCGTTTCCCATCCCTATCAACCAGGTCCCAGTCTTCTTCCCACTAATAGATAGGGTTCCCTTTCTTTCTATCTCATCTCAGCGCTGGAGCAGTCCTCCCCGGACCAGGTCTGCGCTTTTTTCCCAAAACCATCCGGTTTTTTTCCCCCTTATCAGTTGCTCAAAGAAGTTCCTCCCTTTTACTCTTTTCCAATATCGGTGCCGCTTAAGTTCCGTCTCCGGATCCGGACGGTCTGTTAGCACATGTGTTCTTTTTTTAACGGAAGAACACTTTTCTGTTCTGTGACTTTGCCGAAAGCCCCCTTTGGTTACCTTTTAAAAAACTTTAATAAGGCGTGCTTCCTTGTCCCTTCAGGTCACCTCGGTGCCCTACACTAAAGATTTTACTTCGACTAACAAGACGAAAGCCCCCCTCTAGATTGGAGTCAGTTTTTTTGAGAACTCCATTGCTCCGTAGTCCAGTTCCAGTCATTTCCCCGTTTCCCTTTACCCGGGCCCCTTTAGAAATGACAACCCAACCAACCACCACCGGCTCCTTTTCCTCTCAAAGTGCATAGAAGCCCCTGATGAGGCTGTTTATTTAAAAGCTTCACTTCCCTCATTTACCTTTTTTTTGCCCCCCCCCCCCCCATCGGATCCCCAGGTTTGGAACATTACCCCCCCGACTTCGTCCTGTATGGCCTCTTCGCTTATTCCTCCTTTTCCTCCCCCCGTTACCTGGAGTCTGATGCTGACCTCTTTCTATGTTGAAGTTGAGCGATACGACTCTTCCCTTTTTCCAAGGCATGTAGTTTTTGTTTGCGGCTTTAGAGATCCTCTATCTTCGCCTGCTCCCTTTTTCCTCGACATGCGCGATTGTCTGGCGTATTTTCGTTGTCTTTGGAATTTCTTTGTTTCGGTGGGATTTCGTTTTTGGCTACGGCAATTGATCCCCAGTTTTTGTGTTGAGATGGTCCTGACGGCCGAAACTCTGCCCCTCTTTTTTTCCATCTTTTTCTTTTTTGAAACCATAGCCCCTGAAGCTCTAGCCTCCAAGACCCTTTTTTTTTCGAAGCCAGCAAAGTAGTCCTTATTCTTCTCCCCCCCCCTTTCCATGCTTTCGCTTGGCCCCTTCGGATACAAGCACTTAAGAATTCGTCCTGGATTTTCTTTTTTCTGTGAGACACGCCCCCGCGCCCGGGCGAGATTCCTATCTATCCCTCAACCTGCACTCTTCTTTTCCGTCAGGGGATTGGTGTTAATTCCATGTTCCCTCATGGTTCGAACTGATGTGACGTCCACCTTTAGGGTCCTTACTATGATAGTCGTGAAACTGATTTTACGTTCCTTACTCTTGAAGGCCCCCCTTGCTTCCCCATCCTCCTTTTTCAGAGGCGGGCCTCCCCTCTTATTTAAAAATCGTTCTGAACCCCCCAGACTTTCATCCCCCCCCTCTCGCTCCTTAAGAGGTGGTTATGTTATACTCAAGGCGACGAATATCCCAGCCCCTTTCTTTTTTCTTGTGGCCTTTGACCTGTTCCCCTCCGTACGGCTACCGCCACTCCCCCCTAGTTCTTTTTTATCATCACGGCCACCCTTCTGTTTTTTCTTTGCTAGGAACCTGGTTTCGTCTTCATGCCGCGTCCAGAGCTTCCACCGCCGACATCATGAGAGGTCCTCGCTATTTTTTCTAAAAAAAAGGGTCCTTGACATTCCTCGATGGGACTCCCGCCCGTCCAACCTCTCCTTTTCCACCATGATCGTTCACCTTCTTCCGTCCTCCTTGGTCTAGTGTGGCCTTACTTCTTCTCACGCGCTCCCCTTTCAGCACTATCCATTCCCCCTCTTTTACTCCCTCTTTTCCTTGGTTGCTGTTCGTATCTTTGTTAGCATGAGCGTTTAGGCTTTAGCCAGATGTTGACGTTCTCCTTTTCGCCCACTACTCCTTCATTTACAAAATTCCCCTTAGCAGACCAGTCCCAGCTTTTTATCTCTTCCCCGACACACAAACTTTTGTCCTAAGATTGGTGTAGTAATTCCCTCTCTATATGCCCATTGCCCGATTTTTTTGGTTCGTTCCAGTATAGCGTGCGTCCATTTCTCCTTTTTTTTTTGGTACGTAGTACATCTGGTTCCCCATCTCTCCAAAGTGTACCCCCCGTCGTGACCGGGGGTTCAACGCGTCTCTGAAAGTGTACAATCCTCTTTCTGTTAGGCGTGGTCATGGTCTTCTCTCGGAGTAACATCTTCCAGCAAGTGTAGATATAATCTTAATTGAAGGATCAGAATTTAAGCGGGCGTGGGGGATTTGGGTGTTTGGGGTGGGTTTGGCGGTCGGGGAGGGGTAAAACAAAAAAAAAGAACGGGGGTGGTGGGCGTTTTTGAGGGGGGGGGTTTTGTAGGGGAACGGGGGGTGTGGGTTACTGGGCGTGGTTGCTTGGTGTTTGGTTGTGTTTGTGGGTTAAGGTGGCCGGTGGGTGTTTGAAGTTAGCCAGGGGTTTTGTAGGGGTGGAGGTGGTTGGGGGGGGTTCAGGCCGTGGGGGGGTTTTTGGGGTCCATGGGGGGGGGTGGCAAAAAGGTTTCCCACTTTCGTTAAGAAAATCTTTTTTTAACACAAACATTTTTTTTTTTTTCACGGGTTTTTTTTCTCAGTTATATCTTTTCTTAACAGGTTTCCTCGGTCGCCGAGAGTGCTGCTCCACACTCTTTTCCCCCCCCACCTTCACAATTATTCCTTCTTATACGCCGCCGAGGGACGTCCCCCCCTTTGATGTAACTTTTTTTGCTCGAGGGATGCAATTCCTCGTGTTTCTCTCCATTTTTAAATAGCAAAACAGTTTTGATTTTTTTTTTCACGTCTCCTTCCACTGAGCCACATTTCCCCACCATTGAACCGATATGTTAATTTTCTCCTTTCAGGAAAGCCCCCCTCCGCGAATCCCATTTGTCCCCCTCCCTCCCCACGCGGTTAATGGCTTTCTCACATGCCGCCCATGGCCATTATGCTCTTTTTGCGTGATCCTTCAAAATGGCTGTTCCCGCCACCCACTGTTCTTCTCGCCCCCCCTTAAAGACTCACTTCAAAACCACCCCAACTCAAACTTTCCCCCCTCGTAACCGCGTCTTTTTTTTCCCACAAATGCATTGGACCTACATACGAGTAGTCCCTTTTGGAATTAACCGCCCGCGTGCGTTGTTTTCCATGCCCACTTGCCACCATTGCACAAGTTCTCCCCTTTAGATTCTTTTAGCTGAGATTTTAAAACGTATGATTGTTTGATCTAGTAGCCGGGAAACTTTTTCCGCGTCCGAATGAGATTTACCCTTCCCTTTTTCGCAGACTTCTTCGCTTCCCATTTCATTTTTCACTTCTGGAGGTGGATAGCAGGTTTGTACCCTCTTTCTCCCGATTTTTTTTTCTTTTTTCTCTCGCGCAGTCTTTCCCCCTTTTTTTTCAGGGAATGTCTTTTAGTTTTCTTGAGAAATCTTCGCGTGTCGGCCCCTCCCCTACCTGTAATCCCCTTTCTCTCGGAACTTATCGTGTCCTCTTTTCTTTCGCCCACAGTCCCCAGCTTCTTTTCCGCGGACCGGAACCGTTTCTTCCCTCTTCGTGTTGTTTCAGCAAAACGATTTAACCCCATGCTTTTCTTTTGTTGGTCACTGTTTGGTAATTCGGTAAGACATTTCCCCCGTTTCAAAGACTCTTCCTCACGGGTAGGGTTCCCTCCAGGTGGCGGAAATTCGTGCATACTTCTGCCCTTTTCTACCCCTCCTCCCTTCCCAGGAATCTTTTGAGCCGTTTCTTTCTCCTCATACCTCTTTCCCTTTTCCAAAGATGCGTCGGTTCCCGTACGATCTTCCATCTTTCCTGAGTGTTTCTTTTTTTTCGGACGCTGCCTCAAGAGTTTGTTTCTTTTTTAAATAACAAGCTCGTTTCGTTTGCCCAGCAATTTTTCTGAGCTGGTGCCCGCTGTCCTTCTTTGAGGCCTTTTGCCCATTTGACTTTAGAGATCGCGCCCACATTTTTTTTGGCCTCTTTCTGTTATTCACCTCCGCCCCCCCCCCCACTCTGAAATATAGGAAGGATGACACCAGACCTACCACCCTTAGTACCTCTGCACCTCCCTATCCGGCAGTAACCTTTCCTTCCTAGTCATTCGGCTGGCAATAGGAGGCAGGCGACTGATGCTTTCGATCTTCTCACGCCGCCCCCCTCCCTCTCCTTTACCAAACCTGTCAGTTACGAGAGATAACTGGTTTTCAATCTCTTCCCGATTTTCACCTGCCTCATTTTCCACACTGGCGCTTCGCCTCGAATCTAAACCTTTCCCATTCCCTCTTCTTGAAGCGTTGTTTAGATTCAACCGGGTTGCTCCCGTTTTTCCCCTTCTCCGGGGTGAAATGCAGCAATAAGAGCCTATACCCCGGCACTCGCCGTTTTTTCCCCTGATCGGCAGCCACGACGGGTTTCTCCATTCTCCGGCTTTGCACTTAACGTTCCCCTAACTTTTCCCACGACGTCCTAATTTTTTGTTCCAAACGACAGCTCCCCCTTCGCCCCCTCCTATGTTGAATGTATAGTGGATCCGCCAATCTTGAGTTCGGCCCTGCTTCCCGATTCCCTTTTTCGGCCCACCTCGGGGATTTCCTTTAGCCCCTGGGACTTTTTTTTTTTCCCCAGACCTATTTCCCCCCCCTCTCCCCTTTCTTACGTCCCACGAAATCCCCGTTGGTGCTAGTTAGTCTTTTGTCTTTTCCATGCCCTCTTTAACTTGTCAGCTTTTTTCGATTTCCTTTTGGTCAACTATTGCTTCCAACTACCATGATCGTTCCCGCCTTTCTTCTGTGACTGACGCTAAGCTGACCTCTTATCCCTTCGACCATGATGTCCTCAGATCTATTCTTTCCTTTTTTATCTTTCTCGTGTTTCCGGCGCAATAATCCCCTACTTTTTTTTCATATGGGCGTTATTTGCCAATGGGTCCCCCCGCGATTTCCAGCTTCCTCTCTCTCTTTCAGACCTCTGGGCCACCCACATTTCGTTTTTTTGCCCGATAAGATTCTTTGTCTTGCCCTTCTTTACTCCTTCTTTTTCGTCTCTTCGCCGAGACACAGACTCTTCGTTCATCCCAATCCCCGCCCTTTTTTTGTTTGCACGTTGATCACTTTTTCCTTTTGCTGCTCGATGCGCATCGGGTCTTTTCCACCCCTCGGTTTTGCAACTTTTCCCTCCGATTCTTCTGCTTTTTTTTTTTGTCGATTCTTACCTGCAGTCGTCGGTGATCCCCAGCTCATAGATCGGATCCAGTCAGTCGTTTTCCCTCATCTAGAGGTTCGCCTGGAACCTCTCTACTCAGGTCGCAATCCCCGGTTACTTTTAGTGGGAATAACTATACACGTGTTACGTTCGTTTTTTTCTTAACGACCTTTGCCCTTATTTCTTTTATCCTCTTCTCTGTCTCCCCTTCTCTCGTACGCGTAACCGGTGGTGAACTGGTTCCTCCCTTTTTTCCTCCGATGGATTAAGTTTTTCTTACATGTTTTCCCTTCCCTCCTCGATTTTTTGCTTAAAGGGTCCGGCTCCGGATCAATGTATCTCAACCTAACCGCTTTTTTCGGGAGTCAATTGAGACGAAGTCGGCATAGATTCTTCCTTTCGGTAGTGTTTCCCCTCAGTTTTTCTTAGGGAACCGGTTTCACTGCCGTGGATTGATGTTTTCCTTTTCACCTAAGGAGACTTATGTCCCCACCCTCGTTCTGATTCGAGCAGTTGACTAGCCGGTCCTCCCGCTGTGTCATTGGAATTCTACTCCTCTTGCACTTGCGGTTCCTCTTTTTCCCTATTGCAACAAACCCCCGGCCGGTCCTTCCGGCACCCCCCCCCCCCGTTCTTTTCCATGTCTTCTTTTTCTATTATTCTACAGATCTGAGTTCCCACGTTTTTCCGAGATGAGGTTGACGGTTCTCTCCTTGCTTTTCTCCGAAGCCGCCTGCCGCTGGTTCAGGATCGAAGGTTTCTTTTGAGGGGTCCCTAGCGGAATATTCCGCGACTCCTATTGCGCCCAATGCGCTCTGTTGTCGTCCGGTTTCCTTCCCCTTGAAGGATTTGGTTCCCCCATTTTCAAGTGGGTGGTCTCGTCGTTGGGTTCCCTTAGTTATTGCCGCAGGTTTTTCTGTTACGGCCCTTTGCTCCCTTTCGACCATCCTTGTTTTTAGACATCTTTTTTTTTTTTTTTAACTCATCGCCCCCCCACGGTCAGCTCCCGAGCTCCCCCTTTTCTTTCTCGCAGCCCCCCCTCCCGAGAGCTTGGAGTTCTTTTCCCCTCCCCCCCATCTTAGCGGGCCCCCCCTTCTTCACCCTACGAACCGGTACTGCTTCTCTCTACTTGAGGGCTTTACGGATTTTCCTTTCTCTCCATCCTTCTAGAAGGCTCCTCCCTTTCCTCCCTCCCTTTGCTAGATTCCTTTCGGATTCGTGTCTTACTGCCGCGGCCGGTCATTTTCTGGAGCGGCCCTACATGTGCATATGTAGTCTTCCGTTTGCGTCCCCCCTCCCTGTCCGCCCCTTTCTTCACCGCCTGAAGCCAGGACGGCAATCGCTTTAGAACACATTTTTTTTTAAACCCCGCTCTTTGAAATAATTCCCCCCTTTCCGTATAAGGCGGTTTACCTTCTCCTCCCCCCCCTGGCTGACCCCCTTTCTCCTTTTCTTCTTTTAGACATATTTGGGCTGTGTGGTTATCTCTCACGGTCGTTTCCCCGCCCACCTCGTCGTCTACTTCTACGATGATCTCCCCCTCCCACATGTTCTTTTTACCTTACGGGATAGCTTTGAACCGGGCCTGCCCACGAGTTCTCTTCTATCCAACGAAGAAAATACTGGATGTTTCCGATCGGAATAGCGCCGCTCCGTCGAGGCCCCAAGGTCTTTAGAAAGTTTTTTTCCTCCGTCCGCCTGATGTTGAACGCTCCATAACAAAACCGGTTTCTTTTCCAAATATGGATTCGATGTAATTGGGTCGGTACTTCAAAAGGGTGAAGTGACTCATCGCGTTCCGTTATTCGCTTTCTTGTCCGCTACGATCCTACGATCCCATTTCCTAAGTCTCGCTCTGTTCCCCCTCCCCTTGTGAAGGGGGGAGGTAGCCCTATTTGTTCCTTTCATTGAAGTTAGGGTTGGGATCGACTCCACTTACGTTTTTTACCCTTATTTTTTTTACTTCGCACTCTATTTAAAATTCAAAGTATCCCCCCCAGAGTTGTGGGAATTTGAATGGCCAACTCCAACCCCCTTTTGATTAAGCTTGTTTCATACATTCACTTAGGCTCCGCAGATTTCTTGAATTGGTAGTGTAGTATTTTCGACCCTCTGGTTTCCCGATCTGCTATTTTCCCTTAGTAAAAATGAGCCCCCCCTTCGAAGTCCCACGTGTTACATCCATTTGATTCCCCTTTTTGTTAAAGGAGAGAGGAAGAACCTCCCAGTTGATTATGCCCAGGCTTTTCCTCCATTTTTCTTGCCGCACGATCGGTTCCCCTAAGAGTGTTCAAAAGAGATAATCTTCATTTTACCTTTTTTCCAAACCCACTCCGTTTTTTTTTTCGATTCTATCATTGAAACAATTTTCTACTCGATTTCGTTACCGGATCCAAACTTTATGACACGTCCCCTCAACCGGGTTTTTCCTCTTCAGCGGACCCTCCCCTTTTCCCCTTTCCTTTCCACTAAATTGCTACTTTTTTGACGAGGTGGTCCTTTTTCTGCACTGAAAATACGACAGACTAGGGCCCCCTCGTTCTCCACCCCCTCTCAGTGACGGCTGAGCCCCAACTTCCCCATCTTCCATATACGAGCGGCCCTAATCATCCCTTCCAAAGCCCCTCTCATCCAAATTTTTTAGTCCACATTCCAACCTTTGATTCCCCCCGATGCTAAGACTCTCTTTTTTGATAATTTTTTTCGTGCTCTCCCCCAGTCCTGGCCCCAGTGCTTTTTTCGATCAATTAGCAAAACCACGCAAAGCCACAATTCCCTTCCCCTCTTTTCTTAAAATGCAATGGCCATTTACGATTTTTTTCCTGTCAATCTCCCCCCCTCCTTGCCTCCTTAGCGGCAGGCTTTTTCAAAGACTTTCCCCGTACCCCAGACAAAAGGAGCTCTTCCCTTTTTGTTTTTGAGATAATCTCACCCCTTTAGGCGTTCGAAGATCTTTGTCTCGTGCCCAGGTTCATCTTTCTCTTACTGCTGCCTTTTTACGCAAGAGGTTCTTCCCTCCCAGATCGAGCTATTTTTCTGATTTCGGCTTTTTCTCGCTCTTGTGTGATATTTCATCTTCCCCTGTGCATCGAGCGCAGGTCTTTCTAACCCAGTGTGTAAGGGACTTGGTCATTTCCTTTGGATCTCAGCTTTCTCAACCTCACTTATCTCCCCAATCCAACCTCTTGGGTCCTAACTTGCTTGTCCTGTTGTCTCCAACAGTTTTTCCTACCCCTTTTCCTCCAGGTTTTTTATCCTTATTGGTTGCCCACGATTGGTCCTCATGAAATCGATTGCGTAGTTTCGTCTTCTCCTGTCCGTCAGGTCGTTTCTTTACACACCCCTTTTCGGATCTCCCCGTTGCAGGTAGGACCGCTCCAGTTTGGCCAATCACCGCTCCCTTGCCCTGGTCCCGAACAAACTTCCGTTTATTTCTTGTTGATGTCCCTCCCTCCTCATGAAGGCCCTCAGTGGACCTCAGTTAGCTTCGCAAAGACCTCAAGTGATCCTCCCTTTTCCGCCCTCTTGGTTTCTTATGTTTTCCCTCTTCAATCGTCGATGGGGCGGGGCTCCCTCAGATCTCTGGCGGTTTTTTGTCCTCCCCTCCCAGTCATTGGTTCTGCGCTTCGATTTTTTTCGGGGGCGATTGTGTCCTTTTTCCCACCAAGAAGTCCTTCCATCCATTTTTTAACAGCTGAGTCATTTGGGTAGTCCCCTCGGACACCCAAACCACCCTGCGGCAATTTTTTCTTAGCCGCACACTGCACCCTCGATCCCCCCTAACAATTAGGCCCCCTTGACTCCCCTACGTTCGGATTTCCCCTTAGACCGCTCCTCTTTGTGGTCCCTTCTTCCGGCGTAACTACCTTTCCTTTCTCTCGAGCCTCCAAGCAACTTCCCTGGGGTCGAGGATTCCGTTTAGTGCGCCGCAAAACCTCTTCCCCGCTTTCGAATAATCTCCACTTTTGCTCCTCTTTCTTAGAGTTAGCAGTGGAAATACCTGACCTCCGTTTGCGAGAGTCTTTTTTTTTTCCCGTAGGAAATTGCAAAGAGGGGCCTTTTCTTCTGTTACGCGCGGATTCTGCACGTCCCGTATTTTCCTCTTTCACATGTCGGGCCCATTAGACGTTTTTGTCCTTTTTCGTCCATTCTTGACCCCCCCCTTTTCCCCCCAACGGTGGTCCACGACGTACACTCTTTCCCGTTCGCAAAACACTCTGCTCCTCTGTCGACTTTTCTAGTGGATCTTAGAACCCCTCTTTCTGTCGTGCACGTCCTATTTAGGCGACCGGGAAGCCACTTTTCCTTTGTTACATGTAGCCGGGGATTCCCCCTTTCCCCCAGCACATACGGTGCCCAATGACCCTTTCCCGTAAAAACGACCCACGGTTTGCTGCGGCTCTTTCCGATGTTCTCCATTTGTTATCGGCTACCTTGGCATAGTTTGCCTTTTTCGAAACGTCCTTGAGCAAATATCTTTTTCAAAGTACCTGATTGCTTGCATTTCCCTGCGAGAGGCCCTTTCTTCACTCTCTGATTGCTGCTGATCATTTTAATCGCAACATCTTTGCGTCTGATCGACGCTGTTCGGGTTGGCACCCCCCCCGACAACGTGACACATGGTTTCCCCCCCCCTTTCCAAGGGGGACATCTCTTCCCTCTCGATAGCCTATGGAAAGAACTTGTCTACCTTTCCCCGGAGTCTGCGGATGTCTACGACGCCTTTTTTGCTTTTGCATCTCTCTATTGTCCCACCCTCTTGAGAGAGACTCGACCCTTTCGAGGTTCCTTTATTTCATCCTGCCAGAAGAGGCGACTGCTTTCTCTCGTAAGCTCGAGCGTTTTTCCCAACGCCACCCTTTTCCACCTTCCCTTCTGATTTTCGATAGTACCCGTAAAAAGAGTATCTCCGTCTACAGAATCTCTGCTCACCGTCATATTGCGATCGACTCCAGAGTTCCTTTTGCACCTGCTCACGACTTTTCCCTCTCCTTCAAAGGTCTTTTCTTGTGGCAGCTTTTTTTCCCCCCCTTGGCCGCAAAGTGGACCCCCCCCTCTCTTTTACATATCTGGATGGTTAATACGCCATGACCTCCTCCGCTCGCCGCAGCACACACATTTTATGGCGTGGTGTTCGGAAACTCCCGCTAGTTTTTTTCCCTCTGGACTGAAAGTAAGGTCTTACCTTCTTCTGTGATACGCTTCGTCATTTTTCCCATGAGCGTCTCACGCCTTTTTCCTTTAGTCCTCCACGAGATGAGACTACTTTTCCTTCCCTTTTTTTGCGCACTTCGCATTGTCGTCTCTTTCTTGTCCAGCGTGTTGACTTGACCGCGACGCTTCTGAATCGGTCCAAACACCCAACACACTTCCCCATCCAAGAACTACACAACACCACGAACTATAAATCAACCACAAAGACCAACTTCCACTAAACACCCCCACATCCCCTCTCCCAAAGACCCAAACACACACAAAAATACACAAAATTAACACACAACCATCCAAAAAACCATAACCATCACACTGCCAACAACAACACTCAACCAAAAAAACCACAAAAAACAAACACCAAAAAAAAACCCAGTCGAAATTCAATTTCTCCCTTTTGCATATCGCCCTCTTCTTTGTACTTTGGGAGTTTTGTTTTTTTTTTCCAATTGTTTTTCTATGTCCTTGCTGCCCACCCCCCAAATAGGAGCAACCATGTTGGGCCGGCCCATCGTTCCCCCCCGAGTTCGGTAGGGTACTTTTCTCTGTTATAGTCTTCTATTCGGATCGAGAACTGTCTCTTTCTTTTAAATATGTTTTTATGCCTCTTTCCTTTTTTTTTCGCTATCAGTCCTCTTTAATTTTCCGGGGGCGAGTTTCTCTTCATTTTTCTTTTCTCTTCCTGATACTATGACCCAAGTCTCCTTTTTTTCCGGCCGGACGTACGGTCTTTTTGGTCCATTGTCAGTGTGCTGGGTGTTGGACGAGGCTACGTTCCCTCTTTCCTTCTTTGTTTGGGGTCCTCTTCTACGCCAGAGGCACTTTTATCCCGGTGATGAGGGAATCTTCTCGTGCATCCCCCCCTCGACCCACCTACCTCCCTCAGCTCTCCCACCTAGAAGCCCAACTTGGCTTTCTCATCACCGATCTTTTCCTTGGTTTACCCCCATCTTTTCTCGGGCAGCGCAACCTTACTTCGCACTGCAGAATGACGATCTACTTGCGTGCCTTGCTCTCTTGTTCGACACACTCGCGACATCCTCGTGATGAGTGCTTCTATCCATTCACCGTTGCCCCCGCGCCTTTCCTGATTCGGTGAGTACGCCATGGCTCCTTTTTTTGCCGGGAAAACTCCCTGTTGCCTACTTTTTCCCGAGTCCCTTTCCTCTCTAGTCTTCCTTTTTGACACGTGCTGACCTTCCGATTTCTCTCTCATCTAGGCCCATCGATGTCATCCCCTGTGACCCCCCCCCCACAAGTTTCTCCCCCCCGTTCGGCGCTTGTCCCTCTTTTGTTTTTACTACAGAGGACTAGTTCATTACCCTTCGGGTTCCGTTGATCACGTCTTGCCGACCGATACACCCCCCCCGAGCTAAGCGAGACCCCCCGGACCCAACAGGAGGTGGGGTTTTGTGGGTGTGGTGGGTGGTTTTTTGGGTTGTGTTTTTTTTTTTTGTTGGGTTTTTGGGGTTTTTTTTTTTTTGGTGGGTTGTTTTTTTTTGGGTTGAGTGGGGGTGTTTTTGGTTTGGGGGTGGGTGGTTGTTTTTTTGTCAGCTGCGCTCGATGCCACCTGTTCCTCCTGAAGATTTTTTGACACACCTAGACCCCCTCCCTTTCCTACTGAGCCGCCCGATATGACCTAGCTATACTCTTTTTTTTTTCGTTGAACCAGGGCGTCTTCTGAATTTTCTTTGGTCCGCGCGATGGCCTACCCTTCGCACCCAATCTGTTTTTCTGACGGTATCTTTATTATCTTGTCCTGGCCTTTGACACGGCGCTCGCGCCTTTCCCTATTGCGCTACGCTATTTCTTACATTTTCCTTTTTCTCCTTTTACGTGGTTGCGTTTGCGTATTGAGGTTGTTTCCCTAGCTCTTTCCCTTTGAGCTCGACTAGCTTTTTTCTATGTTCGTTCTTAACTCAAATGATATTCTTATTAGCATCGGACCCGTCCCCAGCGCTTTTTTTCTTGTACTGGCAATCACGACACACCTTTTTTTTGTCCTTTATACTCGATACTTCACGTCCTTGCCGAGGTCATATTTTTTCTTTTTTCCGATTGTGCGGCCACCGGGTTTCTGTGATTTTGGCCGAGAGTTCCATCGAACACTTTGAGACTCACCGTACCTCACCTTGGTTTTTCCACGTTGAGTTCGAGATCGGCAGGCTTTTCCCGCTTGTTCCCTTTGAAATGGGCGTGCCGCTGGCGGAGTACAATGAATAATGTGCTCAGTGAGAGGTGCAGGACTGGTTTGAAACCCCCTGGGTTTTTTTGGGGGCGGTTTTTTTCCCTTGTTAAACCATGTTTTATTTTTTTCAAACCAACCCCCACCCAAAATTTTTTAGTGTTGTTGTTGAGAGATCCTTCGTTCAACAGGTGAAGATGTTTACGCGATTCTGCAATCAACTGCCCTTTTTACAAGTATTTTTATCTGGTCGTTTGCCCAGAATCGACGTCTCTTTCCAATTAAAATCCATTGGCCTTTTCGGGCTTTTTCTTGAGGGATTTCCATTTTCCCTCGTTTTGAAAAAATCCATTGAATATTCAACTAGTGGCCGCACCGCTTTTCCACGCGCCCCAATGTCCCCTCCACAAAAAATGCACTTTCCATAGGAAGGATAAGCCTTCTCCCCCAACAGTCGTGCCAGTCAATCCCACACCTCCTTTTTGAGGTCGCTTCCGTCCTCTTCAAATGAGGAGATGTGTCCCTCCCAGAACAATGGCTGCGCCGACCAGCTTTACGACCCTTGTTTTTCCAGGGCTAGCACAAAGCACTCTTTCCCAGTAAAAAGAAACGAGGATTCGGAAAAACTTTGGAAGTACGCCCGCTTAGCTTCAACCATCCCGATCCCTAGAGCGGCCTTTTTCATCCCATGACTAGACCAAGGATTAGATAGAGTGACGCTGCTCTCATTTTGTCGCAACCGTAGTCTGTGGCAGAGAGCGGTCGCGACATCGGCGCGTCCGCCAGCTGTGAGTACTCCTTCCAGCCAAGACGGAGCTCTAGTGAAGTGCTAATTGATTTGAGGGCAGTTTTGCTCTGGGCAAAAACCCCTCTCGTGGAGGTCTTCCCCTTCCACAGGGTGTCGACGTATTCCCAACCCCCAACCCCTTTTTTCCGGTTAGAGTGTCCGCCCGTGCGGGGCCTCCGATGTTTCGTCAAATCCTCCTCAGTCCAACAGTTTCGCGTAAAGAGACCTTAGACTTTCGTCCTTGCGGTGCTAGAACCACCCCCCAGGGCACTTATGTGCCGGACATACGAAGAGACCAAAAGTGTCTTAAAAGAGGGGTTGGTTTTGAATAGATTGGGATTTTTCCATCAAGCTTTGCGTCTGAGTCGGTATGTGGCTGACGGTTAATCCTGGATACACCCGTACAAGGCAACCAGCCCATCCGCCATGACCGTTACTGCGGTAGGGAACCAATCGGTGTCGCGAACAAGCTCAGGACGAAGGCATTGATGACTACCCCCGAATACTGAAAAGGAACTCTTGCAGCATTTGTTTCATTGAGTATAGCCGGAGGTCGGTTCAACAATTTCTAAAGCCCTCTCGGTCTACCCGTGCAGTGCGTCTCGCGATGAATCCAGTATTTGGCTTTGCGTTCACTCATAACTTTTGTGCTCGATAAAGCACAATGGTCTTTTCGCTCTGGTGCTTTGGAGAGTCCGGTTTAAACAACGGAGCAGTTGAACCCCTTTTTTTCGGCCTCGTCCCCCTCATGAACCCCACCCCTGCACCTTGGACGTGCCTCGCAAATTTTCGAGCCACTCATACTTGCTGCCCTCAGTCCGTTCGGACCCGCGGCCTTTCGTTCGACATATTTTAGTCAGTTTTTCTCGAAGATTTGAGAGTCCGAACGCCCCCCGAAACTCTCTTACGGTGGAAGTGGTATCGTAGAGCGCAATCCGACTCCTTTCCCGCATCCTGGTCCACGTGGCGACGATAGCGAGCCCATCCGGGACATCAACCCGTCCGCTGTTTGTTGATGGTCCTGGCCACTTGGTTTTCTCAGAGTGTGGTGAACTGCCCGCAATCCCTTGTATTTTCTGCCCAGGACCGCTGCCTGTAGTAACCTGCTTCGGATCCAATTTCTTTACGGGTGCTCTTTCGGTGCCGTAACGGTTTAAAGTTTTGGCCAAAACGGGTACCTCAGGCGACAATGTCAGTTTCTGTGTCTTTGCCGTCTCTATGTCGCTTTCTCGTGGCTGCTGCGAAACAATCTTTTCGGTTCTGATGAGCGGTCTTTGTCCGCCTTCGCCTCCCCCCCATTAGCCCCGGCTTTTTTCGGCCAAGACATCGAGGCCAGGAAATCATTCCGTTCCCAACGACATCCCGGTTTGGTTCTGAGCGATTGCCGGATCATTGTCTTTTTTACATCGCGATAATTGGAGGCTGTTGGTCCTCAATGTCGCGAATCACATAGGCTTCCTCAAAAAATCCTTGATCGCGCACTTCTCGGGATCTTTGGTGCCTGCGCGCCAACCTGTGCGAGATCATCACCAGGCTCGGCTTATTGATCGCGCTTTCTTACGCGTACGGGGATCCCCCTTAGAAATATGCTCCCGTGTTTTCAAACGCGATTGCCAATGCTTACTATCTTGACTTTGCTCCGGCAAATGTCGCTGAGTTGAGGATGATACTTTGAGTCTATGTCCCTTGGC
>Ga0179593_1686820_pt1 | contig 17758 bp, 24 predicted proteins | sample CZODoug2_1_08_16_FD_185931 | JGI IMG/M metagenome (GOLD analysis project Ga0179593, IMG submission 185931) | Vadose zone soil fungal communities from Angelo Coast Range Reserve, California, USA - CZODoug2_1_08_16fungal (PacBio error correction) | ecosystem: Environmental > Terrestrial > Soil >... | reverse complement strand
TCCCACTCTTTTTTTTCAAAACCGTTCCCCCCGTCACTGCATGGGGTGGGGATCGGTCGAATCTCGCCTCGGTGTCCCCTCTAAAGCCCTTTTTTTTGCCGTCGTGGGCTGCCGCCTCCCCCCCCAGTTGCATTCGCTCCCCCCCAGTTTCGGGCCCCCCCTTCAATCGCCCCCCTTTTGTCTTGTCCGTTCTTTCGTCCCCACGGAACCTTTTTCTGGGTGGTCCTCCCTCAGTGGACTTGCCCTCCCAGCGCCTCTCTTTTCTCCTGTTCGGCTTTCCCCCCCGGCCCCTTCCCCCGTATAACGTTCGCGCTTTCATTCTTTTTTACAAACAAACATTCCCTTCCTTTTGGCGCACCTTGCCGTCCTTTAGAGTCTGACTTTTTCATTCCTGCGCTCGGTTCTGCTCACGTCGTTTCTATTGGTGCTTTTTGTCTTTTCGGTTTCACAACCTTCCCCTGGAGCCCGGGGCCACTTTTTCTGCTTCGCCACATGGTCGAAGTCGTCACTCCCTCGATGGCCCCCTTTTCCTTTGGGTTCCTTCCCAAGCACAAAGGTCCTGAGATTGGGGTTGAACCAGAAGTAGTCCTCCTCATCGTTTTGTCCGTTCGGGGTTTCTTGACTTTCGCCCGTTTTTCCGAAGCCTTACACCCTCTTTTTTTTGACCTAAGGCCCAGTAGGCCCCCGCCCCTCCCCCCCCCCCCCAGTTTGGCCCTCCTCCCGGCGTACTGGTCCGGGTACCCCATTATTCCCCTTTCCTGGTGCTTCATCCAGGGTGACAACCCTTCGGGGTTAGTTGGTGGTGTGGTTTTTATCGCTTTTCCATTCCTCTGCTCTTATTGCCTTCAACGGCTGGAACCTCTCCCCCTCCCGGTCTTCGCAGACCGATTTTTCCCTTCTGAGAGACTTTTAGATCATAGTGACGCACGTTTTTTTCTCGTGCAATGGAAGTATGCGGGCCGCCCAGTCGGATCTCGGTTTCTTTCCCAGGAGGTTGTATGTGAGGATCCCTTTGGCCGGAAACTGGTCGCTAACTAGCCCTTAGATTTTCCGTAGAGTTCTGCGCGCAGACTGTTTTTTTTCGTTACGGTGTATTTTTTTTTTAATTTTCATTTGCAACCTTGTCGAGTGGGCCTGTTGGCCTGTTCATTTCTTTTCCTTTTGCTCTTTTCTTAAAGCTTTGAGATGCCCGGCCGTGGTGGTCCTGGTCTGCTGCGGGGGGCCTGTATTTCTTGATCCAAACAAACCCGAGATTTTTTTTTGTTGACAATTATTTGTGAAGACGTTCGGTTCAGGTCCCTTCCTAAAAGGAAACTTGCGGTCCCTTTTCGTTCCCTCTACTTTTTTTTTTTCCTCGATGTTCCCCTATGTTCTTTTTTGCGTTCCTCGGTTCCGGGTTTTTTACTTTTAGCGCGTTTTTTGGTCGTTTACAGTAATGGTCTTCCAACTCCGCCAATCACTTTCGCCTGGCTTCCCCTTTGGTATTTTGCGGCTTCCCTGACTTTTCTCAAAGCCTTTGCCGGTTACGGTGCTGTTCGCCCCCAACTTTTACCTCCCCTTCTCCTGGTGCTTGTGGACACGTTGTGATGTCGGAATCCCGTACTGTCGTAGGTCAATTTTCTTTTCGGACCCTGAGCTTCATTTTGGATTTAGTGGTTGTTTGCGGATTTTGGCCTCCTGGAAGAAATGCTTCGATTGCCCTTTTTTTTTTTTTATGCAGCTGGTTGTAAGTCCGGTTCGGTCGCCCCCCGTTTGAGGGGCCTTTTTACCCTTGTCGTCCGGCCGAAGCTTTGTCTCCCCGGGTGTTGCGAGAGGCCGGAACGCGCTTTCCCCCTACAACTTCCGTTCGCAAGAGTTTCCTGTCACCGAGCTTCCTCCTCTACCTCCCCCCTCCAACTCCTTTCTCATACCGTAACTTTTTCTTACCCCTCTTCTGCTCTTCGGCCGCTCCTTTTCCATAGGGTTGAACCTTTTTCCTGACACGACGTCATTCACCCTTCCCCCCCAGCCGTTTCTTTCTTTCCTGCCAATTTTGCGTTTTTGAGGACTATGCTCCTGCTATGAAGTTGACTTTCCTCCCCCTATTCTTTTGTCAGCTATGACACTTTCTTCTTCGGTCGCGCGGCCCCTTGCCGGGCCGTTCCCCGCGATACAAGTTTCCTTTTTTGCGTGGTTTACCCACCCTTTCCTCACATAGGGTTGTCTCCCTTGCACCAGGGATCCCTTCTCGTTTTTCAGGCATTCCGACGCCCCGTCCCTTCAAGTTTTTTCTGCTCGACGTCTGGGTCTTTTTTCGCCCAAAAACACACCCCAAGCTTGGGGTCTGGGTTTTCCTCCTCGTTGTTGTTTTTTTTGTCTCGATCGACCCGCCTGTACTAGTTTCCCCCGCTCCAAGAGTGTATTTTTTCGCAATTTGGTTTTTCCCCGCAGACTCCTTTGGCGGCTGCTTAGGGCGTTTTCCTCTCGATGATGGTACGGCTCGCTATCCCTGTTTTTTTTTCCCGACCTCGGACCGTGAGTTTCCCTCCCGGTCGTACGTTGGAGGATTTACCCCCTTTCCATTGCGTTTTTCTTTGGGATCCCACGTGTGAGGAGGGGGCTTTTTTTTTGACGGGTCTTTTTCAGCCATTTTTGTCACCCCCCCCAAGGACCACACCAGTACAAACCTGGACCCTCGAGGAGAAGCCGACTTGTCCTCGCTGATGAATCGAGGTTCGGGGAACCGGCGCGTGGCGTTTGGTGACGGGTGCGTTTTTTTTTTTTGTCGCCCCGAACACAGTTGTCATTTGCCAAGGTCTTCCGAGTTAATAGGTGACCTTCACCGGACCGTAACCTTTCCAATTTTCTGGGTTCGGTTAGATTGCCGCTTTTCCAGTCTTGGTTTCTGGTTTGAAAAATGCGAGACGGGCTGCGGCGTTTTGACTTCTTTTATGTCCTGCTAACGCGATTTGTTTGACTTTTTTTGTTTTCCCCCCCCCCCCCCCCGTCGTCATAATTTTACTAGTCCCACTGGCTACACACGCTTCGAGCCCACCCCGGCCTGGTTTCTTACACCCCTCCCGTTTTTCGCTTCTTCCACGGTCTGGGTTTTTTTCCTCTTTACTAACAACAGCTTGGCCAGTGGCTTCTTCTCATTTTTTTGAACTGTTTTTAGTTCGGCCCCGAAGTTTTGCGACCCCCTCCCACCCCTTTGGGCTCAAGGAATTCTTGAGCTCTTTTGTTTTTCCAAGACGACGGTGCCTTAGCAACACGAGTTCTCCCCGGGAAGTTACGACGTTTTTTCACAGGGAGCTTTCGGTCAAGTCTTCTAGGGGTGGAGGACGATTTTTTTGGTGAGAACTACTTTTCTGTGTTGAGGCCCTCCCCCCCCCCCCCCACCTACCTATGGATGCGCGCCGACTGCCCTTTTTTCCCCATTTTTTTGAAGTTTTCACGCTCGGGCTTTTGACTTTGATGCTTTGGGAACCCTGAAGTGTTTTCCTCCCCTGTATCCTGCAGCTGCGAGGCCCCACCTGGTTTCCCAACCGCTTAGGCCCCTCCCCTCACCTGACTCTTCCCCCTTTGGGGACGCGGGGTCCCCGACACCATTTTTGATCAGTTTTTTACCAATGGGCTCTCCCTTTTCTTTCCGGAAACCTCAAAGCTCTTTTCCCACTCTCGGTGGTGGTGTTTTAGCCATCTCCCCAAACCCTGCAGCCTCCCCCTACCCACTTTTCTGCGCCTTGTCATTTCTTCAGAGAAAACTGCCACCTCCCGCCCGGAGTTCCACATCCCCCTGCACTCTTTGAGCCTTCTTTTTCACAAAAGTACCCTAACGACCCCCCCCCCCCGATCGGACGACTTCCTTTTTTCGGGCCACATCTCTTTTTTTCATTTACCCTACCTTTACGGCTTTTTAAGCTTTCCTCCTTTACCCCTGCACGACCCCCCTCGACGGAATTTTTCAATCTTGCAGGTTGCCGTTCCCCCTTTTTCCCTCCCCCCCCGTTCGAGTTCCAAATCCCTGGTAACCCCCCTTTGGGCTCGACCGTCGCGCGGTCTCCCCTTTTTTGAGGCGACGACGGTATTGTGATCGTCAATCTTTTTACTAGATTCGTTCCCTCTTTTATCCCTTTTCCCCCCCCCTTCGACAACCCTTTTCCTTGTGTCCCCCTTCTTGTCCGTTTTGTACTATGCTCCCGGTTCCTCCACAGGTAACCGACTTCTTTAGTGGGCGTTTTCGGGCCGATAGTGTGATTGGCGGTCCCCCACCCTTTGTTGCTTTGCCTTTGGCGTTTTGTTGAAACCTTTCCTCCTCCTGCCTTGTTGCCGGGACCCGGATCGCGTTTACGACTTTCTGTCACGTCTTTCCCCCTTTTTGGGTTTGTTTTCCACCCAAACTTTGGGGAAACCGCTTAGCCATATCTCACTGCGGGGTTTTTTCCCCCCCTTTTTGTATGGAGCTAGGGGTTTTGGAGGCTTCACATCTCCCCCCGGGGCTTCGGTTTTTAGGCTGACGGTTCTCGTGCCCCCCTCCCTCCCATGCTAGTCATCCCGAAACTGTTATTGTTGGTCCCGTTTCTCACTTCCTCAATGCTACTTGGCCCTTTTCCCTTTTCATAGTCATGGTTTTGGCTGGGCCTGTGGCCTCTGACCCCCTTTTTTTCACCCCCCCCCCCCACCAAACCCCCCCCCGGCGCACGAATTGCGTGACCAAGGGCTGACGCTCCTGAGGTTTTCCCCCCCCTCCTGCCTCTTCCCCCTCTTGAGTGTCTGGTGTTTTTGCTCGCGCCACTTGCGTGCGGTTTTTTCCTCGAAGCTCCCTTTGTGGCCTTTTTGGTACGAAGGGTTTAAATTGTTAAATGAGGGCCTTCCCCATCCAACCAAGTTTGTGGCTCTTGCGGTGGAAAGGAATTGGGTGAGTGAGATGTCCTGCCTTGTGTTTTTTTCTCTTGCGCGACGGGCAACCCTTGCTTGGTGCGATGTCCCGAGCAGTGTTCCCCCTCGATTCTTGTCGACTTTTCAAAAGGACTGGCCCGCCTTGGTGCCTTTCTGACGTCCTGGATTCATCCATCCTTTTGTTGTTGTTGCGTGGATCACCCCCCCCCCCTTTCTCTTTCCCCCCAAATGTCAAGTGCCTGCAACCGGGATCTTTTTTTTGTCCTTTGCGATCGATCGTTTGTGCCCGTCTTTTCTTTTCAGTCGTTTTTGCAGTGGAACAATTCTCTCACCAGTGCCGGTGACCCACATCCCCACAGCTTAAAACTTTGTGCTTTCTCAGTGTTGGGGCAGACACATTTTTCCCGGCACAACTTTTGTGGACGGTCCCTAGTGTTTCGACTCCGACCACCGGCTCCTTTTTTGAGCGGCTTCCTTTTTCATTGCGCTTCTCCCCCCGGTGTCATTCCCGGCCTCCTTGGAGCCTTTTCTTTTAAGCGGTTTTTCTACAACTTTGTGAGAGCCGCTTTGGTTCTTGCGTTCCTTACAATTTGCTCCCTTTTCTGGTCCGACTGTTTCCTCACCCCCTTGGCAGCTGAATGGCTTTCCCTCAATGTCTTGCCGTCCGGGCTACCAGGGTTACACCGATCTGTCTTTGCTCCACCTCCCCCCCACTTTTGTTTTTTTAAAATGTGGCTTGTGTTTATCGTCCATTCCCTCCCTTTTTTTTTTCCTAACTTTTTTCGGGATCCTTCCCCCTTTTCGGGTTTTAAGGTGCCAAGCCCGTCAAGCTGGGCTGGTGTGTGTAAGCCTTACGTTCTAGTTCTTGCCCCTTTCGCCTTGTTCCTTCAAGTTCCGGGGTGGGCACGTAAGCCAGTTCTTTTCCCCAACCTTTTGGTACCCAACTTTCACATCTGTTTTACGGCCTCCCCCCCTTGCTCCGGAATTTCGGGCTCCCTTTTTTTTTACTTGATCGGTCCACGACGTACCTACCCCGGAAAGGGTTTGCCCCCCAGCCTGTTGCCAGGGGTTTGCCCTCTTTTTTGGTCAGTTTTTTGAGATCCTTTCTCCCCCCCCTTTTAAGATTTTTCTGTGGCATGTGGAAAGCTTACGGTATACCCAACTTCCCCGGTCGGGACCTGGTAGGGCGGCTGACCTAGTCCCTTTTTCGGAGTCTTTTCCTCATGCCCCTGATTGCACGGTTCTTTTCCCTAGGACGTAGGCGTTGGTTTCCCTTTTTTTAGCCGGGTATGTTTTTGCCATCTTGGCCCTTGGTCGTTTATTTCCTCTTTTTTTTAGATTTCGCCCGGACCCCTCATTGGTGCTCAGTCTTGTTGGTCGTTCTTTCTTGAATTTTTCCCCAAACGTCGTCTCCTCTTGGGTCCGGCTTGCCTTTGGTGGTTCGGGTCTTCCTCTTTCAGCGGTTCTGCTTGGCAGCGTCGTGGAGGCCGTGTATGCTGGTTTTCCCCTGTCGATTGCGATTGCTGGTCCCCCCACCCCCCTCTTTTTTCTTGAACTTTTTTTCATGGTTCCCATTTTTTTTCCCCCTGATCGCGTTCCGTTTCCGTGTCCTGGTTCCTCGCTGCCTTTCAGGGCGGTGATTAGGCGCTTTTTTCGCCCTTTTTTGCGTCTTCTTTTTTTTTTTTTGACACTTCTTTCCCCACAGTACTGGGCCATTTCTGGCTAACTCGAAATTTGTCTTTGCGCACCAGATTTTTCGTTTTGGTTTTCCCTTTTCTTCGTGCTTTTCGCCAGTTTTTCCTTCCGCGCGCCTCTTTCCACCAGGCCTTCCCTGTTGGAGAATCCTTGGATAGTTTTGGCTTGCCCTTTTTCGTCTCCGTCTTTGACACATTATCTTCAGGATCATTGATGTGGTTCCAAGTGGTTTTGTTCGGCTTGATCTCCTCCAAAGGCCTCTTTTCTCCCCCCTGAACTGCACTCTGGGGTTTGAGTTCTTTCCCTTACTTGGCGCTACCCCTGTCTTCCTTCTGCTTCTTTCTGAGTCCCCCCCCTCCTCTTGTGCCTTTCTTGGCGTCTAAGCCGAACTGGAGCGCAGACACCTCTTTCCCTTCTTCCCAGCCTTTCTTTCTACCTTTTTCCATCCGCTTCCCCTACCCCCCCTGGTCATCGGGCCTCCCCGCTTTTTTAAGGGAACCATGTGTTACAATGTTTTCCTCGATCGGTCACCTTCTCGGCCCACTTTCTTCTCCTTTTTTCGTTTAACCGCCTTTTTTTGACACGTCCCCACCCCCCTCTTTTCGCCGTCGATATCACTTCCTTTTTTCGTGAGCTTCACCGCGGCTCCTCCTTCGTGGTTTGTGGGCGGGTTGTTTTTCGGCTGACGAATTTCTTCGTTGGCTGGGTGCAGGTGACCCGTCGCGCAAAGCCCCTGGCCTCCATCTCCCTCCCTTTTCCCCAACCCTTTTTCCTTCCCATTATTTCTGACTGCGTGACCCTATGCCGGGTCTTTTCCCTTTCCTCGTAATTACTTGCGCGCAGAATACCTGTTTTCCTCCCCGCCTTTTTTTCCGAGAATGGTCCTCCCCAAAACCCTGTGTGTAGGGAGTCGGTTCTGCGTCTGTGTCTTCATCTGTCTCTTCCCTCCTCCTTGTGAGTCGATGTCCGACGCTTCCTCCCGTGCACCTCAAGCTTGTTGTTTCTTTTGCGCAACATTTTTCCGCTTGTGCGAATTTTTTTTTGCTTTTTTTTCGCCGTTTGCAGGTGTTGAGTTCCTGCTCTGGATGCTGTCCGTTTATTTATTTTTTTGTTTTTTGCCCGAGCAATCCTTGGAGAGTTTTCCTCCCGATTGGCGTTTCTGTTATTTTCAATTTCCGGGGGTCTTTGGTCTCCTGATTAGGAGGAGGTTTCCCGCTCCAAAGTTTTGCACGCTCCCTTTTTTTCCCCAAACCTTTCTCCCCCTCATAGAGTCCGCGGCTTTTGATGGGGTCCCGCATTTATAGACCGGCGGAGTTTGGTTTGTGGTGACGGGAATGTGTTTTTGGTTCACCCTGGACCCCCCGTGGCGATTTTTTTTCCCCCGGTTGATTTGCTTCGGGGTGTACATATTTTTTTCCCCTTTTTTTCCCTGTTTTACCCCCTTTTTCCCCCGACGGGGGAGGTTTCCTCTTTTTCGTGGAAGGTCGTTTCCACGATCTCTTGTTCGTTTTTGGCTGCTCTTTTGGGAGTCCGACAATACTTATGAGGCGCGTTTCCTTGCTGCCCTTTCGCCCAAGACCTGGCTCCAAACCCGATTTCTGTGCACGCTACAAGGTTTCCGCATCGATCCTTTTTACGTTCCCCGGTCCTTCTCTACGTCCAACAACCAATCTGTGCGTTTCATTCGAGCTTCCCTTGTTCCAAGCCTTTTTTTTTTTTCAAGGCCTGGGTGTGTGTTCCCGTCCCCCCCCCCACATCCCCGTGCTCTTTTCCTGCTCGTGAACAGCTTGTCCATTTTTTTGCCAAGACCGTGACTTTTCCCGTTGCACTTTTTTGTCCAATTTTGCGTGGTTCCTTTTCCCTTTTTTTTTCAACTTTTTTTTGTTCTGTCCCTCCTTTTTTTTTCTCCGCCACCCCCCTTCATATGTTTTCTTTCTTTTCCCCCAAGGGGATGTTTTTTCCATTGTTCAAGGAAGGTTTCCTTCGTTTTTCCCCCACCCCCCTTTCTCGCTATCTTTTTTTTCCATTGACTTCCAACCCCCTCTGAGAACTCGGGGCCATCAAAGAATTTGATCCTTCCAGGTCGCGCGGTTTTTACCCTTTTTTTCTTCCAGTTTTAAATTTTCTTTTTCAAAGCTTTTCCCCCGTCCCTCTTCATCTCTCAACCCAGTACTTTTGTTTTGGTGGTCTTCCCTCCTCTCAATAGCTCTCGGGCGATCAAGCCGGGACCACCCTCTCCTGGCCTTCCTGATGCGCATTTGATCCCTTTTTTTGACCTCCCTTCTGACCCGATACATGTTCCCCTCAAACAGCCCGTCCGACGACTTTTGTGTCCAATTTTCAATACCAGTCCCGGCACCACAAAGGATTTGGGGCCTCCGCCTTCAGGGGCGGTTGGGTGCTTCGGCCCCCCCCTATTAAGCCGGCAGAGTTTATGGTAGTGCGTTTTCCCCCCCCCGATTCTGCCCGTTGGCCCGTGCGTAGAAAATACCCGGCGGCCCCTTTTTACCCTTTTTCCTTAGTTTTTCCCTGTGAATTTTCCTTCTTTCCTTCAAAGTCGCAGGGGTCCACCCTCCGACCCGTGCTCCTCTGGACACAGGTTTTTCCTTCACTGACCGTTTATTTTGATCGTTCCTCTTTCACACTAAACTGGCTTCTCGGCTTTCCCCTTCCCTTTCACACACTTTCAAACCCTTTCCTTCCCCCCTTAGGAGTCAGGGGTTTTTACCCACCATGTATTAGTGTTTTACGTTGTACCTATTTTCCTTGTTCCCCACCCCCTCACTTGATGTTTCCTGGGGCCCGTCCTGCATCTTTGCTTGTGCACCAAAGGCCTTTTTTTCGGTGTTCCTTGCTTTTCCTTTTTGAAGTCCGCTCCCCTTTTTTCGGGCCCCCGTAAATCCTTTCTTTCGCCCCTGCGTTCCGCGTCCTTTCCTTTTTTCCTTCAACCAAACGTGAAAACTTTAAGATAGAAGGATGGTGAGTTCGGTGGGGGTTTTGTTTTGAATCTGCTAATTGTTGATCTCGCGGGGCTGTCCTTTTTTTGTCGTAAGGCTTTTTTTTTTGTTTGCGTCACACATCTCCCCTGTCCGGGTTGCCTCTTCTTTTTTTTTTTCCCTTTCTTCCAGTGCTTTTAGTTTTTGCGCGAACTCACGTTTGGTGGCTCAAAGATCGCCCCGTCCATGAAGTTTTTTCTCCAGGTTTTCGGTCCTTTCCCCAAACGTCCCTCTCGATTTTTTCTGCAGCCCCTCCCCCCCCCCCTTTCCGGCGGATTTTTGGGAGTTAAATCGTGCCTTTCACCGGGGGTTTTGGATGGGAAATTTTTCCGCACCTCATCTTTTTTTTTTGCTTGGGGGTGCGTTGCCCCTGTGAAAGATCCTTTGGTGGTTGGAGGATTCCGAGGGGCATTTTCCAATGTTTTTTTTGCTGAGGCTCCCCCAACTCCCCCCCTGTGCGTGTGCGTTTTTTTTTTGTGCTTTATTTTTTCTTTTCACGGGGGCCTTGGTGCCCCCCGCCACGTAAAACGGGTGCTGTCCTGGCACCGATTTCCGGTTTCTTCCTCTCTTCGACCTTTCCCCCCCCCACATATTTTTTTGACCCCGTTTGCTCCCCCTGCCTGTTCCTTTGCCTTTCAGCATAGGGTAGGCTTCTCTCTTTCATCCTCCCTTGTTTATTTGAGATTTCCGGATTCCCTCCCCCTTCCCCAATGCAGGGTGCACGGATCCTGAGGGCAGTTTTAATTTTGGTGAAAGTGTTCATCGAAATGTTGAACCCCTTGTTTTTTTCTTTTCCGCCTCGGTTTTTTCCTCTCACGACCAACGCATTTTCTTTCCCCCGGGCAAGCGCACAACTTATTTGTACTCAGTGTGGCAGGGACCCCCTGAACATCGTCCCAACCCCCGGAGGCAACCCCCCTGGATCTTCTTTTCGGTTTCCATTGCCAAACCCCCTTTTTTCGCCGATCGAAGGTTTTCGGAGGGCTGGGTAAGCCCCTTCTTGCCCCCCTTTTGAAGCTCATCACCCTTCTCTGGGGCTTTCGGACCCACTTCCCGCAGCCGCCTTTGGCCTTCCTATAATCCTGGAATGGCTCATGTCCTCGGGTGACGGCTTTCACTTTCCCCCTTTTCCCCTGTTTCTTTTCTTGAGACCCCGGGTGGTGACACCCTTTCTCCCCGCACATGGAGATTTTGTACGGAAAAAACCTTGTCGTTCTGCCCCGCCATTCGCGGGCCCCCCCCTCCCTTCTCGATGGTTTTCCCTTTTTTGCCAAAAGTCCCTTCCTTTTTTTTTTCGGGGGGGAACGCCGTCGTTCGTATCTGTTGGGAAGGCCCTTCTTTCTTGCGGATTCATTTTTTTTTAGCGGTTTGCTTTTCCGTCTTTTGACCTATCGGCTCCCCCCGTTGAAACTCGCCGAGTCTTCCCTGTTCCGGAGACCTCCTGGTTAACCCCCCGTTTTAACTTACCCGCTCCTCCTGTGTTTTCCCCGGGTCCTGTCGACTTTTCAGGGTTTTCGTTCGAAAGATGGAAAGCTCTGATCGTACTTCCCTTTGACAGGTGACTCTTCCCACCGTTCCGTCGCCCAGGCTTCCGAGCACTTTTCCCTCTCTTATTGACGGCTTTCGAAGCAATTGAAGGATGGATGGGCGGCCCTTCGGTGGAATCGTCCTGGTCCCGCCGGGTGATCCCCTTTTCAGCCGGGTTTAATAGGTTGCGCTTTTACCTTCCTTCCTCATTTTTTTTGCAGACTTTGGTCTCCCCCCTGGTGTGGTCGTTCTGTTTTCCATTTGGTAATGTTCCGAAAAGTCTTCTCGACTTGTAATGTTGGCTTTTAATTTAGTTTTTTCTTCCGAGTTTTCTTTTCTTTTTGATTGCTCGTTTGACTGTTAGTGGCTGCGTGGCCCACCCTTTCTGGCTCCTCACCCGGGCACCCCCCCACCCCTCTATTGGTAAGATTGAAATGGGGCAGGTAGGTACTTGGTTTACTTTCAGTCCTGTCGGAACCCCCTTTGCCCCTTTTTCCTCCGTTTCAGCTGCTCTTTCGTTCTTGGGCGAGGCTTCGCCGGGGGTTGATTAAAAGGGGCTTCGTCGTAGGAGTCATTTTTCTTTTGGCGCCAGGGTTGTTCTTTTTGCCGTTTTTCCTGGACCCGGCCATTTTGACAATCCCCCCCCTTCATGTCGGCATTCCGCTTTGTCGTTTTTTACTGAGCAGGGGACCCCCTGATTCCCATTCCGTGTTCGGACGACCCCCTCTGCCCTTGCAGGGCATACCCCTTGGTGGAGTACTGCTTGGATTTTCCTTTTTTCTTTTTCATGGATGTCCTGGTCGGACGAGCTCACGTTGATTTGCGGGCAACCGCCCAGTGGGGCGTTGCCGTGATTATTTAAACGCGCTGGTTGTTCCGTTAGCGACTTTTCACCTTTTGTTTTTCAACCCTTGTCGGTTTCCTTGTAGCGCTAAGAAAAAATCTTGTCTTTCCAGGTATTGTCTCGTTTTTTTCAACCAATGTCTCCCCCCCGAGGTTTCCCCCCTAGCCCCCCCCGTCCCCCCCCAGCGGTTGTTATGCGACGAATTAAGGGGGCCCCTTCTCGTTACCTCCTCCCGTTACGCCTGGCATTCCCCAGGGGACCCTTTGGAAATTTGTTTCCAACCTGTGTAAGGTACCGATGTCCCATATGTCTCGGTGCTTTCCTTTTCCTAGCCCCCTTTTGCCGCCCCCACCCCAAGCCCTTTTTTGATCTTCACCCATTTTTGCGAGGACTCGTGTCCTCCCTCTCGCTTTGCTTCTTGGACGGTGTTTTGACCCCCCTTGCTGGTCCCCGATACCTCACCCCTTCACCGTGTATGCCGCGCGAGCAAGAATGCCGGTTTCTCCCCCGTCTACCGAGGACTTTCTTTCTCTTCGGCACAGGTTTTATCACCAACGGGCTCGTCGCGTCGTAGTTCCTTCATATGTGCCTTGGAACCCTCTGCGTCCTCCGCCCTTTTTTACTTCTCGCGTTCGCCTTGCCCCCCAAACAAGGTGGGAGTCTCGGCTCGGTCGGTTTGCCTTTTCTCCCCTCCTCGTGCCCATCTTATTTTCGACCCGACGGCCGTGAGCGCCCTTACCCCCCCCCTTTTTCTTTTTGGCCACATAATCTCTCCCTGAGGCGAGCGAACTCCCTGACGGTTCTTAGCATGGTTCTTTTTGCGTTTACGGGCTCTGTGTTCCCCCAAAGAATTTCGGTCGAGTGGATTTGGTTCAACTTCCTTTTTGTTGTCTCCCGTGGATTGGCACTCCTGTCGACTCCAGACTTCTTTTCCCCCAGCGCCGCTTTTCCTTTTTCGCGAAAACCGGTCACCTCCCCATAGCGTCTTGAGGCCGTTCCGGTCCTCTCTTTTCCCCCCGTTTCTGAGACCCCCCCCTTCGCGGTTGAGGAGGTGGGGGGGTGTTTGGTGACGGGCTTGATGACCTTTTCCTTTGCGTACGAACAGTGTGATTCCCCTTCCCGTAATTCATACTTTTTTTCCTCCTTCTTACGGGCACAAAATTGTTGGAAACTTCCACTGTGGCACCGGGGGGGGTTTTTTTTTCGTTTCCCGGGATTTTTACCGAGCGCGTTTTTTTCTTCTGGATGACTGTGACGAAAAAGAGAGCCACCGATGTGATGGTTTTTCGAGCTTTCGTTCTCCTTCGCAAAGACCCACCGTTGCTACCCTCTTTCGGCCTTCAACGGCTTCCGCGGTCCCTTACTTACCGGTTAGCGTCTACCAGGTCGCCTTCCGCAACAGCTTCCCCCCCATAAGAGGGGCCGTTCGCGTTTCCCAATGAGAATAAAGCACGACTGGGTTCCCAGACCCCAGACCCCTTTTTTTCTTTTGGGTCCTCCTGGAATTTTCACACACTTTCCGCGTCTTCCAATTTTGCACGATCCCCCTTTGGTTTGTGCTTCACGGGGGCGTTCACCCTGCCGGGGCGGCCGCGGGACAAGGTGAGAACCGCGGCCCCTAAGATTGTCTGGCGCACCCAGAGGAAAACCCTTTTTTTTTCCTTCCCCCGATTTTTCCCCTGCCCGGACAGCTCTTTTCGTTCGGGTCATGGTTTTAACAGGATTGGAATGTAATAAAGGCCCCCCCTACTCTCGTCCATTGCTTCTAAGTTTCCTTGGCTTTTTCCCTTCGAGAAACTCGCAATCACAAGATTCAGAGAAGGGCCGTGAGGGTGCTTTTGTAGCGGCCTTCCCTTTGTTCCCAACAATGTTGGTGTCGCCTTTCCGTTAACTTCCTCTCTCAATCCAACTGCCGGGTGGTGTGGATGCCCTGTTCGGACTTTTTTTTGCGTCTTTTCCCCAACCCCATGTCACCCCCCCCCTCGCAGTAACGGCCCGCCCAAAAGCGAGTGCATGTGGTCCGATTACCCTTTTTTGAATCCCTTCCCCCCCCCTCCCAGGGGCCTCAGCCCCAGTTTTGCGCTCGACGACTTTGTTCATCAACGTTCCCCCTTCTCCCCTAACCGGTCCCACGATTCCTTTGAAGTGTCCCAGGGCCCCGAAATCTACTCGTTTGTCGTTTGCTCCTTGTTCCCCCCTTTTACCTTTTGCACTTTTGACCAGAGACGTCCTCGTCCGGGACTGCGTTTGTTCAATCTTTTTTGCCTCAGATCAAGCGCGTAAATTTCTCTACAAGTTTTTGCCTGTCTCCTCGGCATTCCCCGGCTCCCCTCCGGTATTTTGGTTCGCCAGGCATGAACTACGATCTCGCCTTTCATCGATTCTAGTAGGGGACAACCCCCCCCCCTTGGCCCCCCCTCTACAACCCCTTCTTTTTTAGTTGTGTCCCATGTATTATTTTCCACGTTTACGTACACTATGTTTTTGTGCGGCCCTTTTGGAGTTACCCGGGCTGACTGGGAAGATGTGCTTGCTGTAAACACCCCCCCACCCCCCCCCAAGCTTTTTTCGCTTTCCGGTTTACTCAAGCCTTTTTTGACCGGGGTCGCAAAAAACGTCTCCCGAGACACGCCTTTTGGGTTCACCCCCCTGCGCCTTTGCTTTTTTCCGTTCCCCCCCAACAACTCCAGTTCTCATTATGGTTTTGTTTTGGGGGTGGTTTGGTACCTCTTTTTTTTTGAAGGCGCAAGCTCGCACAATTGGGGGCCCCATCTCCAAAGTTTCGTTTTGCGTTTTAATACCTTCCCTGCAACCTCTTTTCCCCCTCCATGGGAGCGCGGACTTGCACGGTTTGTTGCTTTTCAACGCTCCTCCAACCCCTTTTGTTTTCTGCCCCTTTCCCTTTTGCGCTTTTTTTTCCTTGGACGCCGATGGGCCCTCCGCCACATCTCCGGCCGACTCATCGTTAATTCCTCGGAGTGATAAAAGTGGTGTTTTTTCGCATTTTGGGTTCCCCCCCCAGCCCCTTTCGAATCGTCAGTTTCGGCTTAGTTCACTTGTTTTTGCCAGTCCACGGGAACCAGGTTTTTTCTTGCTTCTTTTTTGCAGGCCTCACCCCCCCTGATTTGCGACCACACAAAAGTTGTGCGCTTGCTTTTTGGGCCGACCTGGTCCTGAGCTGGGTCCTGTTCTTTTTCGCTTTTCCCCCCTTTTCTGGCGTTTTTTTTCAGGTTCTTCGAACCTTGCAAAAGGTCCAACGCCTGATCACGGTGGGTTCCTTGCATCCTTTTGTTTTTTTTTAAATCTTCTTTTTATCTCCCTCCTCAGTTTTTTCTGTGTGTTTGTTTTTTTAGAAGTGAGTTGTTTCACCTTCCCTTTTTGACTTTTCCCCTTCTTGCAGGTTTTTATTTTTTTCTTCCAGGTCGTTTTCTGTCACACTGCCCCTCGTGCCGCGTCCCAGGCCGGGTGGCCCCCCCAACGTCCGCGCGCCCCCCCACACCCCCCCCCCCAGTTTTTCCCCCGCGCCCCTCCCCCATTTTGTCTCAGTGTGTGAGAACAATTACTTCCTCTTTTCAATCCGGCGTGCACCAAACAGTGCTTTTTTCTGGTTTTCCGTCCACCCTTGACTCTCCCGCCTCGATCTTTCTGATTTTCCCCCCGGTTTTCCCTTCGTTGATTTAAACGCACCGGCTCGTAGGTGGGTGAGGTCCTTGTCAGCCAACACCCCTTCCGTCCCTCCCTTTTTACTCCCTCCCCCCCCCCTTTCCCCCCCCCCTCCCGTCTCCGCCACCACAGGCACATCACTACCCGCAATACATTGCATGGACCCCCTTGTGCCCCTTTCCACTGTCCTTCCTTTCTCCTTTTTTTTCTGACCCCTTGAGCCTCTTCCCTGGTCTGCTTTTTCTCCCATCGTCCAGGCGTGTCCCCGAAATAAATGGGATGGTGCTAGCCTTTGTCAATTACTCCTCCCCGGTTTTTCTTATGGTTTTTTTGTCGCGAATCGTTTTTTTCGGTTCCCGTGTCCCATGGCTCCCCTTTTCCCAGCCCCCTTTTTTTCTTTCACAAACCCGCTGATGTGTTCCGGCAGCACATCGTTCCGTCCCCGGGAACACTCTCCCTCTTGGAGTCCGTTCCCTTCCCCTTTTTTCTGTAAAACCCTCATCTTTTTTTCCAAATAGCCGAAGGGTTTTGTCGAGGGGTTGCCAGGGTGTTTCTTTTTCGCTCTTTTAGCTTTTTCCCAATTTCTCCCAAATACCTCGTCGAACGCTCCGTCTGGCGTGTCTGTTCCCGTCTGTATTAGGTCTTTTTTCCCCCCCCTTTTTTTGCGACCTTTCTTTCGCCTTTAGGTCTTTCGCCCGGTCGTTAGCGGGTACTTTTTTTGGGAGATTTCGGGCACTTAAATATTTTTTCGAACTCGCCGTCGTATTCTCGGCTTCCCCTCTCTGCCTTTTGGTTCCTTCATGAATTCCTGGGTACCCCAAGTCGTCGTAGCGTTCCGGTTTTCTGCCTTTTTGTTGTCACTTGTTTTTTTGTAGTTTTTTTTTTTCCCAACTCTTTTCTTGCATTGCTTCGTTTTGTCCGTCTTCTGCGGGTGGGCCCGTTTTTGATGCGGTCTCTTGTCCTGACGAGGGGACGTTTTTTTGTCCACTCTTTTTTGGAGCTTCCCCTGCCGTTTCGACCTTCCAACTGTCGGGGACCTGACCAAAAAAAATACGGCCGGTTTAAGGCCCGGCTCCTGTTTAACTGTCTCTCTGCCTTCTTTTTTCTTTGAGAGTTTTTGGCTCCAAGGGGCTTCGCCCTTTTTCCTTTTTCAGGGGAGAGTAGTTGTGATTCTTGTGTCTTCCCCAGCTTTTCCCAACCCTATTGCCTTGGAACCTTGTCCCCTGAACTTGGCACAGTGAGGGTTTGTGCTCGCTGTTCGAGACTTTTCCCTTTCTAAATTGCCGTCCCCCAATGCGAAAACCGACAAGGCAGACTGGCTTAGGCCGGCGTGTATCTTGATTTTTTTTTTTTTTTCGGACCCCTCGGTCTTCCAGTCGTCGGGGGGAACAGGAGCCACGGATTCCTTGGCGGGCAACCCTGGCTTTTTTCTTTTTTTTTTTTACGTTTTTTTTCCTCTTTTTTTTTCCCCCGGCAGTTTTTGTTTGGCGTAGAGGAAACCTTGGGAGCGATCGGCGACCTGTTTTCTTTCCCCAATTTTCCTGTCCCTTTTCCTTTCTGAGTCCTTTTTTTTTTCTTGTCTGGCCGTTTTCCCCTTTTTTTGTTTGTTCGAAATGGCCTTCACGAGGATCAAGACCTCTTCTTCTCTTTACCTTTCAGCTTTCACCTCTCAGCTGCGTTTTACACTCTTCCCCGCAATCGACCCCAGCCCTCCCCCCCCCCCCGGACAGGTGGGAAAGGTTTTCCTGTGCTCCGTTATTCCTTCCCCCTTCCTTTCCTGCCTACTCCCTCCCAACTGTGTCGTTCTACATGACAGTCATGCAAGCCAGTCACCACAGCCCAGCGCCGTCTATCTTTTTCCTTTTTTTTCCCTCCCGGCCCCCCTCCGCTCCGGTTGTTCTCGAATTGTACCGGAGTTGCTGGGTATCAGTGATGACGACCTTTGTACGCAACGTTTTTTTCCCCCCTCCTTCCCCCCCATCGCCCCGCCAATGGGTTATCCCCCCCGGACACGAGACTTTTTTGTCGGTTTTTGCACCCTTTTCCCCCTTTTCCTTCCTCTTCCCATCTCCCTCCGCACAACATGCGAACCTCCCGGAGTTTTGCTCGCGTTCGGATTGTCCCCCCCCCCCCTCCCCCCCTCTTTCTTTTTTCG
>Ga0179593_1495701_pt1 | contig 17758 bp, 21 predicted proteins | sample CZODoug2_1_08_16_FD_185931 | JGI IMG/M metagenome (GOLD analysis project Ga0179593, IMG submission 185931) | Vadose zone soil fungal communities from Angelo Coast Range Reserve, California, USA - CZODoug2_1_08_16fungal (PacBio error correction) | ecosystem: Environmental > Terrestrial > Soil >... | reverse complement strand
TGACACGTCCCCCCCCAGTTCAACCGCCACTTACGTTTATTTCCCTAGCCTCCCCTCTTTCTTTCTCTAGTTCGGCCTTTCTGAAAATGACGTTTTTCTCCCAACCTCTCTTCCTCCTTATTTCTCTGTCTATCCCGTTAGGACCTTTGGTCCCTGTAGTGCACTTGGGGCGATCAGAGCATCCGGTTCCATCGTGTCTCCCCCCCCCTATAACCCGGGGCTGCTCAACCCGTGATGGTTTCGTGCTTTTTGGCATTTTTTTTTACCTATCCTGGCTTCCATCCTCGGGTCCTTTGTTTCTGGTGTACCCGGTTGGTGAGGGTGTTTCTTGGACTTCATTCTTCTCTTAGTTTGCTTTGTCGTTAACCTTTTTCCCGTTCTCATGACACCGCCGCAGTGACCTATTGCGATTCTTTCTCCTCACCTCTTATGGCCTACCACTTCTCCCTTCTTAGTATCCTTCCGAAGTACTCTCCCTTGCTCTCGGACGCAACTTCATTTTTCTTGTGATTTAGATACCCCCTTTAATTACCTCATTTTCTTCTCAGTTAATCCGTTTTTTCGTACTCTACAATCTCTTTTAGACGTTCCCTTTCTTCGTCAGACAGTTTCTCTTCCCCCTCAGTCCCACCGTCCAAGGTCCCGTCCTTCGGAGTTCGAGAACACCTATTTTTGGCAAACGCCTCCTCCCATCGTCTTCAGGGTTCCGCTACCATTCAGATTTAGATCCTTTCCGGATCGTTGTCCCTATTGTGTTAGTCCTCCTCCTTTTTCTCTATCAACCACCTTTTTTCGCCTTCTCCGGGTTAAGGTATAGGTTCGCCCTCCCTTTACTGGCGCCGATGGGCTCTAGTCTCGTCGCCCAACCCTCAGGCTATCCTCCCATGGGGCCTCTTCTCCCAGTTCTCGCGGGTCCTAGATGGTGCTAGAATCGGGTTCCCCGAGGTTTTCCCCTTCCTTCCCACCCATACCATGTAGCGATTCCTGCCCATCGACATGACTACCGTTTCGCCCTCCTTCCTTTTTGGTTCCACCCGTGATGGTCTTTCCTATTACAGGTTTTTCCTCTTTGGAGTCGAGTTTCTGGTCAATCCTTACCCCCTGAGGCCGCTCGCGACCTGCGGCATTAGAATCTCATTCTCCCCCAAGTTGATCGTCGTTTTTTCTCGGCTTGCCCCCCTCCTAGTCTGCTTCTGAATTTTACCTTGACCGCTCCGCAACCTGTTATTGAAAATCCCCTGTGGGAGAGGTGTCCAACCATCCCTCCCCCCCCCCCGCCTCCTCTTCTATTTATTCCGCCACACCTTCCTCTTCCCCTTACCGTTTCATTTTTCAATTTCCTGTTGCCTTTTCACGTCTCTTTTCACTGGTGTCGGTGTTCGTTCAAACTTTGGCGGAGGCGTTCGATGCTCCGGCTTGATCTTGACCGTCGCACACCTGTTTCCCCTCTAGTCAAGTTCCATGCTCGAAAAACCAATTTCTTTCCCTCTGTACCCGCCCGCATCCCTACGGCGTTCTTTTTTCCTTTTCTGCTTTCCTCCTGGGACTTATTGTACAAGACCTTTTGACCCTAATCCTCCTTGATTGCTTGTTTCAACTTGCTGCAAGCCTTCTCTTCTGTGCCCCACCCCGAGCTGCCCCTTCCAGGCTTTCCTTTTTCACTTTCTGGACAATTTATTAGGTCCTCCCCTTTCCTGGCTCCTTCTTCTCGATTCCGCCTTGCTGCAGGGCGCTAGGCGGTCGTTCTCTTTGTCTCTCCCCCCCGCGCCTTTTAACCCTCCGACGTACTTTTCACCCCTCTATTCCCTTCCCTTCGTCGATCCAATTTCTCGCCACGCTGCCCCCCCCCTTCCTTTTCTTTTCCTCGCTTTTTTTCTGAAGCGCCTAAGAGGCTTTCTCCAGGTCCCCATTTTCTGAGCCGCTTTTTTCTATCCTCCCCCTGCCCCCTACAAATCATTTCGCTCTCTTTCCGGGTATTTTCGGCGGCCTTGGTTTTTGATCGTCCCCACCTAATAATACGTGTTTCCATGTTTTTTCGTGAGGAAACCAGCTCTATACGTTTCTTCTTCTCACCTTTCATGGGCCTCTCTCGCATTTGTCATCGAATCTCCCCTTCCATTTTTTTGCCCACTCAATGCTGTTCCCCCCCGTTGCCCCGCCATAAAATCAGCGTACACAGCCAAAATTAGCTCACTTCGCTCTCCACTCCCCCTCTGGATCTGCGTTTAGTCCGCACTTTACGCATTTTTAGTTGATTGGTATTGGGTAATTGTTTAGACGAAAACGTCTTCGGAATGGCTTTTTCTTCTTGCTGTAGGGGTCTGTCGTTCTCTCCCTTATTAAGTCCATCTGTTCTGAAATCTTACGTCTGCCATCCCGGCCAGGTACAAACTTAAACTTTTCCCTCTTTTTTTCCCCTCCTCCCCCCCGTGTGTGTTTGAGCTTGAGGATGTACATTGGGTCTTTTTCCACTTTTCCTGTACGTTGGCCAAGGAATTTTGCGTAAACTAGTCCATACCCTCTTTAACTTCCCTCCCCTTCCGCCCACCCAATCACCCACCTCGAAACACTATTCCCCATTTGAAACATTTCGGGCTTCTACACCATTCGAATTGACCCCCCCTTTTTTTCCCACTCCCCCTGTTTCCTATTCTTTCCTCGGAAACTCTGCGATTGCTATGAATCTACACTATTAAATTCTGGCCTTTGTTCCGTGGGCTTTTCTTTTTGATGGTTCTTTTTGGGCTGTTACACTGTTTGATTTTCAGTTCGTGGCACCCCACGGTTGAATCTCCAGTGCTTGCTTCCTTTCCAATTTAACTATGCTAATTTTGCGCTGAACCCTCAACGTTTTTTTTCTCTCTTTTGGAAAAGTCATACCCCCAATGTCCCAACTTATGGTTTCCTTCAAAACTTGGCATATAAACAAAGAAAAAGAAGCCCTCCTTTCGGTGAATTTGTGACAGATAGACAGAGCTTCTAGCGCTGAATACTCCTCTCTTTCCTTTTCTTCTGACCCCCTCCCATATCTCTTATATGGACTTTTATGCTTTTGACTCCGCAATTTGGTTTTGTCCGGAGTTCCATCGAACTTTTGTCAATACGTCGGTCTTTTCTGGTCCGTCGAAAATCTCCTTCGAAGGTGAGAGCATGAGCCTTACTTTGACGGCCTTATCTTCGGGGACCCCCTCCAGCGCACATCCTGACAAATTTTGGTCCCTTCATCTTTTTTCATTTCTTCAATGTTTTTGGAACGGTCTCTTTGCTTCCCCCCTTTTTTTCGGCTTTGTGCAAAGTGACCCCTCCTGGGAACCCACCTCTTATTTCTTCGTTTCCTCCCCTGTCCGCCCAGAATTAACCCCTTACTATTGCCTGCCCAATGGCCGTGTCTACCGCCGGTTTGCCCGAGGTCTTTGTACGCGCGTTACAACCCTCAGTGTTTCTCGGCCCCTCTCAGATATGCCCCTTTTTTCTCATCTCTCACCCCTTCCCTCCCCATTAAGGTGCTCCGAAAACCAGTCGACCCCCTCTTCTGATGGCCCAATCAAGCCTGCTAGGTATTTCAAGTATGCCATGCTTTGGGCGCCTTTTTTCACCTTTCATATCAAATTACCGAAAGTTTGTCACTTGTTTTTGAATCCGGACACTGGGTTCCCTCCTGCTGCGCTATGCCGGGACTTTTTTGCCCCGCCTTTTTTCTTAGGTTTCTTCAAGTTCCTTCTCGACCCTCTTCCTCTTGCTTCAGATTCATAATCTTTATCGCAACGACCCTCTTACAGCACTCTCCCTTCAGTTTTTCCCAGGACATTTTTCGCTGTCCCCTCATTCTTCCACCCCATATGCGTGGGAACAAGGAACATCCACCCCACTTTCACCGGTCTACAGCAGTACAAGGTTCAAGTGACCTTCTTTTCCCTTCATTTATTTCCTTCTTTTTTTTCTTCATCTTTTCCCCCTATCGTCCGCAACAGCGCTATCCCCCAACTAGTAGACCCTGCATCCTTAGTGTCTTCTTTCTTTTTCTCGTCCGCGTGTGCATAGTTTTTCCCCGGCCTTTCTCCCTCAGCCTCCATCTATCCTCTTAGCCTTCCCTTTGAAAGGCATGTCCTTTCCCACCATTTCTATATCATTTCCCATGGACGGAAGTGCTCACCCCCCCCCGTATCCGCGGCTCTCCCTTTCTTCCCGCTTCCACTTCTGTGTGATGATTAAGTGACAGTCGTGATCCTTCCGCGTGGTTCCCCCAACTTTTCTCGACTGGTTGATGCACGTTTTTCCTTGCCCGCATTGTACTAATCTGGGGGGCACCACCGTTTTGAGTATGAGGAAGCTTTACTTAGCTTTAGCCCTACGTGCCCACTTTTAGCCACTCGCACTTCAACCCCCTTCCATGCAGGAAAATTGCACCCTTGGAACTCTTCACCTTTCACGATACGTCAGTCAGACCGGAAGACTTTTATCTTCTTTCCAGCCGTGACGTTGAATCTCGCCACGCGGTGTCTAGGTGATAGCCCCCCCGAGTGTCCCCAAGCGATCCAAGTTTCCGCTCTTCTTTGACCCTTGGCGAAGCCCCTTCCGCTCTGTTTCAACTTAATACCCAGCCTCCCCCCCCAGACCTTGATAAGCCACCCCTACCCGAAGATTCCCCTTGTCCACCCCGACACCCCCAACGGCACCGGATGCCCTGTCTTAAGCTTTTTACAACATCCCAGCCTCCCGTTTAAAAACCCACCTCGTGGAGGACTCGTTCCCCTTTCGGAAGGGGTTGCCTTTCCCCTCCTTTTCTCCCGCTTTTTCTTCTCCGGACTCCCGCTCCCCCGGAAGTCTCATTGCCTTTTGTGCGCCACTCGTTCATCATTCCCGGGCTCCTCGCAGGGGGCATGATTCTTTTCCTTCCTTTTTTCCCCTTTTTTTAACTCCAGCTGGGTGATACGTTGTATCTCTCTTTTAATCCCTCTCCGTCGGCTTTTTTTCTGAGATACCCCCTCATCATAATTTCCACCCCCCGTGACGGTTTTTTTTAGTCAGACGAACCCCCCCCCCTCGGTGATCATTGCGCTGATTCGTCCCGCTATCAAGGAACGTGGGGACGCACACCGTTTGAATACTTCTGGCATTTCTTCTTTGGCCGCTCCCCCTGCCATCGGACAGCGCTTTTCCTTTTTATTCACCCTCTTTTTTTTAGCCCCCCCTGGGCCCCTCTTGCATGGCTTTTCCCCTGATTGATTTTTCTCTTTTTGTGGCTGTTTGTTTTGTCCTTTTTAATACGTGGCCTTGTGGTGGTTCCTTTTGGTGTTTGGGTCCTTTTTTTTTTTTTTTTTGCGGTCAACTTTTTTTTTTTCGTTGCGGTTTCCTGTAATACCTTGGGCTTTTAGCCTTCCTGGAAGAGCATTCTTCTTGTTTTTTGTCCCCCCCCGCATTTTTTTTTCCCCCTGGCAGCTTGGGCACTTCACTGCTTTGAATCCAGCCAAAAACTCATGCCTTCTAATCACCGTATGTTCCTCCCTTTTCCTCGCCGTGTTGTTTTCCGCGGATTAGTTACGTTTTAGTCCTCTGTCTCCTGCGTTTTGATAGCAAGTTCAATCTTGCTTCCCGTGTCACTCCTGGAATCGGCCGACTCCCAAGTTCCCCCATCTCTTTTCTTTTGTCCCTTTCATAACTTGAGAAGCCATTGTGACCCCCACGCGACTCCCGGTTCTTCCGCCTCCCTTTATGAGTTCATCTTTTCCTCCGACCGGATTACGGTTCTGTTGCTGACGAGACTTATCTAGAAAAACTGTCTTTGGCATTCAAAAGGTGATCTTCGGCGGTCCGGTTCTTTTCTCGCCCTTTTCTTCCGGTGTCCGGTCTTAGATAGATGTCCTTCCACAGTATTTTGAAGGAGAGCTTCGGCTGGTCTCTCCCAAGGGTCGATTCAGGTATAATAGTGGGCTTTTTTTGTTTTTCAGGAGGTTTTCCAGATGGACACTCACTTATGATAATTTCAGGTGACAAGGGTAGCAGAGCATTTTTGTTTTTAACCTCCGGTCCACGTATAGTTTACCTTTCTTCTCGTCTTGGTCACTTTAAACCCACTTAATCTGGCTATTCTGGCGGGTTGCTCCCTCTCATTTCCAACTGCTCGCTTTCCTTGGCGCCCCCCCCCCAGCCCCTCCTATAGTTCCCTTAATCTACTTCCTTCCTTCTTCCCGGTTTTGAAAGGCCTCCTTTTCCTTCTCACCCTTCCACACGTTGTCTATTTTTTCTCTCCGTTATGATTCAGCCACCCCTTCTCCTTGCACTCTTGGCACTTACCTTTCCCCTTGAAATTTGCTAAACTTTTTCCCCTTGCTGCCCGTCGCGTTTTTCTGTGTTTTTTTTGGCCACTGATTTTTTTTTGTCTTTTGGTTCTTCGATTGATCCTGAATTCTTTAGGTGCAGCCCAGCTTCCCCCTCGATAGGAGACAAACCTGATTTTTACGCTTCTTACTCTTTGCCCCCTTCAAACGTCGCGGGCGGTATCCGCGCTTTCGTCGCTTTACGGGATTCTTGTTAAGATTACCTGTTTTTCTTCCAGGAATTTCCCTGTATGTTTCCTTGTGAACTCCCACCTCTTTTCCGTTCCTTCCCCCCCCACTCTGTTATCACCCTCTCAACCTTCTTGGACGTCTCCCCTTTTACTCTCATCTTTCCGGGTTCTTTTTCCCCTGATGTTGCACGATGTCGGTTCCTGTCTGGTTTCGTGTCTCTTCCCTTCTGCGCCAGCGTCCCAGCGAAGTAGTTCGCACCCCTCTCGTCGTTCACACGTCTTCCCCCTTTGTTGCTGACTCGACCCCTCACATGACCTTCCTTTTGGGACTTCGATACCTTTTCTCCAGTGGAGTCAGAGCTTTTTTGAGCTCATCTATATCCGCCTTTTTTTTTTCTTTCAATATCGAGCCCAACCTTGCCACCCCGACATTCTGCTTATCTCATTCTTTTGTCCCTTTTTCTAGGTTTTCCAGAGAAACGTGGGGATCTGCCTGACCCTGCCCCCTGTTTTTTTTCCCCCCTTAGGGGGCCTCTTTTTTTCCTTATTTGGACCCTTTCCAACGCAGAATGTATTTGGTGTCCAATCCATAACGGTTTTCACCCCCCCCCCCCCGCTCCCCCAGCCTTCCTGGCCCCTTTGTCCCCCGATCGGACCCAGACCTCCTTTATAGAGATAAAATAGAAATCTTTCCCTCTTTTTTGCCCCCTTTTCCTCTTTTTTTTTTCTCTCGTGTCAGTTCGACCGAGTTTAGAAGCCACTCCCCCCTTTCTACTTTGGCCTTGTGGGACTTTTTAGGGCTGGCTTTTTCGGTTTTTCTGGACTCCCTCGTTATTGACGACGTTACCGCCTCTTTACCTCCTTAGGTAAATTTGTTTGTCCCCGCAAGATTCCACCAACTATATTGCCTCCTCCCTTTTTTTGCGAGAGATGCGTTTTTTCTGTTTTCTTTTTTTTGAACCGTTGACAACTCTTAAACTTTCTCCCTCCTCTGGACTTCCCCCCCCTTTTCCTGAATCCCCTCAGCCCCCTTTTCCTCCCCCCTGATTCCCTTTAAAAAAAGTTTGCTTCTATCCCCCCCACCTTCACCCTGCGTGTGTTCCCCCTGTTTTTCTAACTCGGCACAACCTCCCTTTCTACCTTTTATTTTTGTTACAAATGCGTTTCCTTGCCTCTTTTTTCGTGGTAAGTTCTCCCTCTTTGCGTTCCTTAACCTTTTCTCTCTGCGGTTTTCTATGCGAGTGAAGCGCACCACAGGGCCATCTTTCTTTTTTTCTATTTTCCCACATACACTTTACACCCTCATGCCGTCAGTATGCCAGCAATCCCCTCTGCGGTGCCTCCTCTCACGTCCAAACGTATTCGGCCGATCCACCCCCCCTTTTTCTTCTCCCAGTTCCCTTTCTTATCTCCCTTCGTGATTTCCCTAATCCGGAGCGCAAAGTTCTTTCTTTTACTGTTACTTTCAACCGAGTAAAATCCTTGTCCCTCTCCCCCCTCCCCAGCCTCTCTCTTCTCCATCCCGGACTATTCCGCTTTTTTCCCTGAATTTATATGATTAGAGACTTTTCTATCGCTCCATGCTTTATTTCTCTTCGGTCCATTAAAAGAGAGTGATTCATCCTCTTGTCTTCTGCTTTTTTCTCCCTTTTTTTCTCCTGACCAGCGCATTCCCCCTTCAAAGGAGATAAATTCTCTGTAATCTTTAAGACTCCCCTCAACTGGCCTGGGCATAGAAAATTTGCTTTTTCCCCCCTCCCTTCTTCTCCCCCCTTTTCTGGCGTTTTAGTCAATTTTCCCCCTTTGAACCCTCGCCTGTCTTTCCAAGCAGCCCTTTTTTCTAGTCCCTGTTCTTTCCGTTTTCCCCTCGCGTGTTCCTTTTATATTCCCTCTGTTCACCAGCGCTTGATGGACGAGAGCCATCAAACATAAGGTTGGTTTCCTCCGCCCGTCTCTCTTTTTCTTCCCTCAAGTTCTCCCTCTCTCAAAAGCCTTCCCCTCCCATTCTTCCCCTACGCTAACAACTTCTGACCTGAACTCTCCTTTGGCCCCCGTCAGTTTCCTCCCCCCAGAGTTACAAAGCTGTGCGACCACACCTTTATATTCAACCCTCCTTTTCCGATTTATTCTTTTGCGTGCAGGCCAAGGAAGTGCCCCAAATACTCCCCTCCCTTTGAGATGTGTTTGAAGGACCTCCACGGTTCTTCGACTCCACGGGCTTCGAGGTTCCGCTGCTCCACACCCGATCGGCTTGTATTTGTCCCCCTCTCCCCTTTTTTTTTTACAACTTATTTTTTATTTTATCCCCTCCGAGAGAAGCTGTCCCTATAATTTTTTCCCTCGGTATGAAGCATTAGGACCCCGATTTGTCTTTCACGTACTCTTCGGTGCAGTCATGAAACCCAAAGTGTTCCCAACCATTCCCCATCTTCTCCCCAAATTTGACGGCTGTCGCCTGTCTGTCTTTGCTCCTTTTAGAAGTTCTTCAACTTACCCCCCACCCTTATCTATCCCCATCTAATCCCCTCCTAGGCCCTTATGGAGACTATCTGTGTTTCTTTGTATCTTTCGGAAATGGTGTATATTTGGAGAAAGACTCTCCCCCTATGGGCCCCCCCTACGCGCATGGTCCTCCTCCTGAGTTTGTACTCCTCATTGCTTTTAATTTTTCATGAAACATATAGTTTCCCCCCGGTCTCCTCATGCCCCCTCCCCCTCTTGATCACCCACTGAAACCTTTCTATTTCTATCCAATGTACTTTTTGCTCTTACTCGGAGCTTTTTCCCCAAATTCGGCTGTCAGTCTTTGCCCAGCCTACCGCCCCATTTCTAACAAAACTCATTTTGGGTGAGACAACTTGTTACTCGGTTTTGACTCATTTTGCCTCGTCTTTACGTCTACCCATTTCCTTTTAACTTCGCACACCCGCATACCCCTTTGATCCTCACTCCGCTGACTTTGGCAACCCCTTTTCGTACACTTTCGTTGCTGAGTTGTCAGTTAATTCAAATCCATTCTGTTCCTCTCATATCCGGTTCTTTGCCAGCGAAGTTTTGTTGTGTCCTCCCGCGCGGTCCGTAGAGCCCGAACAGGTTTCTTTACCCCTTCGCCCAATGGTTGCCTATTGGCTGTGCCGCTAACATTTCCCGACCCTTTTTTACTTATGCCGAAACTAGTCTTTCGTCTTTTCGACTTTCTCCTACCCCCATTTATTACTTTTTTTTTTTGAAACCTCAACCGGCGCTCCCCCCCCCCCAGCCCCCAAAACCCCCGAAGACACCCCTCCCCGCAGATCCCGAAACTGTACACCAACCCCCCCCCCGCCCACAAAAGGCCCCGCCTGCCGTTCGGCCACACCCGGTTCCCTTGCACCACTTTTTCCTGACTTGGGGACCCTTTATGCGCTCCCCCCATCCCCCGCCCCCACAAAACGTCCCTCGTTGAAGGTGCCCGCCATGTATCTTTTCCCCTTTTTGTCCCGGTGAGAAGTTCTTGATTTGTGTTCTATCTTTTCCTCTTCATGTTCAGACGGACGATATCAGCTCTCCGGCCCCTTGTGTCCCTTCTCCTTAAACTAAGAAAGCCCCTCTACTTGTTGCATTAGGCTCTTTAGTCTTTCGGGTGTGGATTGGGGTTCCCATCCCTCTTCTCTCCTGTTTTTTTCGTGAGAGTCTCCCATTCACCCTTTTCTTTTAGCATTCCTAGCCTCTGTGCGCTGAGTTTCGGCCTTTTTAAATTGACTTTTCCCCAGCTTCTGACTTCCCATGTCTCTTTTTTTCTCGTAGCCTCCGGGTGAAGCCGAGGCAATAGTGATTCCCCAAGTCCAAACATGGTCCTTTTTCCCCCCGCTTTTTCGTGCGTGTGTCATTTTTATTTTCCTGCTGGGGCTCCGCTTTTTTTTTCCATTTTTGCTGTGGGAACCGTGCATGGCTTTTTTTTTGGTTTTTCCCAGTTGTTTTTATTCTTCTGGAGGGGGTTTCTCAGCCTCTTAATATAAGGGTTCTCCGCTTCTTTCTTGACGTACGCTATTGCAAAAATTAGGCCATACTTTTATCCCCCTTGAGTTGGTATTCTTTTGCTTTGACATGAAGAACCATCTCCCTGATTTAAAAGGTTTCATTCTTTTTTTTGAATGTTCTACTCGTTTCCTCGAGATCCGTGTAGGTTGGAAGTGGAGTGTACATCGCGTGTAGTTCCTGTCTCTCTTCTCCCCTCGTACCCGCCCCCTTTCCACTCTTCTATTGCTTCCCCGCAGCCCCCTTACGGACAGGCCCATTTTGTTTCCCACAGGCGCTTCAATTCTGACATTCACGGTGGCACATGCAGAAGACATGAAGCTTTACATGCAGTTGATTGCTTCGTGCTCACGGATACGTTTCACGTTTGTGAGGATCCGTTAGATGATCCTTTTTTCCCTTCTTTTTATTCCCAATGCTGCCGGACCTCTCTTGTCTTGCACCGATCCTTAGTGGAATGATATGGAAGATGTTCACCCCTCTTTACGGGGATCTCGAACGAAAGCGCGTCCCCTTGAAATATTGGTTATTGTTTAATTTTTGATAGAGCATTTTCAGTTTTGTGGTTCCATCTCAGCAAATTAAGAGAAGGAACCGAAATCACTTCTTCTTCATCAAGTCACTTTAACCCCGTTTTGGCCGATTGAATTTTGGGGAAAGGGTCTGCGCTTCTTTTTTCCCTTCTTCTATTTATGAAAGTATTTTACACCCCTTAAAGGCAGCTCGCTTTCCCTTATGAACGTTACAAAAATTATCTTGGGTTTTTTCTCTCTGTCTGCACTCCCCGGCCTCCTCCTGTTTTCAAGGATAGAAATGTCCTCCTTAACCCTTTTACTTTCGATCCCCCCCCGTTTTGCGTTTGGCACACCGCGGGCAAATAGTACAAGCCTGCAAGGCTTTCCCCTAGTGTTAAGTTGTCTGCTAGGATAAAAATCCTATCCTTGCCCATCCCCCTTCAATAAATTTCTCAGTCTGAAGGGGAGGGACAGCGTACCTTGTTGCCGCAAGTCCGGATAACATTTGTTTTGTAGTTCGGTTTCCTAAGTTGAGGGCGGAGAGTTTTTCCATGAGCCCGGAGTAGATCTATCTGAGTATTTTTTTCCCTGAAACAATTTTCGCACTCCGCACTAGTAGGCTTCTGTTCCTCGCAACATGCTGGTAAGTTTGACGTGAATGCAGAAAGACGCTCGGGAAGGGGTCTATTTTCTGCACGCTCCGTTCCGTTCAAAGCTTTTTGCTGGCGAGAAGAGGATAGTGTTCTTTGGCAATTCTTGCTTCCTACGCCTCCCGCCGTAGTTGATAAAAGAGTTTCTTCGGAAGTAGCCCCATTTTTGTCATATTATTCACTCCTTTCCCTGCTCAGTTTTTTAGTTACATTTCTTATGAATTGTTCTGTGAGGTTACTGCGCGTATTGGCTTTCGACATGCACTACCTCTCCGTTCGTGAATCAACCGTTTCGCCGAAGGCCCCCGATACACTTGGAGTCTCTATTCCATTCGACTGTACTGAGGTCCTTATGTTTATGGTTTCCAGATATAGTCTTTCCAGCAAATATTGGCCGCCTTGTGTTTTTCCGTCCTATCGCACCACCTTTCCCGAAATTCGCCCCTCCTGCTTCTTTGTGTTATTTTGCAGTTTTTCCTTCCCAAGAATAAGAACGGGTGCCTTTTCGCCGGTTCCCCCCCAGTTGTCTTCATTTACTCCCTTGTAATAGATGGAATGGTCCTTTCCCATTAGACCGGGAAGTCTCCCTTTTCCCGACCAAGTCCAACCAGTTTTCCTCAATTCTTAACAGCCCAGAAGCCCACTGGGAACAACCTTCCGGGTCCTCTGATAGTCCCTAAGCCTGTCCCAAGCAATTCTGTTCACTTCTATTTAGCGCCAGTTAAGTGTCTTTTAGTTGATAGGTAGGGGTCTTCCACCTCCCCAATTTTTCCTGGTTAATCTTTTTATTTTCTTTTTTATTTAGGCTTCTTCTCAATTAGGATTTTTCCCCATAGTTTCTGATCTTTTACTTCATCTCAGTTTCCCGCCTTTTAAACCTTTCCCATCCTTTCTCTCTTGTTTTTGTTTAGAGAGGATGTCGGGAAGTTTCACTTGTTGACGATGGACAGACGACTTCCCAAGAACTGATTGGCCCTTTCCCCCTAGCCATGGTGCGTCCCACACAAAAATTCCTCCACAATTCCCATTTCCTCCCCCTTGCGTTGGTTATAAACCCATGCGTACTGTCCCAACAAATCCCTTCTGCTCCTCGGCCTTGCCATATTCCTCTCTTCTCTATTTGTCTCTGTTTTAAAGGTTCTTCCCGCTGGTCTTTCCTCTGTTTCTGGTCCCGTGGTTAGAGTGGAACCCACTGTGGATATTCCAGGGCGTAGGCCCCCCCCCTCCCCTCCCAGTAATGGAAGATTCCTTTTTGCCCTTTTGCAATACGATAGAGCTGGTTGCCGCAAAGCCGACCCTGTTCAAGTTCTTCTTCCGGTCTACCCATTTCGACCCCCACCCCCCCCCCCCCCCCCCCCCCCCCCCCCCCCCCCCTCCCCCCTTCCTACTTCCTTCGTTGCGCCCCTAAGGTCGATTTCTTATCTATTCTTCAAGGACTTCGGCGCTGCCTCTCCTGCTACGCCTTTACATTATGTCATTTCCTTTGACTCTTCTTGATGTTTGGGCTGAGAGCCGTCTTCTCATTTCCTTCTTACTACCTCTCTAGGGTCTTCATTAGAGAGTTGGCTGTCCTTCTCTTCGACTAATCCTCAGCTCCCGCATGTGGTTTCATATCGGTCCTCAGCCTCCTGACCTCCCAGCCCGGCCCGGGAAAACCTGCCAGCCCCCCTCTTTCTTTCATTTCTCCCCACACTTTTGACCGGTGTCCGATTGCAGGGCGTGGTTTCGTTGCAATGGGTGGACCCAGAGAACTCTCGTTTTTTTTCCCCGGGAATCTTTACCCCTAATCCTGTAGGATTCCCTTGGCTCACCCGCCCGCGCTTTTTTCCGTGAGTTCACAGGCTGTCACAACCCATGTTTGCAGGTCGCCTCTTTTCGTGGATTATTGATGGGTTTCTAGGCATGAGACCTTTCTCCCCCCCGCACTTCAGTTGCCCTCCTACTCTCCCCTCTTTCGTAAAAGGGAACATCCTAAAAACTTTCCAGCTCGCCACCCCGTACGTTTGCCCTGATGAGCTTTCTCGTGAAGATCACCCGTACTATTAAACTTTTTTCGTTTTGAGCCCCACACTTTACATGACTGAGCGGGCCGTAGTACCTGAAACGATCTTTTTGGGTTTTTCGCCTAAACCCTTTGGTCGCTTTCATCTTTTTTTAAACACCTTCGATGTTTCTGCCGCTCTGCGACCTGAAGTGGGTTAAACCCCCCCCTGTGCCCTATACGTTCCTCCTTCAGTCATGAGGACAAGCGCCACGCCTAACGTTTCAGCCCCCCCTGGATTCCAGAGGACTAACCCCTTTCCAATCAGGAGACCCTTTTCTGCTTGAATATGACCCCTATTAGGTATTTCCCTTCGTGGCCCCCCCCCCCACCCCCCCCCCCCCCCCCTCTTTAACTGAAGACCCCCCCACTATTAGGGCCTCCAATCTGGGATGAGCGCGAGCTTTCATAGAGGACTCTGATCTCGGGTATGCCGGGGTCCCACCATCGTCTATTGATCGGCATTCGTCTGCAAATCGAGACTGTTTCTACCCAAATTCTGGAAGGCTTGCCCTTGTCTTGAACCCCCGTGGACCAAGACATACCCATCTGAATGAACCCCCCCAACGGTGACAAGTCTCCTGTTCGGAAGAGCCGGTCTGTCACTTTTATGACTGTTTTTTCTCAATAACTTTTCGGCGCGTGGTGCCCTGCCCCGTCTTATGATCGTGCCAGGGACAATGAGCATTGTAACCTTTTCGGTGTTCGACGATGTGAGATGCGCCTCTCCTTTGCATAACCTTATTTTTTTCTCATCCGTTTCCCCCCTGATATAGCTTCCTGTCCAGAGGATGAGCTTTACATAAAATCCTTAGTTTGATTTAGAGCAGGTTAAGATGTTCCCCCCATCCTCAGCTTCAAGCCACCACTCGGCATTGAATCCCTCCAATCGCATGGTTGAAATCTCCCGATACCTTCTTAGACTTTCCCCTTAAAAACATTTAGCTCTTCCCGCGCCACTCCTACCAAGCATCACCCTACGACACCCCTTTACCGCTCAGAAGGATAAAGCACCCCCTTTGTTTTCCAACCCTCCCACCCCCACCCACCCCTTATCTGCCTCGGAATCCTACTATTCGCCTGCCACACAGCCGCCTCGCATTCCCCTACCCTTTTTATTTTCCCCCCCACAATTCCCTATGTGCCCTCCTTTCCCTTTTCGCAAGCATTTCTTTCCGCCTTTTTTTGTTCCCTTATTCCTTGAAATCTCCTTGACTTCCGCCCTCCCGATGTCTGCGGTCATGATCCGTGCCCCAAGGGTCTCCCCCTTCCGTCCTAAAGGCTTTGGCTTTCTGGAGTATCCTTCCTTTTTTCCTCTCAGTACAAGTCGGGTCTCCTCTTCTCTCACATCCTCGTTTTTTGTTGATCACCCAATCCCATAAAAGTCTTACTCCCACGCGGACGTTGGCTTATGTTACCATACCTAGTCCCCTTCACCTTTTTGGCAATGAGTCCTTACGATTCACACCTCTTGATAGTACCTGGAGCGGTGTGCAGAGGACCTGACTCTTCTTCCATGATTAAAGAGCATTGTCCTCAAAGCACCGGCTCCCAATCGACATGGTTTATTTGAACCCAATTCTTCCGTGTTTTTTTTTTTGCTGTTAGCCCTTTGGGTGGGTACTCACTTTACGGTCTGCCTTCGTGCTTTTGGAAGTCTTTCCTTTTTTTAGGTGCATCTCCGCTGCATGGTTGTTTAGAGGCGGGTGGTTTTTAATTTTCATGAAACACCCTGTCATATGGAAAATTTTGCGGTCCTCTTTGCGTTTCCTGCGCTTACATGTTTCTCAGCCTCTCCTTTCTCTCTTCTAGGTAGTTCTTCCATTTTCTCCTTTGGTCCACATTAGTCCGATGGTTCCCATATTCCACTGGCTTAATGCAACACCCCTCTCTCCGCCGTTTTCAACGGAAGGGATTTTGCTTGTCATCACCGTCAAGGTTGCTTCATGGGTTTACTTGTAGTTTTTTTTTCCCTTCTTGCCAATTTTTTTCGTTCATTCTATTTTCCCCCTGCTTATACCCTCGCAGTTGTTCCCACCGTAAAGTTAGGTGCAACAATGCTGCGTCAAATTGTACTGGTGATTGGGCAGTGTTCCGACTTTTTCGGTTTCTGCTTTTGGGGGCACCACTTCCCGAAATTAGATGGGGAATCCTCATCCGTCCCGTCACCGGGCTTACAAGGAAGTGCCGAACGAGACGCGTTCAGTAAGTGTCGCATTATTTCTGTTTACCCAACAGGTGTCATTGAAGGGTTTTAATTCGGTTAATGTTCAGGTGATAGTTAAATTGAGGACGTACCGCTCTGGTGCTCTATTTATCTCTGCTAGGTTTCTAGGCTTTCCAAAACCCCCTTGAGGGTCGTAATTCTATTTCTTCTTCTCACCGGGGTTGCCGTTTTGATTCTAACACGAATGGTCCACCTGTTGGGTTACGCGCAGTGGAGGTTTGTCAGAAGCCTTCCAAATGGGTATTCATTTCATTGGAATGTCCATTGCAATTAACTTTCTACGCTAATTTTTTCCGTCCTGTCCCCTCAACCTTATAAGTTTTGAGTGGATTCTGGAAATTTTCCCCCCCTCTGTGCTCCTTTTCAACCCTCTGATATTTCCCCACATCTCTCGGTTAGAGAGAGGTTTGCACCATCACGGAAGCTCGGAACTGAATATTAGGACACGGCCCGCTGCTTTTTTCTAAGCCCCCGAGTAACAAATCTCCCAATTTCTCTATACTATTTTGCTCCCTTGATGTTAGAACCACAAACCTATCACCCCCCCTCCCCCAATTCTCCCACCCGTGAGCCGCTTGAATTTGATTTTCACATGTTTCATGCCGTACCCTTCCCGTCTTTTTTACTTTTTCTTTCGTACGGGAGGGGGGCAACTTCGGTGCGGATGAGTCTCTCTCATTGCGACTCTGAACCCAGCAACATAGGGATTACTGCATACGAAGCTAGGTGCCGATAGTCCACCCTGCTTTTTTAAGGTTAATTCCTTCTCACAGACGCCGCTTTTTATTGTTCCCGCCCTGGGTTCTTACGGGGGCCCTTCGTGGTTCCAGTTCCGTTGCCATTTACCAGGTGCGAGGGTCTGGTCACATGAGCTCACACGGCCCTCATCTGCCAATGAATCCACCTGATATTTACGGGTATTTACGTTTCTGAACGAAACGGGACATCACTTTTTTAAGTTCCCCTGGTTTATGAGATTTTCTCCTCCTCTTCGAAGTTATTTCTCTTTCGCCTTATCTCCCAGATTCGCAAAGAGGCAACAGTGTTTTTGAACACTCCTTTCTTAGTAGGTCCTACTGGATCCCCCTCTCTCCTAATCAAGTTACTGCTAAAGGATGGGGGGGGGCGACACAGTGCTTATGGCTGAGAGGACCATAGTGAGAGCCCCCATGACACTGAACTCCTCTTGTCCCCCTGGCGTGGGAGAAGGGCCTGGCGTTTTCCCCCCCATGCCACGTTGTCGGGCCGTTTGTTTCAGCCCTAAACGATCCCTTCTACTCCTCCCCCCTCCCCCTTGGATGAGATCTTTTTATTTTCGTTTTGAGCGGGCACTCCATTTTTTGTTCTTTCCACCAATCAGCCACGTTTGACTATTGGCACCCCAGAGGCTGTTTTTCTTTCCTTTTTTTTCTCCTACCATGCCTTTCCTCATCTGGTATTTCCATTTTTGGAAACCTCGACCAACTCCCCTTGAAGTCAGTGTACTCGAATACCTTCCAAAATGTTAACCATCCCACACTACATAAAATCTTCACCCCCCTCCCACTTAAACCTTCGAAACACTCCCTTCTGTATACATCTACTATGGAAGAGTTTGCCTAGTTCTCGAAATCGTTTAGAGTTGTAGTTGATTTTTCATTTCGATTTCGTCCCACACTCAATTTTCCTTTGAATCTTCTTCCGTTTGGATTGGTCGGGAAGGATTTACGACCCCCTCCTTTATTGTCTCTGTTCTTGACGCATTTCTCCCCCCTCCCCCCCTTATTGCAAGGCAGGTTTAAACTTCCAAGGTTACCTGCC
>Ga0179593_1480441_pt1 | contig 17758 bp, 16 predicted proteins | sample CZODoug2_1_08_16_FD_185931 | JGI IMG/M metagenome (GOLD analysis project Ga0179593, IMG submission 185931) | Vadose zone soil fungal communities from Angelo Coast Range Reserve, California, USA - CZODoug2_1_08_16fungal (PacBio error correction) | ecosystem: Environmental > Terrestrial > Soil >... | reverse complement strand
CCCTGGAACCTTTGGTGGTCTTTTCTCCTCTGTTTTCATCGTCGTGCCGATTATTCCTTCGCGCGGATTCTTTATGACAGTTCAAATCGCCCCGCCAACCCAAAGTCTTCTTGACCTCCAGGACCATTTGGTCCGGGTCCCTACTAGCCGGTGTTCCCTTTCTTCTGGTGCCCCACAATTTGCCAACAAGAACGGCCCAAATCCAAGTGGCCATACTTGGACTGTTCCCTTGAAAGCCCATTCACTTTCCCACAAGGAGTTTTGTCTTCAGTCTTCTTTCTCTTATACCGTATCCTGTTCATTTTTCCCCCCCCAGGGGCGGGGCTCAACCTCAAGACCGTCCAGGCGCTCCGCATTGTTTTTTTTTGCGCGCCGCCAGCATCACGACCCCAGGTATGTCCTTTTTCGTGGCTTGCGTCGTGTTCGGGCCAAATTCTCTAACCCCCTTTTTTTCTCACTGGAAGGATTCCCACAAAGGCTAGCTGTTCGACCCGGTTTTCACACCCCTCATATGACGTGGGTGCTGCAGGATTTTTTGGCTGACTCATGCACGCTACCACACATTGACCTCCTGGAAAATCAGTTTTTTCCCTTTTTTGCAAATTTAGGCGCCCTAACGCAGGTCGTTGTTGACAAGATCGCTACCCGCCCCTTGAGCGTTCATCCCCCCCTCTAGGTGATGGCCGCGAGTCAGGCCGGGTGTTTTTCCGTTTATCCCCTTTCCGCCTCCAAGCTCTGTTTTTTCCAGGGCCGACGTCCAGACTTGATACCGGTTTCGTTTGATCTATTTCCCTTTCCTTCTCCTCCCCTTAGGGGACCATTCGTAAGTGATATGTAGTAAACCCCTGCCTGCCATTCAGGCGTGAGTTGCCGGATCTTTGTGCCATTGGCTTTTTTCAAGTGCAACGCAAGCCCTTCACTTCGCTCCTTTGTTAACGGGCCCCCTCCTTTTGGTGTTAATCGCGGTCGTCGTTCTTGCCATGGTGATTGGCGCCCCGTTTAACACATTTTTTTTTCCCCACCTTTCTTGTCATCGTTTATTCCCTTTGAATTTCGGCATGGAACTCGGGCTTTGCTCACTAATTGGTGTTCTACGGAGTTGGGGGTAGTGATACCCCTCTACGTTAAGCAGGCCTCGGCGGTGTTTTTTCCTTGCTAGCATCGTCACAGGGCTTTGGTTTTTTCCTGAAGGCCTTGCCTCTCCCAGTCGGGGTGTGGTAGTCCGATGGCCGGCTTCCCCCGGGAGATCACCCCCTCCTATTCTTGGGAGAATTCGCTTTGTGAATAAAGTATGTTCCCCTTCCGTTTTGACCTGCCGTCTGCCCCCCTTTTCGAACACCAGAACCAGCAACCGCGGCTCACCCACCCTGTCCCGCCCCCCCCGCCCCCATAAAGGGTCTTTCGAAGCCCCGTCACCCACGCGGGGCCCCACCTTTTTTTGGCAAGGCGCCAGGATCACAGAACTGCTTCAGCCCCGGTTACCTTTTGGCGTTTTCGAGGGAATACCCCCCTCTCCTTTTTTTTTATCGTAGGATCCGGCGTTCGGTGAGTCCTCAAGGAAATAATCCGTGTCCCCAAGCGGTCGTTTTTCGTTGGACTCCGAACCAGCGTCCCTTGCTTCGCCCTTTTGTCGCTTTGCCCGCCCATAATTGCCTGGTCCTTCCATGCCATTCCCCCCTGTTCTGATTTGGAAACTTGTGCGTACACCCTGGGTTACGTCGCCGATTTAGCCCCTGAAAGAAGCTTGCTTTGACCGGCTTGCAGCAATTCTTTACTCTCATTTGACCTTCAAATTCACCAGAGTCAATGTCGGATTGTCCCCTTTTCCTTCTGCCGACCCCTCCTAATCCGCAATGGAAACTTTTTTTACAGATTGCCCGGACATGAAGGGGGTATCGTGGTGAGGGTTTCTTTCCACACCGAATGAGTAGTTTGATGCCTGTCGTTTCCATGACTATTGAACAAGGGCCCCTGTCTCCTCTGGTCAGATTTTTTTGTGCGGCTAATTTTTTTTAGTCGTCCATTTCCGTTGTCTCGTCCTTTGATCGGCTTCTTTCAAAAGGTTTCAAGGTTAAATTTTCATCTTACCCACCCGTTGATGGGCTGCCAATGTCGTTTCAGATTTTCCTTTACGTCGAAACCCCCCATGTACTCATTGGTTGTCCCCTTTTGCTGAGGGTTCGATTCCGGAGGGTGGTCCTTGACTGACCGACGTTTCGTCTGGAAGTTTTTAATTGTTCCCGGCTCCTATGAGATCTACCTTTTCGCAATTCTGATCAAGTTTTTGATTGTTTGCCTTGTACTGCGAGCCTCAGCTCAGTAGCTACTTCCGTCGCGTTTTTCTACTTGGTCATTGTCGCTGTGGTTGAACGCTTTACCCCCCCCCCCGTTGTGGCTGGGTTCTCCTATCTATTTTACCCCTTTTTTCTCACAAGACGTTTGTTTTTTTCTGGTTTCTAGAGTCTTTAAGTCCCCTTTTTGGACGCTTGTGATGGGCATCTGTTGTCTTTCTAGGTTAAAAAGCTTCGTCCCCCCGGACATGCTAAGGATTATTGGAGCCTTTTCAAGGCCCACATTTTTAAACATGCCCCCCCCCGCCACCCTTTATCGAGTTACTGGACGAGTAAGATCCTTCCTTCCGCACGTAATTACACTTCCCTTATTCCCTTTTTGCAGTTTCGGTTTCGGACCACCGCCCATTACGCTCGCGCCCCTTGGACCTCCGCCGTTGCCTTGCTCGAGGTGTAGAGTGTGAATCTGCATCCGATTTGGGCAAAGCTCTACGTAGGAACCACTGCAGGGTTTTTCTCCATTCTTTTTTTTTTACGGGCGATTTTTCACCCCCGCCTGACACCGCCACAGTCAAATCCCATTACTCAAAAATTCCCATTTCTCATCCGTCATTTTATCTTTTCAGTCTTTCGCTATCGCTCCTCCTTCTTCCCTCTCCGTGGATATCTATCTTCACGACCCCTATTCCCTCCCTACCCACCCCCCCTCCCTGCCCCCACCCCGGTCTTCCTCCCCCCCCCCCCTCGTCCCTATCCCCCCCCCCCCCCCCCCCAATTTCCGCTCCCCTCTTTCCGCTGTCCCCTCCGCACACCCCCACCCTTACCCTCAACTTCCACTCTTCTCCCCCGAGCTCCTTCCCCCCCCCTAGGAAATAGTTTTAATTGACATTTCCCCCTGATCCCCCCCCCCCCCCCCCCCCCCCCCTCACCCACCCCCCCCCCCCCCCCCCCCCCCCTCCCCCCCCCCCCCCCCCCCCCCCCCCCCCCCCCCCCCCCCCCCCCCCCCCCCCCCCCCCCCCCCCCCCCCCCCCCCCCCCCCCCCCCCCCCCCCCCCCCCCTCTCTCCCCCCCCCCCCCCCCCCCCCCACCCCCCCCCCCCCCCCCCCCCCCCCCCCCCCCCCCCCCCCCCCCCCCCCCCCCCCCCCCCCCCCCCCCCCCCCCCCCCCCCCCTCCCCCCCCCCCCCCCCCCCCCCCCCCCTCCCCCCCCCCCTACCCCCCCCCCCCCCACCCCCCCCCCCCCCCCCCCTTCCCCCCACCCCCCCCCCCTGACGCCCCCCCCCCCCCCCCCCCCCCCCCCCCCACCACCTCCCCCCCCCACCCACCCACCCCCCCCCCCCCCCCCCCCCAGCGCCCCCCCCCCCCCCACCTCCCAGACCACTCCCCCATGCCCACGCCCACACCCCACCCCCCCCCCCTTCCCAAGGCCGCCATCTACCCCCTCGCCCTTTTGGGCCGTCGGGCGTGTCTAGCCCCTCCGGGTCCCGCGAATTTCCAGGCTTCTTCAAAGTAGGACCCCGTTCAACCCATTGGTTTTTTTCCCCCCTCCCCCCACACTTTTCGGCCTTAATTGTTGTTTTCCTTTTATTAGCATTAAGACCATATGCCCCCTTTCTCACCGTGTGACTAAACGTGGGTTTGCTTTCTGATCCCGGCGGGACTTATGAACCCACGCTTCTTCGGCTTTGTTTAGTACCGCTTGTTGTTGGAAACGGCTCTCAGCAGTTTTGCATTAATTTTTGACGTTCTGACGGCGCTGTTGGCCAACCCTGCGCCGCTTTACCCACCCGCTGGATATAACGCGAATGTTCCTGTCCCATGGATTGTGGCCCTCCTGTATCTTTTTTTGCACTCGTTTGATTCCTTGAACATTCAACGCTTTTCTGCTTCCTGCTCTCTGGTGGATAACGGACTACATTTTGAAATGCGACTCTAGTCCCAGTAAGTTCGTATCTCCTGGCCCCCAATTCTTCTGCGGGCCACTTTTCCCCATTTTTTTTTTTTTTTTTTACCAAGTTTGTTTTCTTGGTACCTTTCTTAGCTGTCCCTTGAGTGTTGGTGTGTTGGTTTCCGTTTTTTTTGCATTCTTTCCGTTCGGCTTTTTTTCTGAGGTATACTAGGTCCCGAATTTAGGCAATCCCCGTTATTTTCTTGTCCCCCTTCCTATTCGACTGAGACTTTGTTAGTCCTGGTGGGCTTTTCCTTGGTAGGACGAGCGGGTCTCGTCCTACACCGCTGGACCCTCTTTTTTATCGGGAGCACGGTACTGCGATTGGCTCAGGTAATCTCCCCACGATCCCGCGGATCTGATGGATTTCCCCCTCACCGCAACCCCCCCTGTATACTATCAAGTACTTTGAATTGCGCAGATCCCCCGATGCTGGGGGCGATTGCCCATACCTTGGTAGTACAATTAGTGCCCTACCTTGTCCTGCGTTCTCGTAGATTCCCCTTTAGCATGCTGCTAGTTCTTTTTTTTTTCCCGTACCCATAGGCTATGGACCCATTTTCTTTAGGCTTTTGTTTTTGCGCATCCTGATCCGGGGGAACGCACGCTCTGGCGTTCCCTTGCGGGTCCCCCGGGTGGACCCCAGTAATACCAAGATGCTTGGTTGCGGCGGCTTAATTAAGGTCCCCTTCCCCATACCAGCCTAGTTTGCGAGGGCGGTGGGTTTTCCTAATTGCTATGGTTTTTTATGTTGCACGCGGTCACCCAGACGCCCCTTCTCTTTCCTATCGTACCTAACAGATAGAACACTAGTTGTGCTCCCCCAGTATTTTGGTTTTCCTTTTGATAGTGTGCATTTTTTTTTCTTGTTCTTTTTTCAGGGCGCGTCAGTTGGTCCCATTCCCCGATTTCTATTCGTGTATTTAGGTCTCCGTTGGTTACGGAAATGTGCGCGGCTACCCCCCCTAACGCCTCTTCTATAGATGTGTTTCCTGTTTTGTTTTCGTTTTCTTTTTCTTTGGTGTGCTCCTTCGTATCGCCTTTTTAGGAGCAACCGACTTCAGGCACACTTGGTCCCCCCCCATAAACTTTGATAGTGCTTTTTTTTTGCTCCTTCTCGTCTTCTGTTGACCCTTCCCCCCACCTGGTGATAGGTCATACCTCCTCTGACCCCTCCTGTCATAATTTTCTGGCGGCATCGAAACGACATGTTGCCCTTCATGATGTTGCTGCCCATTCTCCCTCTGGACGTGGTCCTTCGTGAGTTTTTTTGAATTTTTGGGTCCAGCATGTTCTTTTTTTTCCGCTTCATTTCCTCACGCAGTTTTCGGCACCTTTTTGCGTCCGTTTGCTGTCTTTTTTTTCGGTTTTTTTCAACTTCCCCGCCCTCTCGTTTTCCCACCAGACCGTCCGGCGACATCCTCGTGCTCCATGCTTACCGTTGTCTTTTTCTTGTACCCCTCCACCATCCGATGGATGTTCTCTTCCTTCCTTTGGTTTCTCTCCCATTTTTTTTTTCCTGTTACATTAGCGGTTGCCCGATGTCGTCCTCCTTTCGGTCGCTTGATTCCCCGTTGACCCGAAGTGGCGTTCTTTTTTTTTTTCACCGCTCGCCCACACCAAGCGTTGCTTCGTTGAAACTTCTTCATGTTCCCTTTGTGACCCTGTTTTCCCCTCCCTTCTGGTTTCCGTTCAACAAGTGAGCCGGTTTATTTCTCCCCCCCTTGATCCTGTTTGTTTCAAGCAGCGTAGGTGTTAAATTTCCAGGCTACGTTTTTTTTTTTTTTTTGGCCCCCTCCCGTTTTTCCAGAATCTGTTTAGTCTCTGCAGTGCCACCTTTTTCACCTAGAGGGCGACATGGTTCGATTCCCGCTAAGTATAGTTATCTTCCCGTTAACGAAAATCCCTGCCCTTTTTAGTGCAACGGCGCGATTAATGCTCTCAGCACACGTGAAAGATCCTACGAGACACGTTCTCTTTCCGAGACCCGACTGTTTTTTCAGCTAGAGTGTCCTTTTTTTATTGGCACCTTTTTCACTTGGAAGCAAAACCCTCCTGTTTTCTCTGTACCCTTTCTAATTTACTTAGATTTTCCTCCCTCCCCTAACAGTCTTCCCCCCCCACTCTTTGGAGGAGATGTTCTTTAGATCGGATCGAACAGGGTGTCCCGAAGGGCACCTCTTTTTTTTCTTTCGATCGTACTTTCGTACTCAAACGGCCTTCCCCTTTGCCTTCATCTTGTCCTGGACTTATTGTTCCCCCTTTCAGGCAATAAAAATGAGTAGAGTCTTTCTCGTGCTCGGTCCCCCCTTCCTTCTTATCAGGTCGGTCCCACCGCCACGGAAAAGAGCTTGCCGTTACTGGCGCCGGGTTCCATTTCAATTAACGACCCTACACAGTTCGGCACTTGAATCCGTCCTATTTTTCCAGGGAATCTGGCCGTCTGGCTGGCCGTCCTTGTTTCTTCTTTTTTCCGTGGCAGCGGGGCTCAGTTGAGGACTTTAGTCCCCCCGGGTCACTTTTCGCCCTGTAGTTTGAGTGGCGACCCAGTAGACTTTGGTGGTAGTCGGTTACATTCTTGGTCGGTCTTAGGTGAGGAATTTTTCTTTCGAGATCCCGTTCCTTGGCTTGGATGGATTTTCCACAATTTCTATTTCCTCCTTCAGTTGTTTTTTTTATGTTTTCTATATATCGACACTTTGCTGTTTTCTTTTTTATCATCACTCGGTTACTAGTTGCCCCTTCCCAGACGGACCCTTCCTCACGAGGGCTTTCCTTCAACCCCCCCTTGGGAGTTGAATAAAGAGAAGTGTTTCCCGCTTCCAGGGGTTTTTCTTGATCATCCCTTCTCGGCTTTTCCGTGTCCGCAACCGTGCGTCCAGCGGGACGGGAAAATGTTTTCTTTCAGCTCCGGATTAATTCCCCTCAACCCTTCATTTGCGAAATAATGCTTTGATGCGTTTGCCGGATCCCCCCTCTGCGGGTTTCCCTTTTTGTTTCCCCTCAATGGCAGAGCGTTGCCTTGGCGAGCGCACGCCGCGGGGGCTGTCTTCTGTGGGTTTAATTATTCCTCATTCTTGCATTTGTCTTGCGCCCTCTTCTGACGTAGGCTTCCTTCGCCAGCGAACTCGGTGCGCCGTCTCTTTCGCCCTTTTCCAAAAATTACTTTCCCCAAGGCTATTGTTCTGGTGGTTGACGGGTTCGTTTAGCCTTTTTTTTGATGGTCTATCTTCCGCAAAATGTGTTTGGCGGTTCACAGGCCAGTTTGGATTGCATCCCACTGGGACCTCTATGTTTTGTCTTTCCTGGTGAGCAACGGGCAGGCGTCTTCCTCCTGAAGGGCGTTCGGTTTCGAGCACTCGCTAACTCCTTGCGTTTGCTTTTTTTAAGCTGCAGGTTCTTGAAAGAGGGTCCTATCGTCGATTTTCTACCTTTTGCGGAGCTGAAACCCGTGCCTGCGATGGCTGGTATCTCCTTTTTTTTTTTTCCTAGTTTTCCCTTTTTTTCCCAGGGGCACAGTTTTACGGGCGGCTTGGGCTTATCGTCTGGACCCGGCGGTTCTTTCCCTTGGTGTGAACTCCCCGCTTCCCTGGAAAAGGCTTTTGTCCCCCCAGAATTCACTACAAGAGCTTTGCGACCGATGGTTTGCTGAAACCTTTCTTGTTCGCGGTTTTTTAAGTAGGCCCCTCTGGTGCCTTATCGCTTTCGTTTTTTACCGCTTTCGAAGGGTGGTTTTTTTCTCCAAGGCCCCCCCTTTCTTAGCCCCTTTGACCTCCTTTGTCTGGTATTGCCCACCTCCCCTGTCAAAACGCGGCTTTTGAGACGATGAGGTCTGGGACCCCTGCGTTTTTTTAATTTGTACGCTCGGATTCATTACCGTACCTTCAGGAGCCCTTTTCAAACTCCGGAAACCCCCCCCCCTCTTCGCGGTCTTCTTCTGCCCAATATCCGTCGCCATTGCTTGTTCACAGTGCCCGCATTCCCTTCCCCTTTTCCCGTCGGACCCTCCTCTGCCGAGTCCGTCAGTGTTCGCACTTTCCTATGCCTGGTGACCCGGGGTCGCTCTCCCCCCGATCCTTATCCATCTGTCAGAGACAGAACGTTCTGACCGCGAACGGGATGGTTGTACCCTCTCACAAGTGCTTTTCCGGGGGCTTTCTTAGGGGGTTTGCCTTCCCACTGAACCGTTCGCGGACCTGTCAGTGATTCAAACACACTTGAGTTGGACACCGTAACCCACCTTCGACTGGTTGCGGAACTTTTTTGTGGCTGGTTCGCTTTTTCGTTTCCCCGGACCTGATTTCCCCCCCCCCCCCTTACAAAAAAATCGGGCTCTCGCCGCATGGTTCAACGTCGGTCGGACATTCTCTCCAGTGTTTGATCACTACCCCCTCTTTTGGAATCGTTTTCTAGGTATTTGAGCGTCTACAGTTCCGCGTGCGTCCTGTACTGCTTTTTTCCTTTTGCTTTTAGTTGCAGACGACCTCTCCCCCTGGAGTCTTTCCTTCGTTTTTCTTTTTCCATTACTTTCCCCTTTATTGCCCGTTGGCAAATCTCCTTATCTACCCTGCCTCCCCCCAGAGTTGCTGATGTCGGATAGGCCCTTTTTCTCAGATCGCAGGAACTTCCCTTTTTTCCCCCTTTGTAGTTGAAAACCTCCCCCCAGGCACGCTGGCTGGAATTCCCCCCCTTTCTGAGCGGACGTTCAGGGGTAGACGGCCAACCTTTTCTTAAAAACACGTTTTTGTGGATTGCCCATCGGTTTGGTTTTCCATTTGAAATTCGGTCCTTTCTTCACGTATATCTGGTTTTTGTTTACTTGGATTTGTGTGGTTGGGGGCTGGATCCTGCCATCCGTTTTGGACTATAGGGGTCTTATCGCGCATTTTGTCATACGTCAGCCCGGGGAGGATTTTGTGAAGGAGCGTTCCAGTCTGGTGTTTTTTTGTGTGACGGTTCCCTCTGACTAGGGCCCTTAACCGCGCCCTCACTCTCTGGTCCCTTCGTTCCCTTTCCCATTAAAATGATGCTAGTCGACCCTTTCCCGATTTCCCCTCGCTCCCCCTTTTTCGTTCCAATCCATTTTTTTTTCCCTCCACTGGCACGACCTCCCCCGCATCAACCCCTTTCCTTTGACCCGTACAAGCACGAAACCCCCGGGAGGCACACACAACACAGGGCCAGGTTTTTAGTCCAATTACGTGGGACGGATTATCCCGCTGGCGTCCAACCTTCAATGTCGGTTGCGTTTTCCCTTCCCCCGCCCGTCTTTGATCTTTTTTTTTTCATGCGTCGTTTTTGCCTTTGTCCAGTTTCCTCCGGCCCAAATTGGGGTTCTTTGTCATCCCCCTTGGGAGAGGCCTGCGGGTAATGCCTTTTCATGGGGCGCCCTTTACCGCCACCCTGCTTTTTCAGTCGGTCCAAAGTTTCATTCCCCTCTGGTGACCAGAGTTTTTGCCCTTTGCTCTGACCAGCTTGATGAACCAGGTCCTCCCACCACGTTTGTAATTGCTTGCAGTCATCTGTCTTTGACCTTTTTCCATTTGCCAATCCTTAATGTTTTTCTGGTCCCCACATGGGTTTGCCTTCTCCGCTTTTTTTTGCCGGATTTGCTCCCTCCCCCCCCCCCTGCGGCTCCGCCTCTATGTTACTTTCGTCCGCCTGGGGGTGATTCGTTTTTGATGCCAGGAATGAATCTGGGGCCTCGTTTGATTGTTGGCACGGCTTTGTATTTTGTTTTTCTAGCTCAAAGGTTCCAGTCCCTTCCTTTCTCAACTGGTTTTAGAAATACTCCTTCTTTTGACATTTTTCCCCGTAGGTTTTTTTATATTGCCGTCTCCCCGGATTCGCCCTTGGAAGTCCCACTCGATCGATGGATGTTCCCAACATTCTTTGGATTCTCTTTGCCTCGCGCAGTTCAAGCTCCCTAAACGCAGTTTTTGTTGTGCCTGACAAGTACTTTTGCTCCCCCATTGTGGGGTGGTGTACCATTTAAAACGAATTTTTTTTTTTTTTCGTGCTCCAGGAAGTTTTATTTGTTGCATTTCCGATTTTCCTACTACGCGGGTCCCCCTCGTGTGATTTTCAAAATGGGGCTTGGGTTTCGTTTTTTTTTTGCTCCTTTGTTGGTTGACCCACGATTGCTTTCTTTTCTTCCTGGTCTTTGGCGCTTAGCATTAATCCCTTTGCTTCCCCATGTGACCCTGTGCGTTTTCACCCATCTTTTTTCCCGCTCTTATTTCCCCTACTCCTTTGTTGTTTTTTGTATACCATAGTAGGCGCCCATCAAACTTGGGTGGTTTTCCCCCCGCTGTGAGTGCTCTCTTGTAGTTCAGATTGGAACACTGCTCGGTCAACTTGCCACCTACGAAAGTCATTCGTCTAATGGTCCCCCCCCCACATTTCCCTTTCTTGCCTTTTCCTTTTAACAGCTGCCCCCGCTGTACGAGATTTCGGGGGCGTCCCCCCCCATACACCGGCAAGCGACCCACTGAGTCAGCTGCTACCCCCGTCCTTTTTTTTTTTTTTTCCTTGGGTCCAATCCACGCCGGCTTTGAGACCTTTCGAGTCAAATCCACCTATTTATCAGCCTTTTGGGTTAGGTGGATGAAACCCCTTTTTCCCATGGTCGATGTGGCCCGACCCTTTCTTACCCCCTACTTCCCCTAAAAATGCTTTCTGTTCGACCATCCTTCCCACGATCGATTTGCCTGTTTAGGAATAGGTAATGGATTTCCCACTTCCTGCCTCTCTTTTCCCTTCTTTTTTCGGACTCACCCAAGACCCATTTGCTCCCCGTTTTTTTCCGGGGGTTGGGTAGGCCCAAATACGGGTCTGCGATGAATTTTCTTTATTAAGCCCAAGGGTGTTCACCCCCATTCCTCGTTGCCTGGTTCCCCCCAGTTTGAATGTTTACCAAGTGAATGAAAGCCCTGTTTCCCCCCAAGTTTCCTGAAGTTAAGTTGCTTTTTAGCCTGCTCTTCATGACCTCTTTCATGGGGAGGCGTGACTACGGTGATCTTCTGCTTGCTTGGCAATGGCCTTTAAGGGGCCTTGCTGCCTTTTTTTTCTCCACCGCTTTTACCAGGTGGCCTGACCTTTTCCCCCTCTTTTTTGCGGTCTTCCTTTTTTTAGAAGACCCTGATTGATTTCTTGTCCCCGGTATCCATTGTTCTCTGTGAACCCCGCTTTTTTCCAGCGGGAACGGGGCCCCTTTTGGGGCTATTGGTTTTCAAGTCTGTCAGGCTCCGATTTTGTCGGCCCCCACTGGCCTTTTGCCCCCGCGTGTTCGTGCCTTCCCCTCGAACGCGTTGATGTTTTGGTTGATGTGTTCTTGCTTTTTCCACTGCGGCGTTGTTTTTCCTTGCTGTCGAGTCTTTTTAATACTCCCAAGGTGTTAGATTCTTTTATTGGGGTCGTCCGGATTCCCTTTCCAGATTTGTCACGGTTGCGTTCTTTTTGGACTATGCAGAAGGTCCCCTTTACGCTTGATACCCCGCCGTTTTATCGGTTCCAGGGTGCCGGGACTTTTTCACCCGGGATGTCCCGTTAGTTGGCGGCCGAAGCCCTCGGTTTTCCCCACGTTTTTTTTTGTTTCCCTCCCGAGTTTTTTTCCCTGCCAACCGAGTCTTTTACCCCAATATCTTGCTTCCACCCAGGCATGCCTGAAAAGTCTACCCTCTTGTATGGCCTCGATGACACTCCCGGTAAATTGCCTGTTAGAGTCACTGACTTTACGTCCGTCCCCCGTTCAGTTTCAGAAAGAGCTGATTTTTGATTTTTTTCCCCCGTCCCCGGCGTTTTCAGTGGGGGCTTGAGGTGTTCTAGCCAATGTTGGTCTGGGAACGTCCTCTTCTTGAATCCTTTCTTTTGATCTACAGATCCTTAAGATGTTCCCGCCTTTGTGAGCCAAGTAATTAATTCTTGAGCACATACTCCCTCAATGTTCCTCACTCGATGGGCGTCCCTGCTTTTCCAGTTTTTGTTTACGTTCTGGTCACCCCCGATTACATACGGCACTCTTCGGTTCGGGCAAGTACTCCGAATTTTTTCAAGCTTCTTTGTGTCTTTTTTTTTCTTGATCCAGATTTTTCTGTGACCTCGGGAGCAAACCCACTAGTCTTTCTGTCCAGCGTGCTTTTGTTCAGTTTCCCTTTGTTGACGTTTTCAAGTTGTTTCTCGCCCCCGTCCCCCCCCCCTATCCGTCCCCCACGATCTTTCCCTGATTGTTCTTTTTTTTTTTTTTTTTTTTAACCAAGTTTCTCAGCTTGTCATACTTCGTTTCTCATCTTTTTTCGGCTGGATTCCCCTTTCCAAGAGGCTGTTTACCCCCCCATTGTCGGCTGCGCTTTTCTTCGAGCAATTCGTTATTTTTTTTTTTGGTTTGACCCAGTCCCCAGGGGTCCTCAAAATATAAACTCGACCGGACCCTGATCCCCCGGATTTCTAAACGGTGTAGTAGTGGGGTTTATGGTCAACGCCCAGACCCCCTTGACTTCGTTGCTGGTGAAGTGGGTCCCATCGGGTCACTTGACTTCGCTTTTTATCGGATAGACGTGTCGAGAGAGATCATTTTTTCTTCACCCCTTTGGTGCTGATTAGGGTTTTCTCCTTGACATCCTCTGCTCGTTCCCAATTTTTTTTTTAATCTGGCTTTTTTTGAAAGGACGCACTCTTCTTTTTTCTCTTTTTCTTTTTCTTTGGGTTGAAATTAACCACACCCCGTGTGCCCAGGACCGGTTGATAGCAAGGTTGATTTTCCCCCCTTCTCAGGCGTGCCACGTTTTTATCATGGTTTTTCGCGCTTTCTACCGGTAATTGCTGTTTGTGCCCTGATTCGTGTCCAAAGCTCCCTGTCTTTTTGTCCCTTCTTCCCGGTGACCCTTTGACCGGTCGATTGGTTTTCCGGCCCCTGCATATTACTGATCTTTTTTTTTTGACCTGTGGCGCAGGGACAACCCCTTTCTCCCCCCCACCCCAACCCCCCCCACATCCCCCCTTTCCATTTCCACTCGCTCTTGATTTTTCTCCGATTCAGGCTCGCCATTGATTTTGGCTTTGAGCTCTCTCTGCGGCCATTTTCTACTCGTGTTCTTGTGTTCCTTTCTCCTCGGTGCAGGAACTAAGCAATTGCCCTCTCCCTTTTTTGCCCGGATGCCTTCTGTATCTCCCCCATCCGTACACATCACCCGCTTCCGCTCTACGTTTCCTTTCGTCCCTGTCGACGTGACTTGTTTTCCATGGTCAAAGGTGTGATTGCATTCCCCCGAAGGGAAGGAACCGATTCTTCCAAAGTTTCATTTTCCCCCCTCTCAGGTCCGCAAGACACCATTATGGACCACACCACCTTCTTCATTTTTTTTTTGGATTCTGCCTCTTTCTTTTCTTTTGAATCTTCGGTGTCACCATTCTGAAGGGATTTTTCGGTCGTAACATTTTGGCCGGCCTCGTGCATCCACTGCTGGCACTTTCCAGCACTCGCCGTTTCCTTCAATAAACACGTTAGTTTCCCACCCCCCGCGCCCACACCTTTCGGCTCCTTCAGGCCACACTCTTCGAACCCGGTCTTTTCTCCACCGGACCCCCGCCAGGCCTGCTGTATTTCCTTTTGGCTGCGCCACCCTGCACCAGTTTTGTTAGACCCTACCTTTCTGAACGCCCACCATTGAGAAAGAGCCCCGGGTTGCTTTTATTTTTCATTCCTTTTCCGGGCGGAGGTAATTTTCTGGTACCTCTTGTGCCGCCCAGTAGCAGTCCGTTGTGCCCCTCAGTTTTAGGGACCCTGTCGGGACGGGGCTTTTTTCGGGGCTTGATTCCGGAACTGAGAAGCTCTTCGGCGCGCGTTAGTTTTAGTCTAGGCAGAGGCCGTGTTTTTGACCCCCCCCCTGTATATTCCTCCTCCTCGTTGTCGTTTGTTTTGATCTTCCCCATCGCCCCAAATTTTCGCAAGGCCTTTCTGATCCCTTGGCTCGGGGACTTTTTTCGCTTCCCGCAGTCAAGTTCCCCTCCCCATACCCTCCTGCTTGACTTGACTTCCCTTAATGACGTGAGGCTTCCCCCTCCAATGCGTTTTCCGTCGGCCAGGTTGGTCGAAGGCAGGAGGGTTGTTGTTTTTTTTGCCAAACCGGCGTTTTTTTCTCTCCTGCCCCGGCTGGGTCCCTGCTACGGCCCGAATTTAGTCTCCCCTTTTGGTCGGAAAATGGCCAGTCCTTTTGCCGCTTCTTTTCATTGTTCGATTTTCTCCGACGTGGCTTTTCTTTCGCGTTGCTATTCACGACGTCTTTGGCTTCGTTCCTGCCGTGGGTCTTCCTTCCCCAGAGTCTTCTGCACTTTTTGGCCCTCCCCTTTTAATCGACGATTTTGGGTTTTAGAATATTTTTTTCACTTTTTCCCCCCGTTGCGAGTCGGATTTCTCTAAACCTGCACCTCTCCCCAGTCCCAAAGGGCGCAGGTGTTTTTCCTTTTCCGTTTCGGGGTGTTCGTTGCTTTGGCTTATATTCGTCAAAGGTTTCCAGTTTGCGCGTAAAGTGCCGTTCGTTTTTTTTTTCATGACACCCCCCCAGGACCCTCCATCGGCTGACCTTGTCGGCGTGTTTTCGCCCGGCTTTGACGAGCGGAAAGCTTTTTTTGGATATTTTTCTCTCCTTCGGGAATCAGCCATCTTCCCCTGGTTTTCCTTTCCGAGTGGAAAAGAGTAACGTCGCCTTCCTGGTGTCTCTTCTTCGGGTTTTTCGGGTCTCAAGTTCCTGCGATCCCTGACCTTTCAGCGTTGTCGTCCCCGGAATCTCGACTTGGGACCTTTGCCCCCCTCCCTCTCGCTTTTTTTTTTTGCCATTTCCAGGCGGACGTGGTCGTTGCGGGGCTTGTTGCACAAGGTCAAGACTGCGTTCATGTCACGGTTTTCTGCCTTCACCGCCCCGGCTTTTTTCTATCTTTGGGAACATTTTTTCCCGGCTCGTGGTTCCGGTTTTTATTGATTTTCTCCCGCCAGGCTTTCTTGTCGTTTCGTTGCGCTTCGAAAGGGGGGACCTTTTTACTGGGCTTTTTCTCACGACGAGTTTCTGGTTTTGTTTGCCTTCCCTTTTTTTGCACTCACGCCCCCCCCTTCCCCGAGGTTTTTTGATCGTGCTGTGCGATTGAACCTTCCTGTTTTTTGCTGATCATACGTTGAGCGGACACCTTTTCCCCCTTTCAACGCAAAAAAACAAAGTGCCGCACATTCTTTTTTTTCCCTCGTCATTTGACATTCGTTTTTCCGCTGAGGTCAAATGTCCCACGTGTCCGCCTTCCCCGTCGCGTCCGTCCCCATGTGGCTTCAGTTTTCTTAACAGTTTCTCAGATGCCTTGTTTTGCTTTCCCGTCGGTTTATTCTCGATCCGGAGGTAGCCTGGGTCGGTTTTTTTCCAACCCTCCCCGAACATTGGCTCCCAGTTTCTGGGGGACTCCCCTCTTTAACCCCTTTTTTCCCCTTTTGCCCCTTTTTCTTTTTTTTTAAGTGGGCCACTTATCAAAACCCCCTGGACGGTACGAACTTCTCACCACCAGTCTGCTGTTTTCCCTGCAACACCATGTTCCTATTTTTTGTTTAGTGGCGGTTTTCTTCCATGTTGCGGGCGTTTCCCCCCCCTTCTTTCCCATCATGACTAATTCACGAATGGACCCCTCTCGATTCATGGTCTCCGACAGCGTGCATTGGCCCATGAAATTCGCTACCCTCCCCCCTTTACCACGAAGCTTCGCTGGTCGCTCCTTTTTGCATTGGAATACGTCGGGCCCCACGGTGTGTAATTTTAATTCTTCATGATGTGGCCCCAAAGCTCTGAATGCCTGTTTGCCCAGATAGGGTCGCCCAGTTTCGGTGTTCTATGCCCTTACCCACCCTTTTAAGAAGCGTCGGTGTTTTCTCTTTTCCCTTAGGGATATTCCTTTCCCCACCTTCCTTTGTTCCACCCCCCCACTTTCGAGTGGCGGGCCTTATCTTACTTTCTCGATTTTCGCCTGCCCATATTAGACGTTTTTACGTGTGGAAACCCCTCCTTCAGTCTTTTGCTGGAAAGTTCCTGTCCAGCTTTTTTCGTCAGGATGGTTCTGCCGGCCAATATTAACCCAAAGTTGATTTTCCTTCTTTCCCCCTTTCTGCATCTGATTTCATGTTTTTTTTTTTGCGGGTTGTCTTTTCCTATATTGGGTTTTTTCACTGCGGCTGTTTTTTCTGGATTCACTCATTTTTCGTTACCATCTCTTTCCCGGGTGGGTTATTTTCGTTTTGTGCTTCTTTAATCCCCCACGCATTCAGGTCCATAGGCTGATGCCAGGCTCCCCCGGGTCGAGTTCAGCGGTTTTTGGCTTCCCCCTTCCCGTATTCCCTTTTCATTTCTTCCTAGCAAATGGACTCGCGGGAGTCATCTTTTTGCCCGGCCCTCAAAAGTGATTCTTCCTCCTAGATGCCCTACCACACTCTCCCCGCGTCAGGCGTTATTGCAAATCACTAACCAAAGCCCCACACCGTCCATCAAAGGGGGGTCTTTTTTTTTTTCCAGCACGTCCCCCCCCCCCCTCTGGTACCATGGAGTGTTTTTGGTGTGGTGCAATTGTGTGCCCCCCCCGTCATTTGGGCTGGCGACCGAATTGCAACTGGCATGTTTTCGGGTACCCATCTAACCCCCAATGAGTTACGCTTGATTTCAGTGGCTTAAGTCTTCATGAGGGCCCTCCAGGGACTTACTTTCCCGATGGTTGGCGGTAAAGGCCCGGCCATTAGCTTCCAGGCGTGTCCCCACTACCAGTCTGTGGCACAATTCGCTGGTCCAATCACCTTCTTTTCAGTCCCCTTTTACCACGCCCAGTAATCGCTTGGGATTTTTCCTTTTTAGTGCGGCTTTCCGATGACCCCGGCCACCACCAGTTTGAACTTTCTTGTTTGCATCTTTCTACATGAGTCATTGCCATAAGGTCCCTTTAGTTGACCCCAACTGGGAGGGTGTCATTCTGCCTGAGGATCCTGGCTACTTTCTTTTCCCCATGTTTTTGATGCATCTTTTCTGGGTTTTGAGGTGTTGCTCAGCCGTTTTACTGAGGGATCTTTGTCTTGAAGCGGTTGGCACTCCCCCAGTTCCGATCTGTAAACGGCCGTCTTTTCCTCCGCTTTTCCCTCTTTCTCTGCATTGGGGGCCCCTGTGATCTTTTGATTTTTCCTTACCGGACCCTGAAATTCTTTTTTCAGAGTGATCTCGGCTCCCCCTCCTTCTTTCGCTGACTTCTCCCGTAGACCAATGACGTTTTGAGCCCTGTCCGCGGAGCGTTTTTTTTGCCTGGCGGTGGTTTTTTATGAAGTACGGTGACTTTCCCCCTTATTATGTTTTTCCTTTGGAACCCTCCCGCCGAGGTGGATCTACGCTGGGAATCTCTGTTCTTGATTCCCATGGGTGGTCGTTTTATACGCCCTCTCGACAAGCTCGTTAGCTTGTGCCTTTTCCGATTGTTTTGAATCTTTTCCTTTCATCCCGGTTGGTCCAAGTTTCCTG
>Ga0179593_1345226_pt1 | contig 17758 bp, 18 predicted proteins | sample CZODoug2_1_08_16_FD_185931 | JGI IMG/M metagenome (GOLD analysis project Ga0179593, IMG submission 185931) | Vadose zone soil fungal communities from Angelo Coast Range Reserve, California, USA - CZODoug2_1_08_16fungal (PacBio error correction) | ecosystem: Environmental > Terrestrial > Soil >... | reverse complement strand
GCTTTCTTGAGCGTTATAAAGTAACTTTTTTTCTAAGCCCGTCTTCTTTCCGCTTGATGAACGACGACTGGACTCCCGCGCCCCTATTTCCCCCTGAGCCCCCCCTCCCAGAAGACTTCCCGCCGCTTCGATATACTATTTCAGTTCCGCCAGCTCTCTCTTTCATCCTTTGCTGCTGTAGAAGGATTCGTTCGTCTGTGTGTCTGCTTTTGAAGAGTGCCCTTCCTTCGCTTCGGTCGAGGTGCTGCTTTTCTGAGGAGGGTCGCCTTTCTCCCTCGGAGAAGGAGATCTTTTCTTCGAAACGCTGAAACTTCTTAGGCCCGTAGCGAGATGCAGTCGGGCCTTGTGACCTGACCAGGTGACTTTATTTGGACTTTGTTCCCGACCCGCTTCGTGTAGACGAGGCATATTGTTTTCCCGACGACGTTCGGCGACGGTTTCCCTGTTCCCGCCCTTCTCCGAGGTACGAGTCCCGGCGCCGCCGATAAAAAGCGGTTAGGGCTTCCCCCACCTCCAGCGATCCCAATTCTGCTCGTACCGACTGGCGCGCCCTCTCGAGCGCCCCCAAGTACGGTCCTGGCTTTTTTGTCTTTCTGCCAGGTGGGTGCTCCCCCATTATGACTTTTGTGTGTAGTAATAGGGTCCTTCCACGAACAAAACATCCTGCTAAATCGCCCACGCATCGAACACGCTTTTTTCCTAAGCAGGTCGGCCCCCCCACGCGGTTAATAAGGCATTTAATTCCTCCACTCCTTCCAGGCGTTCCGTCAGTCATTTTGCCTTCTGGTATCCCTTCTACTGAAGCTGCGACCGCGTATCAGAAACCTTACCTTTTGGGGACATTTTTTTCCAAAGGATGACCCTTGTCCTTTTTGAATGATAACGAGCCCCTCCCGTTTACGCAGCACGGTTAGAATCCTAATCGTAGAGACCCGTCGCCCCCTTTGAGACAGAACCCCTACAACCACAAACCGGAAGACTCCCCCCCCCAAAGGCATCGCCTTCCGTGAGAGCCTCGCCTGCACCCCCACTTCCTAGTAGTTGATACCTTTCACGGTGACATGCAGAGACGTTCTTCTTTCCGTATGCCACCAAACCCCGCGCCGCGCCGCCCGCAGGACTATCCGCTGCAAGTGGTATTTGTGTTGGTCGTCTCCCGCGTTTCCCTTTTCCCGCCATCTGCGGTTTACTCCTCCCCAAGCCGTCCCCCCCTAGGATTCGTGGTAAGGTCCTCTTTGAAGCTAGGCAGTGCTCTCCTGTTCTAACATTTCGAGAAACCCCCCCTGGTCCGGCCGCTCGGTTCTAGAGGTCCCTGCTTGGTTCACCCTGGTTATTGCACCTGGTACCGCTTCTTCTGCCATTGGAGGCTCTTTGGAAGATCGAAGCTTTCTTCCTTTGTTATCACAGAGACCAGTCGTGTGCTCTGTCCCGCATTTTACGCCCTGGAAGGTCTTATGCCCACCTCTCTCCCCCGAAGTTGGTTTTCTTTGCGTTTATCCGGCCTCCGTGCCGATGTGAGTCCGCTTGCCCGCCAGTGTGGTCATCCGTTTATGGATAATGAGCTTCGCGCCCTTACCCTTGAGCCGGCGGCCTTTTGGGCGGCTACCTCGACTTCTGCCCTCATTCAGTGACGACTCACGTCATGCAAGCCCATCGCGCCTCTGTCAGGATCTGAGAGACTGGTCTTCCTTTTTAGGTCGTTCCCCAGAGTGTCTCTTTCCTTCAGCTCAAGATTTCGGGTCTTCCTCCGTTTCGCGACACCCCCGGTTCAGCCCCCTGAATCTACGTGGATAGAAGAGGTACATCCGGGCGCGGACGAAGCTCGTCCCGTTCTCGGCGGGTCCTTCGAACGAGTCATCCCCTGATGCCTTCGTCGTGGTTGGCAGAAAAGATTTCAATTCCCTTGCCCCGAGTTCCCGACGATCTACGGTGCCTTTTTTTTTCAACTTTTCGTTTACATAGAGAATTTTACTACCGTGTGCCCGCGCTTCTTGAAGGATGGGAGATTTGAACTTCGAGCGTTCGCTCTCGTCGGCTTGTCCAACGGTTTTTTTTTTCAACGACGCTCATCCGTGCCTGCGTCGTTCAGCCCTTTCTCATCTTCCCACTCTGCGATCTTCCCCGCGCGCAACGTCCGTCCCCCCCCCACGTCGTCCTAGTCAGAGTCTCCTCCCCCTCCGTTGTTTTTTTTAGCCGATTGATATCGCTCGTAGAAGATTCTCGGGCGAGAATTTTAGACGGTCGTGCTTGCTCTGCTTCGCAGTGTGAAGGCCTTCCTACTTCCCCTTCGTCTCGGTGAAAACAAGGGCATCCTGACCTTTTAGCGCCTCTTCAGTTAACTTTTCCCAGGAGACGCAATCCGGCTCCTTCCAAGCGTCCATCGTTATTACAACGACAATGTGATTCTCGAGTAGTCTGTCTTTGCTCGTATTTTCGCGCCATGGAAGTTTTTTTGACGTTCCGAACCACGGCCTCACCATGTATGGTCCCTTTCCACTTACGTCCCCCGGTGAAAAGAAGAGCTTCGTTCCCGCGCCCGGTTTTCTAATTATTGGATCTTTCCCATTTCCCCTGAACGGTTTGCTGCTCGTCACCCGTGAGGAACCGAACGTCGCTAGTGCTTCTTTGGAGGTTTTATCCCGCGGGGGTCCGGTTAGCAACCCTGGTTGCCGTGAGTTCCCTTCTATCCTGACAGTTTTTCGTCCCGATGGGGTTGCCGGGCCTACGGCCCATAGCATTTCGGAGGGTTAACGCCACCTGGCCCCTTTCGGGTGCACAAAATGCTGTCTTTTTGGCTCCTCTCTCGACCGTCCGGCTCTCATTCACTAAGCCTGGGATATAGCACCCTCTCTTTGCTCCTGCCGTTTTTAACGTACCCCTTATAGGGTTCCTTGGCATCTCCGTGTTACACTCCCCCCCCCCCCTTTGAAGTGCGGCATGTGAACCTGTTCTCCCCTTTCCTCAGTTAGCGTTTTTTCCTGAGGGGGGTTTTGGGGGGGGTTAAGGGTTGTTTTTTGGAGTTCTCCTCCGGGACAGATTTGCTCTCTTACTCGACGCTCCCCTTGGAAGAAGGAGGTTTTTTCCCACCTCCCAGTTAGGAATCTCCTTGGGACAGTTCAGACCCCTTCCCCGAGACCGTAGGATTGCATGACGGTCAGTGCAGCGGATGTTCTACTTCTTAGCTGTCCCCTTCCCGTCATGCCCCTTTAGTCCATTTCCCGCCTGGAACACCCCAGAGCTTTCGGATCACTTAGCGTCCTCTTCTTCCCCTTTTCTTTTTCAGAGCGCTCGACGTCTGTTCGGACGTTATCTCCCTTCTGACTCAGACTCTTGATTGCGTGAGGTCCTTTATTACCTCGAAATTTATCCGTCGTTGGATGACTCTAATCATGGGCATTTTGCGGAGAGAAAGAGCTAGCTTTTGTGAAGCTGTTCGCTCCCCCCTTCCTTCTGATTACCTTTTGTTCGATTTTTTCTTCCCGTACGTTGGTGTGGATCCCCTCCCACACTAGAGATTATCCTAGTCTTCTTTTTTGGAGCGTGTGCCGTAGGCTCCTTCCGTCCGATTGATACACGCTGTCCGGCTGCATTCCCGTCTACGACTTCGGTAGTCTCCATGATGTCGTCCATTTTTTAACTTTTTTTCCTAGAATAGCTGGGCGGTTTGTTAGCAATCCAGGAGGATATTTTGACGACCCGGCATGCGGCACCCTGTTTCTAGGGACGTTTTCCCTCTTTTTTTTTGCGGTTGTTTTGGTTATCTTTTTCCGTATAAAAACGTGTTCCATCTTTTGCCTGAATGCCCCCCTTCAGACCGGACAGCAATCCGTCGCCACTTCCCGTCCGCAATTTACTCGAGGAGCGTTCCTCCTAGTAAGTCGACCTCCATCCTGCGTCGCTTGCTGTGACCGCCGCGTTTTCAAGATAGAGTCTGCGGCTTCTTCTTTTCCTTGGTTCGGTTTTTGGTAATGCCTTAGCCGTATTTTCTGCGGTTTCGTCTCTGATCTCTTTCCCATTGGCAATCTCTTCCTCCCCTCCTCCTCATCGATCTCCCCTCAGCTTCAACCCTGGTCGGGCCCCTGGGACCGAAGTTTCGCGTATTCTCTCCTTCCGCGATATCTCGCCCAATTCGTTCCTGTCTTTAATCAGTCTTTTGACGCGGAAGCTCTTGCCTCTCCGTAGAGGAGCTGAGAGAAACGAAGTTTCGAACTTCTCCGTCGTCCCGTAGGAGTACTCCGAGCTCTCGGGTGAAGTTACGTTTCGGGAAGTTTGCCGGATTGCCGTCTTTTTCTTCTAAGAGTTGCGTAACTCCAGACTGAAGCGGCGTCTCGTTCAAATCTATATTAGGGGCGTGACCTTCCTCCAGGGGAAATATGCTTCTGGAACAGCCTCATTCTTCAACCAAATTGACTCTTTTCTTCTTTTCTAAGCATACGACCTTTTTCCTAGACCAGAGGGAGGGCGTTTACAGAGAAGTGATATCTTTTGCTATTTTGCCAGTTTCTCCTATAGATACACTTATTTTTCACTAGGACTCCGTTTGACCTGCTCGGGCGGTCCCCTCCCCACCCTTGCGGTTGCGGAGTCGCTTTTTTGTTGACGCCAGCTTTAGTACCCCCTCGAGGGTTTTCCCGTCCTTTGAGTCCTTTTTAAATGTCCCTCCGCGCTAAGGGAGAAGGGCTCGATGGCCGTTGGCGAGGGAGATCTAAGATCCCCCTGCTGGAGTTACGATGAAATGCCTCCCCCCGCGAGATCCGCGCTTCTTGCTCCGCGGTCCACGACGTCTTGTTCTTATGCGTCCCCTGTCCCAGACGAAACTTCCCTCCGTTTGCAGTTTTTTGTTTTTCCCCGAAGGCACGCTCCCCCCGATTGTCTGTACTATACCACTGTGACCGCCGCGAATTTCCCCCCTAGGGAAAGAGTGGTCCAGACTTCCGTCTTTTTTAACCCTCGATTGTTGGTTAACCCGCACTTTTCCCCTCTTTTTTCGAGTTCTTACTCGAGGATCCTTCCACGCTTCCCCGGTGATCTTCCTTTTTTTTTCTCTAGCCCCCCCACCCCTTTCCAGAAGTTTTCTCTGCTGTTGGATCGCTGCCTTCTTCCCGCGGTTTTCGTCTTGCCATTCGGCGGCGGATCTTCTTTTTCCGCGGGCGTACTCCCTCCCCTTCCACAGTTTTAGGAAGTCCTCCCCCCGAACCCTCATGGTTCGGCACGACCCGCGTCTTCTCGTATCCGTTAACATGATGCTTTACGTCCCGTAGAGATGAGAGCTCGTTCATGATGAGATTTTTGCACTCTACCTTCTTCTTTTTCTTTTTCCTCCTATCTCTTTATTCTGTTGTTGTGCGAGGAGGAAGCCCGGCGGTTATTTAACGCGCGTAGTCCGCCGCCTATGATCTTTCCCTTATGTCCTTCTTTCAGAGTATGTGCACCTTGCGTCGTTGATGGAATTTTTTTTTTTGCCGTAGAAACCGTCGGCCCTTCGGCCTAGTCTTCCCGTGCTTCTCCAAGATTCCATCCGCCAGCAGGGCTGAGCCGAGGTCGTCGTAATTAAAGCACGCGAGCAATTCCCCGTGAGTGAAGAAATCGCTGACTGTGTCCATTTCGTTTTCCTTTTCCCTCTTTTTTGTAGCGCCCGGTGATAGAGCTCTTCTTTTTAGGCATCCTCGTTTCAACAGTTCCTAGTCGTGTTATCGTTCAAGTGAATCTCGTTAAACGCGTCCCCCTGCTGAGACTGTCTCAGTTTTAGGGAGTCGCGAGAGTAATCCTGCTTGCCTCTTTTCTTCGCTCAAGGAAGAACTTGCCTTCCACGGCAGACGTTTCGTTGGGTACATTGTTTGACCTTCCTTGTAAGGTCCAGTGGAAGATTTCTGACTCACTCTTCTCTCTGTCTATCAGCCCCCGCGGTGAGAGATTGAGACCATCATGGGGAGACCTTCCAAGTAGAGCCCCCTCTCGATTATCCCCTTTGCGGCGTTCTCCCAAGCCGAGGAACGTGCTTTATCTCCCGATTTCCCTCAGTGTTTTTCGCCAGAGTTAATCGGAATAGGTCCATTCCCTATTGAGGCGCGAGTGTTTTTCTCTGCCCCTTGTGGTTGCCGAGAGCTCCACCGTTGAGAGTGCCCCCTCGAACCAAAACCTCTCCCCTCCCGTACGGGTACGACATCAATTTCTGCGAGACAGTCGTTCCTGCTCCCCTTTATGAAGAACGGCCTTTTCGGTCTGTTCATTTTCTCTTCTTTAGGTCCTCCTCTTCCCTCGATCCCTTTCACCAGAGATTCAAGTAGAGCCAATTTGTATGACTCGCGAGCGCTCAGGTCCCCCGCACGTGTAGGAAGCTGTACAAGCCTCCGCATTCCCCGTTTTGGTCCGCCCTTCCCCTTCCCATTACGTTCTCGACGGCGCTTTCTTCTGAGTGAGATGCCCATTTTCTCCTCGAGAGAGCCTAGTGGTCGCGTTATGATGATTTACGGATGTCGCCGGTCGCTTAAGAGAGTACCCCCGCTGCGGGCAACCCGAGCGAGCCCGCAGTCTTCGATTAGCGGGTCGGCCCTTGTCCCCGTCCCAGCTTGGCTTTCCCGACAGTGAGTTTCGACGATCATTTTTCTTCTTTCTGAGCCATTTTTTTCAATGCACAGACGGCCCTCCCCCCCTCCCCGGCGCGAGAAGGATACATTCGCCCCATTTTTTCCCAATTCCTCACGGTCCCCTCATCCCCTCCCAAACTTTTGGCATGAGTGGCTCTCGTTCCCCCCGAAGCCCGCGCCCCGGATAGCTCGCTTGCCCCGTTCTGTTGCGGCGTGTTCAGCATCCATTTCTGCTCTCGGCCTTTTCGCGACTGCGGACGGTTCTCGGTTGCGGTGCTCGCAAAAGATGACATGTTCTCTACTTTATTTAGACCCCGATAACCCCCTGAAACCGTCGCAACCTGACCGTTTGGATTAGGTCGGCCAGCTCCTTTCCCCTCTTCTGGGGACCGCAGTTATTCTTATAGCCTCGGAGAACTTTCCTTTTCTGCGGTCTTTCCGTTCGCACCTCCCTGGTAGCTGTTTTCACCTTCTCCTGGACGTTTGGGTTTCTCCTTTTTCTATCCCCCTCTTTCCCGTCCTCCCTTTTCCCGATCCTCTCTCGTAGAAGTGAGTCGTTTGACCCCCCAACCCGCCTCATGAAAAAAACATCATCGCTGTTATTCCCTTCCCCCACTCTGGGCTTTCCGACGGAGTCCGCATCTCCTCCTTATCGGGGAAAAACCACTCCGCAGTTTCGCTCCCGACGTTCCCGGTCTTCGAGGATCGCCGTGCCGCCTCCTCAGTCCTCTGCCGAGTTTTCCCCAGGTTGCAAGCATTCTTAAGGTGATCCCGCCATTGAAGCGTAGTTGCCTGCTTTTCTCTGGTTCATGCAGTCTTCGAAAGGAGATCCTGTCGAACATTCGGCCGCCTTATATTTCCGGTATCTGTCCCTTTCTTTCCCCTGACTGAGGCATCCCTGGGAATTTTTCCTCTTGCCTGGAGGTTTAGGAAGTGAAGATTTCTCCCGCGTCTCAGGCTTCTCCCAGTTTCTGCATCTGGGTCTCCCTTTTTGAAAGGACGGGACACTTACAATTTTGGAACTGTGATCCCGCGATGATGTCCCGATCGAAGACGGCTCTCTATTTCCTTTCGCCTGAAGATGCACGTGTGGCACTTTCAGTAATTGTTGCCGCTCCGGACCCTTAGAGGGAGGTGTTCTTCTTCTTTGTGCCCTTCTAGATAAACCTTCAGTTCTCTCTCCTCCGGCCCCCTCCCGCCCCATCTCTACCGTTTTCCTTCGCGGTCTCCTTTCAGTCTAGACTATGATGCTCCTCCTCCTCTCTGTTGTCAGAGGGAACGGCAAGGCCCAGCGTCGTGGAAGTTTTTCTTACGGTTCGTTATTTTTTTTCTTCCCCATTTTTCTATCACAGTGAGCATTCTCCTTAGTCCAGTACCAGTACGGGCTCGAGAAGCAATCTTCCTCCTTCGGGATTCCCCGAGGTTTTCCAGTTACTAGGGGACCCACATGCCTGGTGCTTCCAGAAATCTTCCCTTCCAGAGGTTTTTTTTTAAGGACGTACGAAACGACGGACTCGGCTAGAAAGTGCTTTTGCCATCGTCCCTGATATCCCTTATTTTTCTCTTCTGTCTTCATGTAGTCCCCTCCTTCGCTTCCCCCCCTCTCCTTTTCCCGTATCGGTCTCTTCCTGTTTTTTGGTAAAGTCTTTGCAGATGAGGGAAGCTCCGGGAGCCTCCCCCACCTCGGCCCCTCCTTTAATCGATTGATACGCCTCTTTCGTGTAGGCGGCGACTCTCTTTCTTTTCTTACTCTGTTTTTTTTTCGATGGCTTAGATACGCGCCTTAGCGAGGCCGCGGGTGTCGACCTTCAGGCGCTCTGAGCTGCCTTCCTCCGGTCTGCCCGTTTACTTGAAGACTCGTCGGAGAGTATCACCCCCGGATACCTCTCTACTCCGCAGTCAAAAACTGGACTCAGTGAAGAAGCGCGCCCATCATTATATTTTTCGTCGATGTCACGACAAGTGCTTCCCATTAGTTAGTGTACTTTATAGTGCGCTTCCTAAATTTTCTTAATTCTTTCTTTCCTCCCCAATTGACGGCTTGAGGGTTCCTTTTCCCTAGTAAAAGGCCCCCCCCGCCACTTCGAAGTTCTAGTGAAGCCGGCACCTCCTTGTATCTATTTTCCTTTCGGTCTTTAAACTTTGTTCCTTCTCTACTTCACTTCCCTTGAAGCCGCTATCGGGCCTCGTTCCCTGGTAAGAGGAGCTGGAGTCCCCCTTTTCCGGTCTAGTAGTTAGTCCCGATAGGACGCGTCGATGGTATGCTGGTGGGCGCTCGTGCATTTATGGAGGTGGACGGTCTCTTGTCTTTTGGACAACTGGCGAACCAAATGAAGCCTTCCGTTCAGTTCCCTCTCCTCTCTTCCGCTGCTAGGATTTACCTGCCACGTACAGCTGAAGTTTCCCGAAATCTTTTTGTCAGCTTTTTCCTGGTCACCCCGTCTATTCGATCACGTTCCAGATTCACCCACGGTATTTTTTTCCTGTTGTCAAAAGGGCTCCGAAGAAGTTTAGCGTTTCTTTGCTGAAACGCCTGCGACTTCGCCTCATTCCCTCATCATATTTAAATCACAGTTCTTGTTGGAAATCTCCATGACGTCCGAGACTTCCTTTGGGAGTCCGCGCGTTTTCTCCGCCCTGTCCTCGTGAAAGAGTAACTTCCTCAGTCCTCGACAGGAGATTTTTTTTTTGATACGTACTGGCGTGCAACTTTATCGTTCGTCTTCCTGCGTTTCCCGGGGCGATCTGAGATAGCGCTTTAGTCGCGGCGCGGTGGTCTTTGTCGGATTTTCTTCCTATCGAATGCTATTTCGGGAACGGCTTTAACTCTCCCGGCTAGAGTGTGGATTGCGATGAGCTCGCCGTTTTGATTGTTTTGGCCACCCCCCTCGCCCTGCGACGGTTTTTTAGTGCGTCTTACTTCCCGCCATATACTGAGGCGATTGCGGTATCTCGCGAGCGTTTCCCGGCGTTTTCTTTTTCCTTCGCTTTCCCGCGATCAAACCGACCTTCGCCTGAAAACACGCTTCGTTCCGGACGCGTCATCCCCGTCTCCTTCCAGTTTTAACGTCTTGCATATACTTTACCTTTGTCTATAGTGTCGGCCCCCCGGTTCCCGCCTCGGAGGATGATGGCTGGCCTTGCAACCTTTTTTCGAGTCGTTCCCCGATAGGCGGTTGGAAGGGGTCGTTCTGTAGACTCACCACAGGGTAATCTGGGAGAGCCAATCAAACCTCTTGTCTCTGTACGACCGCCCCACTCCGGCTCGAGCTTTTCCTTGGATTGTCGTGGCGGAGCGGTTTTTCTGAGCCCTTCTTTCCTTTCTTCCTCATCGGTTGTGTAAACTTAAGCCCCCTCCCAGGGAGGGTGGTTTTCTTTTTTGCATTCGTATGAGGACCTTTTTTGCCTTATTTTCCTTCGGCGCTTGTGAACCTCCTCTCTCCCCGATGTGGCGCTCCTTCTTATAGGCGTCATTTTCCTCGCTCACCAAATGATTAGTGCTCTCCTCCCTTAGAACGTGATGTAGTCCCACTGCCCGTAAGCCGCAGTCGCTTCCTTAGCCCATCCCTTGACCCGCGCAGTGTATGCCGGAGGCTTCCTCCAAGTTTTAAATGATCGCCGAGGAGTCACCCCCCCCCCCGGCAGAGCATCTTCCTCTCGAGGTTGTCGATCACGTAGTTCGAAAGACCCTCTTCTGATGTCGGCTTACATCCCTGATCGCTGAGGAAGCCTTTTTGACTTGGCCTTTTTTTCGAAGCGGCGTCAGATCAGTGGAGGTCCGGTACTTCGTGTCTGCGTTTCCAGATGCCAGCTTTCGTCGACTGTCCTGACGTCTCGAGACTAGCCTTGGACCCCTGATCCGCGTCAGAAAGCCTGACTTCTTGCGAGCTAGGCCGACTCTTTTCGCATTTCCAATTTTGGCCGGACCCGGGGGTCTTTCGATTGGCCCGGTACTTCCTGCTTCTCCAACTCTTTTTCCCCCTCGAGTATACTTGATAGTGCGTGCATCACCGGGGAATTTTTTCGAGTTAGGAGCTCTCTTTTATCGATCACGGTTCTACCGCGCTCGGGTTCACAGTCGTGGCTCTCGAATGCCGCTCGCCCCTCTCCGTTTCCTCTCTAGGGCGTACGCTTTTTTTCGATGCAAGGATTCACGCCTGATTTAGTAAGATTATTCCCTGCCCTTTCTTAGAGCTAGACCCCCGATCCTTTTGCTCCCCCTTCTTACTTCCGTCGTGATCGTCCAGGGCGTTAATACCCGACGACCTAGCCGTTTTCTTTTTCAGTTCCTCTTAGGGAGCGCAATATCGTCCCCCCTTTCCGCGACTTCAGTCGAGACGCCTCTTGGCAAGAACATGTTTTCGCGGTTCAACGGCTCTTCCCCCCCGTATGAACCAAACGCACTGATACTCTTTTCTCCGCTTCAGTCCTTCCACGCTTCCCCAGAGCGCCAGGAGTTCATTTCTTAAGTTCGGCCTCCGGCCAAACTGCAAGTCTTCCTTGCTGCGCCGATTCTTAGCTTGCGGTTTTTTCCGGGACTTGTCTCGATGCCCTGAGGGCCCGAGATCTTGCTCTCGAGTACGACGTCGTCTGCACTTTTCCGTAGCCCCGCCGATCATGTTTTCGCCTTTCAAAGACACCTGAGGGACTCGTTCATCCAGGCAGGCCGTCTTCCTCAGGAAACGTAGAGAACATGAGCCTCCCCTCCTCGCTCATGAGAGATACAGCATCCCCAGGTCCGGCTGCTTTCTATCCCATCCTCTATTACTGTTGTTTGATCTCTCCTTTCCCTCCCGGTCTTTTTTTCTGATGACCGCCTTCTAGAAGATTGAGAGACTCTTTCGACTGGCCGTCGTAGGGAACGGCTGTCGTGATGTTTCGGTGATTTTCCCTATCAACACTTTGCTCTTGTTTTTTCCCTGGTTCTCTGAATCTCTCCTCTCGGCTCACATATAGATCATCCTGCAGGGCATCATTCCTCCGTCTTCTCAGCCCCCCTCCTGCCTCACGAGTTTGGAGTGCAGCCCCATCTTTTTCGGAGATGTGGATCTCGCGAGGAGTTTTATTGGAGAAAGGTGTCAGAACGTCGGTGCGCGCCGAGAGCCGTTCATTGGACCTGTTAGAACTAGATGACTTTGGCGTTCTCCGTGGCACCCCTTTTTAATTCTGCAACGACGACCCTGAGGGTGTGTTTTTTTTTTTTTTTTTTTTGCTTCGCACAGAGATTACTTTCGTCGTTCTGTCCTTTCCGAGTACTGGCGTACGGAAAGAGTCTCCTGCATTCACCTTCATCAGTTTATTGGTACATGGCCCTCCGCCTACTACAGTCTTTTGAAGTCCTTTTTCCATCGCCTGATTCCTGTTGCTCGTTCCTCTCCCTCTACCGGTTCCCGAGCCTTTCCCGGAATAAATAAGTTTCTTGACGGTCCGTTCGAGCTCGCTCCACTTCCTCGATCCTAATTCGGTGGCGAAGTCTCCCGGCATGTGGGGATGCTGAAAAGGGACGTTACTCTCTGATTGACTTGACACCCCTGTCGAAGAGAGCTCTCCTCTTCAAGTCAACGTTTTTACGACCGGAGCTTGTTTTTCGGGTAGGAGAGGAACCATCATTTTCTCCCTTCGTCTGCTCCCCTTCGCGTAATGAAGAGCCATAAGTCCTTTAAGTAAAGAAGTGCTCTCTAGTAAGAAGTTGGTTCCTTGACGGACGTATCGAAGATTTTTCCAAAGGTCGTTTGTGCCCGTTAGCGGTTTCCCCTTCCCTCTTCGTGAGTCTCGATCGGCACTCCGAGCGTGATCTTCTGCCTTCCCTTTTCTTGAGCTCCCGACTTTTCTCTCTATTCCGTAGTACAAGCATGACCCCCCTTCCTTTCATCTTCCTTTTAGAAAAGATTCCTTCTCCTTTTTTTCAGCGTGATCCTCGACGCTTCTGTCCCTTCAGTATCTGTTGCGCGGCAGCGCCTACGCATGCTTTTAGAAGATCGCTGATGAATTGCTCGCTCTCTTCTTCTCTTTCTTGCCACCTCAGCGGGCCCCATCTCTATTAGCCTTTCTGCGTCGGAGCCTGACGTGTTTGTCGTTTTGATTCGGCCTTGCCAGCGTACGAGAATATCTATCCTAGTGATCGAAATGTACGCATCGGCCGTACGCCCGAGGTCTCTCCTTGATACTTTACCCTCCCTTCGCCACTGATACTAGGCCGCGGGTTTCGTTTTTCCCACCCCTGATGGAGGATTAGTTCCCCCCCCCAACCGCCTTTGACGATATGGATCTTCTGTTATGTCTCCTCCCCCTCGCGAACTTCCTGCTCGAGGACGCGGTCGAGTCATTTGGCCCTGCCTTTTTGGTCCCGTCAAGATGACCACGTGTTTCTCTCCCCACCAACCCCCCCTTTCCTACTTCTCCCCCCTCCTCTCACCAGTGTGAAGAAATTCTGAGAGCCTCCTTCTTCAGAAAAACTCTCATGGGCGGCCGTATGGTCTGTTCCGTAGCAGCTTTGGTGGTTCTTTCTCCAGCTGTATTCGTGGTTAGACCGTAGTTAGAACCTGTTGACCCCCGGTCCCTTTTCTCGCTTGTGACTCGATTAGCTACGTGGCTCCCGCCGTCAGACGCGGCGTAGCTCTGGAATAGAAGCATACTTTAGATCTCCCCTTTGTTTGACTCTACCTTCCGGGCATTCTCACCCCCCCTGCCGAAAACTTATCGAGCTCACTTGCACACACTCTAGGGCGCGTGAGTCGTCCGGATGATATTTTAAGAAGTGTTTTCCCCTTCCCCCATGTGCGCTGCCTCGTTTTTGATGCCTCATCGCGCTCTCTCAGATGAAGAAGAATCCGTCGATCCCCACCGGTTGCAATCCCCCTACGTGAGCGAAAGCCCTCCTTTCTGCGGCTGCGTTTCTGCGAGGTTTTGAATTTCACGTCTTTCCCAGTTTTGCGCTTTTCGCCCTTCGCTGACAGACCGTTTATTCGATGCCATACCGGTTCTTGCTCTTAATTCGGTCTATCACTGGGATTTTTCCTACTCGGGCCCCCCCTTTGGTCGTGAATCTCCGCCCCCCTTTTTCTCAGGGACCCCTTTCCGATCACACGACCCCCTTGGCATCTTGTGTTATTTTTCTTTTTTATCCCGGACCTTCATTCCCATTTTTGAAACTTTTTAGATTGTTTTTTTGACCCGATTCCGCGTGAGAGTCTTCCGCTCCCCCGAGGTTTTTCGCCATTCCGGCTGTACGGTTGCAAGAGGTCGGTTTACAGTTTGTTCCTTTTTAATGTTGATCCTGCCTCGTCTCTGCCCTAGCGAACGGTGTTCAGCCTTCCCCTTTTGATTCTCTTGGATAAACTCACCCCTCCTCTCCTCCTTGGTTTTTTGGTCTCAACACCCCCATCGAGTCTACCCTTCGGCGCAGCGACGGACTAGGAAGCGTTAGTAATCGTTGTCTACTGTGAACCCCGGACTCTTCCAGAGCAGCGAGCAGCTTCGGGGATGCTCCCCCCCCTTTTTTTCCGAGCACGCCCCGTGTTCTTTAAATTTTACCTCTCCCTGCAGAGATCTAAACTGGAAGTAGAAGGTTCCGGGCGCGGCCCCGCAAATCTTTCGGCGGTGCCCTTGGATAGGAGGTTTTTTCTCTGGGACTCTTTGTGCCGCTGCTGACCCTTTCCAGGAAGAGTTTTTGGCCCCCTCAAGACGTCCCTCCTATTGTTCGTCGATCCTTTCCGATAGCCACGATGAGAGGCTCATCACCGTCGACCTCTGCTATCAGTTTGAGCAAGTTCTTAGCGCTTCTTTCGTCCTTGGAGATGCCGGCGCTTCGTCTCTCGGTGGCCTTAATTTTTAATGACGCTAAGTGTGAAGATGAGTCCTTGCTCCCCCTTTCGCGCTCCCTCAATAGGAGAATTCTTAGGCCTCCCCGTCTTTGCCTGCCCTTAGTCACCAGGCTTCGTCTTCTCTCTCCCCTACCCTGTTGTTTTGATTGTTCTTCTTTCCATCTCGCCTGTATTCCTCTTCTGACGTCTCCTGGAGTTCAGATTTTTTGATGTTCGTGCGCGCCGGGCTGACGCTTGCCTTCCCTTAGAAAGGAGGAGAGTCTTCCCCCCCCCAAGTTGGCAAGCGATTCCGCGTGGACTTTCCCCCCCTTCTACCCGGAAGCGACGAAGCGCGGTTCCAAGCCGTTCCTCAGTCTTTACCAGACACTTTATGCAGACTCGTTGTGAAGGTTCCTTGCGACCATAAGGGAATTGACTGTCCGTTTCGGGCCGCTGTCCCGTTTTTATCTCTGTACCCGTTCCCGGACCCCGAGAGTCTCCCGACGAGCTTTTAGCTGTCCTGTTATCATCTTTTCTTGGGGATCTTTCCCAGGAAGAAAAAGGTCGTTGCTCTTTTCCCGTGCATCCGAACTCCCTTTCTTTTCTCTGGCGCTGCTTTTCCCCACCTCCCAGCTTCGTTAGTCTGCTCTCTCAGGTTCTTCGCCCGTCCCCGATCCTGTGCCCCCCCAGGTTGGGTTTTTTGATTTTTTCAAGGCTCTCGGTCCAGGAGGCGTTAGGTCTTATTTGTCTCATCGACTGGTTTTTTTTTGGGTGGTCCCCCCTTGACTTCCCCTTCAAAAATGAAGTGCGGCTTCCGTTCTTGGGCTCTCTCTTTTTCCATTCGCCTCTAGTCTTACTTTACCCCCCGTAATCCTTCCGAGATCCCTCGACCTTGGTTGTTATTTCATTTCGATCTTTTCCTCTAGGGATCCTCAGATTTAACCCCTTTCCCCTTTCCCCCCGTCCTGCGTTCCCCCTTTCCCTATGCCGTAATAGAGTATGGTGACCCCTCTTCGACCCGGATGTAGATATTTCTGAATCCAAGCTAACCTTAATCGGTCCACCCCTTTAAAAGGGATCCTTTTTCCCTTGGTCAGGCTTCCTTACTAGACAGAATTATGCCTTTTCCGCCTTTTTCCTTGCCATGTTTCTCAAGCATAGGAAAATGTCTTCCCCCCCCCCCATCTTCAATCCTATCCCCGGCTATTGGGTTCGGATCACCCCTTCGCGTCCCAGCGAGTAAATGTGACCCGTGCTCGCCTTCTTTAGGAGGATTTGGCGATATCGCTCCCGCCTGTCAGCCCTGTTTTGTGGTATGGCATCGCTTTGTCTTCGTGGGATTCCTCCGTGCACGGAGGAAATTCATCTTCCTTGGGGTGCCTGTGAGAGAGCACTGTTCGACTTCCCCCCCCCGTGTTCGATCGTTTGTTTTTTTTCCCTGACTTAATCCCCTTTTCGTTACTATCTTATTCTCGTTCTTTTGAGATATCCTTCCAGAGATTCCTTCTTCTGTGATCTGTATGGTCTATTTCACCCACTCCTCCGGCTCCTTTCCCTAACTGCTTCTGTTCGACCCTTTTTCATCGTTCTGTCTACTACGGCTTCTTACGGGTACCTGATTCGATTTTTCTTCAGGTCTCGATTTCTCTTCCCCTGATTGGGCCACCGTTTCATAGTCACCTTCGTTGTGCAGTTTATCTTTCCTTTCCCAATTATGGAACCCTTAAAACAAATGGTTCCTCTTGTGCCCGAAGAGAAAAGCAATAGACGCTGGGAATCCTCGACACATCCTTGCCTCTACTTTGCCTGTTTGATGTTCCCCTCCCCCCCCACGTAGAGAATAAGGTTTTTTCTCTTCTCTGCGGTTTGTAACTCCGCCTCCCGCGTGTTTTTTGCTCGGCCCGCTGATAGGTTCTTACCCCCCCCTGGCTGTTCTTTCCCAGGTTATCTGCTGTGGCGCTGATCGAGTTTCACGGGTCCTTCCCCTTGATCCCAGACTCCCGACAGATCGTGCGCACCCACGCCTGCCGTCCACAGGCTGAGATTGGAACCCCCTTGCCCTAAGAATTGCTCGACCCCCCCGTATCCGATCCTTTCGCTTTGATTCTTTTTTTTTGAAGCCGACAGGATGGAATCAGTTCTCTGGAATGCCTCATCTTCCGAGACTTTTCTTTTATCTAGAGTCTTCTGCGCTAGCTCACCTGACAGCTGATTAATGTAGTGGAGAGCTCCCCCCACTTTCCAAGAGAGCAGTTTTTCCTGGGCACGACTGTGACTCTTGTACCCTTACCTTTTGTAAGTTGATGGTGGATTTTACCCGGTGTTCCCTCTGTCCTCCCTTGGTTCCCCCTTTCTGCGTTCATTCGCCTACGTATTTCGAGCTGCCGGTGAGTTCAGACCCCCCTTTTCTTTTTCCCCCATTCCCCCAGCCGAAATTTCCGCCCCCCTAGCGCTGTGTTTTCCTTATTTCAGGGCCCCTCTTCGTGTTACTCTCACCCAATTTTCTCCGGTTGTGTTGCCTCTTTTATTGTTTCGCTCTGTGAGTCCTTCTCTCGCTCCCGGAGGTTGCCCCTCTCGTAGAAAGGCTTTAGTCTTCCAGCTCGCTAGTTTCTCGTCATTGTGATTCCTCCTCCCCCATCGTCTCGCCCGGTACCGCCCGTTGAATAATTAGACCCTCGTGAGAATCTTCGCACTTGAGTCCTATCTAGGTAGTCCCGCTTAGTCTACTTCGAGTATTTTACGCTGATTGAGTAGAGATTGCCCTCCTTTTCCCTTTCTCGCCTTGGCTTGCGTCGGTCTTTTACCCTGACTCTGCCTTTCTCACATGTACCCCCAGAGAAAGTTTTTTCGTGTGTAGTTTCCTTTGCTTTTCGCTCAAGATCTCCAAGAAGGATTTTCCCCATCGTACACCGTCAGATCGAAATGGTCTCTTCCTCGATGTGCTTCCTCCCGCTATTCCCCCCGCGATTGGCAGTTGCGAACCCTAATTTGATCGTTTTTCTTTTCTGATCAATTGCTCTGCCCTCTGAGCATCATTCTTGCATGTTCCATTTTTCCACGGATCTCTCTCACCAAATGTAGACTCTCGAGTTCTACCTCGATTGAAGTGCTGCGCTTTTCTTAGAAGAACTTGACCTGCCAGCTACTTGTCGGAGCTAGGCTCAGAGGATCGATCACTCTCAATTTTTTTCATTCTCCCCGGTTCACGAAAGTCCATCTGGTTCTAAGTTAACCTCCACCGAGCACATTTGGCACTTTTCACACTCCTTAACTACTGCGTTTTCCAAGTCTTCCCTCCTCGGAGCGCATCATAATCTGTTTTTCCGCGCGCTCCTGCCCATTGAAACTCCCTCTTCTTTTTCTCTCCCT
>Ga0179593_1574531_pt1 | contig 17759 bp, 16 predicted proteins | sample CZODoug2_1_08_16_FD_185931 | JGI IMG/M metagenome (GOLD analysis project Ga0179593, IMG submission 185931) | Vadose zone soil fungal communities from Angelo Coast Range Reserve, California, USA - CZODoug2_1_08_16fungal (PacBio error correction) | ecosystem: Environmental > Terrestrial > Soil >... | reverse complement strand
CATTCGATTTAGACCCCCCCTTTTTTTTTTCTGCAAAGCTGAGGGCGACTTACCGACCGTGGAAGGTTCCACGCAGGTTTTAAAAACTTTGCATGACCTAACACTTGACCTTAACCCCCGTGATTCGATACCATACTTGTATATTCTTGCCCCCCCTGTTGTTCTCTCGTTGATCATACTTTTGGTTTTGTCTCTTTCTTCCCCCCTCTTTTTTCCCCGCCCGTAGAGTTGGATACGAGCCCTTCCTTTTTGTCTCTTCCTTGGAGAACCTTCCCTCGTGTCCCCACCTTCCTGCCTCCAATTCGTCGCGAGATATTCCTCTATTCTCCAATCAAATGCTAAACAGCCTTTAGTTGGACCACCCGATTGCCCAGTAGTCGCCCTCCCCCACCCCCCCAGTGCACACACAGCATACTGGATTCTTGCCTTACTGCAATTCGCCTGTGGTTCCCTTTTGGAATACTCAATCCCGTCACGTCTTGAACGTGAGATACATTTTCCGACTCCTTGAGTGGGGCCTTACCCCCCGCCGCCCCCCTCTCGTTTGGACGTTTGAAACGCATATGCAATCTACTCTTTCCCCTTGTGCAGCCATCCTTCCTATTTTATCACAGAACGGGTTTCTATGGATGCCCTCTCTTTCATTTTCCTCGCACTTCCTTCTTGAAATTTTCTCCTTTCGCCCTTTTCGTCTCCCCTGCTCTGTTAGTGATCTGATTGACCTCCCTGACCCTTCTATCTATGAACTCCCTTATCTTTGGGATTGAGTTGGGCCATGAGGCTTCGTGGTCCGTCACGTGAGTGAGTAGTTTTGCTGGTTGCTCCTAACCTTTTTCGCAATTCGTTTTTTGTTACACTACTGGTACTCAGAACGTTTATCCTGGTTTTAATTCCGACCGTCTTCTCGGGCCCCCTCCCCCAATGAACTTCCTCTTTTCACCCCCCCCACACTTGGGTGCGGACTTAGTAGGAGATTTTTACTCACTCACCCCCCCCCGATTACTGGGCGGGTTCAACTTGCTTGGAAAAGCCAGGTGACTCGATGCAAGGCATGTCTTGGTGTCTGTTTTCTCCAAGGAGTATTCTATTCTTCCCGATTTTAGCATCCCAGTTGAGCTCCTATCCTGTTTTGCACATCCCCTCCCCCATTCCCCAGTAACTTGTGATGTGCGCGCGAGGTAATTTTCCAGCTCTTTTTAGTTAGGCTTGCGTTCCGCTAACCTGATGTCCCCGAATTCTCCTCCCTTTTCGAGGGAATGCAATTCTTGGAGTGCCCCCTCGTTTCTAAAACTTTCCTCATCCCGTTGTAGAATAATTCGTAATTGTAATTGGGCCATTCAGTCCTCCTATTGCACCGTTTTTTTCACCATCTATAGTCCTCCAATCGTTCAATGTTGTCCCCGTCCCTTTCGTGATTCCTCTTGTGCCCCCCCCACCCCCACCCTACCATTTTTTAGTATATGGGTTGTCACACATCCAGCATTTCCCCTGTGTGTATGCAAGGGTAGCAGTTGGACTTTATATGTAGTGTTTCTGGACTCGGCGATTTCCCACCTCCGTTGCAATCACACGGTACTTCGCAATGCTGGGATGCCGATGGTTGCCGGCAGGCCGAAAGCCGACCTTCACGGTTAGTGCTTACCTTTTGTTGATCTTTCTATCCAAGTTCGGTAGCCGTATGCCCTTCTTTTTCGGGAAGGGGGAGTCTTCGCCCCCAATGCTCCTCACTTTTCACTCATGTTGTTTTCGATAGGCTAGTCCCCTTTCCATGCCCTGCAGCGTAGTGCCCACTCCCCCCCTGAACAACTGCGCCCCTCTCTCCCAAGAAGTTTCTGGCCCCGTGAGGATGAGCTCAGCCGGCACCCTTCTTTTTTAAAGAAATTTATGGCTCTTTTCCAGTATAAAATCCCCACAATGAGAACCCTTGCCGCGGTTGCTGTGACATCTCTTGCGCATTCCAGCACTTTTTGTCGCCTCTCTCCATAAGCTTTTCGTCCGCATGTCCCTTTTGCAATCGAAGTAAACATCGACGCATTTTGCGGTCCTGGTAAGCCTCGGAAGTGGGGGCCCCGGCACCCTCCGGTTGGTCAACCAAGAGTTTAGATCCTGGCTTCTCCCCGAGATCCACATCTCCTGGAAAGCAACATCGCCCTGTAAAAGAGAACGCCAGCACACATTTGTCCCCAACGTATTCAACACGGGTACTGGTCACCCAGCGAATTGGTCAGCCCTGAGGAAGGTCTCCGTTCCGAAAATCTACCCTTAAGAATATGGTAAACAAATAAATTTGTAAAGACAAAACCTTTCCTTTCCTTCTGTCCCGTTCTCTTTTTTTTCTTTGTGACGCACATTCTTCCTGGTTTTGCTTTCCGGATAATCCTTTTGAGTCCTTTCACCTTCGTTTTTTTTTTCTCCCGTTCCTCATTCCCGTTCTTTTCATTTTTCATCTCGAACCATTTACATATCTTTTCGTTCCTTCCACATTCTGTGACGTTTGTTTCCCTTTCAAAGGCCCCCCCGGAAATTCCTCCTCCCCTTCCTCCCCCCCCCAAAATTTCCTTCCATCCCGGTTATCCACCCGAGTCCTTCCTCATTGCCTCCCCCCACCCACACTGTCTCCCTGGAGTGCCATGACTTAAAATCTGGAGGTCGTCTCATCCAGGTAATTGACTCCCTCACCTTTCTCTGGGATTAGAACTTCCTTTGTCATTCGAGGGCTGCCCGCCTTTCCCACTTCGATCACCCCGCTGCTACCCTGATTGGTCCCCCCCCCTTAATTCTTGTTGGTGAGATCAGCCCAACGACATTTTCGGTACTTGCTATTTGCTTGGAACACAGGTCTCATGAGTAGGCCCCATTGTCCCCCCCCCAGCACACCCCCGCTGCTTGACGGCCCCCTTCCTTCATTACTCTAAGTCCATTTATATTTCCCGATTAGTCTTTCTTGATTTTATTCCCGTTGTTCTGTTTACCCCATGTGTAGGCCTGATTTGTCTCTTCCGGTCCTGTTTATTTCCCATCCAACATTTTGTGTCTCCTCTTGGACTTTCAAGTTTCTTCCAACCCGTTTTGCCCACCGCGTAGATATCGCCCGCCCCTACAAACGCGATGATTCCACCCTTTACTCCCGATCTATTTCAAATGCGTCATTATCGCCCGTGCCGACAAACTTCTGTCCCCCCCTTCCCCGTCTGATCCCCCCGTAATATTTTTCCACCCCGCAATCCTCCCTTGTGTATCTCTCTTGCAGTTCATGCCCGGGTTTTTTTTAGTTTCCACTTCTTTTCCGTGCGCTCGGACCTCGCCACCTTGTCCCCAGTGCGATCTCTATCTTTCCCCCTAAATCGTCCGTTTCTGTGTTTTATCTTCGTCCGCCCTGGCGTGTGGTAAGACTTCCGCCGCTTGTCCCTCCTCAGCCTAAAAACCTTATGCACTGAACCCTCTTGCGCCTGTCCCTTTGTTTTGTGGCCCGATATTTTTCCCTTCTCTCAGTAGCTCCTTTTGTATGGCTCCTGCGTTTTCTACTCAGTCAAATGGTGGTCAGATACATGAGTCTCATTGTTTTTTCCCTATTTCCTACTGCTGTTTTCCCCCGCCTCTCTGCGAGAACCCCTTGCTATTGCAGGCCCGCCCCCCATTTTTAGCGATAACAGACTGACGGTCCATTTTCTCCCACCCCTTTGCGGCTGTTTTTGAAAACGGACCCGTCTTATCAAGAACCACCCACGCATCCACCCCGTCATTTTCCTTTCTTTTCCGGGATTGCTTTTCCTGGTACCTCATTTTGGGCCCTCCGACAGATATTTTTCTTTTGCCCTGCTATCGGGGTAGGTTCCCCCAATTTGTGAGGTCCCGGCGTTTTTTTCTCCCCCCAAGCCTCCTCCTCTTACCATTTGCCTGCTTGTGCGTCAACCACTACCCTTCCCCATGTTCCCCCATCCGACGGTTATCAGGAAATTGTCGAGGCTCCTCTTTTCCCGGGTGTACCTCTTTCCATAGTTTCACCGTTCACACTTGAGCAATTAAATTTACTTGTTGATATGCAACGACGTTACTGTTTTATCAGAAACCCTGTTCTCTCCTGCTTTGCTTTTTTAGTGTGGTTGGGATATTAGCTGGAAGTACCGGATTTGACGGAGGTGTGGGGATCAACGTCATATAAGTCTTTCCCCAAGTGAAGCTAAGGGCTCCCTGACTCCGTTTCGATTCAGACCGTTGAATTGCATTCGCCATGATAGAGAGTCTGCCCCCTTGCCCCCCCCGAAGAGGCCTTTGGACAACACCACAACGTGCGAGAAGCGGATTGCTTACCGTTCCACACCAAGACACCTGAATCTTGGTGAATCCCCCAGGACGCGGTGACACGGATATTTGAGTAATAGTGGTAGACATTTTTTCCCCCCCACCATACAGTCTTTAGTGTAGCCTTCGACTGTTCCAGTCAAGTTCTCTGTTTTCTTTTTAATGCCTTGTTTCCCCATGTATCCCAGCGTCTTTCCGTGCCCCCACCTTCGGAAGTGTCTGCGTGCTGAATTCTAGAAGGTGCATTTTCGTTTGTGGCGTTACAGTTAAAATCAGATTTTTTCCTGTGTGAATTCCCATCTTCGGCGAACTTTGTAGTTGTCCCCCCTTTCATAGATGACTGACAACTCTTTCGCCCTTCATTCCCCCCCTAGCCCACCTCTCCCACGGGATAGGAATTAGAATCTCCCTTTTCGGCCACGTATTCCATTCCGACTCTTCTACCTGGTGTAACGGGCTCACTCGGAGGGTCCCTTCTTCTTGTTTGCTACTATCTTTACTTTCGAGCGAGGTTTACAGGCTTCCCGTTCACTTTTTTTCACATGCACCTAAGGAGGGACGTCGTTGCACGTCCGGTTTTTTCTGCATCGTCAACGTTTTATCGGTTTTTTTTAAGCGCGCTTTATAAACACTGGCCTAGGCTTCTGTGCCTTTCGTATAACCGTTTATCTCTCTTTCCTTTGTGTTGTTGATCCGGATTTACGAAATCCTCCCTCCGAGAATCTTGATCGATTTCAATTCTTTCGTATACACCCCCCCAAGTGGACCAGATTTCCGTGTAATAAAGGCCTCACATGCTCCCTCACTCTTGTGCATTCTCAAGACCGTCATTCTAACACTTTACCTCTTTTCCCTTCCCCCTCCCCCAATGGTAAAAAATTTGGCGGACCTTACCACCATGATTCTCTATACGAAACTTCTCCCTCCGTCTCCTCCTTCTGCTGGGCCCTGTCCGTGTCTATGCATGCTTTACCTCCAAATACCCCCGCCTTATCGAGCGTCTCCTCGGGGCTAATGCGGATAAGTTTGGCCCCGGCCTCTTCACTGTGTTCACTCCCACTTGTTTTTACAGCTCCACTTGCGCCAGTGATTTCTTTCTCCCGTTCACTGTTAACGCTCCCAATCGCCCCGCCCCCTTACCCGACAGCCACACATTTCCCCTCTTTCACTCATACATTTATCTCCAAAGCACTTTGAGCCATAGATGTTTTCACCGCGATGACAACGAAGACTCCGTTTTTTTATCACCCCTCACGGTACAGACCAACAGCGGCGATCATTCCATTCTCACCCAGACTTGTAACCATGTTTTGTTTCTGAAACCTCAATTTCTTCCCCCCCTCGCATGTGGTGTCCTTTCTTAGGCCCTTTTCCACATCCTGGTCCAGCCAGGTATTCTTTTCTTTTCCCCAGGGAGTCTATCTTATCGGTGATCCACCCGATACGGCCAGATGGCTCAATTCACCTCTCTCCAGGTCTGTTCCTCTCGCAGTCATTATCTTTCTCATCCCTCCAGGTGACTGTTCTTCGACGTAGCCCCTTCCCAAAATTCCCTCAAACACATGTTCCTGCCCCAGTATCCTCCCCTTCCCCACACTAAATCCCCCCTCTTCTCCCTTTTTGATATATTCGGTATGTTTCGCTCAATTTTTTTGACTTCATAGCTCACGGACCACCCTGATTTTAGAATTTCCTTCCCCTCAGGAAGCAATTCCTCTCCCTGTTTGTATAACCTAGGATGCCCCCCCCCTCCCTATAGGATTAGTTTGAAGTTTAAGGGTGTGGTCAGGTGAGACCCCGATTATGTTTTGGTACGGAGTCTTGCCCAACAACCCCTGTAAATGGTAAAATTTCTTCACCTAAGCCCTGCTCCCGCACTGATTTCTTGCTCCAGCGTCCCCGGAACTTTGCTTTCCCGGACGTTATAATTTTCCACAGCACCCCGGTCCATCCGATTGCTTTAGCTTTGTTGGGAGCTCGTGTCTGCGTACAAAGAAGTCCTTATCCCATCGCAACATTCTCCTTCCTCTTCCTTTATCGAGAAAGATGTTGGCAAATCGCCTTTTAGTGCCAGCGGCAGTGTCCTCCCTCACAAACCCGTCTACCTTTGTCCAACCCCCCGATCCCCACCCCCTTCCCTTCCGGTATCGCATCCGCTTTTTTGAACCCTCCCCTTCCCACAATCCCTTGATTACCACCTCGGGAGTTTTTAACCCGGCAACAAACACTCCTTTCTCACTTGAACGCTTCCCTTTTCCCCCTTGTGGGTACAGTTGTTTTTTCCCACTCTTGCCGTCGTACAAGTATGGTTAGGAACTTTTCATAATATTTTTTTCTTTTTTTTTAGAGAGAGATCTTCCCAGGTTTGGGGGTCCAGACTTTAGACACGGTCCCGGGGAATGCACGGAATCTACCCCAAATCATGATTCGCTTTACATGGCTCTGTTTCCAGAGGTTTCGAGGTGTGATCAGACGTTCGTAGTGGTTGTGGAAATGTCTCCCCTCCCTAGAGCACTAATTTTTCCATCCGATCGTGTTTGTCCTGGTCGCTTTTTTATGTTTGCTATTTAAGCCCTTGTTCAACATTCCTGTACAAACAGCATGGATTCTCCTCATACCCCCTAGGGGTCGTTGGCGTGCTCATCCCTTGAAGCCTTTGTTCCCCAACCTTCACCTGAGTCTACCTTCCACAACAATGAATACTCTCCCGGTACTTTGCCTGTTTGATTGGCATGATCCCTGTCCTGGACCTGCATTCCGGCCTTCCCCCCTCAACTCACGCCTTTATTGCTTTCGCTGTTCTGACCCTGGACCCAGTGATTTACTTTGTTTTTTTTACCAATCCTCCTTCAACCGCGAATCTTGGCGGAGCCTTTTTCCCCACCCTCAAACGAGCCGACGTGCAGCATTTGAAGAGACCCCCCACCTTTTGGATGCGATTTACTTAATCGTAACCGTGGGCTGTCCCCGAGTCCCTTTAGAACCGTATCTCCTCACGTTGGAGAGATCCGACCTACACGTAATTTGACTAGAGTTGACTTGATCATGTCCGACCGGCTCTTTTCCTGTGTTGAGTCGGGTAGCGAATAATTTTCCGCGTTTGGGCAGTCCACACCGCCCCCATTGCCCCTTGCGTCTCATTGGTTGGGAGGACGGTCTCCTCTACTTTCATTGGAGACCATTAATGTGTGGTCCCTCAAGGCCACCCCAAGTTTCTTAATTTCCCTTCATTTTAAGAAAGTGGACTCCTCGAGTGATTTTTATTTCACTGATTACCCCCTCATTGACCCTTCACCCACAGTAGCATCAGGTTCAACGACCGGTTCCTGCTGTATCAGAAGAACCAAAAATCCTTTTCGTTCCATACCTCGCCACACACTAGTTTTGACACGGGTGGAAACCGATTCAAGAACCTAAAATGAGGACCTTGTTGGTGAGTACAGTTGATGGATTTAAGCCCCAGCGATTCTTTAGAAATTGATCGCGTTGGTCCCGGTCTTTTTGCACAACGTTTATGTACGCCTGCCTCGTGAGAAGCTTCGCTTCGGCATAACTTCGCCGTACCGTGTCCCCGTCAGGTTATTCAGTTTTCGCAAATACCTTTGCATGTTTTTCTAGGAGGCATTTTATATATGTTTTTTTTTTGTCGATTTGGGGGCTTACAGCTTTGAAAGATTAAGCAAGCTCCTCTTGTCGAATTTTTCTGCTTTCCTCAGTAGGAGTGTCAACACGTTAGCTTACAGGCCACCGATCTGAGTAACGTTCCCGGCTTACGTTGGTTTGTTTAAGAAGAATTTTCGCCTAGTCGCATGCGACTAGCGGAACAGCTTCAACGATGTTGATCTTTTTGCAAATCGGTACCGGTTCTTTTTTTGTCAGGCATTAAGGTTGTCACATTGATCCTCTGAGTAGTTTCTTAGCCTGTTTCCAGTCGGCATTTGCGTGTAAGGCTCGGTGGGGCCTAAGGGAACGAACTTCCATTCACGGCCCAAGAGTGTTTTATTTGCTCTCCTTGGTAGACCAAAAGTGGAACTTTTCGGCGCCGCCCATCAAACCGTTAATCTATTCGGTAACCTATTTTTGATCATTACAACGGTCTTCCGCACACCGTTTTTATCTTCTTTTTCTCAAATGCTTTGCGCATCCCGATTACTACAAACACCCCTGGGACCGTGTTTCGGTGCTACTCCCGGACGCCTTCTCCCTATTTAATTGTTGTTTGGTGTGGTGGGACTCCCTATTCCCACCCCTCGCAACCACAATTGCCCAACACACTTGGTAAGGAAAATAAATGTAAAATGGGTGACCAATTTCCCTGGGAGAATCATTTTCTTAATTATTTCCAGCACTCTTGCCCCTCTGATCTATCAGCTCCTCCCCCTAAAACAACCCATGCAGCGAAGACCTCGGCCCCTCGACTTGCTTCATCGCCATGACCCCCCAAGAATTTCACGGCCCTTTCGTGTAAATTTCCTCGTGAGCTACCTGGCTTTTTTAAACATATTTCCAGCCGTTTGGTCGCCATACCACATGCAAACTAATGTCCATGTCTAACCTTTTTTAAAATATGCCCTCCCGGCTACCAGCCCCCCCTGTTTACGGTAACCGACGTCTGAAGGCCTTCTCAAGTGGTAAACCCCCCTCCCCGATGCGTCTTCCGACTTCGAAAGTTACCCTGAAAAAAAAAAAGCCTCACAGACTCAATTATATTCCCAATCCTCATGTGCACCTGGCACATTTTCCCTTACATTTCGCTTGGTTTTCCATTCCTATCCGCTTCTCGCGCCCTCATCAAGGTGGTCTCCCCCCCTTCCTTCTTTTTGTACCTGGTAAGTTGAACCAAGCAACTTGAAATCCATTCAGTCCTGATCGTTTCCACTGAGCAATTTTTCAATGTTCCGGAAGGATGATCCTGCCCCAGGCCTCACAATTCGAACTCACCCGGTTACTGCCCCATCAAGATTGCCACACTTTAATCCCCCGCAATTTCTATGCTTTAACTGAGGGGAGGTCGGCGGGTCTCGCCCCCCCCCGTAGTGAATGTTCCGCTCTAAGTGGCCCGAGTTAGAACTTTTCTGGTCTGACCACTTTTTCCACTCCTCCTCGACCCGTTCTGTTCACCCCCCGCCCCGGATCCCCCCCTTCGTTGAATTTCTATTTTTTGTGCGACGTCCCAACTTCCCTCCGAGGCGCGCCATAACATTCTCAGAGTCGCCTAGATACTCCTTTGAACTTTCTGGGACACCTCTTTCGATTCCCCCTCTGCGTCCCCCCGGGTATGGACCATGATCAACCCCCCCCACCCCCCTTATAACTCCCGTCAATTTTAAGAGATGTGATTTATTGTTTTTTGTGTCCTGTTACTGTGCGTTTTTTTCCCAACTAGGATTCATTGGTTTTAGCCAGCGCCAAAAGTGATGTGCTCCTATCCTCTTGGGTTCACAGTGGTGAAGTTATCCTATATAGCACGACCATGCCCCACTTCGACATGACACCTCTACTCGACCTGACCCACACTCCCTTGCCGGGAGCCGCCGCGGCCGACCCGCAGTGAATCCCAACCCGCCCTTTTTGATCTCCCTTTGAAGCTCTCCCGTCACCCACACAATGACAGGTGTAGCCTGCCCTCACGCGTGTATTCCCCTGAAAGTTGAGTTTTTCCCCCATTCCCGCCAACCGAGGCCCGAGCCTAGGCCATATACCCATTTTAACAATGCGACTCCTCTTAATCCAAGTTTTTTTGGAGAGATTCGCAAAGTGCTTTGCCCTTTGGAATTGAAGCTGCTTGAGGAAGCACGGCCTCCCCCATTCTTAAAAACGTCGAGCGCCACGCTGGAGGATGCTTTTTTGTTTCCCCAGATTTATATCAACTGCATAATACTCTGTGGTTATGTTCGACTTTATTGATATCGATTTTTCCCTCAGTGTGTGAGATTATGATAGCCTTCCGTTTGGCGATTCGTTTGAAGCCTTTGGACTTCTTCTGCGTTAAGTTCTGTTCACTTTGAAAATTTTTCTGCTATTCCCCCGAATCCGAAGATTTGAAAGCAACTTGCTTGACTACAACTACACTTTCGCCCAGACGTCTACACCGGCTTCCCCGCAAAACCCAATTCAGATCAAATTTTTTTTCTCATGTACCCGTGGCTTGAATTTGGTGTCAATTTCTACTTGGTACCCCTCATTCCGTTGTCCTAGAAGACCCAGCTAATCTTTATCAGAGGTTTCTGTTCGGGCCATTTGAGACTTTTCGAGGTTTTTTGTCGGCCCCAAAGTCCTCTTCACCGATTTAATCCCCCCCCGGTGGTCCCCCCTCTCCCCCCACACTTACTTCACTATGAATTGTGGCATCACGAAGTATCCCCCCACGTGTATTTTAGCGCTTTTGCGATTTTGACCGGGCACTGCCGCTAATCGTTCTAAAATTGAATTAATTTCCCTTTCCCCTTCTTTTTTATCTTGGGGTCTTTGGATGATACGCGAATCCGATTTTAGTCCCTGCTTTCTCCATGCGTATGCGTTGGTTCCCCTTGGTTTGTTTCGTGTTAGAACCGTTGATGGAAGTGGGATTAGTGTTCTGGCTGTGTGCGTCATCTTCTCTCTGCTCTATACATTGCAAGTGCCATAAGGGTTATCTCAGTCGTGTGTCATGAACGGGGTCGTTTTTCTTCGCTTAGTATAGTATTCCCCTGCAACCCCCCCCAGCCACAAATTGAACTACACCTATTTGATATGAAACCCCAACAAACCCCACTTGACGGCCTATCTCGACCAAGCTGACCATAAAGGATCGTGTCTAACCGATCAACTAATCTCTGTGGACGCGTTCCTCTTTGGAATCCAAGTTTTTTATGGCCTAAGGGTTAATATGTTGCCAGAACGAGATTTGGTGGGTCTCCTTTGTTTTTTCCCACCGTCTGATGTCTGACTTGACGTTTCTCGCCCGCCTTCGATCTCCCCCGCTCCCCCCCCCGATAGTAATCTTCGGTTGCACCTACTTGCAGGTGTGCGGCGGTAGGGTTACTAGCCAAGCTGTCTATGTTGCCCCCTACCTTCAACCCCTTTGTAAGTAAATATCCTTGTCGCCAGGATCTCCCCACGCGTGCTTTTCCGTCAGTGAGCCCCAAAGCTTCCTCCCCCCTTCCCCCTCTGAACGTTCGACGTCGTAGTCCGGATTCGTTGGGGAAGCATCTCAGATTCCAGCCTCTTTGCTTGCAAGGAACACGAGATGTTTCCCCCCCCGAGGTTTTGATTTTTAGCAAGTTCCCGTACCGGTGGTTTTAAAGGCTTCTTACCAGGTCTTTTGCCGTTATGAATCTGCCTGGACCAACTAAATGCACAAGTGGTGGAGGTATTTGGTCTGACTCGTAACTTCTGACTGAAACGTTAGTCCCCCCCCTAAGGTGATACTGAGAAGGGCGATCGATCGTTCCTGCGCTTAGTCAAAACCGTTAGAGAGAGACACTCATTTTTTGTCGAATCCCCCTTTTTTTTCCTCAGACAGATCCTCGTGATCTGCCGCCATTTTTACATCTCTTACCGAACCCCTCTGGCCAGTGTTTCCGTTTTAAGCGTCATCCTTCTTTGCCCCCCTCGGGGCTACACTGTGCATTTATTGTCTCCTTTTTCAATACTCGCATACACCAACTGTTTTGCTGAATCTTCGACCTGTTCGTCTGATGACCCCACGTGTATTGTGAGCTCGTGCATGTTAGTACTAAACTTCTACCCACCTTCCCCAGTTTCGACTTGTGGCTGAATGCGGACCACCTTGTGTCACTTATCTGCTTTACATCCAACGCGTTGGCCTCCCCTTTCGCCCAGGCGTAGATTTATCTTTCAGCCCTTTTTCACGGTAACTCCCCCAACACCCCAATTTCCCATCCTGTCCCCTCGTACATGCAGTAGTGCCCTTGGCATTTCCCCGCTGTTTCCCTTTTTTAAAAGCTGATTTTTAACCTCTCGTGAAGTGTCTCTACTACTATGTCGGCAGCACTCCGTGTGAAACCCAAGGTACACTACCCACAGAGATCTTGTACTCCTCGGAACCTGTGGTCCTTGGCCTCCTCCCATCCCCACTTAGCTCTGACGGCATTCACCTCTTGAGTCCCGGTTGTTGCATCCCGGGCGCATCTATTGGGAGTTCATGCACCCCTAACGCATGTCTTACTTCCTACCGCTCCGTCTGACTCGTCCCACTCCGTTCTGCCTATTTTCATTCCCCCCCCGGACGGAGTTATTGCAGTATAGCCTCACCTAAAACTCTTCCAATCAAACGTTACTTCCCCGAAGCTTCCTCAAATTTGCCCCACCTACCTACCCCCATCTGTCTCTCTCGTTTCGTTCACAATGGGGGGTTTGATAGACCAAGAGTCAAGGGCGTCCCTTTATCATCTACCAGTCCCGTTCGACCCTCTTGTTCCCTCGTTTTACCCCCCCCCTTCTTCTGTATACCCTTCCGGTAGGCGCCCCCCATCATATTTTTCGTTTCATTGCAGCGCCCCGTCACCTTTGCTGTGAAGTGCGCTTGGGTCGAAAAACTGGTTTCCCAAGCTCTTCCCATAATTGATCCCATGACCCGTCCCCTCCCTGCTTTTGTTCCCAGGATGGTCCTCCATTCTTCCCATTGCTCTTCTCGTTTCATTTTCCTGTTTCATACTATTGGGTTTCTCCAGGTGTTTATCCCTCGGTTCTGGCCAACCTTAGTTTTAGCCCTTCGACAACTGTGTCCTACTTTTCTACTTATGGGTTCTCCTAGCGTTGGTGCCCAGCCCGCTTTTTATGATACTTTTCCTCCTGCAAACTTGCGACATTGACAACCACTTCTCTGATCGACTGGACCACACTACGGACCGGTCCCACTCTACCCGAGAACGCAATTTCCTCCCCAACCCCTCGACAGACCTCTTCGAGACGTCCAAACCAACTACTGTCGCGTCACCCCGGCAGTTTTTTTTGTATTCCTTTACGAGGCGGAAGAACTGCACAAGTTCATATTCACCTTTCCGTTTTTCTCTCTTTTTGCAGTGTTGTAGGATCTCGCCTTTCATTACTCTTGTGTCTGACCGTTGCTCTTGTTCTCCTGCCCTCCTCTTAGAACGAAACACGTTTACCCCATAAAAACTCGATCGCAAAATTCACTCTTACCTTCTGTTGGTTTGCGCGATTTACCTTGCCTTTATTAGTTTTTCTTTTTTTTGTGACGATTGTATAATAAGGCCGCATCTCTTGGTGGTCTTACTGTTTGGTGCGCCGATATTAAAGGTGGTAGTGTCTTGCTTCTACGTTTTTCCCTTTTGCAGTTGGGCATGGCGTTTTATTCCCGGGTCCCTTATTTATCGGACCCCCAAACCGCTATTGCAGAAAATGTTTACCGCTAGGATTATCCCCCCCCTCAGAGGAGACAAAGGATAACATCTTCCCCACGGCAGTCTTGATCCGTAAAGAGGCGAAAACTGATGGCTTTGCAAAAAAAGGGGACAGATCCATAACGCTTAGGTACATGGGCTGGTCGTTCATGACCTGGCCCTCGTCTTCAACTTATGATCCCTTTGATGTTCAGACCAAGATATTTCCACGGTTTTCCAGTGTGTCCAATTGCCCACTCCCGTTTCACAGGCCGGATGAATTTCTTTTGAGGCTGTCCACAACCCCCTTAGTGCAAGCATAGTTTCTCCGAGTTGCTAGCACATACTCACCACAACATGTCCTGCTTCTCGACGTCTCAAAATTTCTCTCCTATCCCGACTGGTTAGCCATCGGAAGTATCCAGACCAACAGCTGGGTAGGGATTTCTGAGTGCTGTGAGTCCTTATCAGTTCTAACCTCCCTAGGCCTTTACCCCTTTTCCGGGCTTGTTCTAACGCATCCCTTCTTTTGTAAGGATCTTTCGTGAGAGCAGTGCGGTAGTATTTGAGTTTTTTTTCCAAACCTGAGGTTCTTCCTCCGTGGACACAGTACCGTTCCCCCCTACGGTTTTGGGTGGGGTCACTCCCCTTCCGTTTCCCTTGCAAAACGGAAATACCGTTTCCCTGTGAGCTCAGAATAGTGTTCGGGCTTCCTTTTAGGCTTGCTTGAGTTTATCTGCCATAAATTCCTGCTCAAGGGGTTCCCAAACCTGACCCGCCAGAGAAAGTTGATAGTCCCTGTTCCCCCCCCCCACAATTGACGAATTGCTCTTTCCCTTTTTTTCGAGGCGCCCCCCCCAATCCGTGTTTTCGAGTGTAACTTCTCTATGGGCTTTTCCTTTTTTTCAACAAGTACTTCGTAGGCCTGTATTGGTGTTCCCTTGTATACGAGCGTCGGCTCATTCTTTGCCCAGACAAGTGGTATTCAGTTTCCAGTTTGCTTTGTTTTGATTGCTTCTACTAATGGGTGCGACTTTTGTCTCTTTTGCGATTGAAACGTAACCGACCTTTTTCTTCGCCAGGATCTGCCCCCGCTCGTAGTTTGCCCACCCCAGGTGAGCCATCCTCTATTTCCCGCCTTCTAAGTGCTGAAGCTGAGAGGTCTCTTCTTGATTGGTAGGTTTTAAGACTTTTCTCTAGATTCTAAATGCTTTCTGTCAAGGACCAGATTTTCAGTGGCCCCAACCTTGTTGAAAGTGGCTAAATGCGATCTTTTTTCCTTTCTAATCTTCAGTTCCTTGGGGTATGAGAGTCTTCGTTTTAAGTGTGCCCTTTTTTTTTTCCTACTCCCACCCCGCAGATTCGTCGTGACCAGAAGGAGAAGATACTCCCATTCCCCTGGACTGACAGTTAGGTTTATTGTCACGGTCGGCATTTGCGAACCGTCTTAGCTGGGCCCAATAAACAGGTTATCCTTCTTTTACCCCCTCCCTTGTGGTTGTGTTTTTTTGAGATTAAATAACCCTGTGTTACTTCCTGTGCTCTCCTCGGCCGGCTCCCCACCCCCATACACTCTCGATCCCTATTTAAACCCTCCCTCTGTAAGCTTTTTGCTTTTACGCGTCCTTCCTTTTCCCACCTAGGCATGACCCCCATCAACCCCTTTTTTTACTTCCGTCTCCCAAATACTTCGCCGTACCCCTGGTGCAACAACCTACTGCCAGGCAGTACACTCCTCCGTATATGATCAAAATTCACCCGGTTCTCTCCTATACCCTATTGAGTACCTGCTTGCCCTCCCGTCCCTCATGGGTTGCTCAGCGAAATTATCAGTCAAAAATATCCATGCCCCCACTCCCTTCTCACCCCCTTCCCGCCCAATCGGTGCCGTTCTCCATCCGGAGCTTGGGCCTTCCCTTGTGTCACACAACTCCCCTTTTGCTCTCCCCTCCAAGAGATTTAAGTTTTTTCCTTTTTCCCCTGTAAGGCCAATCGAACCCTTACCCCCCCTTCTACTTCCTTCAGACATCAAAGGAAAATTATTTGCCAGGCACCACTGTTCATTTTCAAGCTAAGGGACAGAAGCCTTGACGACTTGTTGGACTCTAACCGCATGCCTGGAAGAGGACTAGAAATTGGCAACTCCCACAAATGTAATCAGAACAACCATCATGTAGCTTTAGGATACAGGCCAAACTCTTTGTCCAATGGGATGCACCACCCGCCCCCCCCTCCTCGCTTCTTTTTCTCTTTAGTCACCAGTGTAATATAAGATTGATTTTAGCCATCCATTTGTTCTTCGGGACACCCTTGACATGTTACTCGCGATCAGCACAGGCTAATTTGCCATCTATCAATTGCGGAGCATGCCCGCCCGTCATCCCCGTCCGAGCGGTGAAATTGAGCATGGTTATCTGCCTTACAGCCCTGAAACCTTCCCCCCTTTCCAGTTCCCAAAGGGGGACTTCCACTCCTGTAACCCTTGAACTATCCCCCTGCTCTCCCCCTGCGTTTGTCCATAAAATCGGTCGGCTTTCTCACCACAAGTTTTTGTTCACGTGTTAAGATGATTTTCTACACATTTCTTCATTCCGCTGAGGCACTCCTCCCCTATCTTCCCCTAACCCGTTTTGTTTTATTGATAAATACTTTTGCTTCCCCATTAGTACGGGATTATATTGTTTTTTCGCTCCCTGAAACCTCCAGGTGCTCGGTTCCCTGGGCTCCACCCAAAAAGGACCCATGATCCTTCCAAATTGCTCCGCAGGATTCTTCGAATTATTAATCCGTCCCCTTAATGCGTCATTATTCACATAAATAGACCCTCTTATCTCTCTTTTTTATCGTTCTTCCCAGTTGGGTTGGCGTCTCCCTCCTTTTCGGTTTATGCACTGATACAATCTACCCATTTTTTTACTCTCCCGTGATATACCGCCCCTCTGTGTGCCAGGCGTCTCAAAGATCAACCAGTGTTGCTCCTTAGGTGTTATATGCTTTCAAACATTAGATTCCATGCGCCCACTCGTCACGCCGACAATAACTCGTTAGCACGCCAGAAGTCAAATCAGTGAAGCCAAGTCGAATCCCACGATCGACATTCCCCCCTCCGATTGACGTGCCTGCCTTACTTCTTTCACCCTTGTGCTGAGACAGGCGTGCATTACTATTATCGTCCGTGCGATTTGCATTTTTGGTCGTTGACCATAACAAGAAACCCAAAATACCCCGCGATATGTTTTTACTTGTCCTCTCCCATCGGCTGATATGCAAGACGTCCCCCTGATCTTGTACACGGTGATTTATAATTGTCCTCGTTGGTGATGCAGCATCCCGATGCTTCACTCCTTCTCTGCTCTTCATTCGAGCCGCGGAATTCCTTTACATATTGCACATTCTGTCTCTCGAGGCAGCTTGTTTAGGCAGGAATACTGCTCAGTGATTACCCCCCTCGTCTTTCGTCGTTCGATGTTGACGAGATGTTTTGGTAAGATTTGTGTGCTGTAAGCCCTTCTTAACTCCTCTTTTTCTTTGGTTGGGAGTCTCTTCGACCTGTTTACTGAAATCCGCGTTCGACGGGAAAGAGGGGCATTTTGACTGGTATTTTACCTACTAGAAGATTCCCAAACAACTTTTTTGCAAAGCCCCTGCGTGCGCTTCCAACTTGGAAATATGGCGTTATTACTTCGGTGAGCTCCCTCCTGGAGTTTTTGTTTGCGTTGAACAACTAGTAGTACGTTTGATGGTTACTCGGATTGATGAGATCCCCCTTCCTCACCCATTGTAGTTTGTATACTCGTTTCGTGACCCTGGTGTTGTAGGAATTTCCTCTCCCCCTGCGGTTGGGCGCTCCTCTTTTGCCTAAATGGTGGGATCATCAACAGATTGCCCTGCGAGCTCCCGCTCGTCTCTTATATCTTCTGTGTAGCATCCATGGCCGGTCATGCATACACCCTGCCTTTTTCCTTCTATTGGTCTATCCTTCTACTCCAACCACCACCCCTCCCCCTGGTCCGACTTCATTGTCGACCTCAAACAAGAATAATTGTTTTCTGCTTCACCTCGTACCCCGGGATGCCAGTCTTTTGGAATATTCCTATTTCCTTTTCCCTC
>Ga0179593_1559265_pt1 | contig 17759 bp, 19 predicted proteins | sample CZODoug2_1_08_16_FD_185931 | JGI IMG/M metagenome (GOLD analysis project Ga0179593, IMG submission 185931) | Vadose zone soil fungal communities from Angelo Coast Range Reserve, California, USA - CZODoug2_1_08_16fungal (PacBio error correction) | ecosystem: Environmental > Terrestrial > Soil >... | reverse complement strand
TCTTTCGAGATAGATACGCATCCCCGCATAACTTCCATTTTCCAAAATCCCCATTCCTCGGTTTGAGACCCTTATAGTTCCATTTCCCATTTCTTTTTTCGCCTCTCAGTCCGTACTAGGGCTACGACACGCCAGTTTCTTCACCATCCGAACAACTTCTGGTCACCAACCACTTCCTCTCCTTTTTTTTTTTCCTCTCCCCTCCCCTAGAACAATTCGAAATACTCCTTTTTCCCGCTTTGACTGGCGTATGCTACTTCTTGCGCCGCTCCCTCAAAGGAGCCCCCTTCCTTCCCCCCCATTCCTTTTTTAAACCGCGCTTTTTCAGGCCCTTCTGGCCTTTCTTTGGTGCTCGAGAAAATGATAAAAACCCCCCCCTGAAGAGGCGCCACGCTTTTCTCTGTTCCTTTCCCCTTCAGCCACCTCTCTGATCCTTCCTTTTTGCTCCCGTAATTTTTTTCTAGCTTTCGACGGTAGTTCAATGCTTAGCTTAGAGGATCTCATTTTTTTAGTTGTGGTTGGATTCCGCCCAACTCGAGTTCCTGGAATTAGTCTTGGGAAGGACCTTTTTCCCTCTTTTAGGCCCGGAAAGTTCAAACCGGTTGCCCGCCATGTGGTCCTCTTTCACCTGACCCCTCGAGCCTCCGCAGCCCTTGGATCCCCCGTAGATCGTACACTTTAGGTCCCTCTTGACCCTTTATTTTCTCTTTTCCTTTTTAATGCGCTCTCACGATCGAATACCCAAAAAAGTTTCATTCCAAGTCTTACAATTTTCGAGTTCTGCAGTTCTTCAAATTTTCCAAAACCTTTTTAAGCGCACATATTCATGAATACATCGTCCCATTCCAGATTTCCTTCGAAGGGTCTTCTAGGATGGCAAGATATGCACTGCTTCTTTCGCCAGGCTTCGCTTTTCCGCGAAAGGTACCCCTTTCTTCCCCCATCTCTTGTTCTTTTTCTCGGATATCCCCAGGGTTTTCCTCAAGAGGTTCTCTTTTCTCAGGGATCCATGCAACCATTGAGCTTATTTCAGTTCCTCAGACCCGTCCGAACGACAGCTTGCTCCTTCTTTTGGGCCTTTCGCCTTCAGAATTTTCTTTTTTCTCTTTGTTTATTTTACAACAGCAACTCAAGTCTTCTTTCCCTCCCGCAGCCAGCTGGAGAATTGTCTTCCTCCTTGCCTCACCGCTTAGCTGTGCTCATTCCCCCCGGCGCATCTTAAGCCTCCTTCCCCCCTTTCTTCTGATTACGAGCGGGTTCGCTTGGGTCCTTCCTTCTCGCTTTCTTTCCTTTTAACTCCTTTTTTTTGCGGTTCCTTTTTGAAAACGGGTTGTCATTTTCTGAGTTTCCTCCTAATGAAGTTCAAGGAGTGGTTTTAACGACCGTCTTTCCCAACCCGAATTCGTCCTGGTACGCGTTGTCCTGACCTCTCGGCAGGTTTTCGATGATTCAGATGATGATTCTCTTTTTCCTTTCTTCACGGTTGAAAATTGCGTTCCTCCCATGGGGGTACGTTGAAGAGTTTCATCCCAACCATTCCTTCCCCATTTTTGTTTCTTAACTTCAATATACCCCGCCGCGGATCCTCGACTATTCTGTTGCTCTTTCCCCTCCCCTTGGAGCATTTTTATCGATTCGCCACTTCAATCGCAGTGCCGAAGCCCCCCCATGACTGCTTTTCCCCTTTTTCAAAGTCTCCACTCTGCCTTCTTTCCATTTTTTTGTTTCCGTTTCTCCCAGGTGGAAAAATACTCCGGCGAATTGTCCATTCTACTGTTCAAGAATCTCCTCTCTCCCCCCACCCCCGCTTTTGTGGTTTTATTTTTCTGACCCCAAGCTCCTTCGGTTCAATTTTTTTATTTCTTCATGCAGCACAGTTGGAAAAAGTTATTTCCTCTCCCACCCCCTCTCGCGGTAGGGCTTAGGAAATGATTATGGTCTTCCTACATTCCGATGTTTGATACCTTTCTCACTTTTTAGAGAGTCTTCAATTCCTGGAAATTTTGGTTTTTTATCATTGTCATTAAAAAGCCCATACAGTAGTATTGGTAACGGTTCTTCGCGAGTCCTCTCCCCTCACACCAAGTATTGATCTCCAGCTCAGGCAACCCTTTTCCGACTCCCCCCATCCCTGTTAAACCGACAACGGCAGGAATAATTCAGTCTAGGAGCTTCTCCCCTTTTCACTTTATTGAAACCCCCACCCTCCCGTCCTCCTTTTCTTCCTGATTTTCTGTCCGCATCCAGGACCACCTTCTAGAATCTCTCTCGGGAACCGGCTTAGGGGGCCGATATTTTTTTCCCCTTTGTATCGGCACTACGTCTGGATAAGGTCCTCTCTCGACCTCCCAATTTTTATCCCCCCCTCCTTTTTTCCGCGATTTTTTTCTTATTTCACCGTTTTTTGCCGACCCATGGTGTTGATTCCTCTTAAATGGCTCCTTGTTCGCAGCCGGTTTACAATCATCGAGGACCCCTCCTCTCCTTTTTTTGCTGGGCTAACCATAGTTACCTTCACGTTCTTCGCTTCTTTCTTTTTGACTCACCAATCGCTTGAAATTTTTGGTTCGAGCGTACCCGTTTCCGGGCCGTCTCAGTCCAGACAAAGAGTTTGTCCAGGTCCCTCGACCTCTACCTTCAAGCGGATCCACTCGCTTTCGGCCCCTTCCTTGGACCCTTTTTTCCCCGTGGGCTTCGCCTTTTAATGAGCGCTCAATGTCGTAAGTCAAGTACACACAGTTTCTCACAGATGTCTTGATCCCACTGCCCCTCGCCTCAGTATAAATTCGCCGACCCACCTTCTGAACGCTGGAGTTCGTCCGGTTTTTATCCTCGCCCTGTTTGCCTTAACTGGTACGCCCCTGCCTCCTCCTGATTTCCTCTTACGCTTTTCCCCCTTGGTCAATCCTCTTTCTCTTTTGTGAGATCCCCCTTTCACTTCTTCTCTTTCAATAGATTTGAATCCTTTTTCCTATACAAGGCACATTGTCGTCTTCTCTGTGCCATTTTCGCCTTAGTTTCTTTTTGGTCAGTGTCTTCTACTTTTTTTGTTGAATAGTTTCTTTCTTTCTTTTTTGAAAAAGCAGTAAAGACCTTCCAATTATGTTCCCTTCCTTAGAAGTTTTTCGTACCGGTTCCTTCTACCCCCTCTTCTCCCTATTGTTCTTTTCATGTAACCATTTACTTTCCTTTTACATTTTTTTTTTTACGCTTTGGGGGTGTTTTTTTTTCCCTCCGGCTTGTCGATTTTCATTTGTCTCTTGCGTGTCTTTTGCGCGGGACTGATGACTTTTTTTCGGTTTTTTGGAAGTAAGATTAAAACGGTTTTTGAAAGTTCCCCCCCCATCTTATTAGTGCGCCCTTTTATTATCTTCGATGACCTCGATGAGCGCTTTCCGCTCCAAAGCCTTTTTTTTCCCCTTTTCCACCTTCCTTTCCAGGCTGGGTACGGGAAGAGGAGTATCCGGTGAGCGTACCGTCTCAGAACTCTACGCCGCGGCTCTCTCCGTTCCCCTTTTCCGACCCCTTTGGCTTTTCTCTATTCGCCGGCCTTCCCGGTGTGACACAAATCATGCCTTGATTTTTTCATCCCGTCTCGGCCCGGAAGGCCTCGGGCTCCAGGTTCTTTCGTCCTAGCCTCTTTGCGCCTTTTTACCAACTACTTTTCGCCCCTTTCAATCCGTTCCTATTGAGACACCCCGCGCTGAATGTGTTCCTTTTACTATTTTTTTTACTGAAACCCCTACTTGTGTTCTCCACTTTTTTTTTTCTTCTCCTGCCGGCCGTTTTAACCCCTGCTTCCGGTTGACCCTGAAAAAATACGAACGGTTGCTTTTCTACCTATCTTCGTTGCGTCCGAGGAATGAATTTCTCCCCCATTCCTCTGATACAACCCTTATTGACTAGGGATTTATTTTGCCTACACCCCAAAGCCCATTAACGATATGTCTTCGTCAGTAGGCGAATTCAAGGTCATTTTCTTCCTTCCCTCAGTTCTCCCTGGTTCCTCCCCCGGAAGTTTTTCCTCCCAAATTCCCAACTTTCCACATTCAGCTGGGTTTTTGGCGAGATTGATGTCCCCCTTCATTAACAATCTCTAACTTTGTTGTAACGCTAATGGTCCTTTCCCTTCTCCTTTCTTTCCAGTTTCAACCTGGTTCTAGGCCGCAGGTTCACTTTATTCTAGCCTCTTCCTCGGCATGAATTGGTGCTCCTCCAAACTTCGTTCACGCGCTCTTTTTCCTCACCTAATCGTTCCTTTGGGTAGACTTTTCTTTATGTACGTCCACCGCTCTCTTTCTTTATTTTTCTTCCGTAAGGAATGTGAATTGAAAATAGTGCCTTTTTTCCTTTTTTCATGCTCGCTTCGAGGACACGCTGTATTTCATCGACATGGCTTCCCTTCGAGTTCTTCTTAAGGCTCTCGGATTTTTGGCTCGTGCACTGCTTTCATGCACATCTGTGCCCTTATCTAGCGCCAAGGACAAACCGGGCTTTCTCCCTAGTGTTGCTGCAAGCAACCGCCTCCTACCTCCTTCTATCGGTCCGCTTTAGTAATCTCGGCCGAGTGGACCTTTTTGTCTTCCCTTGTCCCTCAGACCGAGTGAGGCAAATGCTAATGTCCTCCCCCTTGCCAGCTTCTTTCGTTATTCATCCTTGGAGTCGATCTTCTTTTATTTTTCCTTTCGTAGTCTTCGGTGCAAATCCCCGCTTTTTTTTAGAAGGGAGCGTTTTCTCTTTTCAGGTGGCCTGTCTTGCGTCCGCCAGGATTCGTGCAAGAGAGTTCTTTTCCGGTTGCTTCCCCTTTTCCTCCCCGTGTGTTGTTAGCGCACCTTTTCTTTTTCATTTTACTTCGGAACCCGGTTGCTTCCCTTCCAAACCATTGCCCTGTGCTGGTTCCAGTCTACTCTCCCCCGTTTCCCTCCCTTCTTCTTGTTTGGCTTTACGCCCCTTTAATATGGGATAAGCTGTTTTAAAGCCTTAAAGATAGATAAAAGGAGGGTTACGGTTTTTTTTTCCCAAATAACTAGCATTAGTTCTATTAAGCATGACCCCTTTTTCATAACTTATTCTCTGGACCTGCTGGAATTGCTTTGGCCGAGAGGGAAGCGGTTCTTTAGAGCTGAGAACCCGAGATTCCTTTTGACACTCTTTTTTTTTATTTTTTCTTCCAGGTTAGGGGAGATAGAGACTCTTTCCCTTTTCTCCGTTGCGAGTAAACTCCTGAATTAGTGCTTTCTTTTTTTTTTATCGAAAGGAAATTTCTGTCTCGATGTCCTTCCTTCTGCTTTTATAGCCTAGCATTGACCCCCCCTTTCCCCGGAGTCCAGCTCGGCGATCCTCTTGAATACCTCTCCCGGTCTTCTTGACAACATTTTTTTAGCTTTTTCTGGTTCTTCTTTTCTCCGACGCCACTAATAAACGCCAGCAGCTCCTTTTCCTTCTCTCGGGAACTCTTTTTTGCCGCTTATGCTCCCCTTTCCCCTTCCTCTTCTCTCCGATGATTCCGCGGTTTGAAGCGGGACCTCCCTTTCATTTGCCCCCCTTCGACCTGAGAACAGTTGCGTTCCCTTAGCTTTTTCTGACTTGGTTTCATAGGAATCGGGACTGATTATCCTCATCTACCAACCCCCCTTCCCGTTGTTTTTGTTTGTTTTGACACACCTGGTACCCTTGCTCACCGTTGAACCCGTAAGTTAGGCCTATATGACTCGGGTTCCCTTATCTCTTAATTCTTGCAGTCTGTCTCTTCGGCTTCCTTCCTTCTTCTCTCTTTTTTCAGTGCTTATTCTTTTGCTCATTTCCGCTCCTTTTTTTTTTTTTCTTTTGGTTTTTAAATGAAGAGATAGGGATTAGCATAAGTGAGCATCTCCCCCCTGCGTATGTACTTTTTCCTTAGACATTCGGTCCTACTGGTGCTTGCTTCCTTCCCTCTGACTTTGCAACCCTGAAATCCCTGTTTCCTCCCCCCCAACCCTCTTCCCCCCAATCGCGCGGGGTTTTGTAGATGATTTTTGATCCTATTTCCCTGATAAACCGTATTAGTTCAATGGCTAACTTTTGCCTTTTTGACCTTTTTTTTTTTCCTTTCCCACCGCGTCTTTATGGGTCCTCAGGATTTTTTTTCCACTGCTCTTATTCCTGGTGAGAATCTACTTCATGTTCCGGGGACCTAGCTAGATCCAGAGCGGGTCTTTTTCCTCTCTCCCGATAACGCTGGCCGATTTCCTTTTCTTCCTCATTGACTTGAAGAATCTGTGAATGTGCTCAGACGGTTTCGAATGCTTTCTTCTGCCATATTCAGAGCCATGCTTCTCGTTCCGCCAACTCGCCTTCCCTCCCTTTTTCTTTTTTTTTTGCCCAATCGGTGTTAACTTCTTGGCTTCCCTAGTGGACTTTTCCCTTGCATTTCTCACAGCAAAAAACGGTTGTCTTCCTCGCCTTACTGCGGACTCGCGCTCTTCCAGTCTCTTAATTTTTTTTTCAGAGTGCCAAGGCTTAGGTTTGCGCCTTTCTTTAATGAGGACCCTGTTTTCGTAATGTCCTGCCGACCTTTTTTGCCCCAGGCTCCCTCTGGACCTATATCATTTATTTCTTCCGTCCTAGAGTTACACCCTTCCAATTAACGTTCGTGTCTCCTGGGTAGACGGGTCCTTATCGCAATGGTGCTTTTTCTCCCTTTTCGACGCAATGCTTCCTCCATTCTCCTTTTTCTTTGAACTTCTATCTCCTATACTCCGGGTTGTTTCTGAGTCTATTACCGTTTCACATTTTTGTTCATTTAAAGATGCTACTTAACTTTTTTTTCCGCCCCTGCCCCCATCGCTGCTGGTTGCCATTTTTTACCTCACGCCGGCTCCCTCTTTGGGACGTTCTCTTTTGCCGCCTAGTATTGCCTGTTTTGAAAAAGAAAGCGTAAGATCGCTCCAAGTCTTCTAATTTTCTACGTCTTTTACGGTCTTTCTTTATTTTTCACGTTTTTTTTGTGAAGTTAAAAAGCCGCACTTTGCCCGATCTTAGCGGGTTTCCTCTTTTGATTTCAGACTACCCGGTGTCTTTTTGAGTTCTTTTTTTCTAGTTTTTTAACTATTTTCTTTTGATGGTGTTGCCCGTTTGAAACTTTGTGGGCGTCGCGTAAGCCTCTATTGCAGTTTTCGCCCCCAGATCGTGAATTTTGTGCTTTCGGCCACTGATGCTTGCTGAAGAGATGATTTTTTTCCTTTTCCCCTTTTCCATTTTTTTCAACGACCGGCTTTTCCCGGCATTGGCAACTATTGCCTCTTTTTTTTTTCAACAACTTTCGTCGTTTTTTTAGCTTCTAGAGAAGTTTTTTGAAAATATACAAGAATATTTTGCTCGACTCGGCTCTTCGGTCGACCCTTTGTATGGTAGTGCGCCCCTTACCTGTCCCCTTTTTAGGCACACATCTTTTAATTTCTTAGTCATGCCTCCCTACTTTTTTGGGCAACCCTTTTCTTTTACAGTATGAGTTTGGCTCTCTCATTTGCGACAGTCGATTTCCAACTCCGGTTTATCTACTTTTCCTCGTTTAGTCTCCTCTAATTTTCGACCCCCCCACCCAGCGCTGTTAATGTGTTATTGTTTTCTATTCCTTGACCCCCCTCATTTTTATACCCAAGGTTCTTTTCCTGAGATGATCATTACGTTGACTTTCCTTTCGCATCGGACTCCCGGACGTTGACCCAATACGCCTAAGTTCTTTGCCTTTCTTTTTTCCGTCTCCCTATCTAGGTGTCCGCTAGGAATTGACTCCCCTCCTTTCTTTCTCATATCACCTTAAAGCAACATAGCTGATTCCCGTCCTTTCACTGCCCATCAGGCGTACGGGGTTCTAGAGATCCCTCCTTCCGTCACCTTCAGTAAAGGTTCCTTTCTCATTTTCTTCTTGGCACTTTGGGTCTCGCACGAAACCGAACCATTTCCCCCCCCTGTCCCCCATTCCTTTTGGGTTTTGTCGATGAGGATTCCCTACCTCGATAAACCGGAAAGTATTTCACGCTACGGTCGGCGAAACTGGCTCTTCTTCCATACCTCCCTTTTTTTTCCGGCCCGCGATTATAGCTTTCTCGTTTTTTTTTTTTCCCTGGCACTGGATCTTCTTCCTCTCTCCAAAGGGTCGCGCTCTCGGGTTGCCCGCAAAGCATAGCTCTTCCTTGCGGGTTTTTTTTGGTCCTTTACATCGACTGAAATTTTTTTGTTTTTTTCTTTCTGCTGAGTCCTCTCGCTGCTGGTCAGCATGAATTCCATGTTTCCCTCTCGCTATCGAAGCGCTTGGCCCTGTCGAGATTCCGCCACCTTCATTTTTTTTTTTGTGATATGGCAAACTTTTTTGCACCTTTCCTGAGTTCCCTGCCAAACGTTTCCGGTCCCCGTCGCCCCGAGTGGCCGCTTGCCCTGATATGCTAGACAAAGCCTCTTTACTTTCGCCCCCCGCCGTAAGTTTTTTTGAATTTTTTCGCCTTTTCATGAGGAGCAAGATCGATTTTTTGCTCCCCCCAACTCCTGACCCGTCCCCCCTTTCCCAGGCGTCCATCCTCCTTTCTTTAGCTCCCCATCATCGCGATCCCCGTTCCATATTTTCTTTTTTTTCGACGTGAGTAGGAGGGATTTTCCGCTCCTTTCTCCCGGCGACGCTGCTTCCCTCCCTCTTGAAATCTTTCCTTCCAGGCAACTTTTTTCTTTTTCCTCGTGTTTTTGTGATGAGAAGATTAACGTTTCGTAATTCTTTTTTTCTGGTCATACCCTGCGCGCCAGGCCCGGAACCCTCTCGGCCAAGACGAACTTTCCACCTGAGAAGCCAGCGTCTCCTTTCATTCACTTTTTTCTTTTTCCAGATACTTTATGGGACTCTGAGTCACTGTTCCCCCCCCAAATTATTCTCCAAGGAGTATGTACCCTTTCCCTGAATTTTTAATTCTTTTTTACTTACCTCCCCGGCTCACTCGATCTGTTTCATGAAAAGTTTTACCTCTCTCCTGCCACGTGGCCGAGCACTAAGAGATGGTTGGCTTATTTAAGCAGCTTTTCGAGTCCTAGCGTCTTCCTTGATTTCATCTCTTTGCTTTTTGTTGCTGGGCGGTTTTTACGGTTTTCCTTTTTTGACGTTGGAGATCTAGGAATTTCGTTTCATCGTCCCTCCCTTTGAGCACAACTCTCATTCTTTTTTTCCTTTTTTGGAATCCACCGGCACTTTGACGCTGTCTTCCATTTTTTTTTTTGTTCTTCCCATCTGCCAAGATTCGGCGGTCTTTTCTGGTTTCTCCCCGGGTACTTCAGATATCCACCCACTTCCCCCTTTTTTTTTTCTTTTGTGGAGCTTTGAGCGCAGAACTCTCGTCGTCTCGTATACTATTTTCGCTACAATGGGCAGGGTTACTTTTGCTCTTCTTCCGTATTACATTCCTTATTATTATATTCCCCTTCTACGGCGGCCTCTTTTTCCTTTCTTCTTTTCCAGACCCTCTAAGTTGCGGCACTTTCCAACCCCCCCTCCTTCCTGTCATGGACCTTCGATGGTATTCCCCTAGACCCAAAACATTTTAGTGATTCCGGCAGTGTCCTTTTTCCTTTCCACCAGATCCTTCGACTTTCCTCCCTTGTTGCCTTCCAATACAGTGAACCCCGCCTCTTTCCCCATCAGTACGTGACACCCTATAATGCGGCTTTTTTGCAGTCACTGCTCTATGTCTTCCTAAGTTTGTTTTTTAATTATAGTCTCCTTTCCCTCCTGGCGAGTCCTCTCAATTCCTAGTAAAGCACCCCTAGACCTCTCATTGCGCCAAACTTTTCAATTACTGAGGTTTCTTGGGTCCCCCGGTTCCTCTGTCTTCCCCTTTCTTCCGGGAAGGATGTCCAGCACCACCCCTTGTTTTCGCAACGACAACCTTTTTCTTGTTAAAAAAACTTGGCAGGAATCAAACATTCTCTCGGGGTTTGTCGATTTCTCCCCCCCCCGACTTCTAAATCGATAACGGAATTCTTTTGCTCTGTCCCATCGGCGGGCTCGCCTCCCAAGGATTCCTCTTTTTCCGGGTCTTCAGATATTCCCCATAATCATTGAAGGCCCTTCTTACGACTCGGGGCATATTCCCCTTCCTCCAACCGGCCCTTTATCTCTTTTTTAAATTTCATAGCAGTCTTTATCCCCTTTTTCTTCGCGTTCTCTCCGCTCAAAGGAAAGCTGGAACTGATTTTCCCCCCTCCCTGGCCTGGTGCCTTTCTTAACTTTGTGCCGCTCTTTTGACTTTCATTCATCGATCGAAGCGTCCCTTAGGATTCAGTCAACAGCTTTTTTCTTGGCTCCTCGGCTTTTTGAGTCCCTCGTTGAACTTTTTTCCCTTCCGAGGCCAACCTTTCCAAACGGGCTCAGCAACTACAAATCGTTGCCCAAGTCTCCACTTTTGACTAGACGCGGCTTCATTGCGCTTCTTTTTTTCCCTGCATCCCGGGCTTTGAGCAAGTCATTCTCACCTCTCAATTGTTAATTCCAATGGACCAGCGCCCATCTTCTTCCTCTTTTTTCCTCTTCTTAACTGAGCTAGCTAGCCCCGAGCCCCCCCCCAAATCCCTTGAGCACGATGGCGTTTCGTTTCTTGTCCCGCCAGCGCCCTGTTTTTACTTTTTGTCTCTTGCCGCCTTTTTTGAGACGATCCAAGGGACGAAATATCCTCTCTCCGTTTTGAGATCCCAAAGGAGTTCATTTTGGTTCCCCTCTCTACCTGGCGCAGTGACAGGATTACATTCCCCTCTGTGTGACGGGCCCACCGACTCTTCCGGCGAACGCCATCTTTTCTTCGGCGCTTTCTACGGCTACGTTTCCTTAGAGCGTGGTTGACCCTCAGTAAAGACTGCTCGATGTTTTTCCTTTTTGGCCTAGGCCCTTTCCGGCCTTCATTTTTTAAGTCTTAAAAATGCGAATATCCTTCCGCGTTTCTCGATTACGATCGTGGGTGTTCCCTTTCCTCGGCTTTTGTTAGTTCGCGGCGTATTGGGCTTTGCAGAGTTTACCCCTTGGTCTTGTGGCAAGGTTGACGTTTTCCTTTCTCTGAAGCAGTTCAGTACACTCGGTTGCTGATCTTTTTGAAACAACGAATTTCGTTCCTTTTTTTTCCGATTTTTCGACTCCCTCCCTTCGAGTCCTATGAGCGCGTTCTCTTTCAAGCTTTTCCCAGGCAGCGTTATTCACTATCCAGGCCGGGTACGTGGTCCCCCCTTTTTCGTGAGCCGGAGCTGTAGGCGCATAACTTTTCCCGTTTTCTATTCTTGTGGTCTCTTCCTTTGAAAGTAACTTAGCAGGTCTCACATCGTCCAGTGCCGAGTTCTCCCAATACTGAATGAGAGGCCTATCTGCCCCTAATCTCTTCCTCTGCTCCAGGTTATGTTCTTTTCGCTCTTAGTTTGTTTTTTTCCAACTGACTCTTTTATCGAATTGTTCAATATTTCCGTATTTTTCCCATCGAACCAACCCCGTTGTTGGTGATTCATTGCCTTTCTCCCCCCCCTTTTCGTTTTCTGACCCAAGGGACGTGCCTAGTTCTTGCAGCTACATCTATATGAATCTCCGGAACGTGGACCCATCCCCCTTCTTTTCCCTAGATGCGCCTTCTCCTCTTCGAGGTGCTTTACGATGCCTTTGTTGAAGAGTCAATTTGTCAACGCACTCGTTTAGTTCTTATCTTCCAAATCCCCCTTTATTCTTCTTTTTCCACAGTGTCATCTCCTTTCCCCGGTACCTCCTGAAAGATCACCTGCAAACCTTCCCTCGCAACGTTGTTCCCGAAAAATCGTAAAACGGCAACCCCCCCAGCTTGGGTTTCTCTATCGAATTTACGATCCCATCCTCCCCCTCCCCGAGCGGCTCCGTAGGATTCTCCACCTTGTTCTTCTTTCTAGCTTCGTGCGGTTCGTGCTAGGATCTCCTTTCTTCTAGTCTTGACGATTTCCGGGTGTCCGAGCTTTCCTTTGTCGTCACGAGCGCCCCTTTGTGTCCGCAAAAAGCGATTTGGCTTTTTTCCTCTTCCGACCTCCAGCCCCTTTTTCCCGACTTTTTCCCGTCCCCGGGAATGGATGCCTTTTCCGTGCAGTCTTTAATGCTTTCGCTTCGTGATCGCCTAGCTCCCCCTTTGATTCCTGACCACTCTTCCTTCTCTATTTTCTCGCAATCCGCTTTTGACTCCCTTGTGACTTCTTCCTTCTAGAGCGCCCATCCCTTCCCTTTTTTTCACTTTCAAAGAGGTCCGTAAAGCGCCCCCACGCTTCTCGAATTTCTTGCGTACCCCGAGAGAGGTCCCCCCGTCCCTGGACATTTCAAGTCGGAACTTCTTCCGTTCGTCGCCCCGCCGCCATTAGGGTCCCGTCCAAAGTTGAAAAAGGCTACTGCTTCCCCCATTACTCCATATCCGTTTCATCGATCTTAAGCTTTTTTTCCCAACCCTCTTTTCGCTTTCACATATGTAAGTCACCTCCATGCTACGCCCCACTACAGCCACTCCTGTTAGCCGTGTTCGTCGTTCTTCCAGTCAAGGGGTTTTCTGGCGTGCGCAAGGATTCAGCAGCCAATAACCGGCTACCTTGGGAAATCTCTCTTCCCATTTCCTCCCTCTGTTGATTTAGTTGACTTCTTTTTCCCTAGTGGAAAGATTCCTGCTGTTCGCTTTTCTCGCCCCCTCCAAACCATGCGATGCTTCTTTGCCCCCCTTACCGACAACGGCTCTTCGGGCCTCTCTTTCCCGCTACGCCCTATGTTCTTCTTTGTTTTTGCCAGTAAAAGATACTCCAAGGAGGATGGCCGTTTAAGTTTGAAGGTGTCAGGCTGTCCCTCCTCCTTTCCCCTTAATTTCGTCTCTTCCTCAGAATTTGAAAAAGGCGTATACCCCCCCCCTTAAAACTACGCGAGGCCTCACTCCTCCCCCTCGCCAGCGCAGACATTGGCGCTTGAAGGCGTTCCTTCGTTTTTTTTCTTTCCTTCCCTGTTGGCTCTAGCGGAATCCGAGAATTACAATTTTTTTTTTTTTTTTTGCCCCTGTATGTCAGCCCCCCACTCCTCTCGTTGAGTTTTGCGGCATCCCCGTCCCTTACTGATGACCCCGCGAGCGCGTTCTCGAAGCTAGTCATTGCAACTCGGCGTCCGCCAGCTTCTTCCGGCATCCCATTCCCGTTGGACGGAGCAAACCCCATCTACCTGCTGCGCGCCTGCCTAACTTACCCGCGCGGAGCTTCCCTTTTGCCCGCTCGTTCCCCTTTCTCGATGCTACCCGGAATCTTTTCCTCTTCACCAGATTGAGGACTATTTTTACTCTCTTCCGTTTAGGATGGTGCCCCTTCTTGTCTTTTGCTCCTGCATGATCTTGAACCACCTTCTCGTTTATCCTTTTCCCCTCGATAGGGGCTAGGTCCCTAGACAAAACCCCCTCTCTCCTTTCTTTTCGCGCAAACACCCGATCTTGGTTTTCCCCGACCTTTTTTCGATTCCCTATGAAGAAATTCCCCCTTTCCTAGTCGGCCCCCTAGACTCTCGAAGTACCCTGCCCCCCCCCCCCCCCCCTCGGCAGTCTGCTTTTGCCTTCTATACTCGAGTTGACTCCCTTACCCTCTGTTGTTTGGCCGATCAATTCTGAAACCCCATATGTTTCCGGAGATTGCTGACCCCCCCAAACTCCAGAGGTCTTTTTCCTTCTTCAGCTATGTTCCCCCCGACTGAGGGTTTTCACCTTTCTTATGAAGGGAACCTCCCTTTTTTTTTTTCACCTCCCCCCCCTCCGAACCACCGGCAGGACCACCTTGATTGGAGCTTCCCCCCCTAAGGACTTTCTATTGCATCGATCCCCTTCCTTAGTGGTCAGCGAATGGCCAATGGTCCTTGGTTACTCCCCGGTTCACCGAGGCCGACTCCCCCTACCCCTAGCCTCATCATCTTTTTGTTTTCCTCGGCCTTCCTTCCGGTTATAACATGCCACAAAATTTCCCTCCAGTGCGCGTTCCCGCACAAAAATTGCCCGAGGCGCCCTCTTTTCTTAGTCGGCGCCGTCCTATCCACCCAGCTTCCGTGTCCGGACTCCTTCTCTTAATCCTCTGTTTCAGAGGAATGTGCTTCGCTTCGATAGCCACGCGCTCAATCGCTTCAGAATCCTTGCCTTGCCCTGTACCCAACCCCCCTCCTTTCTTTTTTCCAACTCATCAACTCTATTTGACATTTTCTACCAGTCAACCGTTGCCTAGGCAACGACAGATTCTTTGCTTCAGCGCAATGCTGTCCTCCAAAGCCGAGTCCCCCCTTTCCCCTCTTTCCCGCTCTAAAGTCTGTCTCGCGTGGCCAAGTTGAGTTTCTTCGCGCCTCGAATAGTCTACATGTCTTCATTTCCCCCCAGTACGCAAAGATTTTCAGGGCTTCACCCCCTTTTTTTTTTAAAACATCCCGCACGCTATCTAATTCGCTAGCTTACCCTCCGAGCCGTCAACCGTCTTTTGCACGCTGGAGCCTCCTTCCTCTTGACCGCAACCTTGCAATGCTTGCCTGCGCCTTCTTTCCCTCATCCCCTTCTCCGACTCGCTCGAAAAGGGACCATTGGACCTATCTCCCCGTGTTTTGTGTGAGATATTTCCAAATGACTTTCTCTTTTTCTCGATTCGCGGATACGGCTTCGCCGGATTACCCTTCAATCGGAGCGTTTTGCCAGACAGACTCACCCTTTCCGTGCGTTCTTCTGGCCTGTTCCTCATGTATTACCCTTTACCGAATATGGGGCCTAATGTTTTGAAAACCTCCTCCCCTCCCAGTCTTGATGGAAGCCCCGGACCTTCCTGGGCGACGGTTTCCTTGACATTACGACATGGACCCTCCTTTTAAGAATGACCGGCGTTCCCTGGACTCTCCACTCTGCCCTCTTTTACGAGTAGTTCGATTCTCTTTAAGCTTCTCAGTAGAGCCGCGCATTGTGTTTGAAGCTTTCCCCCCCTTGTCCCCTTCTTCGGTCTCGGTTTCATGGGAATTAGGACTGCCGATTTTCACCACGGTCTCTGACTGCAAAAGCCGTCTTTAGGCCCCCTTCGGCGTTGAGTTATCCCCCCTTCCCCCCTTCTGAGCGAATGGATCCTCCCGAATCCTCCACCCGTCCAGGCTCGGCATCAGCATTCTTCTTTCCCTGTCCAGGGTAAGGGTCGATGAGCAACACCTCTCGGGCGGATGGCTCGGTGGTCTCTTTTACCTCCTTCACCAAGAGGTCCGCCTTCTTTGCGGGCACCGCCTCGAACCCTCCCCTTTTGTTTCTAGCGTGCGCACCCGGCAATCTTTACCCGCGCTTCTTCCCAACCCCTTTTTTGATAGGCCTCGCGGTTTCCCCTAAGCGGCCGCTGTGCTCCATTTTATTCCGTCGGCCTAGAGGTCTACAAGGTTTATCGAATTGTCATAGGAAGTCTCCGATATTTTAAGCTCCACCAACCCCAGCTGGAATTTCTTTTCTGAAAAATATTAATGGTTTTTTCTACCCCTTTTCCCTTCCCTAGCTGCTTTGCAGCCATACCATTTTGTGAACCCGAGTTCCACTCTCTTTTCCCTCCCCACCGGTAAGGGCACGTTGGCAATGCTTTGCGTGCGTTTCCTCATCTAGAGTTTTGTTACGATTTGAAGTGTGAATCATTCCCCTTTTCCTCCCTCCCGTTTAGAGATATCAATTCCTCGTCCCGACACTCCTCTCCTTTGGATATCAGGACCCCATTGCCTGCAACCAGTCCCATACGAGGGTCTCTGGGCGTGTTTCTCAGGTCCCAGTCCGAGGGGTTCAACGCATTTCCTTCTTTCACACAAACGTCTTGGGTTTCTTCTGGCAACGAACCAGGACTGATTTCAGGAAAAATCCTGAGCAGGCACCATCCCTTGGTTTGGTCGATTGTCTTATCTTCCATGAACCTTCATAAACCGGCCCCGATTCGGGCAACTGGCTACGTTCCCGCCCTCCAGAACCTGGATTCTGGTCCCCCCTCTGGCAAGTCCCTATAATGCGGATGTGTTTTTTTCCCGATTTACTGTGGAAACCGAACTTCTCCCTTTTCCTGTTCCCCTTTGAGTGAGCCGGTGCCACGCAAGAAATCGCGAGACGCTTCTTTTTATCTTTCCGTCCTTTACCGCCAGCCTCTTTCTCAACGGCTTTGCTTCCGAACCCTTGTCAGAATTTCCTCGCGCTGAATGTCCCCAGAAGCCTTCGTTCCCCTTTCTTTCTTTCGCATTTTATCGCTTAAATCTGTACCGGTCGAGGATCCGCCCACAGTCCCCCTTCCCTTTTGGATGTGGCTGCCTTTCCAGTAACTCGCGTAGGACCTTGCTTTACTCCCCGGTCACCTTTCAACGGAGAAATCCGAAGTTCCATCCCTTCAGCTCGCTAGAAGAAGCGGCCCCGCGCGCGGCCATCTTAAGCTGTGTGGCGTCTCTCTTCGATTTTTTTCCCTTCGAAAGATATCCCATGAGTTGAGGACATTTTAATTTCCAAGTTTCCAAGCTTGCTGCTCATCCTCCTTGGAGCGATCTTCTTACCTTTACCCTCTCTTTTCGTCTGCTCCCCAATGCGCCTCCCCCTACCAGGAGTCCTCTGGTAATCTCTGTCACTGATCCAGACTCCTCTGTTTTTTTTTTCCTCATCCGAAAGGCCGCCGACTTGAAAGAACGCGAAAGGCTTGTTCCCCTCTCTTCCCTTCTTGTGTTTTGCTATTTCCCCATTTTTCCTTTTGATGCGGACTTCATTACTGGAGTAGAAAGGCTTACATTCCCACCCATTGCGTTTCTCTTCACGGGCCAGCCGACTCGACCCTGTCCCCCCCTCCCCTTCTGCTGTCTGGGCCTTGGCTCATGGATTACGCTCCCTTGAATTTTAGATCTTAAAAGAAGTAAAGATAGCTTCCCATCTTCTTTTCCACTCTGTTTGACGGCTCAGACTTGGAATAATGCCTCCCTCCCCTCGCCACGTGCATATCCCCCGACGCCTTTTGCCCTCGTCCGCTCGTTTCAGGCGCTATATTCTCAGCTTCTCGAGAGAATGTTTTGAAGTGGTACCTCTTTGCGTAGTTTGTCTTTCCCCCCTTTTTTTTCAGGTGGGGCGAGTGAAGCCTCTGAAGTTCACACTCCTCTTTCCTTCTGAGCCCACAATCACAAATTCGTTAATTCTTTAGAGGCTAATCTTCCGGACCAGAGGACGATTCCCTCCCTCTCCCTCTCGCGAAAGCATTGAACGACCGGACGTCAGGCCCGGCATACCTTGGGGGGGGGGAAGTACGGGAATCGTGGTAGCAACACGGCCAGCGTTTTTTCGTTGTCTTACCTCGACGCCCTTTAGTCTATAGAGATTCTTTTCTGCCCCCCGTCTTCTTACTTTTGGAGACGTTCCATCTGCGCACCGGGAACATTGTTCCCTATTCTTCATCCTCGATGAGGAATTATCTGCCTAAGCGCGGTTTCCCCGGAATGAGTCCCTCCCTGCTGGCGGCCTAGCTACCATTTTCCGTAGCGTTACAACCTCCCGATAATGTCATAGGAAAGTCGGGGCAGATCATCGACCCCGCGAATTTTTCTCTTCCTTTTCTTCTTGACTTGGTTTCGTTTTCATTCAAAGGGCAGTTTTTGTGCTTCCTTCATCCCTGAACCCGTCCCTCTGTGCCTCGGACCTCGAAGGAAACCGCCCTTCCCCTCCTTTTTCTTTTTTGCCTTCTCAATGCTTTCTGTGGATTGCCTACTTCCTATAGAGGTGCGTCCG
>Ga0179593_1550909_pt1 | contig 17759 bp, 19 predicted proteins | sample CZODoug2_1_08_16_FD_185931 | JGI IMG/M metagenome (GOLD analysis project Ga0179593, IMG submission 185931) | Vadose zone soil fungal communities from Angelo Coast Range Reserve, California, USA - CZODoug2_1_08_16fungal (PacBio error correction) | ecosystem: Environmental > Terrestrial > Soil >... | reverse complement strand
AATCTTGAATTATGACAGTCTCTTGCACTTTCGTGGATCTTTTCCTTCCCCCCTAATGCACCCCGATAAACTTGTGTTTGGATTTCCTCCATCTCGCAAAAGATTCAGTTATTTCCTTTACAGCCCGTCCATTTCACCCCGTTCCATCTTTCTTTTTTGGGTTGCTTGACAGGTTTTAGCACCTTGACTCTTCCGTGCCCCAAACTTTTTTCCCTTCGGTTTGCCCCCTTCAACACCATCTGCCTCTTAACTCCCGATACGGAAACACCCCATGTTTCTTGTCAACACGGGTCACCCACCCTCCCTCACAACGTACTCCAACTATCCTTTAAGACATTTAGTAACACATATTAGTGTTCCCACTACTTCCGGTTCTTGACTCCCTGTGTGACATGGCTCCCACCTGGGTTCTGGCAGTGCTTATAGGTATCTGTTTTGCCTTCTGTTTGTTATCTCATGACTTTCATTCCTGGGTTCGGGCATCTCGGCTTTGTTCTGTGTGTCTGGTCTTATCGATCTGCCGTTCGTATCGTGGTGTGACGTGTCCGGCAGGTCCCTGATGAGAAAACACCTGACCTCCCCCATTCCCGCTGTCGGTTCCTTGGATGAAGTCGCTTGTTCACCTTTCTTTTTTTTTCATCGTTCAAGAATTTTTTTTTTTCGCTTCGCCCCACGTTTTGTCCGGTCCTCGTATGACCCCCCTTTCCCTTATGGGGTCCTAACGGATAACTTCTCATCTCACTCTGCCTGACCCCGCACCGTAGGTCTTTTTGGTATTTCGTCTTTTTTGCCAGATTGGGATCCTTCCTGAGTTGAATTCTAGCCTTAGTTGCTGAGGAATGCCACTTTCCTTCCCCTTTTTGTTCGACATTCCCACCTTGACCCCTTTCCTTGCCGTTCTTTCTTGGTCTTTTCGCCAGACATTCAGATTTATGCTCATGCACTTCCCAATGTTTTTACCACCAGGCAAAAAAAATTCTACCCCCTTCCCGTTCTTATTTTTTTGTGCTTTCTCTTTTTTTTACCCCCTTCCAGCCAGCGTTCCTACAAATTTGGGGGGCTCCTTTTCTTGGGTGTACAAAAGCCGTTTGGTCCACCACCCATCATCACCCCCCCACCCAATACAATAAATCCTTCTGGCCCGGTACGCCCCTAACCCCTTCTTGAAATCAACGAAAACAGTTGCTTTATTTCTCCCCTCCCCCCCCCCAAACCGAAAGTCACGTAATGGACGCAGTTTTGTCTCTTGAGCGCTTTTCTCCAAGACATTGATTTTTTGACACCTCACCCCCTATTTGACTTTTTTGACTGCTTTTTCTTTTATCCTGCCCTTTTCTTTTTTGACATTTCGCCGACGCGAGATATTATTCTTTTCCTGATCTGTCTGCAGTTCCTTTTTTTCCCCCTGAAGAAAGACCGTTCTCCCCTTTTCCTTTCGCTTCCTATTTCCTCCCCTTCCAGACTACGCCCCTTTCGACGGTTTACGGAGATACTCCCTGCGTGCTCAGAGCTTGCCTTAGCCCCATTCTTCCCCTTCCTCATACTGTACGAGGTGGCGCAGATATTTTTGCTTCCGAACCTGGCTGAAAGTCTGCAGTCCTCTGGATCTTTCCCTTTTTCCAAGAAGAAGCCTTCCCAGGACCTTCGAAGGCACCTGCTTTCAAGGTACCTCGACATTTAGATCGCCCCCTTCTTTTCTTTTTTTTCCAGCATAGGAAGTTTTTCTGTTTGCCGGACTCATCTGTCCCTGATCCGCAACCGTGTACGTGCTGATTGTCCTTTGTAGGCCCAAGTCTAAAGGCCCTCGGTCTCTTCTTTTCCGTGTCTTCTCCTCGGTGGAGACGGTTCCTTTTCTCCGCCGAAAAGCGGAGATTCACCCCCCCCTACGGCATTAACGTCACACCAACGCGTTTCCTTTCCCGATTCCTATTTTCCAGAATGCAACTTAAATATGAGACCTGGATTCGCGCTTTTTTGACTTTAAACCTCCCCTCCTGGCCGTGGCCCCGGCTTCCTTGGTCCCTTTCTTTTCCCACCCGCATTTTTTTTCCACCCTTTTTTCTTCCGGACGTGTCAGCGTTTTTCGCGCTTTTTCTCAAGTTTAACACTCCTGCATTATCTTCAGTACCAGCGGATTTTCTTTTAAGCATAGCGTTTTGTTGCCGTTGCTGTGGGCATAAGCGCGGTTCCTCTGGCGGTCCCTGGAGAAGGCACTTGCATACAGGGTTTTTGCTTCGTTTTTTTCCTCCCCTAAATAAAGATGCATGGGCGGCATTATCTCTTTGTTTTCCCTTAGTGGCTTCTCTTCTTCCCGGGCTGAGCGCCGGCAGCTGATGGCAGTGCCTACTTTCTTTTCCGCAGTGAGGTGGATGTTTTTGTTTTTTTCAATTTTTCCCTTCTTTTTCACCCTTCTAAGGCGGGGATGCCCGTCTGTCGCAGATTCAAAGCGCCTGCATACGAATTTTTCTTATCCTCTCTTTTTCCTCCGTTGGATCTCGATCTTCCACTTCACCACCATCGTTCAAGGCTTACTTGCGTTCAGCGCTCCACTTTCCTGCTCCCTCCTCTCTGTGGGAAAGCGCAGTTTTCAACATCCTGCCCCCACACAGTGGAAACTACGCCGCGGATATTTGACCCTTTTCCCCTCCAAACTCCTCTCCCCCCGCGAACCAGCCTTTCCCCACTCCAGACTCATCCGTTGATACCTGCTCAAACCACCGAGTGTATTCTGCTTCCAGCGCCGAAAAACCCTGATGCCGATACTTTTTTTTGCCTTCCATCACCAGATCGCTTCTTTTCCTCCTGCCCCTGCCCACGGCACATGCCTTTTCGAACCCAGTCATTCCTGAGTACGGACTCTTGCGTCAAGGCCCTCCTCGAGCCTTCACCCCAGTTTTCGTCACGTCCGGAATCACCCCGTTCTCACCAAACCAAAATACTGTCACTTTTTCCCATCTTAGTTAATGAAAACCCAAGCGTGACCTGTCCCATTTGAGGTATTGCATACTCTTTTTATTTTCCCCCCCTCAAATGATTTTTGTTGTCGTGAAGACTCTGTTTCTAGACATTCTCTGTCCCTTCAAAAAAAGTCATAATGCTTTTCCTCTTATCCGTCTAGCGTTGTCACCAATTTGCTTTGCCATTAAGAAAGTCTCCCCAACCAGCCACCAAGGCTTAATGAAATAGAATCCGTCAATTCCCCCACTCTTTCTCCCTCAAAGATTAATTTCTTGTTCCTATCCTTGATCCTTCCAGACCATCGTTCAGCGCTAGACGATCCCCCCCCTCCGCAATTTGAGAATGCGATTCCTTTTTCCTACGATTTAGCCTCTTTTAAGCGTTACCCTGGACCCTGGCATCTCTTTCATCCTCTTCATTATTGAAGACGCCCCAGAAATATTACGCCACTAGTCTCACTTTATTTTTGAATTAATTTCCACGCATTCCCCCCCACGTGCGGCACCACCGAGAGTCGCGTTCTTACATCCGTTGGGCAGTAGCCCCGCCGGATTGCGCTTCGTATCTTATGCCGTGCTAGCAATATATTTCCCCCCTCCAATGGTAAAACCTTTCGTACCTCAGAAACGTTCACGCTTTTTCGCAATCCACATCTCCCTTCGGTCTCGGCAACTTTCCCCCATCTTCATCTCCCTTCTACAGGAGAGGACCTTCACCATTACCCTATTTCCGATCAAAACTTCCCTTCTTGGTACCGAGACAGCGTCCCTGCTTTCTCTCTTTTCCTGTGTTCACTTTTAAGATACAGCCCTCCCCTTTTTGTTCCCCCGCCAGTCTTTCCTTTTCTCCCTCGGATGGACCAGAGATCTCGGCTTTTATAATGGTTGGGAGTTTATTCGGTGGGCCACACTTCCGGATCAAACAACCCCAGGTGCCCCCCCCCACAATTCTTTTTTCCAAACAAAGGACCCGCTGTGCTGCCTCCTACCTTCTCTCACCCCACCAGAATGACACAGTCTCCTTTCCCTGTTTTCAACAAACAGTAGGATTTCTTTTTATATACCTTCAAGTTACTGATATGAAGAAGCATCATGATTCACGTCCTGACAAAGGAGTCTCAAGGTGCGGTATTCTTCGCACCTTCTTTTTCCCCCAGCACACTTGTCTGAGGTATCATTGCCTCTCACTCAGTCCTATCTCTTCGGTGTAGCTTAGCAAAAACCATCAACCAAGAACCGAGTTGCCTCCCCTTCTTTTCTGATGTTGGGCACTACGGAGGTTCTACCCTTCATGCCCCTCGTCCGCCCGATCTACGTAGCCACTAAAGGTGGTGGTTTTACTGTTGAAGTTCCCTCCCCTTCAATCACACCAACCTTCTTGACGTCTCACCGCCTTCTTCGAACCGCTGAATACTTTCCTAGACTCCTCCCTCGTGATGCCCAAATACATCGTGGGTGGTGGTCCTTAACTTATGTTTTTTTTTCCTTCGTCACTTTCCGATCACGTCTATACGCTCTTACCAGATTTTCTGTTTTTCCCCTTTTTTCCCCCTCCACCGAGAATCCATGAGCCCTCTCCCCGTCCTAGAAACCAAGCGTTCCTCTGTTGAGCCGTCTGCAATCCCCTCTTAAAGGGAGTGCGTACGTCAGTTGAATTTGGCCCCCCTTTTTCTACAGGAAAAGCCCTTTCCTCTGCCTGTCCTGAACAGGTTCATGGTTGCCAACACGGGACGAGATGTTATTGTTCTCTTCCCTACCCCGACACTCGCGGTGGACCGGCCCTCAGCAACGGCGGGTAAGCACCCCTGCAGAGCCCCAACACACAAGGACTAGTTTAGATTCTTTCCCCACCTAGCTTTTATCTCCTTTTTTTCCATTTAGTTTCTCCCAACCCGCCAGGTACTTTTCAGTTCCTGCACATGCTCAGGACCTCGCAACCCCCACGAAGTACGGACAACCTCCTCCTCTTGCAGTTCTTATGGCCCTCTTGTCTTTCCCGTTTTCGGAAGACGAAATCCTTCGCCCCGATTGCCGCCTTTTCTCCCCATCATTACTTTTTTTTTTAGGTTTTCTAATCTCCTTCCGCAGCCCCCGTTTTTTCGTTTTAGCTCGTGAGGAGCAAACCCCCCACCCGTACCGCCAAAAAAAATCCGTGTCTCTTCCTCTCTGGCGACTTCCGATTTGCTTTCCGAACTGCCCCCACCCCAGTATTTCATTACCACCCCTCAGCTGCCGATTTCCGCTGATGTTGAGTCTTCCTTCTTTGTTATTGTGCTGAGTTTCCCTTAGCAGTACCCCTTTCTCAGTTCCCCTAGGCATTCACTCCCTCTTGAATGGTTTTGTCTTGGAGTATCACTGACCTGGACCCCCCCCGCTTTCTTCCTTCTATTTTTCTGTAGTCCCGCAAACACTTTCCTTGTTTTTAAACCTTTTCAATCAAGGGTGCTGATGTCAGGTCGTCCGGTTCAATCTCCCCCCTTTGACGTTACTGCTCGCATTCCCATTTTTTCTTTGTCTTCCTTCCGGCTTCCCCTTCCCTCCGTGAGCCATTTTCTCTTTCAATGTTCGGGTGGAGTGTCCTCCAGCCAGTTGTCGACCCTTTCTCTCTTTTATCGTAGTGACTCTGTTCCCCCTTCGCAAAACCCACTTGTATTTGTACCCGTCTGTGGCTTTCTTTTGGATGAAGTATCAGCGGGCCACCTCTTGGGTCCAGCCTCCTGTTTTGTTTTTGTGATTTTTAGTCCTCTTCGTATGTCGAACACCCCTTGGGCTGTTTTTCTTTTTCGCTTATAACTATTCACTGTCCTTCTTCCTGCTGCTCCCCCTTCAACTCAGTGTGGCCCATCGTCCCTTTCTTTGGGTCTCTTCTGGACCCTAGATACCAAGCGACCTTCGTGCTTTTTCTCCCTTTCCCTCACACCACTTTTTTCTGGAGTTCTTTATTTCCTTCCCGCTTCTCCCGACGGTTTCCTTTGGCCGTCCGCCCTAAGTGTCGTCAGCGTCATCACCAGTTACTCTTTCCCCTTCAAATTCCTCTGCTTTGCAAACCATGCCTTGTATGGTGTGGGAGCTTCAGCTCTTCTCCCCGTGGAAAGACAAGAGTTCTCGGTTTCCCCTCCACACATTTTTTTTTTGCAGGGGCATCCAGTTGTGTTGTTTAGAACTATGGAGTGTCCAACGACTCCCCCTTAAAACCAATTCCTCCCCCCCCCCCCCCCCCCACCCCCCTCGATTTACTCCGCTTCCTCCCTCCCCCGGTTAAGTGGCAATTCCACACTGAAAACCTGTCTGCAACAGGTTCCCGCAAGTCCCGTGCAATGTCATTTTTTTCGCGCTGGTACACACTTTCCCTGACCACCTGATTTTCTTCCTCCCAATTCGTTGACGGTGGTGACGTTCTCTCCGTTTTTAGTTCGCCATGAGTACTTTGACACCGTCCCCTCGTTTTCTCATATTGTGGAGTCTTTTTCTGCGCGGGTTTCTGGAGCGCCTTTTCCCGACGTTGAACCTTTTTCTTTCCTCCCTTCGGCTATACGGCCTGTCAATTTCCTTGACTCTCCATCCGTTTCGACGTTTTCGTCGTAGTTCCTCCCCCTGGCGTCCTCTCTTCTTCTTATTTTGCCTGAAACTGAGACAACGAATTTGAAGCTGTTCTACTCTTTGGCGTATTTTCCTTTTCCCCGTGTCCTAAGGACCCCTTTTCTCATTCCTCTCCCTTTTCCATTCTGCTCCCCGCGAGAAGCAGGACAGTACCGGAATGAGAAGGAGCCCCCTTTTCTTTGGCCGTGTTCCCCTTCTCCGAACGTCTTTCGATCTTCTCAGTTTCCGTCCCTCCTTTTAAGCTTTTCGTTTTGCTCTTTCTCCATGGACATCCCATTCCGCCCTACCTTGCTTTTTTCTCCTCGTAGGCATTTCTCACGGTTTTCCCACACGAATTGTGTGACGCGCTGCTCCTTGATATCGTCTTTCGAGCGGGTTTGAGTTGCTCTCTCCTCAGAGTTTTCCAAAAAAGACGTTATGCCCGAACCCAACCATGTTTTTTCGGAATTCATACACCTTTTCCATATGCCCCTCTGTTTTAATTTAACAATAATCTCCGTTTTCCTTGTGCCCTTGGAAAAAATGGACTTTTCTTTACACTGTTGATCTTGAAGTGCCTGCTCTATTTTACTGAGACTTACACAATCGTTCTTCAGTACCCTCTCGTTGCGGACCTTTGGGAAGAGTTTTTGTTTTCTTTTGTTTTTTGGCGCTTTTTCTTCTGAAGAGCGCTTGTTGGTAAGGTTCCAATACCCCTCCACCGGGATTTTTTTTGAGGCTTCCCGGAAGAAATAACTTCTTTTTTGTTGTTGAGCCGGTTCTCTGTGATGCGGTTCTTATGGGCGGGCAGGCTTCTCCCCTATGCGATGCAGTTAAGATTGATTTCAGTACTCTCCTTTTTTTTCTCCTTCCTGAGGGGCCGCGTTGCCCTTTTTCCGCACCTTCTCCTTCTTTTGCCCTGTCAAACAATTCTTTTGTTGATTCACTCCCGCCTCACTTCACTGACGCTTTTTTCTTGTTTCCGTCATCCTTTCCTCCTCCTCGTTTTTTGAGATTCTCCTCCCCTTCTTTCAGGAATTGCCCCTCTCAATATGCCAGAATTGTTAATGCCCCCTCCTCCTCCGTCTCTCTGAAGCCTTATCCATTTCCGACCCGTCCCCCAACTGCTTCATCCGCGGATCCTATGCCTCACCCTCCCCGCTGTCCTCGCGCATCGAATCTCCTCCACTCCTTCCCACCGATAACAGTCCCTTTCAAAACACCCTCCTTTGCCTCTTTTCTTCCTTCTTCCCCTGACCCCCTGTATGCAGGTGATATATTGCCTTCATCCCTCCGCGGCTGCATCTCTCCCCCCTTTCCAGACATCCCACCCTTCCTCCTCTCTCTCTCCCCCATTTAAACCGCCTGTTGCCGGTGCTGTAAACGGACCTCACTTTTCGGTTCCAACCTCGTCTTGCCACGTCCTGTACGCACCGTTCAAATCCCCCCCCACAATGGTGTTGACCAATCCAGGGCCACTGGCCCAGGCCACCCAATGGATTGCAATGTCCCCTCCTGTTGGCCGGCTCATTTTTATGTTCCTTTCTCTTTTTTCTGTCACGCTGGACCCCCAGCGTTTGTTTTGTCTTTCTTGCCTCGATCTTTTTTCTACTTCCTCCCCCTTCCAACCCCCCCTCAACGTTTGAGAGAGTACGTTCCGCGCACACTTTGGTTTCCTTGCCCTCGACGATTTCCCCGACTCCCGCCCAGGGCTTTCCCTCCGAGTAAACCTGCTTCCCCGTTCAAATAAAAGATCGTACCAGTCTTTGACGCCCGGACAGCCTCTTTCCCCTCCCCTTTGAACAGGAGTTCGCCAGTTTTAGTATTTTTCAACAGTCTCCCTTCCGCTGCCGTCGCGCTTTTTATCGTATTCCTCTTCAATCTATCTCCTTTCCCCAGGGTTACCGATTACAGAGCCAGTTCCGTTCCTTTCCCTGCGCCCCCCCAGAATTCCTTAACTGTTCTTTATTTAATTACTTTCTCCCTTCCCCCCCCTCCGCCTAGAGACTCTTTCAGGATTTTTTCTTCCTCTCGTGGGCCCTGTCTCCCCCCCCTCCCGCTGAGCACCGTTTCTCTTCTCGCCCCGCCTTTGAACAAATGCCTCAAATCTTGTCAACGTCGGGCCTCCCCTCTCCCACCACTGCAGCGCCTTTCTTTTCTTGAAAGCGACTCAACATACCCCGTCCGCCATAAATCGTGTCCAAATTTTTCCCAGGTCACTGACTTTTCGGTCCGCACTTTACCATTCACGCATTGCTGATTTTTTCTTGTTCGGTACCATCCCTGCCCCAAATTTTCTTCTTTCGTGAATGTTTTTTTTTCTGTCATCTTCTTTTCCTTTGAGACAACCCAGCTTTTTTTCGCCCTAGGATGGCCAGAGAATTAAATTTTCTGGTCTTGTTTTTTTTTTTTTTTTCTTACGGGACAACCCTCCCTTCTTCGTAAACACCATCACTGCCAAGACACCAATTTTCTTTCACCCCAGGTGTCTTTTCTGCCTTGTTTCCTAAAGCTCTCTTCCCCCCCCAGGCCTGCATTTGTGGGTTAGGATTTTCCTGTTTTCAAAAGAGCATTGTTTGTTCGAGCATCAGGCTGAGTCCTTCTTTTTGAAGACGCCCGTACGGAGCCTTTCCTCCCCCGGTCCATGCCCTGGCTTTTTTTTTCATTGAGTTTGAACTACCCTTAGGTTCAGTGTAGGGACTCAGGCGAGACCTTGCTCTCCGTAGCGCCAGTTGGTTCTTCCTTTCCAGCTCCCCGCGACAAAGACAGCGTTTCCCGATCCCTTTATGTTTTCCTGGAGTCCCTCCTTAGGACCCGCTGTTGACAAGCGGTTTTCCTTTTTTTTTCACCCCCTCGCCAACTTTGGGGCTGCCTCCTGTCTTCCTTACCAACTTCCCCCCCCCAACCTTGAACGCTCTTTCCCCCCCTCCCCCTTCGCACGCCGCTGAAGGCTTATCCAATATTCCACGAACTTCCTTTCTTCAAATTACATCGTGGTTTTTGGATCCCTCCTATTCTGGGAGTGTCCTTTGCTGTCCCCCCCCCCATTTTCTACGATATTCGATCCATGTGGCTTTTCCTTTCGTGCCTTCACACGTTGACCTGCGCGATCTCAACGCAGCAAGATAAGCTTCTTTCATTCTCTTGATAATACCTTCCCCCTCCCACATTTCCCGGGCCTCTCAGTATTTTAGTAAAGTAATTTTTACGAATGAGGAGACTTGCATCTTTTCGTCGAGATGTCCGTCTTCCCCCTCCACGGACAAGTATTTCCCTGGTTTTCCCCCATATGACCCTCACACCGTTTTTCCCCTGGTCTACGTCAACTGGTTTCCTCCCCTCCACGTTAGAGCAACCCCGTTTTCATACAGCGATATGTTGGCCCCAGTATGTGACCTGCCTAACGATAAGCCCTGCTCATGCCTCATTCACCCCTCAACGACAAGTCCAGGAACCCCGACCTCCTCTCGGCTAGTGAGGGATGTTCTGGCGTTCCGTGGGTGGGTTTCCTCGATTCCCTTTTTCCCGAGCCACTATGCCAGACCCCCCTTCCTCTTTTTTTGGTTTAGTTTACCCTTTTCTTTTTCTCCTCCGTTTCCTTTGATACCAACAAGAAGCAACACCCTAATGATGGTTGCTCTTCCGCATCTTTGACTCTTTTTTTTCTGCTCCTTCATGACGTCCCCCTGTCTTCCTAATTCACGGGGCCGACATCTTACTTTGCTGGCCCTTTTCCCCCGTTTTTATTCGTGCGTTCGTAATGTCTTTTTTTTCTCTTACTCGCCGTCTTCCGATTTCTCTCCTTGTCTAATTTTCCCTATCTTCCAGGTATGGACTGTTGCTGATTGTCTCCAGGTGGATTTCAGTCTTTCAGTGCCCTCTTTTTCTTCCGAGATTGATTGTTTCCCACCTCCCCTGTATTGTCCGTGGGGACACCTTCCAACCGGCAACGGTCCTCCCGCTTTTCTTTCCCCTGTTGCGTCGAAACTACTTCCCATCTTCTTTCTCATGCTCCCTTTGCCTCTTGTACCCTTCGTCTCATCTTCCTCCCTTGATTTTTCGGATCGTCGTCATGAATCTCTGTTTTTTTCCTTTTTTTTCTTCGACCTTCCGGCCCGCTTTCCTTTTCGTGCCGTCGTGCCCCCTCACGCCCACTTTTATGCCCCCCCCACGAAAACCGTCTTTCTGTCCCATTTTTTCCGTCGGATTCTTCTTCCTCCTCCCCTTTTTTTTTGCTGGGGGGATCGTTCAGAAGGTTGTTTGACACTGTGTTAGGTTTTCGCAAACTTTGCTGACCCCTTGTTCGTTTTTACTTAACTCGTCCCTCTGGTTCCTCGGTGAGAATTCACCTCATTAAAATTTCCCAAGCGCACGGGGCACTTTAACCCCCCCCCCCCTTTTTCCTTGCGGTTAGCAGGCTTTGGTTTTTGAGCATTATGGCGCCAGATGAGCGACCGGCATTTCTTATTTCTGCCCTGACCCCCTGGTTCGTTTTGACGCCCTCAATTCCGCCCCGCCCGGTAGTGCCTTTCTTTCTTGTCCTTTATGGTCTCCCTTTTTTCCCCTCCCAGCCCGTGAGGAGCCAACCCCCCCGTCAATTTGTTTTTTGTGAACCTCCCCCCCCCCTTCGACCCGACAAAGTGCAGGTTTCTTCTTTTCTACCCAAGTCCGCCTTGGCTCGGGTGAAAAGTCACCATTTTGGGCGGGTCATTTTCTGTGGTGTTTAGCAAACAGTTGGTTCCCTACCGTGCCAAAACCCTATCCCCGACTAATTCGATGGGCCATTCGCGGCTCCGCCTACCCATAGGTTCGTCTTTCCCCCAGGTCCCCCCCCATGTCTTTATCCCTGTCCCCAACCCTCCCTCTTGTCGAGCGACAGGACTTTTTTGTGCTGGTACACATCCAAGAACTGCTTTTTCCCCCCCTCCTATTTTCACGGTGGTTGCCGGTTTTTTCCGCCACTCCCAGGAGCTGGCACCGCGTTCTGGCCCGTTGTCTTTTATTCCTCTTTACAGTGCGCTCTGTTCTTCTGCTTTCAGACCTTTTTCAGTTGCCATCCTGTATTGACCTGATGTTTGCCTTTTTTTCGATTGCTATCCGTCAGCTCGATACCCGCTCTGCTGGTGGCTAAGGCCCTTCGATTTAGAATAAAGCGCTGCTCTATGTGGTTGCTCTTTTTTTTCCTCAAACTTCCCCAGGTCCGCTAACTATCCGTTTTCCTTCAGAAATCTGTGACGGTTCACATCGTCTGAAACGTGCTCCTCTCGGTAACCTTTTGGCGTAAACGGAACTAACCTTTTTCCTTTGGACTCGGCATATTCTCCCCCTTAATTTTCTGCTTCTGTGTTTTCGCGCACTTCGAAAGACTGTTTCTTGCTGCAATCATTCCCTTTTTTTTTTTCCTAGGTCTTTGTTTCGCCCTATGTCGGTCATTCGCCTTTCCCCCTGTAGTGCTGATTTTTCTCGCCTTTCGAGGGCCTTAAAAGGACACTTCTTGTTTGATGCGCTTGAGCGGGATCTTTTCCCCCAAGCGGCGGAGATCCGTCCTTGACTCCGCCCCTGTTTGACCGACCAGCGTGATTAACCGCAACCCACTTGCATTTTATTTTTTCGAATTCCAAGAAACCCCTTAAATATGAATTTCTTTTCCTCTTTTTTTTCATCCCCTCCTTATGGCGCTTGCCTGTGCAGAGGCTAACCCATGACTTGGCTGACTTTTTTTTCTTCCTCCCCTTCAGAAGTGTTTTCATTGCGACGATTTCTTTTTCCCCTCCCGCAGTCTCTCTCATTCCCTTAGTGCGCGGCGAGCGGTTTGCCCCTTTTTAGGAAGGATTAGCTCGGAGCTCTTTCCCTTGGTGAGGAAGTCTGGCCTTATTTCCCCAGACTTTTTTTCTTGCTGTTTCCGCGAAAACGCTGCATGTGTGTGTGAGCGGTACGCTTGCTTCCCCTTTTTTGTCGAGTCGCGCAGCTCCTCGGATGTCGCAGTCTGATGATGGCAACTCGCTCTTTTTTATGGCCGCTTCCTTTTAAGACCTGCTCACTGATGGTTTTTCTTCATTTTTGGAGCATCTTCATTCAATCGGTATGGTTTTATCCCCTCCCAGAGTTGGTTAGTCGATTATGATCTCCCCCAATCATCTCTTCTTATTTCTGGGCGATTCAAATCCCCCGACTTTACTGCCCCCCTCCTTCTTTCTGTGTGCCTTGTCAAAATAAGGCGTCCCCCCCCCCTTATTCTCCTTTCTTCCCTGCCAATCTTCACCTTCTCTCCCCGCTCCTTCCGGCCTCCAATTCACACGCATACCAGCGACTCCCCCCCCCCTTGAGCTTTTCTTTCCCCTTCGAACCAATACCATCTGGGATCGCTTCGCCATAAAAAGATATCCTTGCTCCGCCGAACTTTGACATCCAAAAGGAACGTCCTGGTCCAACTCCGCCCCTCTCTTCTTTTTTTCCCGACTTCGGCTTGGTAAAAGGTTTCGTTCGCGTCTGTGAAGTACGGAATCACCCGTTCCAACTCCTTCCAATTTTGGTTTTCCCCCCCCCGGGCAACTGGGGACCTATTCAACACCCGGAGGCTTTGCCTTCTTAATATTAATTTTTCCAGTTCCGCTGTGCACTGCCCCCCAACGACACTGCTGGTGTGTTTTAATCCGTCTGTTTGAGAGATCTCCACTCTTGGGCCTTCTTTCCCCACTTACACCCTTCTCACCTTTTTCAGCGAGCCCCCCCCCGTCGAACCCCGGCGGTAAACACTTATTGTCGTTGACTGCTCTTCTCCTTCAATCCTCGGACCCCCCTTCTGTTCCGATGTCTCACTGCTCTTTTTTGCAAACTCAACTCTTCTTGGACTTGAAGGACACAATCTTCTTGCGAGATATATTCCCTAGAGTTCGATTTCCACCCACCCATACATGCAGAAATTCGCAGCTTCCAGTCCTAGTCGTCCTTTATTTGTCCGAGGGGTCCCCCTTACTTCTGGTTTACTTTTCTCATTTCCCTCCCGCGTGCATTGTGCAGTCAACCTGCACAACTCGGACAGTATCTTCCCGTTCCAAGTTGAGGTCACACCTCCCCCAGTTGTCTCCACGAGTATTCTGTCGAGTAGGGTACCCTTCCCTTGAGTAGAAACCTTCTCCCGTCTGTTGAGTGTTTTCTTTTCTTTTTTTTAGAATGCCCGGGCTAAATTCCTTCCTCAGGTAAACCCGTCCTCCCAATTGATCCATACCTCCGCGCATAGGCTTTTCCAGCGCCCATAGCTTTTAAGATTCCGCTCCCCTTCACCTGCCATGGGACCCCCCTTTTTCTTTCCCTCTCCCGGTCCGCTGTCACCGGATACCCCATCAAGGATTTTGTACCCGCCCATGTGTGACAACCCCATGCCTTCTTCCGTGACTTTCTTTTGGTTTCACTTTTCCCGATACCCGGTTTTCCTTGTGTCCCAGATTTCGGGGCGTCTCTGTTCCCCAGCGTCATGGCCTCTAATTTTTTTTTCGCTTAGGAGTTGAAAAACCCCGGCGTTGTCACCCCCTGACTCTGAGCCCCCTCCCCCATTTTCCCCGACCGACCGCTGGCACTGCCTTTTCCATACTCCAAACAAGCTGCATGCCGTGTTTAGAACTTTTTTTCTTTTTTTCCCCCCCCAGAGCATGACGCTTTTGCTGCCCCCTTTCCAGTATCTTGATTCGCCCCAAGAAGAGCACATACTCTTCTCCAATTCCGGTCTCACGCGGGTTTTCATTGCTTTCGTGGTGTTTGCATCCCCCCCCCGTCGGAATGGCCCCCTTGTCTCTTATCACCTTCCCTCTGGCGATCTTTCTGTTCGCGCAGTGGTCTCGATGAGACAACCGGCCAATCCTGCCGTCTCCCCCCAGGCTTTTTTTTTCCCCCCAGCGACACGTGATTTGTTTCTTTCTAGCCCGGTTTTTCCTTCCTCTTTAATCAACCGAGGAGATTTCTTCCTAGAGCACCGTAGCCCAACTTTGGGTTGTCAGTGCTCGAACGGTTCACCTAGAAACCCAAATTATTGCCGTACTGGACCAGTCAGCTTCAGAATTTTGTATTCTTCAGAACGTGCCGCGTCTTTATGGTCCAAATCCCTCTTTTGTGTTTGGAATAACCGACGTCAGGACCTTTTTCACCCACAGTCTATACCGCTCTTTGTAAGGCGGCTCTCCGGCATTCCATTGCGCATCTCCCTCGCCCTGCTACCGCCTTATTATTTCCTCAAAATCCAATTTAGGGCTATTTCTTACGTAGAATAGTAAGTAGTGGCGGTCCTTCCTCTAGGACCTGACCAGAGTTCGTCCTGCGGCATTTTGACGGTACTGTTCCTTCGTTAGCTTGTTTGATGGCTCCAGCTTCCTACAAACGTGTTTGGCCGTCCCTTTCCCTGGGAGCTACTCCCCCAAACCTTTTTCCCCTACAATTCAACAATTAAATACATGATTCTATGGCGGCCGAGGGCCACTTCGTCAATTCTTTTTCTCTCCTACTGCCCTAAGGGAAATTCGGCCTCCAAGCACGTCTCGCCTCAAGCTGAACAACTTGCCGAAGTGCTGGGATGTTTGGCCCGCGTCGGGGGTTGGCCAGTTACCCTCCGCGAATATTGACTGCCACGTTCCGCTTTCCCACCTAATTATGGGGGTTTCTCCTTGTTCTTCAATCTCTGCTCCGTTTGGTGTTTTTGATCTGATCTTTTTTTTCTAGACACACGCACCCCATTTTATATTCCTTATTCTCAGGTGCAGAGTTCGGATTCCTTGCCCGTCCTACCACCCCCGGACCCGTTCATTAATCCCGGCTTTCCTCTTTCTTAATTGAGTACTTTGTCCGTCCTTTTTTTATTCGATGTGTTTCTTAAGTAGTCGCCATTCCTTCCGGAGTCCCCCGGACCGAGAGATAGAGTATGCTGGTGTTGCTCCTTCATTTTATTTTCTTTTTTGTTGAACTCTTTGCCAACTAGTTTTCGTCCTTTTCTTTTGATGGAGGCCAGCCAATGTAAGTGTTTTTGTCCAAATTGTACACTCCCCTACGATTTAAGGTTATTCCCTGCCCTTAATTAACCCTCACGAGTAATGATGCCCCCATTTTCGTGTAGCCCGGCCATAAAGATACCTCTGTGCTTTTATCGTCTGCCGACTTTGGTTGTCGTGTCCTTCCCTGCCCTTCCCCCCCCAGAAAAGCTTTCCCTTACTATCGTATAGACTGTTTACTTGCTGCCTATACGTGGATGATGCCCACCCCCGTCTGGTTTCCACCCGATGGTAGGATTTTATGGTTCTTTCATCTGGCTTCGAAGTAATTTACAGATAGTTCAATTTTTTCTTTCAAGTAGTTCGGCTTGCACCCCCCCCGTGGTTTTTTCTTGATTCTCCCCAATAGTAATCTTGGTCCAATTATTGCATCTTCTTATCCCCAAAAGTTTCCCCCGTGGGGCCGCCAATCCCGTCTTTGTAGAATGCAAGGCTTTCCCCCCCGATTTTCTTTCGTCCAACTTTATAAGGCTTTGAGTGATAGACACTTCTCTCCGTTGGAATTATTCCAGTGAGTCCTCCCTAAACCCATCCTTACCGCCGTGCCGTCCGTAGTCTTTCCTATTGCATCTAAAATCCTCATTTCTCAGCCCGTCAACTTCTTTGTGCAAAAACAGTAACTTCTACCCCCCAAGTCGGCTTTTTGTGAGTTCTCAGCTAGTTTTCTCTTTGAGTGACCCGGTGCAGCTCTTGCCTTCGGTGAAAACAAAAATTGTGTTTTTGTCTCCGGTTTTTTAAATTTAGTTGGTCCCCCGATAACCTTGCACAAAACAAATGACACCTCCCGAATCATTTGGTACGAGAAGGTCCCCCTCCTAAACAGTCGTTGCTCACACACGAACCATGGCTTCAACAGTACAACTTTTCCCAACGATTGAAATCCTTTTTTTGGGCGCGTTTTCTACACAAATGAAAGAAAAATTCTTTTCCCCCAGCCCTGAGTTGAATGTGACTGTGTCTCGGGTCCCGACGATTTATGGCCTTCCAATTCTTGGACGCGGTTCTCGTGATTTCCTTTAATTTTTTGGCGAGGCCTTTCTGTGACATTTCTCTAGTTTCCCCTATTGATGGCATTGCGCCTTGCTCTGCTTTCACCGGCAAGAAGAATATCTCAAACCCCGAGGTAGAAGTTTCACGGCCACGGTCGACCGATACCTGCAGGCAGTTTCAGCTTGATGTTTCACGTGGCCGCATGCGGACGGACCTTTCCCTAAAGATACGGTTCGGGCCCCCTCGGTGGCGCAAGACTCCTTTTTTTTTATGCCAGGGAGACCCCGTTGAAGTGTCTTTCCCTTACAGGCTTTCCCGTCTGCCCGCAGTTTTTCCGCCCGCGAAAAGAAGCTGTGGCCTTCCCTTCTCCGGAGACTGCCTTTTTGAATTACTTTTTTCCAGCGCTCTCCTCCCGATCTGCGCGGCTGCCGGATTTATTCCTCCAGTCTTTTTGTTCTTCAAGCCGTCTTGACATGATTTCAGCTCTTTACGCTGACTTTCATCGTCTTCACCCCGATAAGCCCCGACCTTGTTGGACCGTTTCTGATCTCGTGTCAAGCGGAGTCGGTGTGAGTGTTCTCCCTCCACAGTGGAGATCACCGGACCGATTCATTCCAAACCAAAAGCAGTTTTTTTCATCGGCGAATGCCCCTTCCCCTTTTTCCCACATTAAATTTTATGACTTCCCCTGACTGTTTACTTAACAACCTTTTGGCGCGTTGCCCCACGCCAGCTGGTCTGTGCAACCCACTTTTCCTTCTTTTTTTAACCCTGGTGCCTGGAGGACGTCCTCCTTTAAGGGCGCCGCCGGAAAGCCCTCCGATCTCGTACCTTCCGGGTCCTGGGGTTTTATTTTTTCGCTCAGAGCTTGCTTGCTTTGATGCGTGGAATTGTCGGTAGCGTTCTGGTGATGTAATAGACCCCATCATCCTTGAATATTCTTCTCGATGGAACCAAGACATACCCTCCTCTTTTTTTTTTGTGCGAATGTTTTGGTATGCATTTTTGTCCCCTTTCCGTCCGGCGTTGTCCCGCGGAGCTCTTGCACTGTTTCATCTTGATGCATCTACCGAAGCTGACGCAGTTGACTGTGCCTTCCGAATTAAGACTCCGCTTCACGGTCCGGGGATGCTACACCTCTGGATGCCCATTTTTCCCTTCTCTGACATTCCTGACCCTGACTTGTTTGTTTTTTTCC
>Ga0179593_1493621_pt1 | contig 17759 bp, 26 predicted proteins | sample CZODoug2_1_08_16_FD_185931 | JGI IMG/M metagenome (GOLD analysis project Ga0179593, IMG submission 185931) | Vadose zone soil fungal communities from Angelo Coast Range Reserve, California, USA - CZODoug2_1_08_16fungal (PacBio error correction) | ecosystem: Environmental > Terrestrial > Soil >... | reverse complement strand
CAGACGGAACCCGTTCCCTCTTTCGGTTAGGCCCACCCCCACCGCCCAGCCCTGGTCCTTTGACCGGAAGTCTCCTTATCCCCGGAATCCTGACCACTTCCTGAAACCTTTTTTCCCCCCCCCCATGTTTTTATTTCCAGCCTTCCTTCCCCCTCGGTTTTTATTGAAATGAGCACCCCCGCAAGGACTACACCGTCTATTCCATCAGTTTTCTGGTCTTTCTTCCTCCCGGCGATGACCCAGACGGTGCCTCTTTTTCGATCTTTTCGTGCGGCTTTCCCCACCGTTGTTTGGAGCCCCCCCAAGTTTTTTAATGTGTTCTTTTAGGGGAATGCGTTCCACTTCCCCGCCATGGAGATTTCCCCCAGCTTGGTCTTCCGGCGTTCACTCCTAGCTTCTTTTGCGTGGCGTAGCACACTTTCCCCCCCCCAGGGCGTTTTCTTTTCTTAAGTTTTCCTGACCAGGTTGGACTTCTTTAGCACTTTTGCTACTCCCCCCTTCAGAGGGAAAACCGTCCCCCCCCCCCCAAGTGCTACACCCAAACCTAAGTTGTGCCTGGCGGGTATGTTCTGGGCTGGACGACCCGCTTCGTTTTTTTCACCCTGCCCTGGACGGGAACAGATTTTCCCTCCTCCTTCACTCGAATTTTCATCCTCCTACCCCTATTTTTTTTTTTTCGGCATTTCCAAGCCTGCCGTATTCCTTTTCCCATCGGTTAACCCCTTGGCGCGTTCCTGGCGTTTGTTTTTTTGATGGGTCGGTTTGTTGCGCACCCTCCGACGTTTTTTGGGAGTGGTCACGAGCCATTTCTTCTTCGTGCTTCTGTCTGGTCCGGTCTCCCCCCTTTTCATCTTCCACCCCCACGTCCTTCCCTATTTCCTCCCCCCGGCAATGGGACTTTTTTTATAGGGTAGCGCCTTTCCCTTTTCTTCGCGGACCCTCCGCTTTTTCTTCTCGCACCACCCGTGTGTGCCCCCCTTTTCCCCTTTCTCACCTGGCCTGAACCGCCCCCCGCCCTGGCCCCTGTTTCCGAGCACGGCTGTGGTTCCTACGCCGTTTCCTTTCCCCCAGGCTGGGCCCGGCCCTAGTTTTTTCTTCAGTCTTGCCGTAAATTTTTTGTGCGGCTCTGGAATCCCACTTTTTTGTTGTGGCTGAGGTACCACATCCCCCTCAATTCTTACTCTCCCGTTTCAAAACGTTCCCCTTTTTTGAAAACTCCCGTCTTTCCCTCAACAGGACCCCCTTCCGGAGTCAACGACTTCGTTGGACCCGTTTCTTCGCCTGTGAATTTTGCCCGGCCGGCCCTCGTGGTCGGATGTTTTAGCCCCACGGGGTTGCCACCTGTCTTTTTTGGTTTTTTCCCCCTCCCTTTGAATTTTTTCCTTTCCCTTCCAACCCCCTTTACGCCCCAAAAACCCCTCCCCCTCCCTTGCTCGCTGACCCCCCTGCCTGACCTCGACAGATAATGAACCACATTGACCGTTTCGCACGGCTTACTTTCATCCGACGGTTTTTACCCCTTTTTCTGGACTTAATCTGGCGGAACCCCTTATTTCCCCCCGCCTTTCCCTTGATCCCCCCCCCTCATCGTCCCCCGTAAGGGCGGATGATACGACATCGAGCTTTTGCCCTTAACCTGCCCGCCGCGGCTGAGGTGACCGGGTTGGTTGAGATGATGGTCCCACCTACGTTCCCCTTAACCCCCCCCGGTATCCCACCGTTTTTCCTACACCGCCTTTATCTTTCTGCGTGGTTTTTTCACGCCGTCCTCTTTGCCCAAATTCTTCCTGATCAGCGGACCCTTTTTCCCAAAACGGTCCCCCCCCCTTTGCATCTTTTTGGATGCCTTTTCGGTTTTGTTTGACGTTGGGTCGCCCTGTTTTTTGAAGTTCGCCGAGTTCTGTCCCCCCCTTCTCAAAGTCTACAGACGTTTCTCTCGAGTTTCTCTTTTTAGGATTGCGCCACTTTCTTTTCTTTTTCAAAGTACCTCCCCCTTCCCCCTCCCTTCCCTCCCCCATTTCGGTCCGATTGACTTAATTCACCCGAGTTCACCCTGGAACCTTTCACATCAGACGGCAGGTCCATCATTTTTTTAAGCAGTTTTCAAGTCCCCCCCTTCCGGGTCACCGCCGGTTTTCCTCTTGTTCATTTTTCCTATTGCCCTTTCTCTTATGCTATATCCCTCCCTTGACACCAAGGGGACCCGAGGACTTTTGTTGAACGACTCCTTTTTTATGGTCTTTGGGTCTTACCAACCCCTTGGGCCGACATCCGTCCCATGTTTCCCTTCCCTGAACCACAGGTTCATTCCCTTTCCGTCGAGGTTCGGGTCTCATTCTTTTGCCATTGTTCCTGGTTTTCTTCTTTTGGTCCAGGTATTCCTTGACCCCCCTACCTGGCGCGTTCCCTTCCCTTTTTAAGTTCCCTCCGTTCAACGCCCCTTTTTCGTCCACACTCCTTCTTTGGTGTTTTTTTTCGTACCGGGCTCCTAAGATTTTGTCGTGTGCCCCCTCTGACCTCTCCTGTGGCTCGTGAGAGGCGGCTGCCGGCCTTTTTTTCGTTCGGGCCTGTTCGTCCCTGCCTGGTGGCAAGTTTTTTCTCCATTTTTTCCCGAGTTGTTACGGTTTCTTCGTCCCCCCAATTTTGGGTTTTTGTCCAGACCCCGTCCTCCCTTCCAATTTGGTTGAACGCTTCCCCCCTCCCTCCCGGGAGGAGGCATTTCGCCCCGCCCCCTCTTCGTTTGTCCCAAGCTCCCTCGTTGTGCTCCCGGCGGGACCCCCCAACGTTATTCACTGATCACCGAAGTGGCATTGGAACTTTTTTCACCTGGGCCAAGAAGTCCTGCCTTCCTCACGTCCTTTCTTCTTCTTTCCTTTCAGTTTTCCCCCGGCCCTTCCAGTTTCTTTGCTCTTCACGGCGCCGGGATTTCTCCTTTTTATCTGTTGTTGGCTCTCCCGCTTCCTGCCCCGTGATTTACCCCGCAACCTTTCTTTCCGTTTTCTTTCGGGCCAGCCGCCCTGCAGGCCTTCCTTGGCTGGCTTCGTTTATTTTTTTGCTGTAGTCCATTTTTCTGTCCGCGTCATTTTTTTTTTTTCTTTGACCCCTGCTGCTCCGGGGTGCAGGGAGCGCTTTCCTTAACGTCCGTTTGGTTTTATTAGCCTGGCGGCAGGCTGGATTTTTTTGCGGCTTTTTTTTTTTTTTGGGCTGTCCCTTGGTCGGGCATCTTTTGTTCTCAGTCAAGTGGTCTTAACCGTGCCGACTGGTTTTCGACGTTTCCTTGTTCCCCGGCTGAGGCCACCCTTACTTCCCCCGACGAGTTCAATTCTGCGGGGCGGCCTCTTGCCCATCTTCAGATGTTTTTTCCTCTTCGGTCTTTTTCATTACGCTTTTTTTTTTTTCCTTGTTGACCACAACCCGTACGGGTTTCCCACGCTTTCTCCGTTTTCACCTCTCTGGTCTTTCTTTTTGGACGCTCGTCGTCTGTCTTTGTCCAAATGCCCCTTACCAGCCCTTTGCCCCCCCTCCAGATCCAGAGAGACTCCGGACCGCCGCGGGGTTTGCTCCCTGACCCCCCCGTTTGGGGAATGCGGCCTGTTTTCAGTTGTGATGTCATTGAGGTGTTTCCTTTCACCGATTTCTCTTCCGTCCCGGTTTTTCTCCTTTTCGGGTCGTCTCACCCTTTTTCTTGAGAAACACCCTGGCCTTGTTTCTCCTTTTTCGGAACCGTTTTTTCTTTTTTCCCCTTGTTTGTCCTGCCCTCATCCGGGCATCGAGTTTTTTTGGGGAGGGTTTTGCCCTTGACGGTTTTTGGCTTCTATTTCTCTCTCCCCTTTTCTTGGCCGGTCACCAGGATGGTGGCTCCCCCACTGCCTGCCCCTCTCAACTTTGCCGGCCCCCCTCTGCCCTGCCCCGGGACGGGCTACGTAGACTGTTTTTTTTCTTTTTTCTTTCCCTTAGGCACACTCGATGGCCTTTTTGCGCAGTTTTTTTCCCTGCCAGACACTCCCTGTGTCCGGTCCTTTTTTCTAGTGGGCGGCTTTGGTCACTTGTTTTTTTCGTCTGGTCAATTTTCTTTGCCGTTGGATTCCTTCGTTCTACCTTATTTTTGCCCATTCGGGTTGGTTGTCCTCCCCCTTGATTGTACGTAGGTTTCAAGCCCAGCCGGGTACCTCGCCTCTTTGTTTTTTTTTTTTGTCGAGTCCCGCTCGTATTGTCCCTTTTCTTAGTGGCCTCTCGATGAGCGATTACGTCTGTTTTGGTAAATTTTTCCGCTCCTTTGTGCTTTTTTAAGCTCCCCCTGCAGCCGTCCCTTTCTTGTATTAGGTGTCCTCTTTTATTTCCTTCAGGTAAATGCCCGGATTTTTGGGGTTTGTTTTTTTTTTATTTTCCCACGTCGTTCGGTCCATTTCTCCTTTTCGAGACCTCGGTCGGTGACTTTCCTTCCGCCCTCTGGTCCTGGACGGCTCACTTTTGTCAGTCGCTGCTACCTCTCAGCACTTTCTCTTGCCCTTCTTACCAGTTCCCTTCACTTTCTTTTCCGTCATGCCAGTTGTTTTTTCCTCCAACAGTTTTTCTCTTGCGGTTTTCATTCTTCACCGACCCTTTTTTTCCACTCAGGAGCACCTCCCTTTGAACGTTCCTCCCCTTTCTCTAGTCTGGGTTTCGTTTCCTTTTTCTTTTTGGTGCTGTTACACTGAACACTTTTGGGGTTTCTCTTGGCGAGGGATGTCCTCTCCCTTCCAGTTCCGGAATTCTCATCGACTTCGGATTCATCCTTTTTCCATGGAGTGTTTTTTTCGGTCTGCCCTTGGAAGCCCCACCGGGCAAGGACCTGCACTCTTCTCTCCCAGGTTTTTCCCTTGCCCCCCCCCCCCCCCCGGTTCTTTGGGTGTAACTGTACTTTTTTTCCCACCCTTTTTTTTCCCAAAGCTCGACTTCCGGTTCCCGCAGTTTTTTTTTTGGTAGACCCTGGTGGTTTGATGTGGGCTCCATGTTTTTTTTTTGTGGGCCACCCTCCCGTTTTCCCCTGGTGCGTTATATTTGGAGCTTTCCTCGTGCCTTACATCATTTCGCAAACTGGTCTTTCCTTAGGTTTTTTTTTTGAATCCACCTCGGATCTGTCAGTTCTTCTTGTTTTTCCGAAGTTCGTGGTGTTTAACTTTCGCGCGCCCGGGGTGGTTCCTCTTTGACTTCCCCGCTGACCTTGGGCCATGGCTCCTTAAAGTTACTTATATGACCCGAAAGCCCCACATTTTTTTTTATGCGATGTGCTCGCTCCCCCACTGCCTTTGTTTGTCGAAAGTTGGGAAGGGACCTCCGTTTTTTCGGTCGCCCATTTATCTCCTTTCCTCTGGCGTTATAAAGGGACCGGTTCCGCTCACGGGCCCCCCCTTCTGTTCCCTTCGCGCAAGTTTGCTTTTTTAATTCTGAACCTTCCATGTCTTTCGTCATGATCGCGTTGATTTTTTTTATCAACGCACTCGATTCGTTTGTTTGCCCCAGTTCTCTTTGGCCACTTTTTTTGTGCTTGTGTCCTCCCTTTCCGGCGATTCGGTTGTACATTACCTTCTTTATCTTCCTAACGCCTTAGATTGTGGTTCGAAATTTTTTACGGAGCCGGTTCTTGGACTTTTTCTGAAACATGACACCTTTCGCCTCGTCTGTTTAAGGTCCGAGAAATTTTCATTGCAGGTGGCCGTGACCTCCTCTGTTGACCATGTTCTGCTTGTTTTTTTTTAGTCTTGGGCTTGCGTTTGCACGCTGCTGTTAATTGCTTTTCCCCTGTGACCGGATTGCTTTTAACCCTTTTTTTACTGCCCGGCATCTCGCATAGCCCCCCTTAGGGTGTCCTCTACTTTTTTTTTTGTTACGTCATTTTTTCCATTTAGGGCCTTCGGTCATTCATCCGCGGCAACTTCTCTTTTCTCAGTGGGGGTTTTTCTTCCCCCCGTTAAGGCTGTTTGGATGCCCATGACTCTTCGTTTTGGCCTTCCACGACGTTTTCTCGTCTCTTATGGGTTTTTTTTTTTGTGACGGCATTCCGTGCCCGCCAATGTGTGTGTCCTTTTTCTTGCGTGTGGGATTTTTTCTTTCCAGACCTCCCGCTTGTTCGGTTTTTTCTTGAGGACTGCCCCTTCATCAACCTTTGTGAACCGAGCCTTATATCCTTTTGATGTGGTGTGCCATTGTTTCCCTTTTCTCCCCATTACCTAGATTCCCCCAAGGTCAACTTTCTTGCTTCTTCCCGTTTTCTGCCCCCCCTCCTTTTCCATTTCCCCAGTTTCGATCCCGCTTTCTTCTCGGCCAGGTTCCTTGACCTTTTACGCGTCGGCGTGCCTTCCGGGTTCCCCCCTCCTCAGCCCATTGGGCGTCCTCGTTTTTTTTCCCCTGAACTCTTTTTTTTGATTCGGACTTTAGGTTGCGGATCCCTTGCCCTTCCCTTTTTTGATGCCTTTGTGTTTTTTCTGAGGACCCTGAATTTTTTTTTTCATCCTCTCTTTCTCTTCACTTTTGGTGTCGTGTCCTTTGCCGCTGAATACACCCCTGGTTCTTCTAGGTTTTTCCCAATGTGGCTGTTTGGCAGCGTCCACCTTCCAACTTCGTAGGCATCTGCATATTGCTTGGCATGCTAGCTTCTCTTTTTGATTTTATTCCTTCCTCCCCTTTGCCTAAGGGAGGGTTTCTTTTTGGATTGGACGACTGTCAGATCCCCTCCCCTGGGGTCTGCTTTCCCCTTGGGACCCTTTTCCCTGAACTGGTTTTATCTTTTTTGCTCGTGAGGCTGTCCCCTTTTTTTTCTACTTGATTCCCGCCGTTGATCCGTTTTTGCCTTTGGGATCGGACATTCGCCTGCCCGACCTTGTTTTCTCTTCCCATTCTTTGAACAGGCTCTACTCTTTTTTTGGTTCACGCCCGTTCTTTGTGTTTTTTTTTTAAAACGTTTGATTTTGGTCTCTTTCCACCAGCCCGTCCTTTTTTTGGGCCCAGACCCCGATTTGCCCGTCTCCTCTTTGTTTTAATCTTCCTCCCTTGCCCTTTGGTTATACTGGCAGTTCCGCCCTTCCTTTTTCCCTCTCGCTTTACCACTCGTTTTCGTCCCCCCCCAACCCGCGAGATGTGTACTTTTTGCCCCCTCACTTTTCGCCGCTTCCCTTCTCCTGACCCTTCGTCTTAATTTCCTTTTTTCTGTGCCCATATCTTTCACATTCAGCGTCTGCCTGTGCCAACTTGTCTTTCCCTCGGCGCAGCCCTTGCTTCGTTGCTCTTTGGACCGCATTCACGTGTTTCCCACGCGGGAGTGTCTTTTTCCGCAAGACAGTTTTTCTGTGCCTCCGCAGATTTTCTTCCAAGAGCTCGTATTGTTTGTCCCCTCAAACGTCGCTTCCACCCCCCTCCTTATTGATCAGGGCCCATTTCGTCCCAGCAATTGAACTGTTGCAACCAACAACCATCGTTGCATTTTCTCCCCCCGTATATCATCTGTAACTTGGACTTTTCCCCAGCGGACAATGGCTTTGTTTTTTTTTGACACCCGGACTGTCCCTCTGTTCCTCCTCGATTCCTCCTGCGTCCCTTTCCACGACTTTTGTTAGGGTCACCCTTAGGTTGGCCATTCGCACTTCCACTTCTCTACGTTTTTGTCTGCCGGCTCGATCGTTAGCGGCTTTACTACATGGTTTTTTTTTTCACTGTTACTCCCCCTTGACCGTTCCCTCCCCGGTTCTGTTTGTCCTTTCTTTTCCTCCACGTTGTTTTTTTGGTTCTCCAGCCGCTGAATGGTCCGGCTTTCGGGGTATGACGTGACCGTCTCGCCGCGTATGGTTCACTTCTAGTATCTTGGCCGCAGTTCGAGTCCCTCTTTCATCCCAGGTGTATGTGTGGTTTCATCATGCCCCTTTTTTTCTTTATACATGGCCGGCTTCCACTTCGCGCGTCGTTTTTTTCTACGATTCCTTTTTTTTCTCCACCGGCAGGCTCACAGACACGATTTGGCGGCGCTGCTTGTTTTTTTTTTTTCTTGTGCGAGGTAGCCTCTCTTGCGGTCCTTGGCTCTTGGTTTTTTGCGAGTCATATATGTCCTGAAGTTTCCGGGACACATTTTTTTTTTTTCCGTTGACTACACTACCTTTGATTTTTTCTTTGTGATCCCTGTGTCGTTTTTGCTCCCCATCGGTCTTCCCACAACCCCTTTTGTTCTTCGGCGGGTCATTCTTTTTTTTTTGTGGAGCCCAGTTCAGTTCCCCGCCCCTCTTGGTTACTTTGGTTCTGCGTCATTTCCACTGGGTCTTTGGAAGTTCGTTTTTCTTTCCAGCCAACGCCATTTCCCTACGTTACACCCTTCTTTCCGCATCTCTGTTCTCAGTTTTTTTGCGTCTTCCTCTGGGACTTTTTCCGCCGTCGTCTTGATTTCGTCCATGGTCTTTGACATCAGTCCCCCTTCCCCCGCCTGACGGATACGCATTTCCTTTTTTTTTTTTTTTCCCGGCGGACGTTTCACCTGCTGTTGCTCACTTTAGTTGGGCCCATTCCCCTTTTTGTCTGATCTCCCTAGACCCTTTTTTGTTTTTCGCGCGGCAAACTTTCTTCAGTCGGGGTTCCTCTGCACTTTTTGACGCTGAAACGCCCGAGATTTGATAGGTCGTCTTGAAACATACTTTCTTTTTTTGGGAAAAGGTTTTGGTTACTCTTGGGTCTTTTCCCGGGTCGGCTGTTTCTTCTCACCCCCCGCCATAGGGGCACCTTGTCTCTAACGCCTCCTCTGCTTGTTTCTTTTGAAAGATCGCCGGTTTGCCCACCCAAAACCATTTTTTCTCTCTGGCTGGTGCCCTGTTTGGATGCGGAATGGACCCTCTAAGAGACCCACTCATCCTCTTTGTTTTTTATTTTTTGTCTGCCCCCCTTTTGACCTCGCTACGGCAAAACTCCGACCTGGCACCCCGTTCTCGATCACCCGCATTTTTCCATTCGAGAGTAATCTCCTGACCTTGATGCTGTCTTTTGACATGCCGGCCCCGAACTTTCGTGGATTTTTTTGTTGACGCGTCCTGTGTCACCCCCCCTATTCCAATCCACCTTTTCACCCCGGTCTTTTAACACGGATGTGCGGGCGCTCACCATTCCCGCAGATCACGGGCCACCGCGCCTCTCCCATTGAGGGTTTGTTTGTTTGTGACACCCCCTCGTTGCCACGGTTCTTTTTCAAGACCCCGGAGTGGCAGATTTTTTTTTCGTGTGTTCTGGCGGGCCGCCTTTTTTCCTCCCGCGGTCCGCCTCGTTTTTCTCCCACAGGATCAACTTCTCTTTTGGGCCGCCGGGCGCGGGCAGATCTCGATGCAGAAGGGGCGGACACCGGAAACTCCCCAACTTTTTTTCCCCGTACCGAAAACCCCCTCCTGGTACCGGAGACCCCCTTTCGGCCACCGGCGTCCAACGTAAACATCCAGACAGGGCCAGGTCAACTCGTTCGAGGCTGTTATTCTCAAGGACAACTGCAACCATTTTTTTTTTCTTTTCACGACGGTTCTATAGGCCCAACCCTTTTTGTGTATCCGGGGGATCCTCTCTAGGTACTCGATGGACTGAAGATTCTGATACCCTTGAGGGTTCATTCCCCCCTCCCCCCGTCGTTCCTTCAACCCTGATGCCAACCCTGCACCCCGGTTTCCCCCCGGCGGCGCTCGTCTGTCGACCTAGGTATTTCCTCGATCTGGGTGGCTTTTTCGCGCGACCTTTAGTTCAAAAATCCCTGCCGCTCTGTTCCCCGGCAAACCCCCTTTTCCATTCCCTTGTACACGTTTCCCTGGGAAGTCCCCGCCCGTACCCTCACTTTTTTACCAGTTTTTTTTTCTTTTGTAGTAATCCCTTTTTTTTTTTTCGTTTCCCCTTGGGGATGATTCCGCTCTCCGATCGTGCGGCCGCAGCGTCCTCTTCCGTGTTTGGTGCCTGTTTTTATTGTGGACCAATTGGCCGGCCATTCGTCCAGTTTAGTCCTCCCGAGTTTTTGTTTTTTACGATCTTTTCCCTTTTTCCCTTTTGTGGCCTGGACAAAGGTGTCAAGCCCCAGCCTTTGTCCGAAATGGAACTCCGCCGAAGCTTTCATCAAGCTTACCGCGTCGTCCTCCCCTCTCCCCTTTCGGATTCCCCCCCCTCATTTTTTTTTTGAGCGGAGGGGGATCACTGTCAGTCTTTTTCTTTCGTCCATCTTTCCATGACAATCCGAAGGGGCCAGCCTTTTTCTTCTCTTACGGTTCAGTTTTTTCTCGTGCCTCCCTTTTGGCCGCAGCACTGGTTAGCCGTCCGCCAAGTGGCGCGGACTCTTCCTTTTCTTCCGTTTTTTTTTTCTCAGGACCAGCGCCCATTTTTTTTTAGTTGGGCGTGCCGACCGCCTCCTGGGTTTATCTTCTTTTTCCTTGAAGGGGCAGACGGAGGTCCTAGGCGTTGGCCCGGTGGAAACGTGCCCTTCGCCCCCTTCGTCTTGGTTTTTTTTTCCCCGATGTTCGCGTTTTTTTTTTTCTGAGGGCAGCGGGTTTTCCTTGGGTGAAGGACCCCAAGTGGTAGGCGGCGTTTTGATTGCCTCTTTGTTTTTTTTGCGGCGTTTTCTTTTTTTTTTGGATCACTTGCGGGCAGCCTCATCCCTTTTTTGACGTACCATTGGCCGACTCGGCGACTGTTGTTATTCAAACTTGGTCCCTTTATCCCAACCGGTTTTTTTTATGGCCCCCGCCCAGGTATTCCTCCCCCTGCAGGGGCCGGCCCTGGACCTGTATTGACCTTTCGGTCTCGCACGTCTGTCTGTGAGACTTGGTTTACGACCCCTGTGTTGGGTCGCCCCCTTTCTTTTTTTGTCTGCGTTTTATTTTTTTTTTTTTCCCGGTTTTTTGCCGCTCGTGTTTTTCTTTGGACCCGGGCGCCAAAACTTCTGGAACCACCCAGTTGTCCCCCCCACCAGGATTACGTTTCGACTGGCACCCATTTCTCCTCTCGGGGGGTTCTCACTTCCCCCCGGTTTTTTTGGTTTTCTTTTTTTGTCTTTTCCCTTTTGGCTTTTTCTTTTTGTGCATGGCCTTTTTTTCACGGGGGATTTCGGGCCCCCCTCCCGACCCCTCCACCCGTTTCATGTCTCGCACCTTGGTCGGCCTCCCTCGGCTTCAGCTTTTTGAGTTCTTCCATGGGCTATCCGACCCTGAACCGGGCTTCACCCGTTCTGCTGACCCCCTTTCGGGTCAGCGCTTTCTGACTGCTTCGGGCGGTTTTTCAGACGTTTTTGGCGGTCGATCATCGCCTTGTTAGTTGTTTGCCGGTTCCCCTTTGTGGTTGGAGAGCGAGTTGACCCCGGTTTTTATCATCTGCGCCAGTCTTCTCATCTCGGGTTCCGGCTTCGGAGACTTGTTTTGTTAGAACTCGGACCCCTATGATGCGCCGGCTGGGCTTTTCCCCCAAAATGCCTGCCCCCTTCTTCCCGAGTTTTTGTCCTTGGGCGTGGTGGCACCCAGCCAGGTTCGTCCTTGATGGCCTTGTGGCTTCGTTTACATTGCGTATGCTTTTTTTTCTTTTGGCACCATCGGTTGTAGCAGGGTTTTTTTGTGAGGGGAGGATCTGACTTCTTCCCCCCCTGTCCCTCTCACGTCTGTTTGTTTTTTTTCTTCAGGCCTCGTTTAACGAGAACCCCCCCCTTTCTTTAGCATTCCGTTCTTTTCGAGCTTTGAGCTTGCAGGTCTTGGACTTTTTTTTGCCTTAGGCGATCCTTCTTAAGGTCCGCCTGTATGGCGGGGCTCGAACTGTCACTTTCAGTTTGTCCTGCCGGGGTCTCTTTTTTCGGGGTTGGGGGCTGCCCCCGGTTAGGTTTCAGGGGTCAAACTTTGCTTAGGTGTTCTGATACGGTTCCCTTTTTTTTACGTGACCCAGCGTACCGTCTTTCCCGGTTAGCTTCACCCCCGACCGCCCTCGGTTCAGCTCGCATTGGCCCTCTCGATTTTTCCTCGCACCCGTTTAATTTTTTTCGTCCACGGTTAACCTTGCCGGTGAGTTTCCCTCCCCCCAGCTGTCGAGCTTGTCGGTCAGCGCCTTTGCCAGTGATCTTTCCGGAGCCCCCTCTACTCCTTCCTTTGACCTCCTTTTGTTTGCTTTTTTTTTTTTTTTTCATGCGGTGGGCTACTTTGGCTTGCGAATTTTTTTTTCCCCCAGGATTGGGTTGGGCCGCGACACGGCGCTGGTCCCTCGACCCGACGTCTTTTTCAACTGAGTCCCCCCTGCCCCCGTTTGTTTCCCTTTGGGATCGCCGTAGGGAATTGGTTTTTGTTGGGTTAGCTGCCAGTGGGACCCTCCAGTTCGCATTTCATTTTCACTCCTCTCCGGCACCCCCACAGTCTTCGGCCCCACGCGGCGTTCCGTCTGTCCCTGACTTGTTCGCCCACCGACCAAAATTCCCCTTGACTCTCCGCCAGCCTGTTTTTATGAACCGATGGAGGCTCCCCCTTTTTTCTTAGGGTTGATCACATTGTGAAAACGGGTAGTGGTTGCGGGCGCTTTTCCGTGGGGCCCTTCGTTCCCCCATTTTTGTTCTTCACAGGGCCGGACATCGACAGGGCTTGCCAAGCGCGGTCTCTTTTTCCCTCCGTACCCTTCACCTTTTCCCCTCTTCTAGTCCCGGGTTTTGTGCTTTTCCTTTAGGTTCCCCCGCTGATTTTCTCCGACCCCCCGGTTTTTTTCCCCTTGTGCCTTCAGCTTGCTCCCGGAAGGAACTCCCCCCGACCCTGGTTGGATGTGCTCGTCTCCCCTCGAAGTTCGGGTCGCCGTTTGTGTGACGAACCCGTCCCTGCGTGGGACTCGGGGGATCTACTTCGTGCTTTTTCCCCGTGCCGTCCCCCCCTTTTTTCGTTATTTCCCTTACCCCTGCGAGTTTCATCCGTTCTTTTCCCTGCGTTCGTAACGAACTTTGTCCCGGCGTTACCTCAGTTACCTGCCATTTCGTGTCATCCCCCCCCGATTCGCGGACCCCCTTGGCATCCCTAAACTCGATGAATTGAGCTAGTTGGTCCCCCAGGTTTTCTTTTTGGACACTTGCAGCGGGCTTTCGTGAGTCGCTCTCTGGCGAATTCCTTTGGGTACGCGAACCCCCTCGGTAGTTTATTTTTTTCCGTCCGTGTCATTTTTCCTCTTTCGGTGGCCTCGTCCCTTGGTTGTGCACTGGGCAACACCTTTACTGGCTTCTTTTTCGTTTAGCAAGTCCACTTTTTTTTCATTACTTGCCTTTGATTGGCGACCTGGTTTCTTATTGTACGTGTGTTTGCTGCGGCGGCCAGCCGCTGTATTTTTTGCTCGGAACCGGTCGTGTTCCCCATTTGTGATGTCCCCCTTCTGCACCTTTTTTTTTGCGCCGCGATGGTGTTCTTGTTTTCTTTTTCGGTTTGTGTTTTTTTTTTTTTTTTTTTTTTTTGGGTTTTTTTTGTGTTGCTGCCCAGCCCCCGTTTCTGTTTTTTTTTCTTCTTCCCCCCTCCTGTGTTCAAACGCTGTTTCTTCGAACGACGCGGCTGATTGTGGTCAGCCTTGACGCTTTTTTGGCAGCAGTTTCCCCTTTTGACCGTCGCTACTCTTTTCCTTTCTGGAACTTGCCGGCCGTAGTCCCGCCACACATTTGCGAATCTTCTACTGTCGTGGGTTTGCGTTTTTTCAACACCCTTCCCTTCTGTGTTGGGAGCGCCCACGTTTTTTTCCCAACCAACCGATTTTTGGTCGCCTGCGCCAAATGGGCGGACAGTTGGATAGGTCGGCCCCACACACTAGCACACTCTATTTTTATGTCACCTCTTCCCTCCTCTTCATTTCCCTTCCCCAGCATAAGCCGAAACCCTTTCCCCACAAAATTGACCACCAATCCGCTAGTCACAGGTCAACCACAAAACATTATACAGCACCCTCACGTTTTTCCAGTTTCCTTTCACTTCGGGGTGTTAAGAAAACACTCCTCAAACAATCCACCGCTTTGATCCGGAAAATCCTTTTTTCGGTGTCTCGCGGGGCCATTTTTGCGGCTTTTTATCCGTCGCCCCGCTCATCTCCCCCCCTAGAGGCTTTCTTGGGCCCTTCCCTCGCCGTCTTCAGCCTATGTTGGCCCGCTAAGTTATCCCAGGTAATTCTCTCTTCTCTTCCTTTTGTTGAGTCTGGCTCTCTCCTCGGAAGGCGGGAAGGTTTCTCTTGTCCCGCAGCGAGGACCGATTGCGGCTCGGCTCTTTTCGACTAGAGCTTGCCTGCTGGTGAGGTGCTTTTCCCATCTACATGAACGGGGTGAGGATTTTCCCTTGTCCCAAATTGAGAAGGGCCCTTCCCCAACCACGGTCCATGCACCCCTTTCCCTTGGGCGGTCGTGGTGTCCCCTTTGAAGAGAGGTCCCTTTTTGTTTTGTGCTGGTCAATTATATTGAGGGAGAAAAGTCATTTGTCTGCGTAGTACCCCCTTTTGGTCACTTTCACGTTCCTTCTTGGAAGCCGCTTCTCTCTTTCTTTCCACTGCCCGCGGGACCTCTGTGGCGGCTCCCCCAACCTCCCGAACTAGGTCCCCCTACCATGCCCTTCGCGTCGTTACTCTCGTACCTGGACGGGTCCCCTTGCTCGGGATTCCGTGGTCCATCCTTTAATTGCGTCCGGTTTTTCGCCCCCCAACGCGGGCTGGTTTTGCAGCGCACCCCCAAGACTTTTGTTCACGTTCCTGCCCTGATGGCGGTAAAGTGACACGACGGTTTTGCCCTGCTCTCCCCTTTTAGTCGGCAGGGCTGGCTTGGCAGCCTGTTGAAGTAACTCGCGCCGCCTCGTTGTCTTTGCGTCTTTTGCCGTTCCCCCCCACGCGTTTCTACTTCGATCGCTGACACCCCTCTGCCAATCTTTTTCCGCCTTGGGGCCGCCACAAAGTTTTTGGTACGTCCCCCTTCTTTCGCCCCAGTTTTTTGGTTTTCTTGTCGGCCTGGCCACGTCAACGACCCCCTCCTTTTTTTTTCTTTCCGGCTGAATGCCCAAGGGTGCCCCCCCCTCTCCCCTCCCTTACGGATCATCTTCGTGCCACCGGCGGGAAGGGCGTTTTCGGGCCCAGACTCACCGCTTTTTTCACGCGATTCCTCTCTTCACGAACCCTCTAAGGTGTACGGGTTTAGCCCCACCACCTTTGCCCCAAACGTACCATTCTTTCCGTTTTTTGGTTTTCCGCTTGCAAGTTTTTTATGTTTACGGATGACGCAGACCTGGCGGAAATGTCTTTCCGCTTCCATGTCGTTCGAACCCCTTGTTTTAGCGGGATCCTCGACCTTTTTTCTTGTTTTTTTTTTTTTCAGCGTCGACCTGACGGTTTTTTAGGGATGCAGACTTTTTTTCCCTATGGCCGATAAACCAGTGGCTCCCGGTCGAACTAACTTTTTGCGTACCTTGGTTCTTTTCTCACTTCCCCCCCTTTTCGGTCTACTCTCTATTCAAGTTTGACAATTATTTGTCGCACCGTGGCTCAACCATTAAATCCGGGAACCCACGCCCCAACGACTTTTGCGTTCTTTATGTTCCACCGACTGACTGGTTTTGCCATTTCCTCTTTTGCTGTGCTGGACTCTTGTCATTCACCGGCCGGCGTTCCCTTTTTGCCTCCATGGTCGAAGGTTTTTCTTCCCACGCAAAGGGGCTTCCCCACACTACCGGTCGTTTTTGATCCACGCCTCGCATGTCATCCCCACCTGTTTTTTCTCACACATTTCCCCTTTGTGTTTCGGCGTCGACTTGGTGCGGGTTATTTTTACACTCCCCAGTTCACCTCTTCCCCAGTGGCAGAGCCTGTTCTCTCCGAAATTCGGCCCTGGGGACTCCGGGTTTTTTCACTGGTCGCTTTCACCCCCACGTCCATCACACTTCCTACCCCCTTTCAAGGGACGCAGGCTCGCAGGTCAGCGTTCGCGAGGTTCCCGCCTTTTTCTTTTTCTTTCTGCCCACCCCGAATCCATGTTGTTTCTCCCCAAGGGCCACCGCACAGATCCTCAGCTTCCCTCCTCGTTTTCGTTCCGTTCACTGGAAGTGGCTCTGAAGCGGGGCCAAACGAAGCAAATTTTTTTGACGTTACCCGCTGATTGACAATTCGACCATGGGGGTTAAGTTTTGGTCCAACATCACCGAGTCTAGTTCTCCCGTTTTTTTCCCGAAGACTGCGCCTTGTTGACACCCCGTCGTCTCGCGTAGGAATGGGTCTGACGGGTTAACCACCCACTGGTTTTCGCTTGTCTTCGTCCCCTTTAGGTCCCACCCCCTTTTCTCCAATTTTGTAGATATGTTCATGCACGAAAGAAGCTCCCCCCCCCCCCATTCCCTCTCTTGGTGGACCGAAGACGCGGCCGGAAGTGACGAGCCCCCTTGCCCTCCCCCTATTACTAGCTGTTGCTTGTCGAGACATCGACGCGCCTTGGTCCCCTTCCGAAACATTGCTCCCCCCCCCTTGCTTAATACAACGCCTCCTTTTGAGATTCTTCATCCCCTGACTCTGAGTTCTACCGTTCCGCAGGCGGGCGGGGACCTTTTTCCCCTTTGCCCTTTTATTACCAATCACACGTTCAACCCCCCATTTACCGTCTACCACACCGTCTTTTCCGGCTTTTCCCGCGGACCCCCCCCCCCCCTATCACCAAACGGCCACCCAAGAGCCTTTCGCCGGCCCCTGGTCTGGGGTTGCCCAGAGCCCACCCTGGGCACTGCGCAGAACCCCTCATCCTTTCTTCTCTTTGCGGTTTTTTGGGGGCAAGTTTGCAGTCGAGCTTTGTTCCCCGAGGGACCCCACGTTTCCAACTTCTTCCTGTTTTACTCTGTGAGTCGCTCTGGTTCCCCCGGCCTTTCCTCTTCGTCACCCTTGTTTTCAAAAACTTCAAGTCCCACTTTGCCTCCGGCCCCAACGCCCCTGCTTTCCTCTTCACCCCCGACACCGCACAAACCGTCCCCCCGGTACCACTTATTAGGTTTATCCTTTCGGGCTTTCTCCTTCTTCTATTCATACTCCCGGTCATCCCCGTCCCGTTCCGGATACCCAACTTGGTTGTGCTGTCTTTCTCGGCTCCGTACGACCCGTGGATTACTCGCTCCCGTTCGATCCCCCGTGTGTTGAGGTCGGTCCCTCCTCTTCCGGTTACATACCCGTGACAATTCCCCACCCCGCACTTTTTAACCCCGGGGTTCAGTCCCTTTGCCCCGTTTTCCCATTTTTGTCGACCTTTTCCCTTTGGTTGTCCCTCCTTGAGTTTTTTCTTCTGGTCCCTTTCGCCCGGCAGGTTGGTAACCCTGTTTCCCCCCTGCCACGTTCCTTCCCCCTACCCTGGCCTTGAACCAGCCGCCACGTTTTGTTCGTAAGTTTTTCGTCAGGCCGGTTTCCTGTGTTGACCTTTTTTGCTTCACATCCGTCTATGTTCCGTCCCAGGCTATCTTCCTGTAATAGTCTTCCGGCAGGTTGTCTCAGCGGGGTTTAAACCATTCCCCAGTTTTTTTTTCCCCCCTCTCGCTACTCTTCTCCCGAACCCCCCCTTTTTCCTCCAAAGGGCACCCTGCCCGACTCCCCTTGCCGGAGGTCTCGGCCCGGCTACCGATCTCCGCTGGCCATTTGGAAACCTGGAGCAGCTGTTTATCCCTTCCGTCCTTTCGGCGTCCAGGCTAACCGGCAACGAAGCCGACCGACAAAGGTCCCGTTCTGATGCTTTCTGTCCCCTCCGGAAAACGCCCGAGTGCTGACTACCTTTCCGGAGGGCCTTTTTG
>Ga0179593_1546220_pt1 | contig 17761 bp, 28 predicted proteins | sample CZODoug2_1_08_16_FD_185931 | JGI IMG/M metagenome (GOLD analysis project Ga0179593, IMG submission 185931) | Vadose zone soil fungal communities from Angelo Coast Range Reserve, California, USA - CZODoug2_1_08_16fungal (PacBio error correction) | ecosystem: Environmental > Terrestrial > Soil >... | reverse complement strand
TGATCAGGCTGACCACCTTGACAGGCGGTCCTTTTTCCTTTTTTGGGGGGGGGTAATCTTTTTTTTTTTTTGGTTTCCATTTCCCGCCCCTTTCTCCGGACGTGATTGGGCTTTGGGTTCAGCTTTTCTTCCCGCCATTTTTTTTCACCCCTTTCGTTTTTGGTCCTTTCTGTTTTCCCTTGCCCGACGGAGTCCTCCCCTTCAAGAGTTATTTTTTTTTTGTCCGGCCCCCAACTGTATGGCGGGGGAGCTATCCTTTTTTTTTTTGTAACCGGGACCGCTTCCACTTTGGTACCTATTTTTCTGAACACCTCCTTACCAAGCACATCGTTATTTATGAGGTTAAATTCCGCTTCTTTTCGCTGCGGATTCGGGCCTTTTTTCTGGTTTCTTCCGGTCTTTTTTTTTTTCGAGCTCCATCTCGTTTTACTTGCCAAGCCGTTTAAAAATGTTTGGGCACTTTGTTACCACTGGCCGTCCTTTTGGGTTTACTTCATCTCAGGCGGGGCTTCTTTTTTAATCCCCTTCAGTTTCCGATTCTCAGGGAAACCCCCAAGTTTTTCTTTTTTCCCGGTGCACAGATGCTTTCTCAGCCCCCTTTTTGGGCCGTTGTCCACTTCCCCTTCCCAAGTTAGGGGGCTTTTCTCCGGGAACGGGCCTTGTCCGACCAGGCTATGGTGGCGGACTTTTTCTATCTTGGAATTTTTGTCTTATTCGGACCCGTGTTCGCGGATGGTTTTCCTTCTTCCTTTTTTTTTCAGGTGTTCCAATTTCTTTGGGCCGGAAATTTGTTCGGTCGGAAACATTTCTTATCATGTTGTCTTTCCCACCACAGTGGGTCCCCCCCCCAACAGGGTTCGGTTGGGTCGAAATTGACGGATTTTCGTTTGAGACCTATAGGTACCAGGTCATTACATTCAGGGATTTTTTCCACCTTTTTCCGTAGTTGGTTCATCCCTTGGGCTGACACATGGGCTTACTTATTCTTCTCCCACGTTTTTGAGTCCCGTTAGGGGCCGCTTTCGTTCAATGTTTGGGTCTTTTTTGTCTTTCATAATGTCTCGGTCTTCTGGCCGTTTTTGTTGCACCTGGGCTTCCCCCTCGGTGTTCTTTGATGGCCCTTCCTTTTTGTTTTCCGGAAGGGACAACAATCGTGGGGCAAATTCGCCGTTCGTTTTTTTTTTTTTTCGGCGGCTTTTTTTTTCTGCCCCAATGTTCCCTTTTGGGCGGGTTCTCCCGGGGACGATGCCGCCGGGTTCTGGCGGGTTCAGTCCACCAAAAACAACCCCGCTCCCGGTCAGGTTAGGGGGTTGGGAACTTGAAGTCATTTTGTCTTCTGGGTTTAGGTTTTTCATGCCCATGGCTTCCTTCCCTTTCCCCTTTAAACACGGTCTTCGGGAGAAAGGTAAGCGGAACCTGCCACCCGGAGGGGGTTGTTGTTTTTTTTTTTATTGTTCGAAGGGTACCAAGTCAAATTTCGGGACCTCTACTTCACTCCTACCTTTTCTTTTTGAAGGGGAGGAGTTTATTTCTCCGTGGGAATAAAACCCTTTCACCAAAGTTTTCTTTTAGAGTGGCCTTTTTGGAGGTTTTCCCTCTCCTAGGTGTATATTTCCCCCAATGGGCGGAATTAGGTGCCAGTCAGACAATGGGGTACAATGGGGACCTACTGGATCATCCCTGTTGTTGTTTTCTACTTTGGGTTTTACCCCTTTCCTCGTGGCCACCCTATACGGGCGACATCAGACGATCCATTTCTCCCCGGCTCGGGTCCCCCCCCCGGGGGTTGGGCCGGCCTTTAAAAGATGACTGTTAAAGGAAAAAGTCCAACCCAAAGGTTTTTGACGTTTCCAACCATCTGATTCAACCCTTTCCTGTCAAGTTTTTGAACGTACACCCTCCCCGGGGGAACTTTCCTACCCAAATTTACCCGAAAAACAAGTTCTGACCCCCCCAGTATTTTGAACTTTTTTTTTTGCCCTTCTCCCTGTCCACGGGCTTTCGCCTTCGACTCCCCCTTTTCACACCCCCCGGGGGCCTTTTTCGTGTTCACGGGGGACTTTCTCCCCCATCCGGGCAACGGTCGGGAGTTGGTTCTTTTATTTACCCCTCTTCTTTTTTTCCCCCCCTTGGAGGGCTTTTGCTCCTTTGGGGGTGAGGAGCCTGTTCCTGTTTATATTTAGCCAGACCAATGTTCCCCTTCTCGTCTTTCTGTTAGGCAAATTTTATCCTTTTGTCAGGAGTAATGCGCCATTTGGGGGGCAGTTTGGGGGGGTCCGTTTTTTTCTCCCTTTTCTCTTTTGTTTTAACTTTTGATCAAAACCCTAGCAGCTCTCTGAGGCATGTTGTCTCGCTGCGGAATGTCGTTTTTTGGGGGTCTGTCCCCCCCCATGTGGCAATGTCGGGTTCCCCGGGCTTTTTTTTTTGGTTTCTTCGTTTCCATCCGGGGACCTTTTTTTTGAATTCGTTTCCCACTCCCCCTGATTTTTTTTTTTTAGGGGATCGGTCTTCTTTTGTCCAAGGGTTTTTTTTAACAATGTTCCTTTCCCACAGGCTTTTTCACCTTTTGCCCATCTGCGTTCTCGTTTTTTCCCTGGGACTCCAAAAACAATTTCTTATACGTTTCCTGTACCTCTCCAGTCACCCCCCAGTTCTGGTATTTTCTTCCTCGATCGCTTGTTAGGTCTTACGCATTTCGGGGCCCCAAAGTCCCCCCCCTTGTCCTTCGGTTTGTTCGTTCTTCCCTTTTTTTTTTCCAAACCATTGTTTGAAAAAGCAATAGTTTAAGTTCACGAATTATTTTTTTTCCCTTTTAGTTTTAGTGTCACCCTCAATAACCGATTTTTTTTAGTCCGTTCTTCCTTCCTTTGCTAGAGAGCCTTCCACTTAGTGTTTTTCCCAAGGGCGCTCCTTCCCATTTTTCCGTTCCCGGCCATGTGAACCTTCCTGTTAAACTTTGTGACGGCTCACCCATGGTGGACAAACCTCTGTTTCGTTTTAACACTCCCCCTGAACAATGTTGGATTCCTCAAGGTGGTCCCACCAATTTTGGGCCTGTTTTTTCAAGTGACGGGCCCTTTTCAAGGCATTTTTTCGTGCTTGTCGGGTCCTCACTTGTGCCTCGTTGATTTTTCCATCTGCTTTTGGACCGGGGGCCGTTGCCCTTTGGGCTTGTGCCCACTTTTTTTTTTTCCCCCCCACAATGGGGGTTGTCGGGGGCCTTAGTCGTGTCGTCCTGGAGGGACCGGTCTTTGTTAGGCTTTCTGAGTACCTTTTTGGCCATGCCATGAAAATTGAGAGCTTTTCTAAGTTCAAGGAGATACAAACTTGTTTTCGATGCAATACCGGCCCAGTCAGGACGAGGTTTTAACCTGACGTTTTTTTTTTTTTTTTTAGGGGCATTTTTTTTTTTTTCCCGGGGGAAAAACACAACCATTTTTTGTTTGGCCCTGCTTACTCATTGACGAGGCTTCCCCCTTAGTCCCTCCAACCCTCAACAAGGTTTTTTTGTTGTGTCCATTTCTCCTCCTTTCCTTACCCCTTTGTTTTTTCGGTTTTTGGGTCTTTGTGATTGTCAACGCGTGGGGGGGGGCCCCGTCACTAAGGTCCCCCCATGTCTCCCCTGGTTTGTCTGCCGTAACCTTTTACCGTAACTTTTTTTTCGGTGATTTTCAATCTTTTCCTTTTTTTCAAAATTTTTATGGTGTTTCATTAGAGGTTTCCTCCCCCTCCAAGGAAGATTTCCGACAAAAAAATCACCCTTTAGTTGCCCAACTTTTTTCCCTTCCTGCTTCCTGTTTTTTCCCTGGGTGCCTGTCCTGAACCGTCTAAAATGTGGCCCCCCGACTCGTTTTTATGGGGGGAGTTGGCAATTGTTGTTGTATTATTGCCGGGGCTTGTTCCTTTTGTGCCCATTTTCCCCCCCACTCCTTGTCCTGGGCAGGGTGTGTGCCCGCTTTCTTTTTTTTGCTTTTTGCCTTTCACGATTTAGTGGTTGTGGCCCGGATTGGTTTGTCTTGTTACAGCGGTATGACAGTGTCTCATGGGGGCCCTGTTCAAACGGCCAGGCCCACTCGGTCCCCGAGTTTTCCTTCCTTCCTTTTGCCCCTTTTCGAGGTAATGGTTTGGGGCGCGGCTTCCGGAACCACCAGACGCTTTTGGTGGTTCAGTGTTTTTTTTTTTTTGTGGACTTCGACCCTCCTTTCCCTCTATGCGGACGTTTTTTTCCTCGTCTTGGTTCATATCTTGTTTGATGGGGTAATTTTTTTGTTGGCAGATGGTTTCCAGACCCCCCGTTTGGAGCTGGTTTAACTCACCTCGCTTTTTTTTTTTTTTGAGTCTTCACTTTTTTTTTTTTTTCCACTTTTTTTTTGTTTTTTGTCGATACTTGCCCTGTAGTTTTTTTTAGTTCATCCGAGGGCGTCCCGCTGGTCAATTCATCGTCGCTGCTATGTTTTTTTTGTCCCCGGAAACTTTCACCTTAGTTTTTTTCAAGGCTCCGGACACGTTTTCATCCCGATAGCGTTTCTCCCCACCAACACGGTCCCCCCCCCACAAATCCCCCCTTTCTTTTTTTCCCGATTTTACCGCCGGTTCGGCCGGAGCTATTTTTCAGTATCCTTGAGGCCGAGATCGACCCACACCGAAGGGAACACTTTCCCCGTGATCAAGGCGTTTTTCCTTTTTAACTTCCATCTGGGGGCCGTCCTTACCTCGTTGCTTTCAATATGTTTAAGGGGATTTTTTGACAAAAAGGTTGGGGACTCTACTGGGCATTTCCCTTGTTTCTTTTCCTCTTTGGTCACTTTTTTCCTTTTTTCAGGTTCTCCTTTTCCTTTTCGTTATCACCCCAAGACGGTTTGAGTTTTCATTTCCTCCTTCAGGAGGCGGGAACTGTGGGTCCCCAGGTTTCCTCCCCCTTTAGTGGACTTTGTCTTTTTTCCTTTTTTTCGTGTTGGTTTTTGGTTTCGGTCGTTCGTTTTTCCCTAAGCCCTGATTTTTTTGTGGGACGAGTTTTTTTGGTGCGGGGGGCGTCACCATAAGTTGGTGTGGTTTTTTGTGAAGGGTGACCCCTCCCTTCCCCCGAGAGTTTCATTGTTTTTGGTGCCCGTCGTTTCCGGTCTTTTTTTGCCAAGTTTTTTTTCAGCTGTGGATCCCCCCGTTTTTGAGTCATTAACACCTTTTACCTTGTGGTCTTCCCCCATTCGCAGCTTTCTGGTTTGCAGGCTTTTCCCCAGGTTCTTGACGGGCCACCGTTTGCCAATGTAGCCCCCATCGGTTGAGCAGTGGGTATAACTTCCTCTGCCATATCAATATTTTTTTTTTTTTTTTTTTCTGTTTGTTCCACAAACCCCTTCGGGATTTCTTACTCCGTTGTTTTTTGTTGACAGGGATTTAGATTTCTTGACCTGTCTCCTTTTTCCCAAAGAAAACCCCCCCTTCCGTACACGTTTTTAGGCCTTCGGTCGATTGCTAGTCTTTTCCCCCCCTCCTTTTTTTCCCTCTTTTCCACTGCTGTATTTTGCCCCGCCGTAAAAATTTTTGGGGCTTTAGTTAAAGTTTGGCACGCTTTTTTCTCTTTGGTGCATCTCTTTTTTCACCTGGATTCCCGCCGTTTTTTTATTTACCCACCCGTTGGTTTCCCGATTCATGATGGCTATTAGGCCAACTTCTTTCCCTAAACTGTCCTTCTGCTTCTTGCACGATTTCCTGATGTTTCGGGCTCATTTCTTCCAGGACCGGGGGGGGCCTTCCTGCACCACCTGGCCAAGGTGGGTTTTCACCCTCCCTTTTTCCTTTTTACGGGACCCCCTTTTGTACCCCCCAGACGTTGTTTTGGAAAAAGGCCTTTTGTCTAGGGCCGGGAGCGGGGATTCCCCTTTCAGTCCCCACATTTCTTTTCACTTGGGCTTGGACCTTTTTTTCATCCCCCTTTTTTCCCCCCCTTGGCCGCTGTTCCTGCTCCCTCTTTTTTTCGCCCGTTCCTTAACCGTAAACCCTGTTACGCACCCAGGGTTTTGGCGACAGTAGGGACCCTTTTGTTTCTACCCCCCCTTTTGGTTGTGTATTTACATTTTTTCGTTAGTCGTTTTTCCCCCCCTCCGTTGGGCGTGGACCAGAGGTCCTGGGCAAACCCCCAAAAAGTTTAAGTTTTATTACCCCTTCCTCTGAACCGCTGATCCCCTGCTTTTTTTTTTCAGTCTTCTGGGTTATGGAGATGTGATTCACTCCGTCCCCTTTAAGGCGGGTTGTTGGCTTCCAAAATTTTCGGGGCCCTTTTCTTACCCCTGTCCACCATTTTCTCTTTTTCCCGACCCCAAAACCCCTGTTCTTTTTCAAAGTTCCCCCCCCGAGGAGGGGGGGTAGTATATCTTTTCACTCGTTTTTCTTTTTACCTTCACCCCATTAGCACCCCACCCCAGTTTTCTTTTCCCTGAATGGAGGTATCTTGCCCCAAAGCACTTCTTTCTCTTCTATCGTTTCCAGTTTTCCATTTGTTTACGGGCTCCCGCGATGAAGCGGGTTTGCGTTGTGCGCTTTTTGTTCGTCCTCAAACCCTCTTTTTTTCAGAAACACAATCACAAGTCCCCATCTTTTTTTTTTTCCTTTCCCCCCCCTGGCCCCCCCCTATGGCGTGGTTTCCACGGTTGGTTGGGACTCTTAGCTTCGTTGTGGGATTTTCTCGGTCATTTTTTCCTTCCCCCCCCCAAGATTTTCTTTCATGGTGTACCCCCCTTTCTTTCGGCGGGGTTAGACGAAGCATGGTTCAATTTTTAACCATCTTTGGGTTTTACCGTCTTTCCCTCTTGGGTGCCCCCTCCCTTTCCCCGGTGACCCTTTATTTTGCTTTTTGCATGGTTAACCCCCAAGTCGGCCATGGCTCTTTCCTGGTCCCGGTTTTTACTTTTTATTGTTTTTTTTTGGTCCAAATCAAATTGGCGAATCTAAAAACCTTTTTGGAAGTTCACAACCCCCCTTACTTCACGCCCACTCCGGGGGGCTGGTCCAAAATTGGGTGAGTTTCCAACCTAGCATCGGTCTCCTAACCGTTTCCCTGTTCTCCCTCAGAGGGGGACGAGGGCCCATTGGGCGTTTTTGCGGCCCGCCTCTGTTTTTTCTCCTTGTTTTTTTCCCTCTGTCTTCGTGCCGGCAGGATTTTCGGCTTTGTATCTTTGGGCCAGGTCGGCTTACTTTGTCACTCCCTATCCCAAGTTTCCCAACCCTTCTTTTTCCCCCCCCTTTTCCCTTCCGCTTTTCTCGCCACTCAATGAATCACCCACACCGGTCTTTTTTTTGGCCCGTCACTTTTTGTTGGTTTTTTCCACCAAGACGTTGGGGTGGTGTTTATTATTTAACACTCTTTTTCCCCCTTGTCTGTCCCTGGTGACCCCGGTTCCCACTTAATTCACCCCTCTCTCTTTATCCCCGTTGGTGTTGTGTTGTTCTGGAGTGATTGTTACTTTTTCCTACAGGGGCCCCCCATTTCTTCCCTTTTTTTGTTTTCTTTTTTTTTGCTTTGTGTGGCCCAAAAACCCCTCCCCTCGTTTCAAGGGGGGGGTCCCCATGCCCCGTCGAAAATAGGCATATTATTAGTTTTATAGGGGGGAACGAATTTGTTTCTCCCCTTTATTAGACTCACTGACCCTTCCCCCTTGCTCTATTGTTTTTTTTTCCCTGCACCAGTAAACCCTCCTACCGGTCAATAGATAAGACGGCGCGTGGGCCCAGGGTTTCAAGGGGCCGTTCCCGGGTCCTTTTTCAACCCACTTTGGGGTTTTGGGCTTCGTTTCCCACCACCCTCGGCCTTTCCTTTGCTGACCCGTGTGGTTTTTTATAGATGAATTTAACAAGGTTTATCCCGCTATTTGAGTCTTTTTCCTTCTTTCCCCGGTTTTCCGGTCCCTTTTGCCTTTTTGTGTTAGCCCCCCTTTGGCTTGACCCTTACGGGAGGAGAACCCACACTTTTCTGGTGAAGGGCCCCCCCCAGAGTTCCTCGTTTTTTCCCCCCCTCTTGGTTATCTTCCGTTTCCTTTTTTGGGTCCAAGCTTCATTTGGGTCGTGGTTTGACAGGTCCTTCGGTGTGTGGCTCGCCGACCGCCCGTTTTTTCCCTTTTTCCGTTATCCCTTTTTTTTTTCGTTTTTCATCCCCTTATGGCCGGCATTGGGAGGACAGTTTGGGGTCTTGGTCCCGTTTTTGAACCCTGCCCCTTCTTTTTTGCTTTTTTTTTTTTTTTTTTTAGTTCATTGTGGGTTAAGGACACCCACGCGGACCAAACGTTCAAATTTTTTGGGGTTGGGGGGTTTTGGTTTTTTTTTTTTGGGGGGGGGGTGGGTTTGGTTGGGGTTGGTGCCCCCTTCTGGTGCGTCATCAAACCCGTTACTTGTTGGTAATTTCCGCGATGTAAGGAATTCGTTGTTACGCTCCTTTTACCTATTGTCCCCTTTTCGGATTTTCCTCTACCAGGTCTTTTGCCGTTTTCTCTTCCAATTTTCCTACCGTTGAGTATTTGTCTCTTTTACGGGATCAACTAGTGGAACACCCCCGTGTGACCTCTATTGGTTGGGCCCCCTTCTTGCACTTCTCTAGTTGAGGGATACAAACCCACCCTTAATTTCTTTCCCGCTACCGCTCGGAATAGTCGGGAAGGTGGATTTAAGGGTTGCCTCCGGGATTGGCTTTTCTTTCCTCCCACCCTCTTTTCCCCCCAAACCCATTTTTCTTGGTCGGTTCCTTAAATCCCCCAGGGTGAAAAAAGGTGCCCAGCCCAATACAGGTTCCTGTCCCCCCCCTTTCCCCTTTCTTCGGCCCTGTTTTTCTTCTTTTTCCTGTCCCTGTGGCTCCCCTGACGCGTGGGATTTTCTCAGGAAGTGCAAAGGGGAGAAAAATTTATTCACAATTTAGGATTGGTTCTTGTTTTTCCCCCCTTCTATTTTTCGGTTTTTTTTTTCCTTTTGGGTTTTCTCTTCCTTTTGTGGGTTTAACCGTATTTTGTGGTGGGCAAGGTTGGCCTGGTTTTTTGGTTTTTTCCCTTCCTTTGACGGGGTTTTACTTCTTTTCTGACAGTTTGTGGTTCCCTTCCTCTTCAATTCAGGACGTGGCATAGGTGCCCGGAGGGGCCGGTATAGATCCGTAGCTGTTTGCCCTTCCCCCCTTTTTCTTCGGGACTTTTCCCTGAAAAACCCAAAAAAACTAGTCCAGGTGGAACAAATATTGCTTACTCGGAATGGAGATCTTTTCAGGTTGGGTTCCCTTCCTTTAACTGGCCCTCCCCCACTTTCCAAGATTTGTCCCCTTAGGAACGAAAGGTGTCCTCCCTGGGGTTTCCCCCCTTACAGAGTTTTTTTTTTGACCTCCAGAAAAACGTTTCCGTTTCTTTTCTGTTTCCCGCTTTCCCCTCCGTTTTTTTTTTGGTTTTCCGTTATTTTCATTCTTTGGGGTTGACAGTCGCAACCCTCCCCCCCAGACCCCACCCCTCTTTCTTCTCGGGACCGCGTCGGCTTCCCCTGATAGTTCCCTTTTGTCATACAATTCTTTTTTTCGATGGTTCTTATTTCCCAACTCACTGTTCCCTCCTTGAAGGGGTTCCCTTTGGATTTTTGGGGGCATTTTTTTCCCCCGGATACAGGGAAGGTCCCCCAGAGTTGGTTCCGCCCCCCTTCCCCCCCCGATTTTTCCCCTGTTTTCCTTTCCCTTGTCCAGACGACGCCGGACTGGGCACGTTGGTTACCGGGGCCCTTTCCCCCCCGCCCTTCCTTTTTCCCTTGGCCGGCACCCAGGTTTTTCCTCCTTGGCCTTTTTATTTGATGTTCGTGACCCGGTCACCTCGCTCCAAGCCTTTTCGGGCTTGCCCCCCCCACCCCCCCCTCCCCTTCCTTCCCGTGGACTTTTTCCCCCCCTTTCAATTCTGACACACATTGCACCTTCCCTTTCAATGCGGGGCCCCCTTTGCCCCGCCCCGTACCCCTTTTTTTCTCCCTTTCCGTCCCTCTTTGCCCGGCCTATCTAAACTTCGAGCGCGGGCCGTCAGTGGGGCTGGGCGAAGCCCCCAATTGTTTCCCCCCTTCCCTGGAGGCTTTTTATCCCTTTGGGGTTACTCCGTTTTTGGGTCCTCAACCCGGGGTCACCTTTTTTTTCCCTCGTTTGGTATTTTCCCCCTTTGACCCTTCCCCCAGCTGTATTTTCACCCATTTGGTGCAGTGCCTGGGACATGCTTCGGGTTGGGCTTAAAGTCCTTGGATCCCCACATTCCGCCCCGTTTCTCTCGGGCGGTTTGTCCGACTCTGTTTCCATTTCGAGTTTCGTTTGGCAACCCCCCCTTTTCCTTTCCCGACTTGCGTCTCCTTTTCCCTTTTCAATTTCTGGATTGTCACTTCTTTTTTTTTTTTACCCTGCCCAATATTCTTTGAGAAGGCGCGGGGTCCTCACTTCCCAAAATTCTTCTTTGGACCCCCCCCCTCTTTTTTCTGTCCTTCTGAGATCTGGACTATTTTAAATTCTTGCCTTCGTTAATTTTCCACCCGGTGCGTTTGTCCCCTAAGTATTCCCAGTTCACGTTGTTCCGGCTTTAGTTTTTTTTTTTGTGGCGTGTTTTTTGAGACCCCCAACCCTTTTCCCCGTGGCCTCCCCCCAACATTGCCCACTGGCCCTTCTCTCCCCAACACCAGTTCCCCAATAGGATTTTTTCCTGTTTTCTTTCTCCTTCCTTCTTTGTCAGTTGTCATTTTGAGCCCCTCCCACACTCAATCCCCCACCCCCCTTTGGCTTTCCCTCTTTTGCGGTCCTTTCTTTCCTTCCTTTTAAAAAGTTGCACCAAGGATGACCGGGAATGCCGCCCCGTCCCAGCCGAAACCCTATTTTTTGTTTCCCTCTTAAGCTGTCCCCCTCTGGCCCCACAGATTTCCCATTCCTTTATTTTCGCGGGCACCCATCCCGCTTCCTCCCCTGACCACCACCCCCCACCCTTTTTTGGTTTTCCCCTTTCTGTCCAACCAATGATTTTTTTTCGTTGTAGGGCCGAAAGGGCCTTGTTAATTTCCTCCTTGGTTTTCCTTTTTTCCACCTGCTTACCTTCTTCCCCCCCTTCGAACCTCCACACATTTTTCTAAGGGGTTAAAGACTTCGGACACCTGGTTACCCCCCTTGTGTCCCAGGACCAAGTTTTCCCGTTTCTCTTTTTGCTGGCCGGACGGGTGGTTGGGCTTTTTTTCGGGAGGGCGGTGCCGTGTTTTGCTTTAATTCCCCCCTGACACCCACACCCCTCTCTTCTTTTTCGGGTTTCTCTTTTTTTCCCTTTCCCAAATTTTCTGGGTCCAAAACCCCCCAAAAAAATAGGTTTCAGCCTTTTTTTTATGTGTGAAAATCCCAAAGGTTTCTAAATACCCTGGATTTTACGGCAAGTCCCCCTCCCCCCCTCAACACCAACGTTCCGCTTTTGGCCATCCTTCTCTCCCCCCCTTTTTTTCCTTTTGGGGTTTGACCCCTCCCGTTCGAACAACTTATGATTTTTTTGTTGTTTATGCTTATCTGCTTTCTTTATGGTTCTTAGGTTTCTTTTTCCCTGGTTCTTTTTTATTTTTCCCCCCCACCCTTTTCGGGTTCCCTGTTTTTCCATTTTTTTTCTTTACTTGCTCCCCTTTAAAAACTTCCTTTGCGGGTTTTCCTCGTTTTAGCGACAATCCTTGGTGGCATCAGAGGTCGCTCCCCTCAGTTTGGGGTGGCCCCCCCTGTTTTTCCCCCCTCCCCCCCAGTACCCCTCTTTCTTATTCAAACTCCACAAGGGGGTCAGCTCTGGTTTCCAGAGACCCTCCATTGGCCACGGGGTTGCGTTCCCTGTTTGCTCGCTCGCCCCTTTTTTTGACGCCTTTGAGGCTGTTCCCCCAAATTTTTCCTTTTTTTGACCCATTTCTTTCTTGGTGTCCGCACTTTTCTTTTCCCCCCCCTTTTTTTTCCCCCCTGTCCCCAGTGTTTTTTTCTCTTTCTTTTATACCCCCGTTTTCAAAAAGGACACATTTTCCTTGACTTATTTTGGTACCAAAGCTACTGGTTGCGACTCCGTGTACCCCCCCCGCTTCGTTGATTTGGCCTTGATTCCTTTTTCAGCCCTGGTCCCTTTTTTGCACCGCTGTTTTTAACGATTTGAGTTTTTTGCCACATTTTTTTTTCCTCGATCGGTCCCTTCTGGGGGGGGCTGAAACTTTTTCCATCTCCAATTCCCCCTCTTGATTCGGACCCTCCCTCTTTTTTTTTTCCCCCAAAGGGTCCTTTCGCGGGCTTCTTCAAATCACAGATTTGCGCTTGTTGTTTTTTTTTTCCTAAAGAGGTAGCGTTCCCCTTTGACCCCTTCCCTCTTTTTCCCTTTCTTTTTAGTCTAACCCATTTTTGGGTCCTGTAATGGCCCTTTGATTACTCCACTTTCCTGCCGTTCCCAAGGTTTCTTTTCCCGAGTTTTGGGTTTTCTTCCCCCCCCATTCCTGTCCTCCCCCCCCTCTTCTTTTTTCTTTTTCCATTTTTCAACCAGCTCTTCCCGGTCGTTCTCAAAACCGAAAAAGGCTCTCATGTGATAACGAAATGTAGTTTTATCCCACTTTCCTCTTTTTTCCTCTCCCCTCCCTGGTTGCCAACTTTTCGGAGTGTGGGGGTGGGGCCCCTCCCCTTGGTACTCTACTTTTTCTTGCTTGTTGATCCCCTACGTCATCTTTCCCCACAACTCTAGGCAGTTTGTGATTCCTGGTCTTCCCCATCGTGCCCCCTGGGGGCTTTTCCCTTTGGTTTTTCCCCCTTTCATTTTTTACCTGTTCTTTTCGCACATTAGGGGGGAAAAGGTCCGACCCCCAGAACCCCAAAAGGGGGGGCCTTGATCGCCCCTCCCCTCCTCCCCTTTTTCCCCCCATTTCCTGTCCTTACCCCCCCCGGCCCGCGGTATTCGCCACAATTTTGATTTTTGTTCAAATTTCAAGCTTGGACCCGGTTGTATTTTCCTTGCACCTTTTTTTGGGGTGGGAAGGGTTTTAAGGGCTTTTTTGCCGATTACGTTCGGGGGTCCCCACTTTCGTTCCGGGTCCCTTTTCTCCCTTCTTTTTTTTGCAGTGTTTTTTTTTTTCCTAGTCCCCTCCGTTTCCAGAAAAGGTTGACATCAATTTCCTCCGTAATTATTTTTCGGACCACCTGGTGGTGTGTTTAAAAGTCGTTTTCTTCGGCGACCCTTTCTTTTTCGTTTGCCCGTTTTTCTTCTGGTAGTCAACAACACCCTCTAAGGTCCACCATTGTAGATGATACAGCGATCCGGGAGGGTCCTGATTTCCCCATGTTCTTGGGACCCTCCCCCCCTTTCCTTCCAGGCCCCCCCTTCTTTTTCTCCACCCCAAACCTGTTGACACTGGGCTTCCAAAGTGATTGGGTCATACTTTTTTCTCTCTGGTCCTTTGGTGAAGGTCCAAGTTCCCTTTTTTCCTCCTTTCTTTTATCTCCTTTTCCTCCTTCCCCCTCCTTTTTTTTTTTTTTTTCGCTCTGGCTTTGGTACCGTCGCCCGCTTGTTAAAAACATCCCAAAAGGGATTGTTATATCCTTTTTTGCGTTAAAATTGTGACCTCCATTCCCGTTGGTGTCGACCTCCCCCTTTGGGCAACTCTGCTATTTATCCAATTGGGGAACATTGATTTTGCCCTGGCTTGTTTTTTATGAATTTTTTATAATTTTGACCTTGCCCCCTCTTGTTTTGTTTTTCCCCCCCTTTTTTCCCCCCGACTTCACCGGCTCAATAAGTTTATTTGGACGGGGGCGTGTGAACTGGGTACATTCAAACCCGGTTCCCTCGGCTTCTTCCCCCCCCCCTGGTTCGTTCAACTGATTGACTTAGGTACCTTTTCTTAGTTTAAAAACATTATGACCTCCCACAGGGCGGGCTGGGGTAGACCAAGGCAGAAATAAACCGGATGAATATTTACCCTTCACTTTTTTTTTTTTTTAAGACCCATTTTTCTCACCGCAAAGGTCCCTTTTCACGTACCTTTCGTTCCTCCTTCATCAAGCTTTCCCTTTTTTCCCCCCGTCTGGTCCTCCTTCCCTCTGATTCCTTAAAACCTTTTCGGGCCTTTTTGCTCTTTTTTCCTCCCTTTGACGGGTTTTCTGGGAAAAGACCTTCTTTTGTCCCCCCCTGCTCCCGTTTCCCTTTTCTTTTTCAATGCCCCGTCGCGGTGGGAAATCTTTTCTTTTCCCCCTGCGGTTGGTCCATTGGGTCCGGTTTTTTGTCCTGAATTCGGCTGGAAGAAGCCCCCCCTTCAACAATGCGGGTTCTAACTTGGTCCCTTTTAACCTGTGGCTATTGTGTCACCGTCCCACCCGTCTGATTTTCCCCCTTATTCTTTTTTTTTTTTTTTTTTCTGGTTTTTTTTCCTCCCCCGTGTTAGGTTTTCCGTTTTTTTTCTACAGGCTTAAGGGGTCCCGGGTTTCTTGCCCCCCCCACTTTTTCACTGCTGTTTCTTAAATCGACCTTTGCCGAACTGGAACGATTTTCCACGCAAATCCTCTCTGATTGGATTTTGATTCGTCCTTTTTTTCCCCTTCTCCCGTTTTTCCTCTTGGGGACAGGTGTTTCCAAACCCAATTCATCATGTTCCCTTCCATTTTTCACGGTTTCGTTTCTTGGCCACTAAAACCCCCCCCCTCCCCCCCCCTTTCTTGTGCACCCTGAGCGTGGCCCAAAGTCTCCACCTCATTTTTCCTTTCCTTTCTTTTTTTGGGTTTTTTGCTGTTCGAACCTCCCACATTTTCCCTGTCCCTTCCCCCACAGATCCATTTCCTTTTCCCTTGTATGTATAAACTTGGCCCGCTGGATTTAAATTGGAATTCGGTCTTCCCTTGGAATATAATTTTCTTGCATAAGTACCAAGACACAGTTTATTTTTAGCAATAACCGACCAAGTTCTAGGTACCGGATCCTAAAAGGGGTTTTTTTTTTTGGGCTTGTATTCTGCCCTACCCTCTTCCTGGTTTTCTCCCTCCTTCTACAGGCCCCCGACTTCCCCCCTTTGGTTGACCCCCGATTCTGGTGGATTACAACCTATGTTCTTTGTAAACAAATGTCACCCCCCGATGTCAGTTGGTCCCAACACTTCCCAAATGGGGGTTGATTACAGATCCACCCCACTTTTTTTGGGTTGCCCCCTTTTGAATTCCCCCTTCAGGACGCCTTTGACATTTCTTCCTATTTTTGTTTTTTTTTTTGTTCCTGGGTCCAAATACCTTTCTTTTTGATCCATGGCCCCTTTTCCTTCCCCAAACAAGGGACCGGGGTTTGCGGAGTGGTTTATTTTTTTCGGGTTGCCCGACCATGGATTTTGCGTCCTCCTTTTTCTTTTTGGGCCCCATTTGAGTTTGTTTCTCGTTTTGCCCCCGTTGGGTTGTGGCAGGGATGGGCTTTTTTCCTCGTATCCCGTTCCCCTTTCCCCTTCACAACAACCCCCCTTCTCTGAGGGTGCATTTACCTTTTGACCGTCCGGCCTCTGTTTTCATGGTTCCTCGGAGACCCCTCCTTGGGGGGGTTGGGTTTTGGGCATTCCCCCCGAGTTTTTCCCTTTTCTCTTACCCTTTTCGCATTCCCTTTCCCCCTTCCCCCTGTAGTTCCCAAACTAAACCAAATCCATATTTTTTTTTCCATATTACAGGTAGACCCCCTTTCCCCCAAGGCCATTTCCCTTGTTTGGTTGTCAGATTCATGATTCTGCCTTTCCTTCTAGTTTTAACTTTTGTCCCAAATTTAAGTTTCCTTCCGGGTTTCCAAAACGCTTTCGGTTTGTTTCATATTTTCACGGTGGGTCCAACTCGGGGCTGGCCGGGGCGTCATTCAGCTTAGGGCGTCGTTTTTCCCCTCTTCCTATTTTTCTTTGTTCCCCCTTCTAGAGGGGTTGCCTTCGAAATTAGCGTCCTCTCCTGGGAGGCTTTTTTTCCACTGGGTTTTTTTTCGCCATTTCCCCTCAGTTTTCGCACTGGGTCCTTTCCTCGCCCTGGTGCCTGCCTACCGGGCTTTTCTTGTTCCTTTTTCGAGCGTTTTCCCCGCTTGTCCATCGGGCACAGCTTTTTTTTTCCTTTTTTGCCCCCCTGCTGGCTTTGGTTTTCTTTCTTCCTTGATTGGCCCATGGGCTCTTGCGGATCCCTTCCCTTGCCTTTCTGTTCCCCCCCTTCACAAACTTTTTTCGCACCCTTACGGTTTTTTTGGTCGCTTTGATTTTTTTGAAGTTGTCCCCCAGCTTTCCTGGGTCCTTTGTTGGGCTGGTTCCGGGCCTTTTTGCTTTCCAACCCACCTCCTTTTTTTCTTGTATTTGCCTGAGTACTGCTTCTTTCCAAGGATCTCTCCGTTTGGTCCCTTTGCGTTGAATCTGTGATGCAATTCATCCCACAGATTGTCGTTTTTTGTTTGGAACTTTGATTCTTTTTTTCCCCCCTTTAATCCCTTTTCCCCTTGGTGGGTACATCCCCCCGGGGGACCTGAGGTTGGTTATGGGATGTTTTCCGTGAAAGCTGTGGGGTGAACACGGGGGGGCCCCCTTTTGTTGATCTTGCCCGGTTTTCCCACACTTTGTCAACAAATGTTTTGTGATTCCCTCCCCCCAAACCCCATGATTCAAAATTGGGTTTTAGTCATTTCCGAGCGGCTTTGCAAAAAGTCATCCGTTTTTTTTAAGGGGCCTTTTTTTCTTATTGACCAGATGGTAAAGGTTAGTTTCCCTAACCTACCCCTTCCCTTGATTAAGACCCTTTTTCTTTTAAAAATCCTACCAAGTCTGTCCACCGCCTTTTCCCTCTCCCCCTCCCCCCTTTTGGTGACCCCCCGTTTTTGATAGGGGTGTGGTCCCATCCTAAATAGCAATTTCCTTTGCTGGTCAGATTCCTTTCCCCCCCCCCCAGGTGGGGATCCTCTTGTTTATTCCATTTTTCCCAAGCGTACGGGCATCGTCGGCCGTTTCCGCCCCCTTTTTTTTTGTTTTTTTCCCCAACCCCTTTTTTTGTTATAGGCGAAACTTAATTCCCCACCGTTTTTTCCTGGGATTACCCTTCCAGCTTTGTTGTTTTTCCAAGTCCCCTTCCCCTGTCCCCCAGGTACCCCTTTCCCCTTTGGTTATTTGCAGGTCAACGGACCCCCCGGTTTTTCATGAATCAGTTCTTTCCCCCCCAGCTTGAGTTTTCCCTTCCGGCTAACCCTTTTTTTATGTGTTCGTTTTTTTCCGAAGTTAGGGGGGAATGGGGGATCCCTCTCCTGGGTTTCCTTCTTTTTCAGTTTATTCTTATTTGCCAACGGTTTGGAAAGGGCGTTTGCCCAGGTTCCTTGGACTTTTGGGCCTTTTTCCCACCGTCCAAAATTTGGCGGTTTCCACTTTGGGGACCCTTCCGGGATAGGTTTTAGCTGGTTTACCCCCCGTCCCTTGTGTTGAGGTGAGATGTTTTGCTTTCCCACGTGGACCTTTTTCTTTTTTCTCGACCCGTCCGTCCTCTCGTCCCTTGAATAGTGCGGGAAAACACCCCCCCCCTTTTTTTCCCTTTTTTAAGTGTTGGACACTGCTTTTTTTCCGATTGGGGATTTCCTTCCTTTTGTAAATGTGGAAAATTGCTGTCAACCCCCTGGGCCCGGTTTGCCCCCTTTTGCCCCCCCCGTATGTCCTAAGAAGACGTGTTGCTTTGCTGCCCCCGCTCACGGTTTTTTTTTTTTTTTATTTTTTCTCTGTTTCTGGGGGGCGTGACCCTACACCTTTCCAGGGTCAATTTTTG
>Ga0179593_1818324_pt1 | contig 17764 bp, 19 predicted proteins | sample CZODoug2_1_08_16_FD_185931 | JGI IMG/M metagenome (GOLD analysis project Ga0179593, IMG submission 185931) | Vadose zone soil fungal communities from Angelo Coast Range Reserve, California, USA - CZODoug2_1_08_16fungal (PacBio error correction) | ecosystem: Environmental > Terrestrial > Soil >... | reverse complement strand
GGTCCCTTTGCGCAGTTTCCCTTTTTAGGGTTTCTTTATATTTTTTTTTGTGGTTGTTTGACCTACGGGCCCGTGATCAGATCGGGACCGCCCATGTTTCCTGTTTGGAATTTTTGTTCTTTCAACTTTCGCGTTTCATTCTGTGGGGGTTTTTTTTTTTCTCCCCAATTTGTGGTTGTTTTCACTTTGGGACTACCCCTCCCCCCCTGAACTGCTGGAACTGTTTGTTCGCCGTGTCTTTTTTTTTTTTTTTCCCGCTGCTGCAGATACCTTGTTTTTTTTTGAGACAATTTAGTTGGCGGGTTACTGGATAGATATTTCTCTCTCCCAGTGAACCTTTCTGTTTTGGTTGTTTCTTTGCTGGTTTTGGGCGGGTTTTGCTCCCCTTGCCTCCCTTTTGTTCCCCCATATCCTCTGCCGCGCCGTACGTGGACCCAGCTTTCGATGCCGAGAGAAGGGTGGTTTTTTCCTTGTTTTGTCCTGTTGTGTGTTCTTTTTTTTGGCGCTTGAACCCGGGTTTTGGCGGGCCTCCTGACTTTTCTTTTGGTGCACTTCAAAGGTTTTTGGTTTTGCCTCTCGCTTGTCTGGGTGCTCCTTTCGAGTCTTTTGTGCTTTAAGGCACGTCCCGAGGAAGCCCATTTTTTTTTTCCCCTGGGGTGTTTTTTTGATAGTTTCCGCGGAATTCTTTTTTTCAGGCGGGTTTTTTTAATTTTTTCACTTTGGCGCGTTTTTGGGCTCTTAGCAACTTGTCGTTGCTTCTGCCCTTTTTTGCTGGCACACCCTGTTTTTTTTTTTTGGTGACCCCCAAGAATTTTTTCCGTTTTAAGGTTTTTTTTTTTTTCTGTTTTACATTCTGTCGAAGGAAGAGTTGGGTTGCCCAACCCCTGCCGCTCTTCACGGCCCTTCCCCGCGTCTCCCCCACTTTCCCTCCCACTTTCGTGTTGTGGACCGGCGTCGCTGTAGTGCCCGATCTTTTTTTTGTTTGGTTTTTTGTTGGGTTTTTTTTTTGGATGTGTGACCGGGCGACACCCTCCTTCACCCTTTGGACTGCTGTTTAATTTGTTCTCTTTGCGCTTGAACCCTTTTGGCTTTCCCGCACCATCTTGAAGGCGTCGGACTTTTCCCTCCCGATAACGATTCCTGGTCCTTTTCTCGGAATGGGAAGGCTTTGACTTTTTTCTCCTAGGTCTTTCCCCAGTCCAAAGCCCCGCCACAGCCAAGCCGACCTTTATTTCCCTGAAATGGCCCCGTTTAAGATTTTACCGTTTTGATCACTTTCCCCCTTTTTTGAAGTCGTACAGGGCCCGACGACCCCCGTCTACGTTTGTTTTTCCCCCCGGATCTTTCCCCCCTTGACTCCCTTCCCCCCCCTCTTTGTACCTGGTTCGGAATGGATGTCCCCCTCTTGCTTCCCCCGACCTGGACCTGCCCACTTCCTGATCGCTCTGCCCACTTGCCCCCCCTTTTTTCTTTGAGCATTTTTTTTTTGATTTTCCGCAACCTCCCCCCCCGCGTCTGTGCACTTTTTTTTTCCCTCCCTGCCTTTTTTTTTTTTTTTTTTCCCCCCACTTGCACCGCCCTTTCATTTTTTGTACGCACTTTGATGTCAGACTTACGATTTTTCTTTTCTGCCTGTGTGGAGATCACAAGTTTACGCGAGCATTTTCCAAGCAACCCCCAACGCCGTGGTACTGATTTGTGACCTTACTCATTCCCGTCACTTTAACAATCGCATGACCCCCCCGTGTGTTCCCTCCCGTCCTGGCAGGCTGAGTCCGCCTTTCTCAGGGTTTTTTTTTTTCTTTTGGTTCGCGTAGGTCCATTTTTTTTTTATTTGTTTTAACTGAGTTTGTACCAGTTCCCTTGCCCCCCCTTTGGGAATGGTTAGTCCCTATTTTTTCCGCTCTGAAGAAGACCAATAGAAAACCCCCCCCACTGCTTTTCACACGTTGTTTTTTTTACCCCCCCCCCCAATACTTTGCGGGCCTGCCGTCCCTTCCCCTCACCTTCCCCCCGCTGGTTAATTCCCCCCGTCCCGTGCGAGATCCCCTGCAAAGGCAGGCGATCGTTGTAGACCTCGTCTGACCTCAGGGAGTTGTTGGGGATTTCCTGGGTCCAGAGCGCTTGCCCCCTTTTTTTTCCCTCGTCATTGCACGGCACCACTTAGCAGCTTGTCCTCCGCCTTTTTTTTCTCAGCCTTTTGTTTTTCCATTCTTTTGGCAAAAGGTTTCTCTGTCTCCTCGTCGTACCAAGTCGAGCTATTTTCTTTTCGGCTTTGTTGTTTTTGTCTTGAATTTCTCGAGTACGGGTACCCACGACGCCCCCCTCCTTCCACCGGGGGCCGCGGAGTTCAATTTTGAAATGAAATCCTGTATACCATTCATGTACGTTTTCCCCCCCCCCAGTCCCTCTTCACTTGTGCTCCAGGTTTTTGACGCTCAATCCTCCCTTGGGGACCCCCACAGAGACCTCCCTTCTCTCGTTGCATCTACCCCCCCCCCTCTCGCACGTCGCGAATACAGGCTTTTCAATGTTCTGCCCCCCAATTTGCTATTGATCTCCCAGGATTGTCTTGATATTAACTAATTTTCCCAAATCTTGCTTTGGTCCTGCACTGACCCCGCCTTTTAGGGTACCTTGAATGAGTTTAGTCTTTTTTTTCCACTTGTATTCTTTCCCGGATACTTTCCCAACCCCACTTAAAAGTTGTTTCCAGTTCCCCCCCCCCTCACCAGAAGTATTTTCCAATTCTTTTCAAACGCTTGGGACGACCCCCATTCACGGGGACCGAGCCCCCTGTACACTCCTGGTCTTTTCAACCGGTTCCTCCCCCCATTTTCCCCCTTCTTTTTGCCGGTGATGTTTCCCCCCATCCTTCCCCACCTCTTTTTTTCTTTTAAAGTGAAGTGCTCTTTTCCGAAAGACCTTTCTCTCCCTCGGACACCGGCGGAAGATCGAGCTTCCTCTTTTTTCCGCCCACCTTTTTTTTTTTGCGGGCGTTTCTCCGACCTTTTCTGTCGATTTCCAGTTGTGTCCTTGGCTCCTCCCTGTTCGGCGCTCTTTTCTGGTCCCCCCCCTTTGCTGGAGGGAGTTAACGGTCCCCCCTGTTTTTTTTTTTTCGAGGCACTGCGTTTTTTCCTCGTTCCCCGCCCTGTTGCAGGCCACACTTTTGCTTTGGGCCGTCTCGACGTTTTCCTTTTTTTCTTTTCTCCTCCGGACTGGTCTCGGAATCCGCTTTTTCCTTTACACCCTTTTCTTCTTATAACTCCTCAATTTTCCGTTCATGACCCCCCCTTGCACCTGTTTTGTCCTCCCCTTTTTTCGTCTTTGTGCTGGCGGTGTTTGTATTTCCCAACCCTCCCCCCTAGTTTCCATCCCCCCAACCTTTTTCCAAGGCCTTTTTTTACAATTACGAACCTTCTCAATCTCGTTCCGCGCCAACTTCCAGTTCCCCTCCCCCTCCCTGAACCCCCCCCCTCGCGTAAACGTCCTAAAAATTTTCAAGTGCCCCCCACCCCCTTTTTCCCCATCGTCGCCCCTACCTTGTCCGTTCTCTTTGTTTTTATAAAATGAACCACCCCGACCTCTGGGCCAACTTGCTTCCCGTCCCCCTTCCTTCGTCCGTTTTCCCCTTCTTTTTAAGTCCGGCTCCCTTATACGTTTTCCTCCCTCTTGTGGTTTTTTGAACCCTCTTTTCCCCCTTTTCAGACCTGGTTTGTCCCCCCCCTTTTTTTCATTAGTTTTGCTCTTGTTATTTCTAGACAAAGCTTGCCCTCACATTTTTCCCCCCCCCGCCCCAAGGTTGCCCTTCCCCCCACGTTTTTTTTCCGTTATGCCCACGTTCCTGCTGACCCCTCCTTATCCAAGTGTTTTGCGGACTTTTTCCCCCCCCAATTTGGACACCTTTCTTCTCGGACCCTTCACACTCGATTTTTTCTTTATAATCCCCCTTTGTTCCCCCTTTCCCCCCTCTCTGACGGGCCGTCACCACCTTACCCCCCTCCTCCCTGGATTTCGACCCCCCCCCAGTCATACTCTTTCCCCCCCAATCTTCCGGGCTTTCAACTTTCTTCCCCCTTCCCCCCTCCGGACCCTTTTGTCCCTTTCCCCGGGTCCCTTACAAGATTCCCAAGTCCCCCCTCCCCCCTCGTTTTCCCTTCGATGCCCACGCAGTTCCGCTTTACCGCAACCCCCTGGTCTTTTTCATGCCCCGGACCAGATTTCCGTACAGGCAGCTCCTTCCCCTCCCTCCCCCCAACCCGTTAAGGCAGCCCCATTTTTCCTTTCTTAAACCTCTTTCCCCCACCTTTTTGAGCGTCACACCCCTCAATTTGCAACGTTGACCTCCGTGTTTATCCAGAATCAATGCTCCTGACTATTTTCCATTCGGGCCTTCGTGCCCCGTCCCTCTACACCCCCCCCAAAGAGTCCTTTTTTCCCCTCCCATATCGCGCCCCGGTGATTCCTTTGTTCTGTTCCGTTTTTGGTTCCCCGTGTCCTTTGGTAACACTTTTCATTTTGTTTTCGTCCGATCCTACGTGACTCGATCCCAATCTTTCATACCCATTCTGTTTTCGTTTGTCCCCCGCCTTGACAACTGATTTTCTCCTCCATTGTCCCCTCGTCCCGGATTTTTACCTTTCCCCCCCCTGTACTTTTTGTTTTCCCGCCCCCGTTTTTTTCTTTTAATGCGCCTTTTTTTACCTTTCTGTATTCCTTTTTGTCCTTCTTGGTCGACTAGTCCCCCGTCAACGATTGGTTCGTCCGGATTCTCATTTTTTCTTTTTTTCCCCGTGTGTTTCTGCTCGTTTGCCAGTCGTGTTTTTCCCACCCGTTCACAGTAAAGCCAGAAAAAGTTTTCCCAAATTTCGTTTCGTGGGTTTTTCGTGTCAGAAGTTCTATTTCCTCCCTCCCTTCTTTCTTTTCCCCCCCCTCCCTCTGTTGTTGTTGTTTGATCTCTCTTAAATCTCCCCCTTCACCTTCAACACGGTCCACCCCCACCCCAAAACACACTCATGTCTTTTGCTTTTTGTTTCGTTTCCCCTTTTTCTCCCTCTGTCAAAACCCCTCCGCAGACGAGACGAACTTCTTGCCCCCTGTGACTTAGTTTGTCCTTTTCCAAAATCCACGTGAACCTTGACGATCTGTTCCCCCACTCCCCCCAAGGTGGAAGACGGGACCCGCGGCGGCTGATAAACTGTTTCGGCCGACAAGTGTGGTGGGGTTGAACCTTCCTTTTCCCTTTGCAATCTTTTTTCAAGGTTTTGGCCCTTCCTCCGTTTTTTTGACGACACAAACTTTCCTCATTGTCGGTCTTGAGTTCCCGTGGGAGTTATCCGGACGGAACCCCGGTAAATACGCGTTGCTTGTCCCTTCCCGGTGCACGCCGGACCCCCCCGAAACTGTTTTTTTCCTCACCGTTTTTTTTTTGCAGCATTGTTCCCTTTGTCTCCGGTTTTTTTTTCCGACCTTTCCTTTTCCCCGATGGCCGCCTTTTGACTGTTTTTCATTTTGCTGTCTGTCGCGGGAAGTTTCCTTTTTTTGTTTTGGCCGGACTCAACCGTGGTTTGTTTCCCACAAAGGCCACCCCTGTTTTGAAATGTTTTTTTTCTCTTGTGTCCACTTCCTGGGTTTCCAGCTTCCCCATCTAACGGGTTCCAGGGGTTGAAAGGTAAAGAATTTTTCCGGGTTCTTGTTTCTGCTTTAGTTGGTGGACGGGAGAGCTTTTTGGCGATTTACTGCCTCTTGGGCCACTGGGTTTTAGGGGCCTTGGTGGGCCCTTGGTCTTTCAGTTGTATTTGGCCTCCTTTAAATTGTTCCAGGTTTCCCTGTTCCTTTGGACCCATGGCCGTTTAATGATGCGTTTTTCACTAGGCCTTTTTTACGTTTTTTTCATCGGCTTCCGTCCTGTCCCCTCCCCCTGAGCGGGCACGGTCAACGGGTTTGGAACCCGTCGAGGTTTTTTCAACTCGGACCCGAGGCCGTGTTTCCCCTTTTTTGGGAGCCTTTTTTACGCAATCTCTTTTTCTTCTGCTTTTTGTGACACCATTGTTCCTTCTTGTAGGTTTTGGGAAGTCAAGGCCCTTGATTTTTTTTCCTTGGGGGGTGACCCTTTTTTGGTTCCCACCGTTGTGGTCTATTAAGGCGTCCACGAAGTTCTTGGTCTTTTGTCCCACCCCCCCCCCCCACCCCACCCAACCCCTGTACGTCAGTATATTTTTTTTCGCCCCAAACGTTATTTTCTTCCCCCCCTGCGGCCTGCAGTTCTTAACCTCCTTTTTTTTTGACTCGGGGACTGATGTCAGAGGTTCTCTGGTGAATTTGCCGGAGTGTTTTCTTCTGGTCTTCCTTCCCACCAACACGTCTGATTTCCCCTTTCCCTTTCTGCCCTTTGCCGTGTGGCAGATGCCCAACCCCAGGTGTTCTCGGTTTTTCTTCTTCCCTTGGAAGTTGAGTCCTCCCGTTTTCTGCCCTGGAAAAATCGCCTCTTTTAACCTTTCCGGACTAGGGGGGGCTTCTTTTTACTTTTGTGCTTCAGGCTTCCACCCCCCCAAGTCCCCTAAGCCCCCCCCCCCAAGACCCCTGACCCACTTATTCAGCCCATCTGCTCCCCCTCGCGGATCCCTGAATTTCCGACTGGCGGTGCTCTTGACCCCCTTCCCTAACGGGCTCAGTTTCGTCCTTTTTTGGACTGTTCCACTCTTTGGTGCGCGTCTGTGCTGTCCGAGTTTCCCGCTTGCCGGACTCCCCCCTCCAGTGGACCGTTGCCTCCGCTCCGCCTCCAATATTTTTTGAACTTAGCTTTTTCTTTCTCCTTTTTTTCCCCGCCAAGCGGTCGATATTTTCGACGCCCCTCAGGGAACACGTTTGTTCCTTACTTGAACTCCTGATCTTCTCCCCTTTGTTTTCTCGTTGTTTTGTGATCTCAGTTGATTTCAGGAACCTTTGTGCAATTACGTGGCCACCGAGGTTTCACTATTTTTTTTCCCGATTCTGTGCCCCCCCCTCCCAATTTGATGACCACAAATTTTTTGCCCCCCCTGATTGCAGCCCCGTGTTGCAGGCCGGAGACCTTCTTTTTTTTTTCTGCCTTTTCCGTGGGTTTTTTTCGTTTTGCAGGTCAAGCGCTTTCCCGTTCTCCCCCTCGGGCCGATGGCTCCTGGTTCCCTCGGGCCCCTTTCTGTCTTGAATAATCACCCCCCCTTTGCTAAGCCAAAGCCGACTTTTACTCTTTCCGGTGGGACTTCCTTCCCCCCCCACCGGGGCGTACCCGTTAATGAAGATTTTTCCTGCTTTTCCTTCCCGATCCCTCTTTTTTCAATTTTTTTTTTTTCTCCGGGTACTTTCTTCGGTCGCTGTTTTTGTCCTTGTCTATCTATTTTCCTTTTCGAGGCGTTGTCGTCTGTTTTTTTTACGGGCCCCCTTTCGTCCTTGAAGCCGGGCCACCATCAGGTCGGCTCGGGTTAGTGGCATTTTATCACACTTAGCCTCAGTCCCTGTGTTTATTTTGACCTTCCTCTGTTTTTTTCAAGTCGGCGTCTCCCTCCGTGTTGTTGGGTGAAGTCTGTATGATAGAGCACTGTGTTATCCCCGATTCGCCCATCTTGAACCGGTTTGGGCGCGCGGAGGCCCCCCTCCAGGAAACTTACCGCAAGTTCCTATTCTTTTCCTGTGGGGTCTCCCTGGAGAAGGGAGGAAATTCCTCCCGCCTTTTTTTGGTTTGGAACAGCACTTCCCCCAACGCTAAATAGTAATATCGACCCAACGTTTTGCCCCCCCCATTTCTTCCGTACCTGCCATTTTGACTTTTTTCCCATTGCCTCCCCTTCCCTCTTCCCCCCCTTTCCATTCTTACACTTGTTTTCTGGGCGGGGACGGGCCCTTTTTTCCCTGGCAATTATTATTGTTTTTCTGGGGGATTTTCGGTTATCCCGCTACGACGTGCCCTCGAATCAACCCATTTTTCCCCTTTTTTCCTGGGCTTTTTCGTAGTTTCTTTCCCCCCATTTCTTCTTTGACGCTGCGCGGGACACCACGCGAAACCGAAAGCTGGCCTCACCCGTTAAGGCTGCCCCTGCCATCTTTGGTTGGCGAACAAGTTTTTTTCCCGTCATCAGATGATTCCCCTTCGCGTGTCACCATAGTTTAACCTCGTTTCTCCCTTGCTCCTTTTCCCCCTGAACAAAGCCTATCAAATCCTGACCACTTCTTTTTACTCTCCCCCCCCCAAGTGCGCCCCCCCCGTCATGCCCCCCGGCTCAGATCTTTCTTCTATTAAAGTCTGTTCTAGCCTTTGTGATTCTTTTTTTTCCCTCGGGAATGTTTTCGGCTTCCTCTTGTAAAACTTTGCGTTTTGGCAGTCCTGTCCGCCAAGGCCAAATTGTTCCATCTTTTTATTTGTTCCCCCCAAAGGGGTTTTTTTGATCCCTTCCCCCCCCTGCGCCCCCAAGGTCCCCTTGACGTTTCCCTTTCTCACTATCCTTCTGTCCCCGTCTCCTTTTTTTTGATAATCCTCGGATTGAGGGCTTTCCCGCATTCTAATCCATTTGTAGTCAAACTTGCCCTTCTGAATCCGTGTGCTTTTTATTTCCTCGTTTTGCTGGCACAACCCTCCTATTATCCCCCCCCTTTTTTTTCCCCCCAAGAGGGTTGACATATTTTTTCCTATCCTTTTTATTCGTTCGGAGCCCCCCTTTTTGCTTATTCCAATGCTCGAGTCCCCCTTTTCGCACCCCCCCCCCTTTTTCCAGCGCAAGTGGTTCTTCGTCCACCTTTACTTTGTGTTGTCAACGGCTTCCTTCCCAACCTTTTTTTTTTTTACCCTTTTTTTTTGCCACCCTTTGCAGGCGAACCTTGTCCGTTTCCCTGCTGTAAGAACTGAGGCTCTATTTTGCCCCCTCCAACTTTCCCCCCCCCCACTATTTTCACTTTTTTCCAGGTATGTACACTGCGCCTTAATCCCTGGTCCGTTTTTTTTTTCTGTGCTTGCTCTGATTTGTGATCGACCCCGTTTTCCAGCCCATACTCCTCCACGTCGGGCCTTCTCCACCACGCTCCCCCTTGCCCCACGTTTTTCCCCCCCGATTCCCAGAATACCTCAGTTGTTTTTTCCCATTCCCACCCGTGTACCAAATTCTCTTTTTCTTTTTCTTTGAATCCCACATTCTTCAGAATATTCCTCCCCCACCTTTTCCCCGTGTTGCTAGTATCCTTCCCAGTACCAACACCCCTTTAAGTCGACGATACTAGCCCCCGTACTATTACCTTCTCAACGCATTTTTCCAATACAGATTTTTAATTCTGTCTATTATTCCTGAACAGCGCAACACACCCCATCCTCACCCCCCTCGTTGTGTCCCCAACCTTCCCCCCCCTTATCGTGACCGTTTTCGCTACCCCCAAACTTTTTTTGTTTCCACCCCCCCCCTGACCCCATTTTAGGCTGGGTTCCCCCCCCCCCCCGCAGGAATGTCCCGCTTCTTCCCACCAGGCCCTTTTTTTTTTAGTCCACCTCGCACTGCGCCCAACACCAGATACTCAAAAAAACGTTGAAACTGCCCTCCCATACCCAAGCCCCCCCTTCCTAACTTGTTTCGGCCGTGTCCGGCCTGTCGTTTGCCCCAGTTTCGCCCCGGTTCCTGCGCCCCCGTTCTCATGTTCTTGATTTTTTTTCTTCCTTTTAGGGCATTTCCCCCCCCCGTTTTGTTGCGCGTAAGTGCCTGTTGGGGTTCGAACCCTCCACGTGACCGAAGCATTGACTTAGGGTTTGTGGGAAATCCCCTTCCCCCCCCCATGAGATTTTAGTTTTTTTTTTGTTTTTCTCTGCTTTTTTAACCTTTCTTCCGGGGAGTATGCTTTAACAAAAAAATTGGCTCCAGACGTCCCCCATCCCTTTCACCGTTTTCTTTTCCAGTGTGGATTTGTTCCGCTCAGGACCCCCCCCCCCCGTTCCCTTGCTTTCGGGCCCGATCCTCCAATTTTCTTGTTTTTCCATCGAACGTAGGTTTTTTTTTTTTGCTATGCTCCCCACGAGTCAACCCAATTTCCCCTCCCCCCAATCCTGTTTTTTTTACTTGTTCTTTTTTTTTCCCAACGCCGTATCTTTCCCCGATTCTCTCTCTTTCCCTCTTTTTTTGTGTTGTTTGAGAAGTCGATCGTTTCCATTTTCCCCCCCACTGAAAAACCCCCCCTCACCCGAACTTTTTCGTTGGATTGCGTGCTGTGGTAGCCCTCTGCAAAAACCGTCGTTTTTTCGCAATCTTGATACGTAACCCCCCCAGCATGGACGAGACTGGAGTGTTTCCGTCCCCCCTTCAAGTGGAAATTTTTTCCCTGATTTTCCCACCTTGACCCCTGTTCACGGACCTTGGTGTCCGTTGCCTGACGAGGGTTTTTCTGGCCGGACAAAGGGTTTTTGTCTTTTTCCTTCCGTTCTTTCCCACGGTTGCCAAAGGCTCGTTGACATCCGGAAGTTTTGCCTTCTTTTTTTTTCTTCGAACCAAGAGCTATTTTTCTTCACCCTTTTGGGCGTGATTCGTTTCTTCTCCCGCGCCCACGTTGTTCCTGCCCCGGGGCCGCCTACTTCCTCCACAGAACATTATTTGACTTTGGCGTTTGCACTCTTTTACGTTGGCGATCTTGTGGTGAAGCCCTCCCCCCGAATCACTGTCTAGTACGTCGTATTTTGGGCCTTTTTGCTTCTGAGCGGCCCGGTCAATTGGGCTCCTTCGGGTGTGTCGATAAACATTTTTCAGGTTTTTTAACCGTAAACTGTCTTGGCCCATGGTGGAGCTGTGTTGGTCTTTTTTTTCCCCGCTACGGGTTCCTGTGTGGGGGATGTCACTTTGGTTTTTTTGGTCCCGTTGTGTAGATTGGTGGAGCTTTTTTTTTTTCCCAAGGTTTTTCCCCATGCTTTGGGGCTTTTGGCGATGTTTTCTTCCCCACTTCGGATGACCCCCCACCGACTGTGTTAATTGGATCCGTTCATTTGCATTGCCAGACTGATTGACTTGTTTTTATCCCAGTTTTTTTGAGCTGCTAAACCTTTTTTGTTCAAGGTGGGACCCCCGCCTGAGCGGGTTCGTCCTTGGGGGGGGAGAAGTCCCCTCTTTCTTTACAAGCTCCCCTGAGTTTGCGTTTTGGACTTTTTGGAGATGTTCCGTAAGCGCTGGATGGCAAGGCGTGTGACCCGTGGGATCCTGGTTTTGGTTTTTGTTTGGTGAAGGGGCCCCGGACTTTTTGTGAGATTGGTGTGGCCCCCCTCCCCTGTCGATTCCAAGCCGCCCCATGAAGTTTCACCTTTTTTTCTTTTTTGATTAGCCGTCCTCCCTTTTGTTTTGGGTTCGGCCACCCCCTCCCTTTACTTCCCCGGGTATCGTGTTCTACATTTCCCCAGGAGAAGTCATTGACCTTTTTTCTTCACATTTTCCCCAGTATTAGTTGGAGATTTTTTTTGGTTCACCCAAAGTGAAACCCTTTTTCCCTCCCCCTTGGCCGGTGTACTTTTTGACTGGTGACAAACCCGGGTTTCTAGGTTCGCTCTTCGGGTCATGCGGCGTGACGGTGGGTGCGTCCCCTCTTTTTCTTGGCCCTTTTACTTAAAGTTTTTTTTTTTTTTTTTTGCCCCAGTGCTTTCCCTTCACTTTTTTTGTGTTTTGGCCAGTCCACCAAGGAAGACTACCCCCGGCCGCCTCCCGGATCAATCCCGGCAATGTTCAGCCACAGATTCGCCCCTCCCCCTGAAGGGCGGTTAGCCCTTTTTTTAGGTTTCTTTCCTCTCACCAGGTCGTAAGTTCTCTCCTTCCTGTTTTCTTTCGGTCCCACCCGCGGACCTGTGCGTCGGTTGTTCGGATTCAGATTGTCTTCTGTCCCTGAACCCCCCCCCCCAATTGACCTGGTTTCTTTCCGCTCGGCCGCACACAAGGACAGTTCGCTGATTTTCTCTTTTAGCGTCAAGTGGCCCCTACACATTTCTGTCGACCCATCTCGAGGTCCTACTCGCAGGCATTGTGGATCCCCCCCCTTGATGCCTGCTCGAATTTTTTCCCGTTTTTTGGTTGTGTTTCAAGTCCCTTTTTCGGAAACCTCGTTTTTTCCTGGGCCAGTTCCCAGCAACTTCTTTCACTCTTTGACCGGGATAATAGGGCACCTACCAAAACTTTGACTTTCCCCCCAACCTTTTAGAACTGATGGCGGTCGTGGCCAGGGCGACTGTCTCAGGACCGTGCTGTTGTTTTGTGGGCCCCGCGTCACCACAATTTATTGGCTCCCCTACGGGCTACTCTTTTACGTGCATTGGGACTGCGGTTTCCGTCGTTCTGAAGTTTTTTTGCCCCCTGGCCACCTCCCGACAATTTTTTTCCCCCACCTCAAGCCTTGGTCCTGCCCTTCCCCCCTTTTACCCGTGAGTTCTGGAATGATCTCGTTTCTTCCTCATCCCAGTACCCCCCCCCAGTGCAGGCATTTCATCATCTCATATTCTGCCTGGAGAGAGTGTTGATTTTTTGATTCCGGGAACCCTTCCCCCCCCCCCCCGGCGTTTTGCATTTTGGGGTCAGTCGTCATGCCTGCCACCACTTCGTTCAGGCTTTTCGGAGTTCTAATGGCCTCTGGTGTCCCTCGAGGGTCCTTGTTCTGTTGAGAATAGTACTTACACTTTTTTTAACAGATCTCTATCTTTTCCCACTAAGTTTTTTTGTTTTCCTAGTAGAACTTCTGACGGGTCCACCGATCATTACCCTGGGGGTGGCCCTTTTCCTTGTGTGGTGTCGTTGTTTCACCCATAAGACATTTCGGGACGCCCCCTCTTTCCGTTTCTTGTTGTCGTTGTTGCACGTTTTAATTTGGTACCCACTGGGTCAGCTCGCTTTTCCCGATTTTACTCCCCAAACCACTCGCTCAGATATCGCCCCCCCCCACAGTGGAACTTTAGTTCCCTTTTGTCTCTCCGCCTGCCCGGTTTTCTTGCTTTCCACTTTTCCACCGTGGGCTTTAGTTTTTTTTTTTTGGCCCTCCTTCCACCCTATTTTTTTGGCCTTCGGTCGTTCGTTTCTCCCTCTTCCCTTCCCTCCCCGGCCTTTCAATCAACACATTCCCGCTCCGCCTTCCCGTACGTTTTTTAAATAGTTTTTGTGACCTTGTTGGGCGTACCAGCACGTCCCCCGAGCTCTGAGGCACCCTTCTCCTTTTGCATGGTCAGCTTCCATTTTCCTGTTGAACAGTTGGGTCACTTCGATTTTCTCATTTATTTTCTGGCACAATAGATTTTTCCTTGCTTCGTGCCTTTTTCCCCCTGACCTTGCCTCTGATCCTCCTCCCGTCTATCGAGTCCATCATTTGCGCTTTTCTGCGTTCGTCGGTCTCCGCATTTTTTTGATTTTCCAGATAGTGTTTGGGTTGATTGTTTTTTTTTCCCCTCTAACTGTCTTGTCGTTTTTCCTTCTTGTCCCCCCCCCCCAACCTTGGCTTGGCTGAGTTTTCTTCCCGGTACTTTTGGTTCTCCCTAGGTCGGAAATCGGTCGTGGCAACCTCAAGAATTTAGAGACACTTCTTTTTTTCTTCTACGACTCATTCCCCGTATAGGCTGGTCCTGGAATCCTCTTCGTTTTCGTAGAAGTACGGTTTTTTGTTTTTTTTGTTTTCTTTCGGACTCCCCCTCCATTTTTCCCTCCCCCCCATGCCCTTTTTTTTTGCCTCCTGCGGCTTTTTTTCTTTGGTCGGGGTTTGTTTCCTGGAAAAAGACTCTCGCCCCCTCCGCCTGAACATCATTCGATAATTTCCCCGGAGATCCCCCCAGTGACCTTTAGCCTTTGTTTTTTTCCCACAACTGTTCCGGAAACCCCTGAGACATTTTTCCATGCGGTCCCCTGAAGAGTCTTCACGATCGCCAGTTCCTTTGGTGTTTTTTTCTTGACACTTTACCCCACCCTCCCATTCGGACTGTCGTTACCCTCACGGCCCCCCTTCCCGTTCCGGATTAGAATGAGGCCAGTTTTTTATTCCCCCTTGACTTTTTTTTAAGTCCCCCCCTTAATTCTTCCCCCCTTGGGATTAAAAACCTCTCACCCTTGACTTGTCTTTCCTTCTGATAGTCCCCACTTTTTTTTTTTATGAACCCCCATGTTTCCCCCCCTTTCGGCCTTTTTTTTTTCCTTTTTTCTTCCACCCCCCAACAGGGGTCTGGCCAAACGTTAAAAAGAACCCTTGGACCCCCCTCCCCCCCTTCCTTTTTCGGAAACCAATCCCCCCCGTGACCAAATTTTTTTTTCTCCGGTATTCTTGAAAACCCCCGATTTCCTGGACTTTCCTACCCCCCGTTTCCCCCCCAAGACCCCCTCTCTTGCGTTACCGTCCAGCCCCCCCTTCCGGAGTCGAACACCACTTCATCTTGCCCATTTAACGGCTTGGCCTTTTCTGCGTCCCGGCACACCCGAAATGTTGCCCAATTTCCAGCGCCCGATTTTTTTTTACTCGAAACCAGCCACCTGCCCTGGGCTTCGGATTACGCCAGAAGTTTATTCCCCTTTTTTTCACCCGTCCTGTATACCTTTGAACCCCCCGTTTAGTCTTGGCGCCCCCGCCCAATTACTATACACGGTTCCTTTCCCAGTGCTTCCCCGGTAAAATGTTTGGCGCCCTGCCCCCCCCCAGATACTTGGGAAAGTTGACCCCTGCCTTCGTCCCCATGCTTCCCCCCTCTTTTTGTGTTTTTCCGGTTTTCACGGTTTCTCCCGCTTTCCACCCAAAGGATTCCCCTCCCCCCCTATTTCCTAACCCCCTGGTTCTTTCTCATTGTTATTGATGTGTATCTTTTTCCCCGTTCATCACAGTCAGAGTAGTGTTGCTTTTTGGTTTTTCCTTCGCCCAATTCCACCTCCTGCCTCTGAGCAATCCAGCTTGTTGTTTTTTTTGATTCCTATTTCCCCAAGGGATTTCCTTGGCCCACTCGCGGGTGACTTTCCCCCCCCCCTCGGCCCTCCACCTTCGTCAGACGTTGCACCTTTTTCTGGTCTTACGTGGTCGTTATTTTGGGCCGATTCGTCCCCCCGTCCGTTTCAGTCGATCCTCTCTTTTTTATCGAAGTTCTCTCTTTTGTCGTGTTGCTTATCACCAACGGTTCACGAAATTCCCCCCCCGCCCCCCCCCCCGACCTTCTTGTTGTTTTTTGTTTTGGTTCAATTTCACGTTCTATTTTTCGATTCTCTATTTCCTCCTTTTGTTGTTTTTTTGTTTTTGAGAACATCGAAATTATCTTACAACCCCCCACTTGAAAAAAAACCCAACTCAAAACTCCCCCCCTTCTTTTTTTCTTTGAGCTTTATGGTAGGCATTCGCCCCCACCACGACGAGACGGAGACGACCCTCGTTTTTTTTTTTTTTTGTGGCCAACGATCCTTTCCTTTTTTTTTTTCGACCCCCCCTCACGTGGCCTGGTTTTGTGGTACGTTTCGGGCCACTTACACCCGGGGGGTTTTCCATTAAGACCTTTACCCCTTTTTTCCCGGAGGAGCTGGGTTGAATGTTTTAGGCAGGCCTGTTTGTTTTTCAAGTTTTCCAAAATTCAGTATACGTGTTGCACTGGCCTAGGAAATCGCCCCCTTCTTTCTTGTAATAACACAGATTTTGAGCTTGAGTAGATTTTCACGTGATTTCCTCTCCCCCTGCACTACTGGGACAACTTGGCTTTTTCACGTCATCAAGCACCTTATCCCTGTGGCGGGTTTGCTCGCAACGGGTGGCTATTCGGGGTGGAGTCTCGTCCCCTGTGTTTCCTATTCCCGGCAGACGGACCTTGCCTTTGCTGGGGCCTCCGCCTTTCAAACGTGTGTCCGTATTGGTTTTTTCCGCTCAACCAAAGTTTTTTCCCGTTTTTTTTTTTTTTTTTTTCCCCCGTTACCTTTTTTTTTAGATTCCAGTGCGGTTGTAAGGCTTGTGACCGCTCTGGGTTCCCGGGGATTTTACCGCTGGTGATGTTTCCATTTTTTTTTAGTTTCTGCCTCTCGTTGAAAGGGGACAAAAAACCGATTTGGGCGGGGGATGTTTGGTTGTGGGCGTGTTTTTTTTTGTGCCCCCAATTACTCCCAATCTTACTTCCGTGCGCGTTTATTGGAAAAGCCTCATGACTGTCCTAGGTGGACGTGTTTTCTTTGGTGCGCGAACTGTGCTTGGCTTCCCGGCGGGGGACGGTCCCCCTTTTTTTTGGTGTTCTTGTTGGGGGGAGGCCATCGAGATCGTGCTTCTCCCCCCCTCCGGATACGTTTAAGTGGTCAAACGTTTTGGTCCTTTTTTTGATTTTCCTTTTTCTTTATTCTTCCGGATTGGTGAACCCCCTTGGGCATTCCCGTTGAGCGGTGTAGGGAAGGCTGTTTGAGGGGGAAAGTTTTGTTTTTTTTCCTTTGCCCCCCCTTGGTCTCTAAAGAAGCACGAAGTTTCAGGGTCGTTTCAATTACCCCTACCCCCTTTGAACTGTTTGCCCGCCTTTTTCCACATTGTTTTTTGCCCCTCAAGTCTCACAATTCCCTTAAATGGGTGGGTTAAGTGAAAGGACTTTTTCGCTTTTGTCTTTGTCCGAGGGGGCGTTGTTCGATGTGTTCGACCCCCAGCCCTCCCCGGGCTCTTTCATGCAGGGTTTTGCGCTTTTTTTTTTTTCAATTGCTGTGCGCTGTTCCGCTCTTCGGGACCGGGTCGGTTGGACGGTGGGCCGGCCCCCGGCCACCTCACTTGGTCAGCTACTTTTTTTTCCGGCTTTGACTTTGTTTTCTAGTGGCCTTCCCAACGCAGAAGACCCCCTCCCAACCTTCATCCCAGTTCTTCAAACCTCCCCATGTTTCCGTTCAACTCAGATCCTTTTCTTTGAATTCGGACCGCCCCCCCCCCCTTTTGTTCTTTTGACCACCGTCTACGGGCGTTTATAGTTTCGGTGCCCACTGGCGTGAAAAGGGCTATTTCTTGTTCCGACCATCCTTGCTGCCTGAACTCGGCCAAGCAAACCCGTTTCTTCTTTTCCCCTCATTCCTCCCACTTTTTGTTCCAATCCCTTTTCGGCTCGAGTTCTTTCCCCGCACAAGCAACCGTTTTTTTTTTTTTTTCGAAATATTCTTTTCCCTGGGACGCCAAGACCGTGTTGTACTCATGTCTTCTATCCGGAAGGGTTCCATTTTCTTTTTTTTTTCCGGATCTTTTCGGTCCCGGTGAGTTGCATCACTGGTGTTTAAGGCCAACGATTCAGTGACACCAGGGGCAATGCAGCGTACCCCCTTTGGCCCCCAAACCCCACCAACTTTCGCCGTATGGCAGCGTTCAGCCGGCTTTTCAGGAGCGGTAGTGTTTTTTTTTTTTGTTCTTCCCTCTATTGTATTTCCCCATTGACTTGTGCCCCCTTGCAGCTGGGAATGTGTCGAGCCCGATGGGGGCACAGGAAGAGGTTTTTAAATCCTGAACCGTGTCCTTCCCCTTTTAAGCAAGGCGGGCACCTTGCCGTCCCCCGGCGTTACCCCTTTCTTGAGATTCAGAAGGGTCGACCCTGCCTCTGCGATTTTTTTCCCCTGGTCAGTCCCTTTTCTTCTTTTCGTGATGTCTATCTTTGCTTTTTCCCCGGCGTGCGACCGTGTGGGGCCGTTATCGGCATCGCCGCGGGTGCAATGGGACTCCAGGGGTTATTTTCCATTTCCAAGCTTCCAGTCTCAACGTTTTTTTTGCGCTACGTAGCATGCTCGAGTTCCCCCCCCCCCTTCCGCGAACCTTCTTGGTTTTCCTTGTACCCCCT
>Ga0179593_1460316_pt1 | contig 17764 bp, 27 predicted proteins | sample CZODoug2_1_08_16_FD_185931 | JGI IMG/M metagenome (GOLD analysis project Ga0179593, IMG submission 185931) | Vadose zone soil fungal communities from Angelo Coast Range Reserve, California, USA - CZODoug2_1_08_16fungal (PacBio error correction) | ecosystem: Environmental > Terrestrial > Soil >... | reverse complement strand
ACAATGAACGATTACCCTTGCAACACACGTTCCTCCCTCTTTTCGATATTGGGTTTTTCTTGTTTCAGGGGCCATCTCCCTGTATGTCGGCTTGCATCTGCCGGAAAACCACCTTCTTCAACTGTTGATATTTTTCCTTAACCCCCCCCAAGTGGCGTCCCCATTACAAATGTGGTACCACTTTTCCTTTCCCACAGAACGAATTAGTTCTCACACTTTCCACACTTGATTGAGGCACTTTTGCGTTTTATGGACTTTTTGGCGGGTGACACCTTCTGAGGGAGTTCAGCGTCACCGTGTCCCTTAGATATCCGTCCAGGGGATTGTCTTTGAAAAACCTGCCCACATCGGCAGCAGGAAGCGCCCAATATCCTTTTTTCCTTGGCTGTGTGCTGAAATCTTTAAACGGTTAACTGCTTAGTAGCGTTTTGACCCAACGTCTCGTTTTTTTGAACGTTCCCAATGTTGCCCACACTTTAACTGCTGGACGCCCCTTGAAGGTTAAGGCCTCATTGAAAGCTTCTCGCCCTCGTTTCGGCCGTCGTTGGGGTTAAGATTTTTTTTTTTTCCTGCCCTTCTCCGGCTTTTTTTTTCGTCTTTGGTCACCTTTGACTATGGTGACAGAGGTGAGTTTTATACCTTGGCCCAATCCATCTCCCCCTCTTTCTCCAAACTATATTTTTCCAATAGCCCCATTTTACCCCCACCGCCAAGGGTTTTGGGTCTTTTGTTGACCCCCTTGCCGCGTTTCGTGTCGGCCGCCTCACTACCACTGACTAGCCATGCGCCCTCGTTTTACTTCTTGTTAAGTGGTGGTCGTTTTTTACACCGTTTCGCCGCTAGATATTGTGCCCCTTTTTCCCCCCCGGGTGTACCAACGGATGTGGATTTCCATTCTTTGTTTGTTGGTCATCGTTAGTAGGTTCCCCCCCCGAATTGTGGTCCGGTTAACCTACCGGGGGGGTCACTTCTTTTTTTCGGTGGACCTTTTAGTTGGGTTTGCTCCGCCGGGGTTGGTTTTGTCTGCTGGTGCCGTATTTTTACTTTCCGTTCTGCTCTTTCCCGTTAACGAAAAAGAGTGCCTGTCTTTCCAGTCCACGGCGCCACCCCCTGCCTTCGCCCCCCTGTGTTGTCTCACGCCCTGCCGTCCATTCACGTTCTGAAATGTAACGTTCGTCAGGCCAGCCTGGCCAACTTCAGGTTCTGAATACTCCCCTAGGTTTTTTTTTTTCCCCAATTCTTTATCTGGTCTTTAGGATGTTATTCTTAAGGTTGAAACTTGTCCCACAGTAACCCACCCCCCTACCCCCCCGTCCAAATCATTGAGCCTCTTTTCACCCTTTCAATCCTTGCCTTCTGTTCGGGCGTGTCGTTTTTCTTCCTCAGCCCACCCATTCATTTTCGTTTCTCAAGCCCTTGACCGGTTGGTTGAACCTTGTATCAACCACACGCGCCGGCCCGTGTGTTTCCGAGCCATCTCGGTGCCCACTGTCCATATTTCCAAAAATTACCTTCCCCGGAATAGGGTTTAAGTTTTCTGACTTCCCAACCCCCCCCCCCCTGTTTAGAATTTTCTACTATAGTTTAATTAGTCCCGTGCATCTCATGCCGGATTATTTTTTCACCTCCCCCTTTTAACAATGGGTGCCGCTAGTTTTTGCTTCGTCAGGGAATTCCTTTTTCTCCCCAATGCCCGGGTATGGTCCCTTGAGTGATCCCCTTCTTCCCCATTTGGAAAGCAAGCCAAAACTTCCTCAAACAGAATAACCCCCACAAGCCCAACAAAAAATTCATCTCCCCCGCAACGTCTTTTACAATGTCACACCCCGCACCCCTACCGGATGGGGACGTAACACACCCGCCCCACGTATTTGAAAGGCAATGGAATCCTTTCCAAGTTGACCTTCTTAACCGCTGCTGTCCCGGCCGACACCAGTTTTTTGCTTTCCCAGTTGACCCACGGTCTTCGTACCCCACCTTGAAATTACGGATTCTTGTTCCGTGAACCACCACTACGTTCCTTCTGGAAGAACAAAACTTTACATGCTCTTTTTTTGTATGATCGTCCCCGTTTCTCAAAAGCCCCGTCCGTTTACCTCCTGATACAATTTCCGTCTTTTCCCCCCCACAAGTACCAATCCTTCTCCACCACACAAGATCTGCAGTTTCAACTTTCATTTTCAATTTTTGTGAGGGGACGGTAGATGAGAGCCCCCCACAGGTTTATCATCTGACGGCGGTAAGGTAAGTTCGTTTATTGCTCGAGACTTTTTTTTTGTGGGAGAGTCTAAATTTCCCTTTTACCTCTCCTTCCCCCCCTTGGGGCCCCCTGACCTCGGTTTTCCCGCACCCACAATTACTTCATTTTTTTGTTTCAAAGAAAAAGGGTCCCGTTACGTCACATCCCAACGAAAAGTATAGGTTATGGCGGTGGTTTTGGTCAAGGTTTAGTGTGAGTCCTGGTCTGGGCATACTTGTCGAAGAGGCCCGTTTCTTAGCAGATATGGATCACTCACCCCGGCTTGTCCCCCCCCAGACTTTGGTGTTTGCAAAACACCCGCGCCCCCACGACACCCCACCCCTGTTACCCCCCCGATTTTGTCTTTCCATTGCATTAACCGTAGCTTGAGGTGCCCACCACCCTGTACACGGAACAGTATGTCCCTGGTTTAAAATGATTCACCCCCTCTCTTTCCTCGTTTTCCCCCCAACCCCCCGCGTGGATTAGAGCTTAAATTTTCGGCCTTTTCCCTACTCCCCCAGTCCAACAATTCCCTTGATGCTGTTCCCCTAAAGAAGCCCCGTTTAAAGTATGATTCCCGTTTGCGGCACAGAGAAGGAGGCCTCCTGGCATTCTCCCCTTATCGGACCCACTGAGCTCACTCAGCAGAAGGGGTGGGCACGTCCGATCACTCCCCCTTGTTCACTTTCTCCTGCAGGGGCCCAACCGTACCCCTTTCTCCCCTCTCTACTCACCTGCCCCTTCCCGCCATCCTTTCTACGTTTCATCCTGTCATTTTTCAGCATTCCCCCCCCCCCACTTTACCTTCTTCCTCTCCCCACCCCTGCTATCCCCTCGTCCCCCCCCCCCCCCCTCCGTTTTCATCACTCACCTTCCCCCCTTCCCACCACCCTTACCTCCCCCCCCTTCACGAACCCTATTCCCCCTCCCCCACCCCCCCCCACCCCCCCCCCCCCCCTCCGTGGTGCGAATTCCCCCGTTTCTCCTTTTCCCCCTGCCTCACCCCCCTTTCAACCCATAGCGAGTCCTGCTCTCGGACCTTTGTGACCTTTGTCTTGTTTGAATTGGTCCCCTCCCCCCAAAACAACCGTCCATCCGCTGCTCGACGTCCCATCCATTGCCCTTTTGCATTCCCCCGTTTTACCAAGGTTGTCCCTTTTTCTTCTTTCAGTTTTCAAGTTCTTCCCAGTAAGTTAAATCTAGCCCCCCCCCAATTTTTTGTGGTTTCCTTCCCCAGGGGCCGGGGTTACGTGATTTTTGTGGAAGAAAATTTAATTTGACCACGGGTGTATTGTCCACCCCTCCTTCCTGTTCCAAGATGACTCTACATTTTTCTTCTTGTCTGGCCCCCTTTTTTTTTTGCGTTCCACTTTCCCACCTTGTACTTGTCAAGGGTCCCCCCGCTTTTGTGGGCGGCTTTTGCGCGAGCCCTCGTTGTCCTTTGTTGGCTGGCCCCCTCGAAATCGGTTTGGCTTTCGTGGACAATATTCCCTGAGCCAGGCCCCACATGTTTCCTTTCAACGTCTGGTCTTTTTTAGGTGTTAACGAAGAACCAAGAAAAGGGCAGGAACCAACTCCCCTCGCTTAGACGCCTGTTCGTTGTTCCTGAGGCGGCCCCGTTCGAAGCCGTGAAGCAACTAGTTCGCTCACTGAAACAATTACCCCTTTTCATATTTCCGGTGGCCAACGGATTCACGGACTTGTGTGCTGATGATCCCTCTTCTTGTCTTTCCGACCAAACCCCCTCCAAGGTTTTGTTTTCGACTTTTCTTCCTTCTAAGGTCGATGTATGGCCCAGGTCCTGCTGGTGGACAACACAGTACTCCCATCAGGTTAGTTGCAAAACAACTGTCTGAAAGCCCCGAAAGGGTTAAAAACTTGATTTATCATAAGAAGCAAGTCCTTTATTGTGTTTCTTTTGTAGTGTTGTTTTTTACCTCTTTTTGTTTTCCTCCCCCGCCCACCGCCCCCCAAAGGAACTACCTCACACCTGGGTGGCCTTTGGTAGAGAACAATTTTGTGTGTAGTGAGGTTTAGTGACCGTTCTCGCGTATTGCGCTGGACCACCACCCTTGACCTCTGGATTACCTGTTAGGCGGCTCCGCCTGACGTTTTAGGCCGTTCCCCCGGCCCATCAGATCGCTGACTGTGTTTTTAAAATTCCCCCTCCCCCTCAGGTCAGTATTTTGGGTACACCGAACTGCTTTTTTCGGTCCCCCTTTTGGAACCAACTGGGTTTGGCGGGGTTTCCCTGGTTTCCTTCTCGTCCACTTTAAGTCCTTCCGACAACCGAAACCTTTTCTCCATACGAAGCCTGAATTCCCAAGCCCCTGCTTTCCAGTTTCTTTGAGCGTCCCCCAATAACCTTTTGGTGCTCAGGTTGTTCCCGGAGGCTTTTTCTACGTGCTTTTGCCCCCTCTTGTAATTGGGATTTTTTGAACCCCGTTTTTTCCTTCTAACATAAACCAACCTAACAGTCAAAAAAAGCGTTGGCCGTGCTGAGCTTGTTAACCCTGGGAACTTTTGGTTCTTGCCGATCGACCCCTCTTTTTTCAGTTCCGCGGTATTTGTTTCACTTCCCCCCTGGGTATTTTACACAAAATTTTTCCTTTTATGAATTTGCTTCCACCAGTGACTTGGTTTGCCTAACGGGTTCTTGGCTTCCCAGGTTTTTGGCTTTTCTTTATGGCAGAAGGCGCCGGTCTATCATCTCCTCTCCCTTTGTTTTTTTTTTTTTTGATAGGCTCCGGTCACTCCTCCCCTAGGCCCCCCCCCCCTGCCCCAAGAAACATGAAACCCCCCTTTTCTTGACAATCCACTGTTTTTGTCGTCCCTCTCACCCGTCCACGGTCCCCTCTTTTTTCCTGAACTTTAGTTTCACGGTCCCCTTCCCCTCTTTTCCTTTTCACCCCCTTCCTCCTGAGCTATCTAGTATAACTAACCCGTCCCTGTCCCAGCTTCCCCTGGCCTTCCGGCTTTTACTTTCATCACTTCCAGGGGTCACCCCTCCGTCTGCATCCCTGGGCCCTGTTTGTAGCTATTCCCTGTTTATGGAGTCCTTCCACTGCGTTTTTTCGAGTCGTTGCCCGTTTTCCCCCTCTGGGTATACCCGTTCGTTTCTTCGCCCTCCTCCAAAATTTTCCCAGGGAGACATTTTTTTGACCTCCCCCAAAACCAGTTTTCTTGGAACTCAACCCCCTCATGTCTTTTTTCATTAAACCGACCCATACGCACCTGTGGGCTAACCCCCAGCTCACAAGGGGAGAATAAGAGGAACTGTAACCGTTTTTTTTTTTTTTTTCCATAACCCGGCTCGCGTGCCACAGAATGTACAGGATGTCGCTAATTCCGTTACTTTTTATGAAGGCCTTTTCCTTCCCCCAGCTCATTTCTACGTCAAACCCCCCTGGCCGTTTTATCACCTGTCCCCCCATTTAATTCTGGCCGTGGTGCGGTGTAACCCCAAAACCTTAGTCCCCCACCACAACACGCCCGTGGACGTTGCTCGGCTGCTCAACTCATTTGTCGTTTCCTGTCGCCCATGGCGCTTGGGTCACCACGTCTCACCTTTGTCGTCTTTCTTCCACAACCTTAACTCTGCCCTTTCAGGTGGCATCCACGATTACTATCAAAACTTCTCCACTTGATTTGTCTTACCTCAACGGTTTCCGTTTAACAACCTAAAGGCGAAAATTCCTTTTCTTACAGGTTCGCCGGATCTTTTCCTTTTACTTTTTTCCACGTTTCCCTTTTTTAGAATTACTCCAGAAGCCCCGAACATGTCTTTGTCCCTTTTGATCGGTTTTCTTTCTTTTTTCGTTTTAGTTCGTTTTTTTTTTTTTCGTTCCTGGAACCATCCCAGTGCCCCTCATGTTGACCTGTCACCTTTTCAAGGCCTATTTTTTCTCGTGGTCCCATAACACCGTGACTCCAACTGCTTCTTTGTCTGCCGCCTTAAGGAGTTAAAACCCCAAACATATTTTTCCCCCCTCTGTCGCCCCTTTGATGTGTGCTTCCTGCAAACACACCACCCGTGGTCGCGCCCCCCCCTAAATTTATATTAAAGATTATGGTAATTTCCCCCCCTTTTAAACCCCCCTCGTCCAATCACACTTAAACACACTTTTTCCCCCCCCCCATCCCTTTCCGTTTTTCAGCTTTGTCCACCCAACATAACCATTTTGATACTTTTTCTGTCGACTCCCCCCCAGGCCTCCTACGTTCCCGTAGTTCGAGACCTTATGGATTCGAAGTTCGAATCATTTTGAGTCTGTTTTTGTATGGACCCCCTATAAGTCACTTCCCGACCGGCGCTCGCCTGTTCTGTGGCTGGACGGTGGGACCCCTAAACCAGTTTTTTTTGTTTTTTCCAGCGCTTGCCGCCCTGAAACACTGCTCCAAACCCCCCTGCTCGCTCTTTCCGAGAGTTGCTTCTGATAACACTTCTTTTTTTTTTGTTTTTTCCGCTCGTTTGGTTGTTCTTAGTTATCCAAAGTTAACATCCCTAGAACTGGACTTTTTTTTTACACCCTGGGGCGTTTTCGTGTGACCTGGCGTTTTTTAATGTTTAAGGACCCAGATGTTTTTGGACCCCTCCTTGAGCCGATTTACTTACTTTTTCAAAGCGGCCTTTACCCCCAGGCATCCAGGGGTCTTTGCCTCCCTTCGCTTACTTACTCTGCGCCTCCATCTTTCCATTTCTTGACTATTTGGTGTGCGGATTTCAAAATTTCTTTTTCCTTCTGCGCCGTGGGTCTGGTCCCCTTTCTTTCTTTCCTTAGTCAAAAAACACCCCAGACCGCTCCTTCCTGGTGTTTGCCCTTTCTGCTTTTCAACACTCCCCCCCTCGCCTTTCTTTTTTGTATGCGGTCTTTTCCCGCTGTCGGCGTCCCCCCCCCGTGTGTGGTTGCCCGGTGTACTTTTTACCCTCTTACCACATTTCTGAACCCCTCCAGGCTTTCGCCGCCTTTATCTGGTTCCCCCTCCGTTCTCTGCCCCCTTCCCAATGCCCACAAACAATTCCGGTTGAAGTAATCTTTTTGGTGCAAACCCTTCACTTTAGCCTTCTGTGCCAAAGCCATCCCCCTGTCCGCGTGGTTCACTCCCCGATACAAACAATCCACCGCTCGGGATTCCGTGACCCACCATTTCTCTGGCGTTTCACTCCACCAACCCAACCTTTTCTTTTTCGCTTGGTTTACTTTTTTTCCCTCCCCCTGTTGGCACATGGTCAACCCAAGGCGACTTCGGAACCCTCTCCCCCTTTGCCCCCCCCCCTTTTTAATACAACTGACCTCCAGCCCGCGGGGCGTTTTTTTTAGGGTGTCCCTCCCTGTCTTTTTTGTGCCACTTTTTCCCCCGTTTGCTTTGTCGCTCCCACGCTTTTTAAACTGTTGGGTATCTTTACTCCCTCCCCCCTGCAATTTACGCTCTCCAGTTCGCTCAAGTGGGTTCTCCACGTCAACCCCCCGACTTTACTGTGCACCTAGAGACTATTTTGCCCCGTTGTTAGTCCCCGGTACCGGCACTCCTTTTCCACCGTCGAGACATCAAGGAAAGTGCCTTCTTCTTTCCTCCTCTCTTCCTTTTCCCCCCCCCCCCCTTCCCCCCCCCTTTTCCCTTTTCCCCCCTCCCCCCCCCCTCCCCCCCCCCATCATCTTCTTCACGAATACGGTCCCTTGTCATTTTTGAGTTATCCTGCCCCCCCTCTCGGCTTCCCTTCCCATTCGTTGGAATTTTGTTTTCTGACCTGTTACCACCGTTCCTTCTGTGTTGCTCAACTCGCAAAAGCTCGTCATTTCTTGGGACACCAGACCCCCCCCACGTTCCCCCCACACCCTTTTCTCCCCCCCCGAGCCCCCATTTTTTTGTCCATTTTTTTTGTTCTGTGGGTCCTTTTTTTTCTGTTGGGGAGGGTTGGCCGGTCCGCGTGTCCCAATACCGCTGTCAACTCCATCCAACCATTTCCCCCCTACTTTTCCCGCGCAGACTTCCACCACCCGGATCTTTTAAGGCTGTTCATTAATGTACCACCCGTCCTCCGCTTTGTCGACCCCCAAACCAACACCCCCCCCACCCCGATTTCCTTCCCGTCTTTATTCCCAATGGGATGCGGCCTTAATGTTTCACGGCCGTCGGTGCCTGGGCCCGTCATTCATATTTTCACGGTAAAGAGTACCCTTTTGAGTTTGTATCAGCCCTTTTCCCTCCAATGGTCCACAACACCCACACTTACCGTTTCACAAAACGAAATGGTGGTCCTTTTTTTTGTTTTTGACCGCCGGACTACCGGTGAGGCCTGGCCCCTTCCTCCTTTTTGTTGACCCCTATTTTCCGCACCCTCGGTCCCCCTGGAAAAAACGAAGACTCTCTGCCACCCTCCCTGAACCCCTAACTCCCGGTCCCCCCCGGAGGGGCGATTTGATATTCGCCCGTGGTTGGTTACCGCCCCCGCCCATCTTCCGTTCCCCACGAGCCCAAAAAACACCGGGTGACCCGCGGTGCTGCCGCACTCCGTTTTCGCGATCTAGGTGCCCCGGGTTTTTGAAGAATTCCCGCCCCCCCAACGCCCCCCTACCTACTCAATTCAGAAATTGGTGCCATGATTTTGCTGCTCTCCCTTGTTCTCCTTCCTCCGGGGCCCCCCCCCTCCCCCCCTTTCTCCTGTCCCCCCTCCTCCCCCCCCTCACGCCTATCCTTCTCCCCCCCCTCCTGTCTAGACATTTCACTGCCCTGTTTTACCCAGAGGCAATGTAACCCCCCCACCATTTACTTCTCCCCTGGCGGTCCCGGCCCCACCGCTACTCCGTCAGCACCCCGGCCACCCCACCTCCTTTCCTGTCCAGTTTTCAGTCATTTGCCCGGCTCTAAAAACCGAAGTCCTTTTCCCCCCTACCACCGCCTTTACCCTTTTCGACTTATCCCAGTTAGTTTTATCGGTCCCGAAGCGCCTTGGAATACCTCCGTTACTCTTTCGCCCCCCACGACATACCCCTTTTCTGAGTTCGAACCTTTTTCTCTTCCGCACCCCTCCCCCACCCCCATAAAGTCCTGTTCAAAAAGTAATCAAACTTTGCTAATCATACTTCCCTTCATGAACGTGAATGGTCTTTTGGATGGTTTTACGGAGGGAACACCACTTCCTTGGTGTTTTCCAGCTTGGTCCCCCCACCGTGACGTACGCCGGGGTTTCCCGTCCTAGGCAGTATTTTTTAGAATTGAAGGCCATAACTCGCCCAATATCTCCCGGATTTAACCGGTTTTGTGCATTTTTGATGAAATCTCGAATCCTTGGTTTTATCTTCCTCCCTCCTTTTCCGCTTGTGTCCCCTGCCTTTTGGAGATTGTGACTGGAGACTTTTGGGAGCACTGACGACCCCCCCCCCAACGCGTTTATGGTTAAGGTTCCACCCCAAAGGAATAGTTCTCCCCGACTTCTGGGCTCTGTGATCCCTTCGCCATTTGGCTTTTTTTTGGCGTTCTGGCTGACCCCCTTTTTTGGCCCCGGTTCCGAGGCAAACAAAACCTCCCCCGTTCTTTTTCCTTTTTTCCTTCCCTTGTCACAGCGAAACCTCTCATTCATTCATTCACGGGGTCGTTTGGATTAATTTTTTTTAAGCGTTTTTGCTTTTTTTTTGGCCTGTTTTTTGCCTGCGAAACCTTTTTGTCCCAGGGTGTGAGGATTTGGGAGGGTGCTGCTGCATCACGGGTGTCCTTCCGCTCCTTTCCCCGCCACCGCGTGTCTTTGACACCAATTCAATTCGGTCAGGGGCGTTCGTCTTTCTCTACGTGCTGGGGACCCCAACCCTTTCTCAAACCAAGGTTTGTATTAATGTTTGCGTTTACCCAACGTATAGCGCGTCCCCGTTGGGTTTTTGCATTTTTTCCATTCCCCAGGCCCACACCAAGGTTGAACCAAGCGGCGGCCGTGCCCTAATCGCCCCCCCAACTTGCATTCCCCCCTCAGACCTCCTTGGGCAGCCCCCTTTTGGGTCGTTTCCGTTTGCTCGATAAGAAAACCCATTTGGCGATTCCCTCAACCCCCGGACCCTTGACGAGCCCCCACCCAGTTCACGTCTGTCTATGGCCCAGACCACTGTACCCAACCCCTTGAATACACCATCACACTGCGTGGATTCCCCTTCTAATAACACCTCCCCCCCGTTTTGTTGCCGCGAGTTTTTCAACTGCAAGACTTTTGCTTTCCCGTGTGTCCCCCGCCCCTATGAATTCCACCACAACACCCTGGTCAGTCCTCTCCCCCCCACAACCCTGTGAGCGAAATCGTTACCGTTTTTTTTTCCCGTGTTTCCGTCTTCCCCTTCTCCTCCATCTGATTTCCCCAGGTTACGGCCGCAGTATTTACACTGTCCCGATATCTTTGTCCCCCCCGCTTTTTATTCGTTCCGCCCCCTTGAATTTCTTCGGACGGGAGGGGTTTCTTTATTTCCCCCCGCACCGTTGATGACTTTGTTTGTTTGACAACTTAAGAATGCTTTGCCCCTGTACTACCAGCCGCTGTCTTTCATGCCCCCCTCCGGTCATGCCAAGAACACACAGGACAACATTGCCCCGCCTCCACATGACCCGTTTGCGTTTGACCTTCCTCCGGACCCTACAGTCCGTTCTGACGCCCCAGCCGACCCCGAAATTTCACCGTTTCTTTCACGTCCATGCTTCCTTTCTATTGCGCGCCTTGGAAAACCCCCCCCCCCACCCTCGACCGACCTTCTCCCCTTCCTTCCCTCCCCCCCCTTTCTGTTGGGTGCCACCCCCTCCTCTCTCTTACGTCACCTGCCCTTCCCCGCCCCTGGTGATTCCCTACTGTGTTTTTACCCCCCCCCTGTGTTATTCGTTGTGAACACCACGCGGACTTTTAACCAAAATGAACAAACGCCTGCTTTCACACCTTTTCCCCCCCCACCCTAACGGACTGACCCAAGAGGTTTTAGCTTCCCCCATGTAACCCACCCACTCGTTTGGACCGAGTTTGAATGGGGGTTGGGGCGCTGTTTTCTTCCGACGGCCCCCTCCGACCCGCCCTACCCACACTGTTTGCCATCGCGTCCGTGATCCCCCCGCCTTCCTTACGGTTGTTTTTGCACACTCTCGAACCAACCAGTTCCCGCCTATCGGCTGTTTTTCGCCCCCCTGGCCGGCCGTCCCCTGCCAGCACTACAATTTTTAACCCCCCATCATTCATTTTGTAGGCAAAATTTATTTTTTCCCCAGTTTACCCCTTTCGCTTCTCGCCGGTGGAATGATTTACTTGGACTCCCGGATATACTCGTTTATATTTTCAAAAAGGGGTTGAGGGGTTTTTTGCAAACCGTTTTTTTTTTTTCTCTTTCCCGTTTGCCCCTCCCCTCGACAGAAGATTTTGAAATGGAAACGGGGCCCGTTAGGCCCCCCCTGTCTTTCCCCCCTTGGTGCGCACCGGCTTATCAGACCTGGGCCCAAACGATTTTTTTTTTTTTTTTGGATTTCCCAATTGTTCCCCTACAAGTTTCGGTTCCCCCCCACTCGAAACACACGCCCCCCCGCCCACTTTCCTTTGTGCCGTGTTTTCCCGTCGTGCATTTCCACCCTTGCCTTGCTGGTAGACAGTTTTCCAATTTAACACAACCGGTCGCCGTACCCCATGAGTCCCAATCAGGAGTCCCTGTTCGCTTTGTAACCCCGCCGTTCCCGGATACAAGTAGCTGGATATTGATTTTTTTTTAAGCCCCGCCTCCCCCGTAAGTTCAAAAGCCAAATGTTTGGACTTGGGTGCCTTAAGTTTCCGTCAAATTTCCTTTTCCCCGCGTTCGTTTCGCACACCCCCGGAGATATTCAATTTTCATTTATCCTTCCCCCCCCTCGTCTGGCCCCGGCGAGATTTAACCCACATTAGTGAGGGTACAGTAATTGCTGGTGCCCCCCCCTGTGCCTTTTACTGGTTTTGGGCCGGTTGTAGGCCATTTTTTTGTACCGCTTTCTATCAGAGCCTTTGGGAGCGTGCTAGCTATAGAGGGGAAAGATTAAACCCTCCTTGAGGGTTAGTGCAGAAGCAAGGAGGACGTTGAACAACAAGAAAAACGGTCCGATGTGTCAGTGCCCCTGTGAAGCATTGAGCTCGTTCAAGGAAAGACCACTCAGTGATTCTTGTTTTGTTTTTGGCCGTAGGCCGAGAGGAGCTTCCCCCCGGAATCCGCGTTATGTCATACACCCCTTCTCCCCCCCCATTCGCCGAGGCCCCCCCCACATGGTGGCACTATTAGGCCAACCTGTGCCCTTGTTGGACCTGTGGTCCCCAGCTACAAAGGAGTCTGTGGCCCCTCGACTGGACCACACGGTCCGGTCCTGAATTTCTTGTTTCTTTCCGGGCGGGGTTTTCAATTTGACACTTTATCGTGACCTAGGGAGAGTTTCGGGTTTCCCCCCCCCCCCCCCCTTGATTGCCTCCCCCAGTTGACCCGAAGAACCCAGTTTCAAAACTCCGGCGGGCTTTCAACTTAATCCTAATCCCCGTCTTCCTTCAGTTTTGGACGTATGTTTGAGGAAAGGCAGAATTCCCGCAGGATATGATGGCAAGGGGCAGGTTGTTCTTTTCCTAGTGGTCGTCATCGGTTGTAATAGTTTCCACACGTCTTTCCCCCTCTTTTCACCCGGCGAACTTTTACCCCTGGTGCGAAAAGGACTCCGATTTTCCCTCTTTTACCCCTCCTTTTCCTTTTGAACCGGTTGCTTTGTCTCCCACCACACAGACCTTGAGCTCCGACCACCCCGTTTTTTCAAATCCCTCCCTCTCGCCTCGACTTCAAAAAAGTATTACCCGATGCGCCTGGGACCGCGTACCCTGTCCCTTCTTACCTGCGTTTATTTGTTTTTTCAAGTAGTATTTTCCTAACGTCCCTGCCCCCCTGCTTTTTTCCGAGTAGCAAAGAGGAGCAACTGCTTTGTTTGTGGCTTTTACCTAAAGCTGTTCCGGGTCAAGTCCACATCTGGGGCCAAAAATTTTCCCAGTTTAGTCCGGGCGGGTTTTTGGCAATCGCTAGCCGCTTTTCATGCCTTTCCAACCGTGTCTTTTGGGGTTTTTGTTACCGATCCATTGGTTTTGTGCAAAGAAAGCGCCCCGCATTCCCCCCCCGCGCTTGGTTCTGTGTGGTGCCGGTAGGCCGTTTCTGCGCTTTGGGCCAGAAGCAATTTGGGAAGCGGTGAACCCGGCTTTCTCATCCCTGATGCTTTGTGAAGGTTGACACCGAGACCCCCCCGGAAACGCGTTACCCCGGCACGTCTTTGCCGGCCCCACGCTACCCTTTGGGTGAAAACTACTTCAAACACATACCCCGCAACCCCATCATCCCCTATTGCTTCCCCCCGTAAGTTCCCCTCTGCGGCGTTGCCCCCCGGCGCCCGCCAGTTTCCAACACCTTCCCCGTCTCGGACACCTTCTTCCGCCGGGATTTTTGATTTGAATATTTGCCTTTCTTCACCTGCCATTTTGAGCTTTTGTGGACACCAACCCATTAAAAGGTTTTTGGGTTACCCGGCTCCGGGAGTGAGGAAATGAAGAAAAGGAAGACTAGACAGGCCTACGTTGCTCCTTCCCCTTCCCCCCCCCCGTTTGGACAAATGGAACTCTCAGGCAAGGAGACCCCTTTTTCTCTTCTCTTACCATTCCCTTACCCCTCTCCCCCCTTCTCCCACCCCCCCCCCCGCCCCCCCCCCCCCCCCCCCCAAACCCCGGCAACAATATTCCCCCCCCTCCCACCCAAGCTTTATGGTTGGTGGCATCCAAACACGAAATGTGATCACGTCCCGGTGTGAACCCTCTCCATTGAACGCCTCGAAAGACCGAAGGAATAGTTTCTCGGTACTTTCTAAGTGAACTCCTTTTTTTCCCGAGTTATTGGGGGTCTTGGTGATCTCTACCATTGGGTCTCCGCCCACTCCAAACACCAATGTTATACAGGGCATCTTCACCGGGGTTGTGTTGAAGTTCAACTCCCTTGAGGCTCTTTGCGTCTCCGCTAGAGATTTTCAAAAAAACTGTTCTATGTGTTCATGGTTTCCGGTGTATCTTTTCTTTTCGACGTATATAGGGTTAGTTACCGGCATATTCCTAACGCGTCGGCCTTTCTCTGTGACTCCCAGCTCTCTCTTGTGTTTAATTCCACACACCCCCAAATTTGTCTCTTCGTTCACGCCCCCCACGGTTTTTTGCCTGGAGGTTTCCCGTTACATCCAACTTTTGTACCTTTTCTTCTGCGAAAAGAAACTGCGTTTTTTCTTTTCCCCAAGTTTTGAATTTTTGCCCGATCCCAGCTCCAGGTTCTTTTTCGGAGACTCCCCCCCCATCCACAAAGTTTTTATAGTACCCCCAGCATTCGTTTGCAAAACCTTTGGGGCTCTGTGCTTAACTCAGGTTTTCCCCCTTCTTGCCTAGCCAAGGTGCTCAAAGTTTCAAAAAAATTTTCCTTTGAAGGTCCTTTTTTCCGTGTAATTCCTTGGTTTCCACGTACTGCTTGGCCCTGTCTTTCCACTGGTTTAAAACTCTGGGTTATTTGTCGTTTTCCCCCAAATGTTTCTTGTACCCGTACACCCCCCACCATTTTGGTGAGGGCCATGGATTCAGGGATGGGTTGGCCCTCCTTGTATTTTTTCTTTCCCCCAATGTCTTTTGGTATGTGTTATTTCTTTTGGCCAGAGGGATCAGATGCTCTTCTTTTCCTCTTTCCTCGCCGTTTTTTTTTTTTGTTTTTTGTCGACCAGAAGAGGGTTTCGACGAACCCTTTTCCCTGGCGACCGCTTTTTTCCCCACCGACTTTTTTTCTCCCAGAAACCCCCCTTTCCTTCCCCCCCCTCCCCTTTTTCCCCCCAGTACCCTGTCTCCCCGCCAATTTTTTTTTGTTCCCAGTCCCCTCAAGCCACTTTGGGTAAGCAATTAAATTTTTTAAGTATTTCTGACTCGTGCCATTGCCACCCCCCCACCTCTCCCTTTTCCCGTACACTCCCCCTCGGCCCCCACCCCTTCTTTCCCCCACTTTTTTATTCCCTCCTTCCCGAGGTACGCCCACGGATAGGGTGCCCACGAAAGCTTACATGATCCCTTGTTAGTGGAGTCATCACCTTTTCCCCTTTTTTTCTTTTTCTTTTTTTTGGCGTCCTTTTTTCGTCCCTGATATCTCCGTCTGGGTTTGCTGGAAGACCTAACAATTTTTTTTCCTTTGGGGCCCTTCCCGGTCAACCCCTTTTTTTTTTCCCCTCACTCCCCCATTTTTCCCCCGCCCCTACATCCTTTTTTTTTCTGGGGGCTTAAACAACACAGGCAACCGGGGGACTCTACTTCCTTCACTGCCTATCGTTCTCCCCTCTGTTATCCGCCCTTCTCCCTTTTACCTTGTTCCTTTTCCCTCCTTAAAGTATCTGGGCTCCAAAAGTTAAACCCACCCCCTTTCCCTTTCTCTTTCACAGGGTCCCTCTTGGTGTGGTTTGTTCTTTACCACCCCCTTTCTTTCCCACCCCCCTTTAAGTGACAGTTGGTAGGGGAGACATATTTTAGTTCAGGCGGCCACCTTTTCCTCTGTTTTTTCACCCCGTCCCTGCTGTTCCTTTTCCCACACCTGTCTTGCCCCCCGTTTCCCTTTTTCCCATCTTGTATTCCTAACATGAGTGTTTTAGTTCCACTGCCCTTTTCGTTGGTGGGTCCTTCACCCCTCCTTTTGGCACTTCATTTTTCCCTCCCTTCCGTATTTAGTGGTCCTTTAATCCTGAGTCTTCCCTTTTCCCTGCCCTAGCGCACCCCAGCTTGTTTCGGAAGGTTTTTATTTATAGTTGTTTTGTGGTCACACCCGTCCTCCCCCCCTTTTTTTTTTTTTTTTTTCCTTTTACCGGTCCTTTTACTCCCTCGTTTTTTTTTTTTGTGTCTTTCCCCCCCCGCTCAACTTTATTTCCTTTTTTGGCGCACGCCACAACCTCTGTTTCCCCTTTTTTCAAGTCTTGCCTGCTTCTTTCCCCCCCTGACGCCCACACCACGCATTGAGTTTTTGCGAAAGCCTCTTCCTTCCGATTATGTTCCCCCAGGCTTAATAACGTACACACCCCTCCACCCCCGTTCCGGCCCGCTTAGGCCACACCCCCCACCTTTCCCCCCCCTTTTTTCTCCTCTTCCCTTCCCTTGTTTGCCGACGTTTTTCCCCGCATCTCTCAAGTCACGGCTTGACTGTCATATCTTTTATGGGGACCCTCCCAACTTCCCCGCCCCCCCCATTTCCCGCGGCGGCGTTTTTCTTGACCCCTTGTTTTTGCGGTGCGCGCAAGAAATATAACGTGTTGTCTTCCCCTTTGATTGCCTCCCCCCCCGATCCCAACCTGAGCTCCTTATGCATGGTTCTTTCTGCTCTCCAACGTTGGTTTCAGGACTCTCTTATGTCTCCTGGTCCCGTCCGTAGTCCTCCCTTTTCCTTGAACCCCTGGGCGTAAGTTTGGCCTGGCCGTCCATGCCCGCTACTGTGGTTGGAAAACTTAGGTCTTTCTTTCCTCTTCCTTGGAACACCCCACGTTTTTTCCAGCCCGTAACCTTGTTTGCTTTTCGTTTATTGGAATTTCCCTCCCAATTCCATTAGGTTTCCGTTTTTGTGCCTATGGCGCGTTTCCACCCTGGGTTCTTCGGAGAGACGGTTCCCCCCCTTACTAGCCCCCACCCCCCTTCATAACCGAGAACCGTTTTTGTACCAGGGTCACCCCCACACCTCGACCTTTTTATTTTTGGTCCCCGGACCCTTCGGCGTCCTCGTTGGGTTTGCCTTGGTTACCAAACGCTCCCCCCCACTTCTTCGCCCACGCCCTCGGCCCCCTCTGCTTTATCGTGTTCTTCTCGCTTTTTGTGTTCCCCTTGTGAACCTTGCGCTGTTTTGTCCTGCGCCCTTTTGGGGGCAAACACCTTTCCTCCAGGCCCGTTCTTTGGCGGTGGGCTCCCCTTCGGATTGCTTACACATCCCAATCCCGCTATGGCTTCCTTGATGTGGTTTATATTACCACAATTTTCCTTTCTGATTCTGGTTAAGTTCCCCTTTGGGGCCACTGTACCCAACCCTTGCCTGGCAGTTTACTCTGGTCTTCCCATTGTCCGTAACACGACCCCTGTGGCGTTTCTGGGGGCCCTTTTCCTCCTTTATGACCCTTTAACTCCGCTTTTATCTTAAGAGTTTTCTTTAACTTTTTTGGATTCGTGCCTCCCGCCCCCCCCTCTTTCATCTCTTTCTCTTCCCTCCTCCAGCCCCAGTCAAATTAACCCCAGTTTCTCTTTCTTTTAGGTAGGCTCACGATATCCTTTCCCCTTCTTCCCGAGTGCCATCCCTTACGATGTTCCACCTTACACGTTTTGTTATTTAGTCTTAATTCGTCCAGAGGTTTTTCCCCCGCTTTTTTTTTTCTTCAGACTCTTCCCCTTGTTTATGGAGTATTGAGTATTTTTTTCTCGGACCTGCGGCGTCTTTTTTTTCTGTTTCCAGTTCAACTTTCCGGCTTGCTTGGACCTTT
>Ga0179593_1723332_pt1 | contig 17765 bp, 25 predicted proteins | sample CZODoug2_1_08_16_FD_185931 | JGI IMG/M metagenome (GOLD analysis project Ga0179593, IMG submission 185931) | Vadose zone soil fungal communities from Angelo Coast Range Reserve, California, USA - CZODoug2_1_08_16fungal (PacBio error correction) | ecosystem: Environmental > Terrestrial > Soil >... | reverse complement strand
TCTCTTTTCCAGACAGATTAATCCTCAGCCCGTGAAAAGTCAGGACGAGAATCCCGTGCGCCTTTTCCAGCTGCCAGGTATTTTTTCACCTTTTTACTGTTCCCAGGTACCCCTTCTTGTTCCGTCTTCCCATCGTCCTCCCGCTCCGTGAAATAACTAAATTTCCAGCGGATTCCCCCGGTTCCCTTTTCGTGCGGCCCTCCCTCATCTTGAGCACTCCTGCGCAGCCACGCATACTCATTTTCTTCTTCTGAACTTGTTTCCCGGCACTCCACTGAAAACTCCCCCCCCTATTGTACGAGTTTGATTTTCTGTTCCCCAGAGAACTTCTCTGGACAGCCGCCAGAATAAATTGACATAAGAGCACTCGTGGGCTCCCCCCCCTACCTGAGAGCCGATTATATTCAGCCGGGAACATCTTTTCCATTGGGCTCCATATTGCAAAAATTTTAAACACCGTGTTACTCCCCCTTGGCTTTGCTTTTCGGCAACCCCGACTGAACCTTCTTTTCCCCGCGTCATTATCTGGGGGAAATTTCTGCGCTCTGTTCCCTGTTCAAAAGTTCTGGCACTTGTGTACTTCTCATTCGGCGCTTGTTTCCGACGTCTTGCGCTAATTCGTTGGAGATCAGCTGAACTGCCTCATTAGGAGTGCTAGAGGACTTTTATTCTCTTTCCCACCGAAAAGACTTCGACTCCCCTTCTTCCATCCGCAGAGTCCTTTCCCCATCCCGCTTTCACACGAGATCCACTTTTTTTCTCCCATGCGATCCGATCGGATCGAAGAGGCGGATCCAAGTCAGCTATTCCTCTTTTTCTCAAAATTTCCCGATGCGGAGTCGTTTTTTTTCCCCTTTCCCTTTCAGCTTCACGGCTCCCCCTTTTGGGCATGCCCCTTGGTTCTCTCTTCCCGGAATCGACCGCTCGTTTTTTTCGCAATGCTGAGAATGTTCACTTCACTTATTCACTTTTTTCACCCTTCCCTTCTAAGAAGTTTTTCTTTACAGCCTTTTCGACCACACCCCTCTCCCTAGATAAACAGATGTCTTCCTCATGCTGTGCCGTCCCATTAGCACCCAAGTCCCAGCGCATAATTCACCCTTTCTTCTTTCCGCGGAAAAGGAGTTTCTCCCGCGGGAGTTTCTCCTTTCTTATTCCGCCCAATGCCTACTCTTCCGACTGTTCTTTCTGTCCTATACCAAAATCCTTCTCCGGTGGGACGTTTTTTTTTCTCGTTCTCGGCATGCGGCTCGTGTCCCCTCTCCCTTGAGAAGCTGAATCCTTGGTTGTTCTTCTCCAGAACCGCCTACGATATCCTTGTCGCATCGGCCCCATTTTTTTTTCCTTACCCATCTCTCTCTTAATATCTTTTTTTTGAGAGAGATTTCCAAAGCAGTCAGTGTAGCTTCAAATGATGCCGCCGGGGTCCATCGCTTTTTTCGATACTCCCCCCCGGTCGATGTTTATTTTCCATTCAGCTGCGCTTGCTGTTTTACAAGATTCTTCGCGCACGAAAAACTTCCTTCCCCCTGTCGTCAGGATTTTCGAGAGTCAAACCGCAGACCCCCCCTATCGGTCCAGATTTTGGAGTGCACTCCCTAAGCTCGGTCTGCGTACCCCCTTCTTTTCCCCCGCCCGTAAATCGGGCGCGCGGCATCTTGTTGACTTTAGATTTGCCTCGGCCCTGCTTCTGTTCATAACAATCTTTCTTCTTTCTTTCGATTTTGGGTTAAGGTGACCCTTCGTTAACATTTTTTAAGGTATAAAATGGTCTTTATCCCCGATGGTGTCCATTTTCTTTGTTGAACTTGACCATTCTTTTCTCCCCCAGTTCGCTTCCGGGAGAGACGTCTCCTCACACAACCGCGAGTAGCTGTCCCCTTTCCTGTACGTCACGCGAATCTTCACTGAACGAGATTGGGCAACCCTCGAGCTTTTCCCATTCCCCCCCTTCTTCCTCTTTTCATCGCGCGTCTCCCTTCTAGCTTCCCAAGTCCCGTCTTTTCCTTTTCCCCCTCTCGAGTTTATATGGACCTCTCTCTTTTTCTACACACGATGTTGGACTTCTTTAGCGATGAGGACCCCCGATTTTACCCCATCCTTCCTTCCTTTCCCTCCAGGGCCTCCCTGAACCCTCGCCCCCTCTTGACATATCCTCTCCCAAGAGTTGAGTTCCTTCCTCTTTTTCCTTAAACGGTTGGACATTTTCTGTCAGGGTCCCAGAGAATCTCCAGTTGCGGCGAGTTCAGCTGCTCCGCGACGTGTGCCCTCCATTTTTTTCTTTTCTGCCGCCCCCCCTTCATCTTTCCAAATTTGTTTTTTTTCCCCCTTGTTTCAGTCATTCCAAGATGGTACTTATACCCTTCCATACGTTTCCTGGGCTTGCGTTCTGTGGCGTTCATTTTTCCCTCGTCCTCCTTTCCCAGTCTTTCCGGCCCCCTTTCCTCGCCATTTCAACACACGCCGCTCTTTCCCTTTTCTTGATTCCGTGTTCTGCTTCCTCCATTTCCGTTATACGTGACAGGGCCCCAATACCATTTTCTTTTAGCTCAGAGCATGTTTCGCTTTCACCCTCAACTTGAACTTTCCCTCGATTTTCGAGTGAGTCTCTTTTAGGAACTTTCTCGCTCCTATGGACTCCCCACTCCTTTTCCCTCTTTTGCCTGTAGCATCTTTTAAACCTTTCTCTCCGATTCCGTCCTTTTCCGGGTCTCGGCTTAATCTGCATCACGCTCTTATAACTCACGCAAATGTCTATTCTCGCCTGCTGTTCGCATGATTGCTTGTATCGTGTTCACCCGACTTCATTTCTTTCTTTTGAGCCCAACCGCATACCGTTTGCTGCCCACAAAGTCCCGCCTCGGCGTGTTTTTTATGCCTGTAGTCGCATGCGCCGCTTTGCGCGCCATGAACTCATTGCATTTGCTCAAAATGTTTCTGCTACGGGTTATTTCCCCCCCCCACCTCCGCTTTTTCCCTCTCCCCCTTCGATACTCAGTACGTTGATTTCTCCTACCCTTCGCCCCCCATCCAAAAATGGTCGCACTACGACGCAATCATTTTTCACCATTTGCTTGTTTCTTTGGCCGTCTGCTCCAACCCTCGGGCCAGGCCTTTTTCTGCAGATCCTTATCGATCCCGCTTTTCTGATTTGCCACCCATTTCCTGGATTTCTTGGCCCCTCGACAAGTAAACGTATTGTGTTTGGATGTGTTTTTCCATCTAGACAGTTTTCCGGCTCTCCGCATGCCATCTTACGGATCCAACGCCCCCCCACAATGCGACCTTATGTCTCACCTGTAGTTCGCCTCTACCATCCCCTTTAGTCCGGAAACCCCGCCTTTGGAAAGAGGTTTGGCTTTGCCATGGGTTACCACCGGGACGTGAGAGTTATCTTGACCTTCCGCTAGCCTTCCCCTTCCTTACGAGTTTACTCCCCCGCTTCTTGCCCGGGTCCCTGCAAGAACTTTCTGATTTTTCGGTATTTGCTCCCTTCCGGTCTAGCGTGTGTTTTTTTTTTCATTGCCCTGTCCTTCCTTATCCCGGGCCTCTGCCACCCATGGTGCTTTTCTCTGGTCACACCTCTTCCTCCGTTTTTGTCCCCCCGTCGCTGGTATGGCTGCCTGCGGAATTCCCATTTGTACCCTTCCGCATTTTTTTCTCCCTCCCACCGTAGTCGACCCGTTCACCGTTTGATTCCGATACCGCTTCCCTCCATCGCCGTGTGATGCTTGCAAGGGAACTCGTTTTGATGCTAACTGTTTTTCCTCCTCCTTCCCGTCACTTTTCCTAATTCTCACCCGCAGTTTTCTCCGACGCGACCAATTGTATCTTGATATTATTTTAGAATCTTCACAGCCCATGTTCATCCCTCCCCCCCTGACCTCTTCTTGATGCCGGAGATTTTTTTTTCCGGACCTTTCTCGAACTCTCCCCTTCATTGCGAACTCGATGTTTTTTTACTCTCTTCATCGGCATAGCTCCCATTTTGGCCGAATTACAGCCCGAGACGCACTTCGCGGAATATCTTCCACGGATGGACACACTTTGTGAATCTTCCTCCTAAATTCTTTCTTCCTTCGCTTGCTCCTCCTTTTTACGTCCTTTTCTTTTCTCGTGAGCAACATTGCATTTTTCTACCACGCGCTGTACTATTTCCTTCACGTTTCGACATTCCCCTGAACGCCGAACGTCGTACCCCTTTGATAGCCGGAGGTTTTCGCTGGCAGGGAAGAGCTTGCAGAATCTTGTCCCCCCTTCCCTGCCCTCTCGAACACTTTTCTTCGCTCATTCAGCAACTTCCTTTTACTCCGTCCTTGGGTGTCTTACAAACCTTACTACGAATTCTTCCGATATATCCCCCCTCCCCTCCGTCGCGATCCCCCCTCTGCCTTCCTGTTGTAGTTTCGTCCCCCCTATATCTTTTTTTTCTTCTTCTAGTGTGGGTGTGAATGGACTCTTTCTTCCAGGCCCTTTCTTTGTATTTGCTGGTAGCCCCCGGCTGTGCACACGACGCCCACCTCCCTGTCCACTGCCCAATTTACTTTTTCGCCGGCTTCCCTAATCTACAGGATCGTTGTTCCCTGCCTTTCCTCGATTTTTGCGGTTTATATGTTAATTTCTGGACTCGTTTTTCATTCTATGGTTTTTTTCCTCTCTCAAATTCCCCCCTTTCCCTTTGTCTATATCCTCCCAATTACGGATTGGATTTGAGCAAGCGATGGGCTCACAATAGGTCCCGGTTCGCTTATGCAGCAAGGTCCTTGAGAAAGATTCGCCAGGCGTTCTTTATTCTTCTCGCATGTCCAAATTTTCTAAAAAACCTGTTCTCTCCTTTCTTCTTTTCGATTATCTCGTTGCGCTTTTGTGCGAGAAAGCATCATTTGCTTCGGCCTCCTGCCTCTGCTTATATGATTTCCTCTTCTTTGTAGGAGCAGTCCCGTATCGTGTGTCTTTTTTGAATTGTTTTTTTTCCTATACGTTTCTTTTTTTTTTCTCCTCGGGATTATTCAGGCTTAGATGTTTCACCGGGTAGATACCTATATCTTTTTTCTTTCCCGTTTTTAACTTTATTGGATTTTTTTTTTCTGTTTCTTGCCTGGGTCTTTCCTTTTCTGGCATTTCCATCGTTAGTTCCCTTGTTGACTCTTTGTCCGAATTCCCCCCCCCCCTGTTAATTATGAGTTGGTAGTCCAGCACGCGGTTCCCCCCACCATTCCCTTCCCAGCGCTCCCTTTTGGATCACGGGCGATTTTTTTCCTTTTCTCAGAATAATTTACCCGTGCGAGTTTTTTTTCCCCAGCCTTACGGTCCTTCCGTCAGTCCCTTTTTACAACGTTCGTCCCTTCTTTTTCCGTTGTTTTCGTTTTACACGTTTCTTCTTTGGGCTTTTGCATCCTTCAGACAGAATGTTTGCCTTTTTTTTTTTTCCTTAGGGAACCAGCGATGCATGTTTCTTAACCTTTTTTTCTCAGGTACGGCTCTCCCCTCCCTCCCGGTATAACTACTTTCTTCCGCTTCTTCTTCTCTCTTTCCGGTTACTCACCGCCTTGATGTCGGCGCGTTGAACAGTTTTAATCTCTTCCAGTTCCCCTTCTTTCCACAGGTGTTCCCATTGGCGATGTTTTTTTGGTTGTATTTTCGGAGAGTGTTATGTATGCGTTTTTCTCCAGTATACATGACAGTGACATTTCCGCTAATTTTTTCCCTTCTGTCTTGACCCCTTCCGTTATTCCTTCTTGTTACGCCACTCACTTATCGTCTAGCGGTTTCGGATTTTCCCCTCAACCCCCTGCGATTCGTGGTTCTTTTTTCAGATAGAGGTTAAGTTACTTTCTTCTTCTCGTTCTATGACTTTCTTCTTATGATATTCTCCCTTTTTGAGATGACGGCGCCTTTCCTTTTTTTTTGATCTCACCCCTACTTTCTTTTTACAGTCTTTTAGGTTCCGGCATCAATGGTCCCCTTCTGTTTGTCAGAATCTCCCATCTATATGTGTGAGGTTTCTTTCGCGCACCAACTGCATCCGGCCTGTATTGCGATCTCAGCAGTTGCTTTTTAAGAACCGACCCCATCCCCTTTTCCTTTAGTGTTTTTGTGCATCCCCCCTCCCGTTGATAGTCCTCCTTACCTTGAGTAACCTCTTTCCTATGCTTAGAGTTAGCTCTATTTGCGCGATAGAAACCAGCGGAACAGAAGTTGTTCCCCTCTTTTGACGGTTTTGCCTCCTCTCGAGGTATCTCCCCTGCCCCTTGAAACTCTTTCTCACTCCAGTTCTCCACTGCTTTGTCTTTCCCCCCTATTCTTTCAGCGGTCTTTCCCCAGGAGTTTTTTGTTATCCCCTCCTCTGCTGTCTCCTGACCTTCAATAGATTCCTTCGCCATTTCAAGTATTTCTCCTACTCTTTTGAGCTACTGATCTTCTGCGCAGCCTAATTACTCCCCCGTTACGTGTTTGACTCAGCCCTCTGCTAAGACTTCCACTGGAACCGCCGCCTTGAGGTTTATTTGAAAGGTGCTAGAATCTTATAGGGGGTTCCCGCCGTCTTTTCCGCCTATTTCTGAGTCCGCTGAAACTCCCCCTCCCTTTCCGGTCAAGCCAGCGCCCCCGGCTTTATAGTCAAGGGACCGAGTGTGTACCATTATTTGTTACTTTTCCAGCATGAAACACCGTGTTTCGGTACTGCCGATGACTTTTTTCCGGACCCCCGACCTTCGCGTTTCATGATGTTTGGGTCTCCTTTTTTCTGATTACATGTCGACTTTTACGACAAGATTTGGTCCCCTGCAAGAAAACGGCAGTCCCCTTTTTTCAAGAATGTGAGTTATTTCTCCCCTTCTGCTCAGTCGGCGTTACTCCTTTCTAGTTGAGATTACACCTCTCTACTTTCTTGGTATCCCTCTGAATTTCTTTGGGTTTTCTCAGCGCCTGTTATCCCTCCAAAGAAGGTTCTTTTTTCGGATTTAGTTGAGGTTTTCCATTCCTCCTCTTCTGAAACCCTGGGATTGTTTTTTTTCCTAAGCGAGCCTTGTTAGGTCTCGGCGACCAAGGCTCTCTTGAAGAGTGGCCGATCGCGTCTGCGTTAGCTCGAGCCATCCTTGGTTTGCAAAAGCCTGTTGTCTTCGTCCAGTCCTTCAGTCCCCTTCTTGTTGGGCTGCCCGCTTGGTTTCTTCCCTTTTTTTTGTGTTATCAGCACCACCCCGGCTCGTTCTCTGTGAATGTTTCCTTTCCAGTGGCACTTTCCCTCTCCCCCAATCTCTACTCCCCTCAACTTTCTCCCTCCGAACCGGTGACGCCCCCTCCTACCCCGATATAGATACATTGGCCCTCGCCATCAAGCTTTTCCCCTCAATATAGTGACCTCCTCCCTTCAAACTTCCCACCTTTTCGCGGGAATATTCTGCGGCTCCTTGAGGAGTGCGTTGCCTCTTACGCGGAGTCATTTCAATAAGTACTTTCCTTTTCATTAGAAGGCGTAATGACCCCTAAAATATGACCGATATGTTTGGTCATGGCTGTTTACCTCTAGCGTCAACCATCTTCGCTTTTTTTTGTTAGTCCCTCTTTTTCCTTCCCCCGAGAACCCTTCCCCTAGACCTTTCCTTCCCCCTCACACCGAGAGTCACGCCTCTTTTCGAGGATAATACTTCCCCTTGCTGGCATCATTGGCTTGCCCCTTGCTTGCTTGTTACTCTTTTTGACTCCCGTTTTTTTTTCCTTAAAAATCCTCGCTCCCAATGATTCTTTTATCCTAGCCCTGATTCCCTTCTGCAAGTTGTCGATAGATCTCAGGAAACCAGTTTCCTCCGGATTTCAAGTTGCTCGATTGCGTTTACCCGCCCTAGGCTCGAGTCCTCCTCCGGCCACCTTTGACGTCTCCCCATGAGCCAAACCTATTCGGTCAGATTTTTTTTTTCCTTCCTCTTCATTAATTTTTTAGAATGCGTAACGATTGATGTATAGCGCGCGAGGTTAGGCACGCTTCCGCCAATATCCTGTATTTTGCGCTGGGACGCTTTATTGTACGGCACAGAACTGTCATACCATATGTTTTCCTTTCTTTCCTTCTTTGGTGTACCCCCGGGCGGCAATAGTAAATGTCCTTTTTTTAATTGGAATCTTTTCGTCTCCTTCTTGAAATGTCACCCTCTCGTCCCCGTCCCGGTTCGCTTCAGTATCACCAAATTTTGGCCTTCCCCCCCCCCATCCAAATTCTAGTGAGCTTAAGGAAGTACGACGCCGATATTCTCTGCCCCTAGTCATTCTTGATGGATACCTGTATCGGTCCGGCATTCTGATTCGCCTGGACCCCTTTAACCATTTCTCGACTTTATGAACCACCCCCCTCCCTTGTATGTGCACGGTTTTCCTCGGCGATTTCTCAGGACCTCGTATGTCACCGTCTTTTTTTGACCTTTTCTTTTTTTCCAAACTTCGGTCTCATTCCTTCCTGTTCGGGATCTCCCACTGAAATCCTCGCAACGACGTCCTTTCCGCCGACTATAATAGTTTGATCCTTACCCGGACTCAGTCTGTTTCCCTGCCGTTGAAGTGGTCCCCTCCCCTTTCCCTTTTTGAAAGCTTTTCCCTCTTAATCTTCCTTCTCTTCGTTTTGGCTCCCTTCCTCGCGAGGTTTTCCCCTGTGCAAATTTTTCAAACACGGGTTTCATTGGATCAATGTACAAAGGATGGTACCGTCTCCCGTGACTTTCCCTTTTTCTGTGCGTGCTTTCCTTCATCCTGTTTTTTTTATGAATGAAGCCCCGGCTGCGGATGCACGCCGCTTCTCGCCACCCGTCAAGTCACCCTACGCTCGACAGACTTATTCCAGTTTCTTGCTTCCGTGCGCTGCCTCCATTACTCCTCCTTCTCCCCCCTATATCCTGTGCTCTCCTTTAGATCCTTCACGAATTAACCGTCGATTCGCGATTGGCATTTCTTTCCTTCCCGCGCGCGCGAGGACCGGATTCCGGACAACTCCGTTGGTCCCTTTCCTTGCCCCCTTCTCTTTTTCCACCTTGCGCCCTTTTTCCTCTTCCCTTTTCCGTGTCTGACGGATTAATTCCTTTCCCCTTGTCGGCTAACTCCTTCCCGCGTCTTCTGTTCATCCTTTCGCTTGTGTCGGCAACGAGGAGCCACCAGCTGAGTCCTTCCTTGGAACATCTGGAGCCCCCCGCACGGCGCTCTTCTTCTCCTTCTGGGACCCCGACTCTGCCTGAGTTCTTCTGTCGCGTGCCACCTGCCTTTTTCCAAATTTTTTTCATGGCGGCCCCTATGCGCTGGCGTCCGCGATTCCTGGCACACTTTTTCTGACGAACACAATTGCACTAGACTGCAGAACCGCCCTCCCCCCCCATTGACGCCTATTTCACAGTGACCCCCTCCCCTCCCTTTACTCTATTTACCTTTCCCGTTCCTGCTCCGCCTTCCAGGACGTTTTCACCCCGTGCCATAACCCCGATCACTTTCGCCTGCCTTTCTTAGCCCCCTCCCCCTTCAACGCTTGTCCTTCCGCCCCAAACAGTATTTTTTTGATTTGCATCATCATCCTTTGCCGGCCTCTACGCAGACTTACCATCTTTCCGCACCCGCCCCTACGCACACATGAGCCCCCCCCATTTGGCGACTGTTCCTCTTCCAAAACCCCCCCTCTTCCTCATGCCCTGTGAGGTGTCTCCCTCTCCACCTCCTCCCCCTCAGCACTTCCCTTTACGACCTTTGTCTATCCCGGGACGGCGAGTAATTTCTTGCTCCCTTTGTCCCGAGCTTTTTTTTTTTTTGTTGCGTAGTCATGAATCTTCTCTTTGTTCATGCACTTTCCCAAAACAGCCACCCTTATTGCCTTCTGCACGAGGGGTACCTTGTGAGCATTTCCTCCTCGGCTCGATCGGTTTTTTTTTTCCTGGCCTTTGCGTTCTTTGGCGGTTCTTATTAAGAGTCTCCCCTCCCTCCGCAACTGGCTCCTTTACGTCTGTTTTTCCTATTTCAACTACTATCGAAGTAGTCTTTTCGCCACCGTCCGCTGGAGAGACCTGTTTCGCCGGTCTCACCTTGGAACCCTTAAACGGGGAACCTCCCAATTGTGTCCCAGACCTGTATTTACTCTTCGAACTGGAAGCATCATCCGTTAGTCCTTGACGTACCATTCTGTTTTTTTTTGCAGTTCCTTTACAGACCTCCTTCCCCCCGAAAGACGAACCAATCCCAAGTAGTCCCCCTCTGCAAATTTTAATCCCGCTAATCCCGCTTCTTTGAACCCCCCCCCATGACCGGACCTTTCCTGCCATGTCCACTTATTTTCCCGCCTTCCCCCCATCTCTTCGCACCGCCCTTCTAAATCCTCGCGTTTTGTTTTCCACATATTGGGCGCAAGTCTCAAGTCTTACATGCCGCCCTTTTTTCGATATCAGCCATTTCTGCATCCAAAACGGAGCCCCCCCTTTTCCCCCCAAGCGCAATTTTCTCTCCCGAAGCTTCGGAGATAGAGACAAGGAAGGAATTTTAATAGTCCTTTTCACTCGGTTCCCCAGATTTTACACCATATTCTCACATCAACATTGCGTCCCCCCATTACATGATCGCACGTCCCTCGGTTCGGAGGTGGAACTTTCAATGGACTCTTTCCCTTCGGAGCGCGTACGCGCCAACCTCTTCCTGTAGATCCCTGATCCTTCCCCCCGTGTGTCAGACTCCTATGGGTTTTCCCCAAGAATTATCCCTCTTTTTCCAGATTGCTTCTCTTTCTCTTTTTACTTTTTCCCCCTTTTGTTTTGAGCTTGATCAATATCGGTGACTTCGTAAATTTTTCCAGTTTTTCTTTCCAGTGGTGAATTTTTCCTTTTCCCTCGACAGGCATTCTGGTGGCCTTTTTTCTTCCAACGCGCGCCGAACTTTCCCTGACGACTCCAAAGCTCGCCCCAGCGTAAAACTCCTGCTCATTTCCCCAATACTTCATTCTTCCCTTTTGCCCCACTTGGGACCTCTAGTTCCGTTCTTTCTTTTGATGGGTGTGCTCATCCCGTCTTGCCCTCTTTTTTTAAGTGAGTCCCTCCCGATAAATAAGTGCACGCATTAAAATTCTTCCCTTTTTGTATTCAATCCCCTCTTTGAGAGCTTTTTCCCCCCCCCCCCCCAAGATGGCCCTCCGGTTTTCCGCTTATGAATACATTTCCTTTTCTCCACGATTCTTCACGGCGTCCTGTGCTGTTCGGCCGTGAGCTTGGACGCTGCTCTTTTCCCTATAAACCCAACTCGATGTTTTTTTTGGCACTCTTTTTCCCTCTGGTTCTCCTCAGATTCCGTAAGCCCCTTTCCCATGTTCTTGTGTGATCACGATGCGTGCTTTTTGAGGTCTTTTTGTCATACTTCGCAGTCTTCAGCGTTTGCTTCATCGTCCCGGGTCAGTCTCACGTGGTGTCGCCCAACCCTGCTTTCCCGATAGGAACATCTCCGTGACTTCCCTTTCAAGCGCTTCCCCACTCCCGGACTTTCATTTTTTCCCCTCCGGGTGAAGCCTTCTACTCCCCTTTGAGACCTCCCTCTGATCCCCCTTTCATAAGCCTTCCCTTTGGGTCCCTTCTCAACGCGACCCTTTCCGAAAATTGTTTTTGCCTTTTACAACATTTTCCGTAGTGCGTTCACTTATTTTTAGGATCTGTATTAAGAAGCGTTGACTTTTGCCAGGTGCTTTCAAAATATGTATACTTAGTCTGTCCCCACTGCCCCCAAGAACTTCTGCAGTCCCATGCGCCCCGCAGGGGATTAACCCTTTTTTATTTTTCAGCTCGTGTACGCCCCGTACACGGTATTTGTCTCAGATTTAGATTCAGTCCCTCCTTCCCGCATTCCCCTTTCCTGCGGTCCGGACCCCTTTTGTTCGTCATGCTTTGAAACAGTTCTCTTTTTCAGGCTCCCTGCTTTCCACGGTTTAGGCAAATTCTTTTTCTGGGATTATCTTTTTCCCCCCATGTCCCCCCCCCACAATACTGCCTCTGCGGGCAAATTCCTCCCTCCTTTTGGCCTCCCTCTTCTCCTGGGATCGGATTCCTCCAGAACTGAACTCAACCTGCCTTGCCTGAATAGTGGAGCAGGACGTTTCCTGAGAATTGGTTTTTCTTCATGTCATGATTTTCTTTTCTTCTTACCTTTTTTCTTTTTCCGTGCTCAGGTTTCTCCCGAAACAGCTCTGCAGTGGTGTCGTCGAACCTGAAGCGATGTCCAAGGACTTAGAAGTTCTGCATCCCTTTCGCAAGTTTGTTTCCTATCTTCCAACTGAATGTTTGCCTTTTCCCCGATTCTTTCTTTCAGGCCCTATTTTTTCATCACCCCTTTTTTCCTCGCTGCTTTATTCTGCGCGTAGCCCAGACGCTGGAAGAAATTGCTCCACCATTGATTTGCAGGCTGACCCTTCCCTCCTTCAAGCGTCTCCTTTCTCTAGTCTTTCTTCGTTCCGCAGATTGTCTCCGGTCCCTCCTCCTCCTTTTCAGCAAGGAAAAGTCGGACTTGGAGAATCTTTTTTCCCATTTTCCAGCTTTTCCTAACCTTGGAATTCCCAGGAGTTGTTCCGTCCCCCCACATCCCGCGTCAATGCGCGCTTTGTTTCCCCTTCTAAACCTCTTAATTCGCTGCTGTTCCTCTCTCCTGGGACCCTCTCCCCCCGTGTCCATCATTTTTATCTTGTACTGGAATATTTATCGCATCTCACTTAAAGCAAGTCAACCCCCCTTCTCGTCTTTTCCTCTCTTCCGCCTCCTCCATCCTCTTTTCCCCCTTTATTCTTGTCAAGCCTCCTATCTCCGCAAAGCAGTTATATTTTCACGGTATAGTGCCCATTTTTTTTTACCATGACATCTTGTACATTTCTCCAGCTGAAAACCGTGTTCGCAAATTTGCTCTGCCGTGGGCGTGAGTTTCCTTTTTCTTTCCCCCCGCGACCTCCGCTCGGGGACCCCTCACTTTTCGCCGACTCTTTTCCCCTTGCCAAGAACTTCCGCCCCCACGGGAAAAGAAAACGGTTACGGATGTCATGATCAAACTCCTTGATAGTCGGCGATTCCCTCTTCCGTCTTTCCTTTCCCTTCCTCTTCCCTGCTCTCCTGAATTCCCTCTGCTGTTTCCTCCTTCAACATAGTTTAATACTTTCAATCGCCTTAAGGCTGCCGAATTCCTCTGCAACCTTTCTTTTTTTTTTTTTTTAGTCCGCCGAGCTGTTCTTCCCGGCGAAGCTTCTCCCTCCCCTCCCTCGGCGTTTTTTAGCGTAAGAGCTCCGAGCCATCCTTGGTATCATCGACGCTTGTCACTCCCTCCCCTTAGTACGTTTTCTCTCGCCTCACTGCACTCCCCTTTCTTTTGTTTCCTGCACGCTTTTTTTCTTTTTTTTTCCCCGGAATCGAACCTTCTTCTTTTTCGCATGTCCGAGAATTTTTCTTTCCCCCCGAGGCCTTTCTGCTCTTTCCCCCCCCTTGCTACGCCCTGCCTTTCTGAGTAGTTTCATCCCCCTTTGGACACACACCTTCCCCCTCATAGATAAAAATTTTTATGAACATCAGGCTGGGCCTCCTCTCCTAACCCCCGTCCCCTGCCCCCCTTGCTTACCTTTTCACGGATCTTTTTCAACATTCGCTTTTCTTTCCTCCTTCCCCCTTTACTCCATTCTATTCCTTTGAAAGCGTATGCACTCCAAAAATCTGTCAGATATGTTGTTATGGCGGTCCTCTTTTTTTCAACTCCTTGCGCGGTCCTTCGTGCCTGCTTTCCCTGCCTTCTCTCACATGGTCTCCGAACCGTTACAGACTTCCCCTTCCTTTTTCTCTTCTACCCAGATCACCTTTTTCTCCATCATTGGCGCATCGACTGCTTGTTGAATTGTAAAACTCCCTCTTTTCTTTCCTATTTTTTTTTCCTTTCAACATTCCATGAGCCCCCTTTTGCTTTTATTATACCTTTTCTTTCTGCCCAGGTGTTTCTTCTCAGGTGACTTCCTACTTGATTTTAGCTGCTTTCTTTTTTCGTTTAAAAGAGATCTTTTTCTAGCCTTCCCAAGTTCACCGGTCCTCGAGGCCCTCCCTACAACATATTTCCTTTTTGGCTTCTTCCCTTTATTGGAATGTTTGCTTAACGTATGACTTTTCCCTCCGCGCTTAGCCACACCCCTTTTCTGTACCTTTTTTTCGTCTTTGAAGCGCTTCTTTCGTACGGCCCCTTTTCTTTTTCCCCCTCTGGTTCCTCTTTTGTTTGCCCAAGGGCTGACATTCACAGACATGGCTTTTGGGACCTGGGTTTTTTTAGCGTTGTTTCCCCTTCTCTCTGACATTCTTTTCGAGAATTCCTAACCTATGGTTCGCGTCCTTTTTCTCTCCCCCCCCCCCCCCCAAGCGGACTGCCCACCCCAATACCCCTGCGCCGTGACGCATGAAGGTGAGACTTTGTTTTATTTGGTCCTCTTTTCCTGGGCACCTTTCTTTTTTCTCTGCCCCCTCTCTGCCCTTTTTCGCAATCGCCTTTCTCTTCCCTGTGTCCCTGTATACCCACTTTCTCTGCTATGAAAAACCCACCTTTTACGCCCCCCCCCCCTTCTTTTCCTTTGCCCTTTCCTGACCTTCAGTTCCCCTTATTACTGTTTGCCATGTATTCTTTTTTCCCTTCGGTCAACCACAGCTTCCCTTTTGCAATCAAGCATTCATCGCAGGTCCGCATGGATATAACCCCTCCTCAGCTTGCCCCAGCTTTACTAAAGATTTCCCTAAGTACCTTTGGACGCCTTTTTTCAGCTGAACCCGATCTTTTCTCCCTTATGAGGGATCCTTGCTTCAAAGATCATTGCGTGAAATCTAGGTTTCTTTCCCCTTTTACGACCCCCACCTCACCCTTTTTTATTCTAAAGAGGTACCTCTTCTCCCTTGAAGAGAAGCTTTCCTTCTTCTGGATCATGTCGGTGGCTTAGCCTTCCGATTGGAAGGCACCGATCGGCTCTTTTCCAAGATGCTGCTTTCTTTTTTGATTCGCACCCTCTGCCCTCGTCCGCCTCTTTTCCCTTTCTTGTGAACCTCTTCCCCCCCCATTTCCGGAATTCTCTAACCATTCTTCTTAATGGGTGTCCGTGAATCCTTCTTTTCGTCTTTCTCTTGAAATGGCTCCTCGTGATTGGAGGCCAGTTTCTTCGGAACCGCGAGAACCGGGCCCTTTCCGAGACAACTAATGGAGGTCCGCCTCCTGCGGCTCAGATGTTATTCCCCCCTGGTGCAGGTTCTCTTTCCGAATCCTTTCTCTTTCCCTTCCTTCCCAGCACGCCTTTCATCGCCAATAGTCCGTCCATCTTTTTTTCCGCATGATTCCGATGGATAGCTTTCCCCTCGGAGTAAAGATGAGTCCTTTGCTTCCATATTTCTGCATTTTGTCTATTCCCATTTTTTCCTTTTTCCCAGGCATTTTTTTTCGATGGCAATTATGCCCTTTTCGGCCATTTCTCATTGTCATTTGCCACACCGTTTTTCCCCGAACTTTTGGCCTCTAAGCTGATTTATTTCCGTGAACACCCTCTGTCCTCCGTTGAACTTCCCCCCTTCTCACTTAACCCTTGGAAGAGCACTAAGACTCCAATCATTCATGAAATATTTTGATCTCCCCCCTCCTAACGTCTTCCAAGCCCTTTGACTCTCAGGCCTTTCTTCCCCACGCCTCTTTATTGAACCCTCTTGGAATGTCTTTCTGGAAGGGAACGCCCGGACCAGGAAACCGTATATTTTGTCCTCCAGTCCGCCTGTCTCTAAGCAGATTCTCTACTCTAACGCACCCCATCGCCACAAATTGGCGAAACCCCGTTTGCCCTTCCGATTACAGGATTTTTTCTGCCGACCTCTCTTGTTTCTGTTCAGAACCTTCTCTTCTCAATGGAAGCGGAAGACTTGTTTTCCACCTGCTATAATTTGTTTTAACTTTTTCCTCCCCCTGCTTACAGAAGTTTTCACCCCCTGCACCGCGGTTCCTGCCGGGTTTTTAAAAAAACTGCACCCCCCCTTTGTAAGGACCTCGTTCCCCAGATTCCTCCTACTTTTTGTCTTTGAATGTCACTCTTTCCAGGATAAGCCCTCTTCTTTCAAAATCCCTCGCCACTGCGTATGATTGGACGCTGGGTCCCCCCACGTATTTTTCATTCTTGTTTCCTGCGGAAATGCTTGGAAATTCTTCTTCTCTCCAACGCTCGGCAAGATAGTCCTCCGTTTTTTTCACCTACCGATTCCACCCTCGTTTAAATGAATATGCTTCTTTTTTCTTCGCTTAATGCTCTAAGTTTTCCCTTAACCCTTTCATGTTTTTCCTTTCTGGACAAACATCCCTCCCCAGCCAAACTCTGTGCAGACCTCTCCAATTTTTTTATTTGACGCTACTTCCCCGCACCTTACTACAAACCCCCTTCCCCCGGCCCCGGACTTTTCCCTTATTCACCCTTCTTTCTCTCCACGAAAAGTGGTCCTTCCGCCCCTCGCCATGTTTTTACTACTTTTCCTCTAACGGCTCCCTTTGATTACGCATGCCCCTTCCCCTCAATTTTTCCTCCTCTCCAGGAGGAACTTTGCTCCCCTCGCCATGGCTCTAATCCCCCTCTTGCATTGCGGATTCGAGAAGACGTATTTATCGGTCTTTTTTTAAAATCCCCTTCCCCCCTTAATCTTTCCATTTCCCCCCCCCTTCCAGCCGAACGCTCCCTTCCCCTACAGACCGTTTTTCCTTTACGGATTGGGAGCCGGCGGTTGGATTTTTGAAGAGCTTCGGCGCCCTCTTCCCCCCACCACCTCTAGTCCACTCCCCCATTAGACTTTTTTCCGACGGGTGACTTACAATTATAGTCATTCGGCCCTGATAAGGGTCACCCCTCTTTCGCTAGTGTGTTGTTTTATCGGTTGTCTGCTCTTGTTCCCTCTCTCGGGGTTCCCCCCGTAGAAGTTTGTTCCCCCTCTCTTTTCAGTAGACCCTCCTTTTGTGCCGGCGAAGCCTCGCAGAAGGGAACGCAAGCTTCCCTTTTCAGCGCCCCCCCCCTTTTTTTTTTTTCAAATTCCTTCTTCCCTTTTTTCGGTAAATTTTTCTCTTGGGTTGGATGTTCTCCCTTCTTTCCCAGTCTGGTGAAAGCCTTTAGTCGCATGTTCCTTCCCGTTTCCAGTCCTCCCCCTTTTAAATTCTCTCCCTTCCCTTCTGATGTTTTTTTCTACTTCGAGGGGCTTTTCCCCCTCCCCTTAGCTTATTTTCCTTTCCCCATGATCCCTTTATTCGGCCCGGTGTCTAGTGCTGTCGAGCTGTGAGCTCAGCTTTTTTTGTTTGCGCGCCACTCATTTTTCTTCTCCTTTCACCGTTTCCCCCCCTTTTCTTCCTTCCTAGAACGTTCCCTTTTTTTCTCTAAGCAAGGAGTTCCTTTTCCCTGCAGTCCGCGAATTTCCTTTTTTCTGAGTGACAACCGCTTTTCTGTTTGATTTTCTCAAAGTCCCTTCTTCTGTCCTGAGTTTTTTTTTGTCCCCTCCTTCTCGGTCAACCTGCCGATGATCCTCTTTAACGTTCTTCAGTTTCCCCTGTCCCTTGTTCTTTTCCAGATTCTTTGTCCAGCCGGTCTTCCTTTTTCCCCCAGTCTCCCCGGTGCCCGTTTGATTGTCCAGAAGCTCGAGCCTTCCAATGTTTCATTGTCAGCGCTCCATTTTTGTTTCGCCGAACTTTCCTTTGGTGTCCCCCTCCCCTTACTCTAATGACCGCACTTGGAGTGCTGTTTTAAGATCCTGCTC